>Ga0207890_1000044_pt1 | contig 108148 bp, 91 predicted proteins | sample LinPmetageLP48_FD_184059 | JGI IMG/M metagenome (GOLD analysis project Ga0207890, IMG submission 184059) | Marine viral communities from the Pacific Ocean - LP-48 (SPAdes) | ecosystem: Environmental > Aquatic > Marine > Oceanic | place: Pacific Ocean | collected 2011-06-13 | reverse complement strand
GGTCACCATCGTCACCGCCACAAGCGCTCAGGCCCGCTGCGAGAATGCTCGCTATAGAGAGTTGTAATAATGCCCTTTTCATAATTATTCCCGTCGTTGGTGGGTAGGAGATATTTAAAACCGCATCAGTGTAGGTGGGGGCTGTTACAGAATAGGGACGATAAAATGTCAGTATTAGTGCGTTTTTATGACAAGGCGCTCAGCCAAAACATGAGTGACTCAATATGGTGCGTCCATCCTTATTTGGTGCGCTAATATGCACTTAATGGATGCCTTATTTGCCTTTAAATCAACGTTAATGTATTAATAATGGGCCATTACGGTGTTTGGCACGTAATGTGTATAGTGTTTGGTGTCCGCACTCTTGGTGGCATTGGACACGACACAAAAAATGGAAAGCTAGGGTTCCGGTTGCCACTATTTATATAGTTGAAGCAACGACTGGTCCGAGAGCTTTCGACCTTCAGAGTACGTAGCTAGGCTGCAAGAAGGTTACACGGCGGGACAAAAGCCCGGGAGACGAACGGCGATATGCGCCAGGAGTGCTCTATGAAACCGTGTGAAACCTCTGGAGGTTCAACGATGAAGCGACTTTCCGCTTTACTGCTTACACTCACATTTTCTTCGTTTTCTGCTGCAGCTACCGATAGCTTTAAGGTGTGTTGGTCAATTTATGTTGGTTGGATGCCTTGGGGCTATGCCGCCGAGCAGAAGATCATGGATAAGTGGGCCAAAAAGTACGACCTCGATATTGAGGTAGTACAAATCAACGATTACATCGAATCCATTAACCAATATACCACGGGTGAATTTGCCGCCTGCGCCATGACCAATATGGATGCCCTGACCATTCCCGCTGCTGGCGGCGTCGATAGCACGGCCTTGATTGTTGGCGACTTCTCTAACGGCAATGACGGTGTGGTCTTAAAAGGCTCCGACAAACTCAAAGACATTAAAGGTCAGCGCGTAAATTTGGTTGAGCTTAGCGTTTCCCACTACCTGCTCGCTCGCGGTTTAGAGAGCGTGGGCATGAGCGAGTCAGACGTTACCGTGGTAAACACCTCCGACGCAGATATGGTCGCGGTATTCCCCACCGATGGGGTTACGTCGGTGGCAACGTGGAATCCACTGCTTAGCGAAATTACCAGTATGCCAGGAGCGAATAAGGTTTTTGATTCCTCGCAAATTCCGGGTGAAATAATCGACTTAATGGTTATTAACACCGAGATCTTGAAAGCCAATCCGAAATTGGGCAAAGCACTGACCGGCGCATGGTATGAAATCATGGCCACCATGAGCGCCAAAGACAAAACCGGAATTGCAGCGCGTACCACCATGGGTGTGGCATCGGGCACCGATTTAGCTGGTTACGAAGCCCAGTTGGCGAGTACCCAAATGTTTTACACGCCTGCAGAAGCAGTTGCCTTTACTAAGAGTGCGGCCTTGAAAACCACCATGAAGAATGTGGCGGAATTTTCCTTTGCCCACGGTCTACTCGGTGACGGTGCACCCGACGCTGGCTTTATTGGCATTGAAACCCCAGCAGGGGTTTACGGTAACAAAGCCAATATCAAATTCCGTTTTGACCCCAGCTATATGCAAATGGCGGCAGACGGCAAACTGTAAATCTCGCGTTTGACGAGATCACCCTCCAACAACAGGGAGGGAGACTAAGCCTGTAGATTACGGGTAACAACAATCAGGCGCAGGGATGCGCCTACCTTCAACCACCTTTCGCTTTGCCAACAGCGTATGCACTCGGGTTTAGCAAATTTATGAAACGACTGATCAATGTACGACCCAGTCGAGTATGGCGGATTGGTCTAGCCCTACTGCCTTTTGCAGTGATTTTACTGCTGTATATCTCGGCATCTGACGCGCGGCTTGCTGAAAATCCCCAAGACAAATTATTGCCGAGCTTCACCCAAATGGGCGATGCCATTAATCGCTTGGCCTTTGAACCCAGCAAGCGCAGCGGCGACTATTTATTTTGGCAAGACACCTTAAGCAGTCTGCGTCGTTTGGGAATAGGCATGCTGATTGCCGCGTCATTGGGGATGCTGTTTGGCCTGCTGACCGGCGCCTTGCCGGTCGTCAATGCCAGCTTTGCGCCGCTGCTTACCGTGGTGTCGCTGGTGCCGCCAATGGCCTTGTTGCCAGTATTGTTTATTGTGTTTGGCTTGGGCGAGGTGTCTAAAGTCGCCTTGATCGCCATTGGTATTACCCCGTTTATCGCCCGCGATATTCAAAAGCGCAGTTTAGAAATTCCTCGCGAGCAACTCGTCAAAGCCCAAACCTTGGGTGCCAATAGCTGGCAAATTATTGTGCGGGTCTTAATTCCGCAATTGCTGCCGCGCTTGATAGATGCAGTGCGCTTGTCCTTGGGCTCGGCGTGGTTATTTCTAATTGCCGCTGAGGCCATCGCCTCGACTGACGGCTTGGGCTACCGCGTGTTTTTAGTGCGGCGCTATTTATCTATGGATGTGATTCTGCCCTATGTGGCGTGGATCGCCTTGCTGGCATTTATTATCGATTACGCCCTCGCCAAACTCAGCGCCGTTGCCTTCCCTTGGCATGCCCAGCAGGAGGGCAAGTCATGATTGAAATTCGCAATGTTTGGAAACGCTTCGACGACAACATCATTTTGGAAAATATTTCTGCCACGGTAAAAGAAGGTGAGTTCGTGACCTTGGTTGGCGCCTCGGGCTGCGGTAAAAGCACTTTCTTGCGAATGCTACTGGGCACCGATTCGCCGTCGCAAGGCAGTATTTTGCTAGACGGCAAAGCGATACCGAGCGAACCCGATTCGGGTCGGGGTGTGGTATTTCAGCAGTACTCGGTTTTTCCGCACTTAACAGTATTAGAAAACGTGGCGATTGCCCGCGCTTTTGAACGCAGTAAATTAGGTTTTTTATGGGGCGCAGCGAAGAAAGCCGCGCGGGAAGAGGCCGCTGAACTGCTTAATATAGTTGGCCTGAGTCACATGCTGCATCGCTACCCAGATGAACTGTCTGGAGGCATGCGTCAACGCTTGGCGATTGCTCAAGCCCTTATTTTAAAACCGCGCATTTTATTATTGGACGAACCCTTTGGTGCCCTCGACCCCGGTATTCGCGCCGACATGCACGAGCTGGTTTTAAATTTGTGGCGCAAACACAAACTCACCGTATTTATGGTCACCCACGATCTAAAAGAAGGCTTTCACCTTGGCACCCGCCTGTGGGTATTCGACAAATTGCGGGTCGACCCACAGGCCCCCAATGCCTATGGCGCAGGTATTACCTACGACCTGCCGGTCGGCGCCTGCGAACCAGAATTACTTGAAGAAATAGACGGGAGTCTGTCTGCCAATAAGCAGGCGGAGGAAATATAGCAATGCAAAATTACACAACAGAATTAGCGCCCGGTGGCCACTGGTCACTGGAATTGCGCCGGGGCACGCAACTGACCCTGCGGGATTTAAGCGGCGGTAGCAATGTAGGAATGTTGTTTTACAACCCCCGCAATTTACTGGAGCGCTATAACGCCCCCGACACGCTCAAGTGCCAGCACACCTTTAAATTAACTCAGGGCCATTGTCTGTACTCGGATATGGGCCGAATTTTTGCATCAATTACCGCCGACAGTTTTGGCTGGCACGACACGGTATGTGGCAATAGCCACGCCAGTCATATTGCCGAGAGATGGGGCGCGCGGGATTACCAGGCTGACCGCAACGACTGGCACCAAAATGGCTACGATGCCTTTCTGGTCGAGCTGGCCAAATACGGTTTAGGCGCAGCAGACATGGCGGCTAATCTCAATTGGTTTAGCAAAGTGATGACCGACGCCGAGGGCAATATGGCCTTGGCGCCATCGGGCAGCAATATTGGCGACACGGTCACCCTGCGCTTTGAAATGGATACTTTGGTGCTACTGCATAGCTGCCCGCATCCCTATAGCAAGGCAGAGACATATCCCAAACACCGCATTGGTATCGAACTTGGTTTGGCCGCCGCCGTTGCCGAGGATGACGAATGCCTAAATCACTGCCCAGAAAATGCGCGGGGTTTTGCCAATAACGCCCTGTATTACTTGGGCGCCTAAGGCGGAGGAATTGAAGATGATTAAAACAAGTCAATTACAGGCCGACACCGCCGTATTTTCGATGACCGTCGGCGCGGGCGATTACTATCTTGGCAAAGTCAGCGCCGGACAAACTTTTCGGATTTTAGATTTAGAAGGCAACCAAGCCGCAGACACCTTGTTTTACAACGCGGCGAATCCCAGTGAGCGCTATAGCGCGACCGATACCATTCGCGAACAGGGCAATGTCTACCTCACTGCTGGTTCAATTTTACGCAGCAATGAAAACCGCGCCATGCTCGAAATTGTTGCCGACACCTGTGGGCGCCACGACACCTTGGGCGGCGCCTGCGCCACCGAGAGTAATACCGTGCGCTACGATTTAGAAAAACGTTGCATGCACGCCTGCCGCGACAGCTGGATGCTCGCCATTGCCGAAAAGCCTGAGTATGGTTTAAGCAAACGCGACATCAGTCATAACATTAATTTCTTTATGAACGTGCCGGTAACCGAAGCGGGCGGCCTCAGTTTTGCCGACGGTATTTCTGCGCCAGGTAAATACGTGGAGCTAAAAGCACTGGTGGATATCTACGTGCTGATCTCCAACTGCCCGCAATTAAACAACCCCTGCAACGCCTACAACCCAACGCCAATTGAATACCTCGTTTGGAATGCTTAAGCACAACGTCAGACGCCCGACGTCTGACTTTTAAATCACTTCAGTGGACGGCCACTGTCGTAAAGTGCCACGGGACGGCCCGTAAAGGATTGCTATGTTCACTAAAGTCTTGATTGCCAATCGCGGCGCGATTGCCACACGAATTATTCGCAGCCTTAAAGAGCTCGATGTTATTGCGGTGGCGGTGTATGCCGAAGCCGATGCGCGCAGCATGCATGTGCGCAATGCCGATGAAGCCTATAGCCTTGGCGAGGGTGGCGCCGCCGAAACGTATCTCGACGCCGCTAAAATTTTAGCCATTGCCAAAGTCTGTGGCGCCGAGGCTATTCATCCAGGCTACGGTTTTCTCAGCGAAAACGCCGGTTTTGTCGCGGCCTGCGAAGCCGCCAATATCGCCTTTATTGGCCCAACTGCTGAGCAAATGCAAAGCTTTGGCCTAAAGCACCGCGCGCGGGATATTGCCGAAGGCGTGGGTGTACCACTACCGCCAGGCACCGGCTTATTGGCCGATCTTGAAACGGCAGTTAGCGAAGCAGCGGCCATTGGCTACCCCATTATTCTTAAGAGCACCGCAGGCGGCGGCGGTATTGGTATGCAGATCTGCCATAGCGAAGCCGAGCTGCGCCGCAGTTTTGATAAAGTAAAAAAACTCGGCAGCAATAATTTTGCCGACGACAGTGTGTTTCTAGAGAAATTTATTGCCCGCGCGCGACATATCGAAGTGCAGGTCTTTGGCGACGGCGAAGGTCAGGTGGTGGCCATCGGCGAGCGGGATTGCTCTGCCCAGCGCCGCAACCAAAAAGTGGTAGAAGAATGTCCCGCGCCGAATTTACCCGACAGCGTGCGCCAGCGCCTGTATTCACTTTCCGAAAAATTATTGGCCGCGGTGAACTACCGCAATGCGGGCACCGTAGAATTTATTTACGACCCCGACACCGAGCAATTTTACTTTTTAGAAGTGAATACCCGCCTGCAAGTAGAGCACGGCGTGACCGAAGCGGTGTGGGGCGTAGACTTAGTTAAGTGGATGCTGATGCAAGCCAGCGGTGATTTACCCGCGTTAGATCAGCTGCGCAGCGGCTTATCTGCCACGGGTCACGCCGTGCAAGTGCGGGTGTATGCAGAAGACCCTTACAAGCAGTTTCAACCTTGCGCAGGGCTGCTGAGCAAGGTCGCGTTTCCGGTGGCTGATGGTTTGCGCATCGACCATTGGCTAGACAGCGGCTTAGAAGTGTCGCCGTATTTTGACCCCATGCTGGCCAAAGTTATTTTCCATGGCGACAACCGCGAAGCGGCGCTTGCGGGCTTGCGCACCGCGCTGGCCGACACCGAACTCTACGGCATTGTCACCAACCGCGATTATTTGCGCGCCTTACTCAACGACAGCGTGCTAATCAGCGGCCAGCTCACTACTCGCTATTTAAATGATTTTAGCTGGCAGCCACGGCGTATAGATGTGATGCAAGCCGGCACGCAAACCACCGTGCAGGATTACCCCGCAAGGCTGGGCTACTGGAATGTTGGTGTGCCGCCGTCTGGCCCCTTCGACAGCTATTCCTTCCGTATGGCCAATTGTGTCTTGGGCAATGATCCTCGCGCAGCGGGTTTGGAAATCACCCTGCAGGGCCCAAGCTTATTATTTAGTGTGGATACTCAGTTGGTGATTGGCGGCGCCGAAATTCCGGTAACAATTGATGGTCAGCCCCTAAGCTGCCAGCATTTTTGTGCAGATACCCACGTCATAGATCCTAAGGGCGAATCGGCCTCGGCGCTGTGGCAAGTTATTAATATTAAAGCGGGGCAAACCTTGGCCTTGGGTCGCATTGTGGCCGGTGCGCGCGCCTATTTGGCGGTGGCGGGGGGAATTCAATGCCCCGAGTATTTAGGCTCGCGGTCTACCTTCACCTTGGGTCAGTTTGGCGGTCACAGTGGTCGCGCGCTGCGGGTTGGCGATGTGTTATCGCTGAGTGAAGCGGCGCCAAGCAATAGCGTTGCATCGCGGCCATTGCCAAATGTTCTTAAACCAGCGATTGGCAACAACTGGGAATTGCGGGTGATTTACGGCCCCCACGGCGCGCCAGACTTTTTTACCGATGAGGATATTAGCGAATTTTTTGCGGCGAGCTGGGAAGTGCACTACAACTCGAGTCGCACCGGTGTGCGTTTGATTGGCCCCAAGCCAAGCTGGGCGCGGAGCAGCGGCGGCGAAGCCGGTATGCACCCGTCGAATATTCACGACAATGCCTATGCCTTTGGCACCGTCGATTTTACCGGTGATATGCCGGTTATTCTCGGCCCCGACGGCCCCTCACTGGGGGGCTTTGTTTGCCCCGCCACGGTAATTACCGCCGATCTCTGGAAGCTTGGCCAGCTCCGCGCCGGTGACAAAATCCGTTTTGTGGCGGTGAGTGTGAACGACGCGGTGGCCGCCGAGAAATTTCAGCGCCTGACCTTAAGCGATATGTCGCCACCTGGCCCCGATGCCTACCCCTTGACGACTTTGCCATCGCCTATAGTGCGGCAGCTAAGTGCCGACGAGGTCGGCGATGATGTGGTTTATCGCGTTGCTGGTGATCATTTTTTGCTGGTGGAATACGGCGCCCAAGAACTGGATATTCGCCTGCGCTTTCGCGCCCACGCCTTAATGCAGTATTTGCAGCAAAACCCGATTGCCGGCGTAATCGAACTCACACCTGGCATACGCTCGCTGCAACTGCACTACGATTCCATGAAAATTAGCTTGGCCGCCGTGCTAGATAAATTAGTAGCGGCAGAAGCGTATTTGTCTAAGCAACTGGAACACCTCAATGTGCCGTCGCGCACCGTGTATTTACCGCTGAGCTGGGACGATGCCGCCTGCCAATTGGCCATTGAAAAATACCAGCAATCGGTGCGTGAAAATGCGCCGTGGTGCCCAAGCAATTTAGAGTTTATTCGCCGCATAAACGGCCTCGACGATATCGCGGCGGTGAAGGATATTGTCTTTAACGCGGCGTATTTGGTGATGGGCTTGGGCGATGTGTATTTAGGCGCGCCAGTGGCAACGCCGGTTGATCCGCGCCATCGTCTGGTTACCACCAAATACAATCCAGCGCGCACCTGGACCGCCGAAAACTCGGTGGGTATCGGCGGTTCCTATCTCTGTGTATACGGTATGGAAGGTCCTGGCGGCTACCAATTTATTGGCCGTACCCTGCAAATGTGGAATCGCTACCGGCGCACCGCCGAATTTACCGAACCGTATTTGCTGCGCTTCTTTGATCAAATTCGTTTCTACGAGGTTGAGCAAGACGAGCTGCTGCAAATCCGTAATGACTTCCCGCTGGGTAAATACCCCCTGCGGATTGAAGAGGGTGAATTTTCGCTTGCTGACTATCAAGCCATGTTGCAAGAAAATGGCGATGAGATTGCCAGTCACAACGCGAAGCGCGAGCAGGCCTTTGCCGAGGAGTTAGCGCGCTGGCATGCCGATGGCCAATTTCATTACCAAGCGCCGGAGATTGTCGACAATGTTGATATTGTCACCTTGGCCGAGGGCGAAATTCCCGTCGACAGTTCGGTGGCGGGCAGTGTCTGGCAGCTGTTAGTAGCAGAGGGCGATATTGTTAAAGAAGGGCAGCCGCTGCTGCTCTTGGAATCCATGAAAATGGAAATTGCGATACTTGCTCCCGAGGCCGGTCGTGTAAAAAAACAATTATTGCGTGAAGGTGCCCGCGTAAGTGCTGGCCAATCTCTGCTGATTTTGGAGGCATTATCATGAGTACTACTTCTTCTTTAAGTTTGACGGATCTCCGCGCCCAATACTTGAGCGGCAGTCTGACGCCGCGCGAGGTATTTGCGACCATTGGCGAGCGCATCGAACAGTATCGCGAACACAATATTTGGATTCACGCCCTAACGGCAGCAGAGTTAGAAACTTATTTTTTAAAACTGGAACAAGCGGATATACACGCGCTGCCGTTATACGGAATTCCCTTCGCCATTAAAGATAATATCGATTTGGCGGGGGTGCCGACGACGGCAGCCTGCCCAGAATTCAGCTATATACCAGAACGTTCCGCCTTTGTGGTACAGCGCTTAATTGATGCTGGCGCGATTCCGGTGGGCAAAAGTAACCTCGATCAATTTGCGACTGGCTTGGTTGGCGTGCGTTCGCCCTATGGCGCCTGTAAAAACAGCTTTGATCCGAGCATGGTCAGCGGTGGCTCCAGTGCCGGTTCGGCGGTTTCGGTTGCCTTGGGCATGGCCAGCTTTTCATTGGGCACAGATACCGCTGGCTCAGGTCGAGTACCCGCCTGCTTCAATAATTTAGTTGGCGTTAAACCCAGTATTGGTTTGCTGTCGGCCAGCGGCATGTTGCCCGCTTGCCGCTCATTGGACTGCATCACCATTTTTGCCCTGCACTGCGACGATGCCAATACACTGTTGGCGGTTGCCGAGGGCGAAGACGCCAGCGATGCCTATAGCCGCGTAAATCCCTTTGCCAACCAGGCGCGGCATTACGGCGCGTGGCAGGGTGCGCTGCGAATCGGCGTATTGCCAGCAGATCAGCTCGCCTTTTTTGGTCACAGCGATTACCAAGCTAGCTATGAGAAAACGATCGAGGCCTTAACACAACAGGGCGTTGAAATTATCGAAGTAGATTTTGCGCCCTTTATAGAAGCGGCGCGGCTACTCTACGAAGGGCCGTGGGTCGCGGAGCGTTATATTGCGACCACGCCGATGATTCAAGACAATCCCGAGGCCATGCTGCCGGTAATTCAAACCATTATTGGTGGTGGCGCCAAGAGTTCGGCGGTAGACGCCTTCCAAGCTCAGTACCGTTTAAAAGCCCTGCGCAAAGCCGCAACCTCGGTGTTGGCGTCGGTAGATTGTTTATTAAGCCCAACCGCAGGTCGGCCCTATAGCATCGACGCCGTAAACGCCGACCCCATTCAGTTAAATAGCAATCTTGGCTACTACACCAATTACATGAACCTCTTCGATCTGGCGGGGGTGGCAGTGCCGACCGGTTTCACGGCGAGCGGTTTCCCCTTTGGCGTAACCTTAATTGGCGAGGCCTTTACCGATCGTCGCCTGCTGTCGATCGCCAATCGCATACAGCAGTACTTCCAATTGCCGCTGGGCAAAGATCAAGGCGCTTTCCAGCCGACTGCGGAGAACCCCGTTGCCAATCAGCAACGCATAGCTGTGGCAGTATGCGGCGCTCACTTACAAGGCCAGCCGTTAAATTGGCAGCTCACCGAGCGCGGAGGCTACCTGCTTGAAAAAACCACCTCGGCGCCAAATTACAAACTCTATGCGCTGGCTGGTGGCCCACCGTTTAGGCCAGGCATGGTGGTAGCGCCAGCGGGTGAAGGCCAAGCAATTGAAGTAGAAGTGTGGTCGCTACCCGCCAGCGAATTCGGCAGCTTTGTAGCGGGCATTCCTGAACCCTTGGGGATTGGTAAGGTCGCGCTGGCAGATGCCAGCCAAGTGAGTGGCTTTATCTGTGAGGCGTCGGGCTTAGCTGGCGCTGAAGACATTAGCCATTTCGGTGCTTGGCGAGCGTATCTGGCCTCAAAATAGGTCGTAATTATTTTTGAATACACTATCCGTCTGCTATGTGGGCGGATAGCTACACCTCACATATCCCCTCGCCCAAACTATCATTCTGCATTTGATTCAAAATCCAATACCACTGAACCAGCAAACCCCGGTCGCACCAACTAACGCATTGAAATTTATAAAAAACGGAACATGACTAGGGGAAAGGGATTTTGTGTTGGTCTAAAGGAACGTTTTCTTCGTTTTCCCGTCCTTCGCTATTAGCGACGGTATCACCTCATTGAATAACTCTGAATTTTTCAATTAGTGCCGAGACTCGCTCTTTGACAAGGGCCTATAGTGGTGTAAGGCGAGAGTCGTCATAATAACTGTTAAGTTTCTTTGTCGAGATCGAGTGTGAACGAAGAAGTTAAATCATTATGGGGTACGGGGCCGAGATTTTCCGTCTGTCTTTTCCTTGTGGAATCGCTAAAGGTTGCTGAGAAAGTGGGCTTTTCCAGCTTTGACATACTGGAATTTCATGGTCGACCGGTGAGGCTATACCGCCTAACGTCCAAACGATGGGAGGCATTGTGTAGCAAGGCCATGTGCGCGATAAATGCATGAGAGCTGGCGTTACGCGTATTGATACTTTTGGGTATGAAGCGGGCCATGTTTATATCGTCAATTATGAGGTTTATTACTCATGAATTTGGGTAATCCCCCCAATAAATAGTTATTTTACGGAATAGCGCCGTTAAGCAAAGTTTGGTACAGGCGCATTGCCGATCCGCAATTCTGGCGAAAGGTATAATTTGTAATGTCGCGGTATGATCCCGCTATTATTCGTTGGAGTATGGGCGTTTTTACGATTTTTTTTGTTAAAGCTGATGTCTTTGCCGCTGGGCATTGATAAATGCCATAGCGCCTAGGGTTTGCATATTGGCTACTATGCCATTCATTATAGTTTCATTGGGTGCCAATTTAAGGAAGTGCATATGAACGCATTAGAGTCGGTTAGTCAGCGGTGTCCCTATTGTGGCGAGCGAATAGAGCTGCTGATCGATACATCAGAGGGCGCGCAGACCTATGTTGAAGATTGTCAGGTCTGCTGCCAGCCAATGGTTATTAGCGCTTGGCTTACCGAGGAGGACGATTTAAACGTGACGGTGTTTACTGAGAACGATGCTTATTAGGCTCTCAAGCTTCGCCATTTAGCTGTTTCTGCATTGCCCCCACAATTTCATATGACCGCAAACGCGCGGTGTGATCGTAAATCTGTGATGTAATCATTAATTCATCTGCGCCGGTTTTGGCGATGAATTGCCGGGTTTTTTCAAGCACGGTGTCAGGGCTGCCAATGGCTGAGCAGGACATTATGTTCTGCAGCAGGCTCTGCTCACTCAAGGATAATTCTTGAAGGTAATTATCGACCGGCGGCTGCAGTTTGCCGGGGTTGCCTCGGCGTAAATTCACAAAGGCGCGCTGCATTGAGCTGGCCAGATAATTGGCTTGGGCGTCGGTGTCGGCGGCAAAGATATTAAAACCGAGCATCACATAGGGCTCGCTGAGCTGGGCGGAGGGCCGGAAGCGCTCGCGATAAATTTTGATCGCCGCGAGCATTTGATCCGGCGCAAAGTGCGAGGCAAAGGCGTAGGGCAGGCCAAGTGATGCCGCTAATTGGGCGCCGAATAAGCTGGAACCTAATATCCAAACTGGGACATTCAATCCTCTGCCGGGAAAGGCGTGAATTTGCTGTCCGGGTTTTGCCTCACCGAAATAACTCATTAGCTCGACAACATCGTTGGGGAACTGGTCGACATCGGCGTGCAGATTGCGGCGCAGTGCGTAGGCAGTGGCTTGGTCGCTGCCGGGGGCGCGGCCTAGACCGAGATCAATTCGCCCAGGGAATAAGGCCTCTAAGGTGCCAAATTGCTCGGCAATAACTAAGGGGGAGTGGTTGGGTAGCATAACGCCGCCAGCGCCTACGCGAATGGTTTTGGTTCCGGCGGCAACATGGCCGATTACCACCGCCGTTGCGGCGCTGGCGATGCCCGCCATATTGTGGTGTTCCGCCAGCCAGTAGCGCTGATAGCCCCACTGCTCTGCATGTTGGGCTAAATCTAAGGTGTTACGTAGGGAGTCGCCAGCACAGCCATCTGCGGTGATAGGTGAAAGGTCGAGCACAGAGAGCTGAGTCATAGCGAGTTCCTTAGTTTCGGTGTTTAACAATGTTTGGGGCAAACCGGCGAATTTCAATAGGGTTTGTTGGTCGCAGCGGGGGATAAGCACAGTGCACACCTCGGTATTGGCTAAACCGGCCTTTGTGGGCTATATCAAGTGGTCTCGGTGAACTTGCGCTTGCTCCTGTTTAGGTGACGGGCCGCGGTGTGTCGGGTGGCGGCTATGGGGCGGCATGGGAGGGTGTGATGAGGCGGTTAATGTGCTTGGCACTCATACTGTGTTTAGGCGCCACGGCATCTAAAGCCCTTGCCACTGACGCCGTTTTATCGCTTTTGCCGATTGAGGCGGAGCTGCAAGCCCTGTTGGGTCTTGGTGATGACCTATTAGAGGGTGCGTCGAGTCTATTAGCGGGCAATCCAGGCTCATTGCTAACGCAAACGGTCGACAATACGTTTACGCTGGTGTTGGATACTAGCTTGGAACAACTGAACTTGGTGTTTGATGAGGTTGGCGATATTCCCAATCTTTTTGGCCTTAGTTTTACCGTTGGTGAGTTTGAAACCAACGGGGTAAAGATCAGCTATGTTACTTTGCCCTTAACGTATACCTTTCGCTCGCAACGCATTTTGGGTCGGCAATGGATTTTGAGCATGCCGCTTACCCAGGGCGAGGTAAATGACGCTAAAACCTATTCAATACAGCCGGGCTTGGCGTTGCGTTTACCCGTAAGCGCAAACTGGGCCATTACGCCGGGTATGAGCGTGGGCTATGTTAAATCCAGTGATTTAGATCAAGAGGCTGAGCAGGCGGGCGTATCGGTGTCTAGCGCTTACCGTATTCCCTTGGGATCTACGCCGAACTCAATATATATCGGTAATCTTGTAGGTTATTACAAAACCTTGAAAGTGACCTTGGCCGGTAAAGAGTTTGACCCGAATATGGCGAATACAGTATTTAGAAATGGTCTTTTGTATTCAATGCCTATGGCTTTCGCCCACGAATTACTCAGTGTTGAATTGAGTTTAGTGAACACGCTTTTTAAGGGCACAGACACTTATACGCGCAGCCAAAATGAGCTGGCGGTGAGTGTTGGCAGTACCCGTCGCCATATGGCCCAGCTGAGCTTTTTACGCGTAGGCTTGGCAGTGATTCAGGCCGAAGATATTCGCGGCTTTCGTCTAAATTTTGGCTACTATTTTTAGCGTGCAGGTCAGTGAAATAGCATATTCCACAGTTCTACGGACTTCGCTCGGCTGTCGCCGCGTTGGGTAATATAGCGCACGTGTTGTTCGCCATTGCTTGGTGATAGCTCGATCCCCCAAAGTGCTTCAATTTCATTGGGGAGTAATGAGTAGCGCAAATCAATAACCCGCATCGGGTTATTTGCCGCTAGGGCAATATAATCTTGGGAAAACCAGCGGAAGCGCTCAAGGTCTAAGGCCTGCTGTGACCCGGCTTGCAGCCACGGTAAATCGCGTTGAATATCCAGGGGCGCAATGGCTGTGCCTTCAATGACTTTTGGCTTAATGCCCATGCGCACGGCGTCAACGTAAAAATAATCGGGTGTCCGGTAAATGACTTTCCAGAGCAATAAATTGGCAAAGGAGGGCTTGGCGCTCAAGCTAAGTACTTGGTGTTGGCGACTCGCGGCGAGCTGGTAAACAACACTTTCTGCTCGCTCGCGCTGCCACCATCCCACAGCTGGGTAGGCAAACACCCAGAATAAGGCGATGCGTGCCAGCCAGTGGCGTTGAGGGCTTAAGCTAAGGGCGAGTAAGGCCGCAATGGGCACGGTGTAGAGCGGGTCAATAATCGACATAATATTCCACGCGACCCGCTCATTGCTAAAGGGCCAATACAGTTGCGTGCCGTAGGTTGTGCAAGCGTCGAGCAGTGCGTGGGTGGCGTAGCCTAGGGTACAAAACAGAATGCTTTGCCAGCGGCTAAAACCTTTGCGTTTGGCAAATAGGGCGTGCAATACCAGTCCGCAAAGCAAGCCGCCAAAGGGAATGAACACAAGGGAGTGGGTGAACTGGCGATGAAACTCTAAAAACAGCAGAGGGTCGCTAGTGGAGCGGATCAAAACATCGAGGTCTGCGGCCATGCCACCCAGAAACCCGAGGCCCAGCGCCACGGCGCGCGGCGCCTTAGCCAGTCGGGAGTTGGCGGCAGCGGTGGCGCCGAGTAAGCCCTGAGTCAATGGATCCATAAATATTATTCCAATATAAAGTGCTATAGCGCAGTGTGGCGCACAGCTTATCAAACTGCGGTGGCCTTAGGTCGTGCTATTTGCGCCAAGGCCATTTAAGCGCTGAGCTGTGACGAGCATCCCACCCAGCCATATTTTTATTGATTCGCCTTGTTTGTATGTGTTAAAAATATGTAATGTTGTCATCGATAACTTGGATGATTTCACACAGGACGTGTCGGCAACTGTTTAGTGCAAAGATGGCTTAAAAAAATAATAGCAAGCCTGATGTTAGCTCTAAAAGCTGTTCGCGTTTCCGCAGTAGGCCGTTACGGCTTTGGTTTCTCGGCTTTTATGCTAAGGCTTCCGCGTAGTTTAAAAAAAATAATACGGGAGAATAACTCTATGAAGCTTAGCCAATTACTGAGTATTGGATTTTTAATACTTGTGAGTACAACGATGTCGCCTGCATTTGCGCGCGACGCCAATAAAACCCAATACCCGATTGTGTTTGCCCACGGCATGGCCGGATTCGATGATATTTTAGGTTATGACTACTGGGGCGATGATTATGGCGTTTACGTTTTAGATACCTGCCAGTGGGGTGAGTACTACTGCAATCATGACATCCATTCTGGGCAGGAGTCTTTTGTGGCTTCGGTGACGCCCTTTGCCGGTTCGGAGCAGCGCGGTTACGAGTTATACCAAGACATTGAAGGCTATTTGGCCAGCTCGGGGCACAGCTATGTCAATATTATTGGTCACTCTCAAGGTGGTTTAGACCTGCGTAAAGCGGCTAAATTACTGCAGGATAATCGCGGGTATCGGGTGGTTAAATACGGCATTAGTATTTCGTCGCCCCACCGTGGCTCGCCTATAGCGCAATATGTTTTAAATTTGCAGCCTGGCGTGCAGTCCGTTTTGGCGACCTTGGCCGACTACTTTGGCAACACCATATACAGCGGCGGCAACGACGCTATCGCGGCGCTGAAACAGCTGGTGAATCATGACTTTGACCCTAACGATGGGGTGACAACGGGCACTTATGCGTTCAATCAGAACTACCCTGCCGGAACCGCGAATATCGAGCGCTCGCGGAGTTTTTTAACAGGTCAAGACAACGGCAATATGAACCCCGCCTTGTATTTGCTTAAGGAGCTTTGGACTGAGATTGATGGTGACGGCTACGCCAGCTATGACGCCAATGGCGACGGTGCCCTAGGTACTGGTGATGGCGATGCGAGTGACAATGACGACGACGGTTTAGTCGGTATTAACTCTCAGCAAATGGGTTATCGTCTTGAGTACTGGGAATGTTATGGCTGCCTAGATTACGTTTGGGCGCAGAGCAATACTGGCTATGTGGGTGACCTAAACGCACCCAACCAAACCCAAATGACGTCTCACGCATGGAAGATAAACCAAGATCATTTGGACGTGATTGGCGTGCCACCCGATACCTTTGACGAAATGGAATTTTACGCCGCGATTACCGATTTTATCGCCGACAATGGCTTTTAATAAAACGGGTGAGTAGGTGTTATGAGCGAGAAAACGATAAGCAAACCATGGGTAGTGATTTTGTTGGTGGCGATTGTCGTTAGTGCTTGCTTTGGCCTGTTCTGGCAAACGCCAGAACAGGCTGTTAGCAATGAAGTACATGCGCCAATGCTAACTGCCACGGCGGTTGGGAATGGCGAGCCGACTAAGAATGATCGAGGAAGACCCGAATTAAACGACGTTGATGAAGCGCAATTTATTGCGGATTTGACTCAAAAATTTGCCAGCGTGATCGAGGTGAAACACGCGCAAATTCGCTTGCTAGAGCAGCTGATTTCCTATCTAAAATCGCGCTACCCAGGGGATTGGGAGAGTCGTGTTGAAGCACTGCTGGCGCAAATGTATCCCGACTTGGCTGCAGAATTACTGGCCAAATATCAGTCGTGGTCTAACTATAATGCATGGCTGCTGACCGAGCGCGATGTGCTGCGCGCGATGTCGCCGGCGGAGCGTCGCGACGCCCTTTGGGCTAAACGCTTTGATGCTTTTGGCGCTGACGCGGAGCAGATTTGGGCGGCAGAGCTGCGCAATCGCAAAATTGAAGAGGCCTTAATTGCGGTAGACGAAATGGCCGAAGGCCTACCGGAAGAAAAATTAACGCAATTTGTGGCGTCGGTGCGCGATGCGCTGGGCGATAAGGCCGAGCCCTTGCTTGCCACGCGGCGGACGGAGTTGATGGATCGCTTTCTAAGTTTAGACTCAGTGCAGCAGGAGCTGCGAAACCTTCCTGACTCGACGCGTTTGGCGTCACTTAGGGAAATTCGCAGCGGTTTGGGTATGGATGCCCAAGCGCTTGATCGCTGGACCGCCTTAGATAAGCGTCGCGATGAGTTGTGGACTACCGGCAGTAACTATATGGAACAGCGCCAAATCATTTTGGCCGAGTACACTGGTGGCGAGCAACGTCGGCGCTTGCAGGCATTGCAAACAGCCTTGTTTGCCGAGCAGAGCGAGCTTATTCAGCGCGAGGAGCAATCTGGATTTTTTCGGTTTGCCGGTGAACGTCGAATCGGCCGCGAGTGATTGCGGTTAGTTGCCATAATGTGCGGAAGGCTTTGGCCTCCCGCATGTTTGGATCTAGGCTAATTCTTTGTCTTTGCAGTTCAAAACCGTCATTAGGCTATCGAGGTGGCGAATGACTTCTAGGCCGCTATTGGTGAGATAGCCGCCATCAGCTTGAGTAATCAGTTCTTTGGCAAATAAACGCTCGGTCGCAGCGATGGTGGCGGGGTCGGCGGTGTGGTGAACCTTAATGCCCTCAAGCGCAGAGGCTGGGTTGAATTGGGTTAATACGCGAATTTCGTCAAGAATGTCTTTCGATAGCGGCATATCTGCAACCTTATATTGTTATGAATTGAGGATGTTGCCAGCCAACAGTGTGTCAGCGTTTGTAAGCTACTGTAGCGCGTATTGTGTCGCGCTGCCAAAGGCAATTTAGTTAAAGGCTAATTCCCTTTGTTTCGCTCAGTTTAGGTAACAGAACTGTTACTATTTGCAGCAAATAAGATCGCGGAGACGGGAATGTTTAAAGAATACGGTGAATACGATGCCCTTGGCCTAGCCGAGCTGGTTCGCACTGGGGCGGTAAGCCCTAAAGAGCTGCTTGACGCTGCGCTGGCGGTCGCCAACGAGCGTAACCCAAATATAAATGCCATTATCCATCGCTTCGATGAACGCGCCTATCGCCAAATAGAACAAGGCCTATCGGACGGCCCGTTTAAAGGCGTGCCCTTTGTTTTAAAAGACTTATTGGCCTGTTTTGCCGGTGAACCGCTGCGTATGGGCAGTCGGGGAATTGCTGTGGTACCAGATTACGACAGCGAACTGGTGCGACGCTACAAAGCCAGCGGAGTGAATATTTTTGCCAAAACCAATACCCCCGAATTTGGCCTAATAATCACTACCGAGCCCAAATCCTTTGGCCCCACTCATAACCCTCATAAGCATGGTTATAGCACCGGAGGCTCCTCTGGTGGCAGTGCAGCAGCTGTGGCCGCGGGTATTGTGCCAATGGCCCACGGTGGCGACGGCGGCGGCTCTATTCGCTTTCCATCTTCTTGGTGCGGGGTGTTTGGCTTAAAACCCTCTCGCGGGCGCAATCCCCTTGGCCCCGACAATGGTGAAGATTGGCAGGGCGCTGTTGCTGAGCACGTGCTTACCCGCAGTGTTCGCGACAGCGCAGCGATGTTGGACTGCAGTAGCGGACATGAGATTGGGGCGCCCTATAATATCGCCCCGTCTAAGGGCAGCTTTTTGGCTGCTACCCAGCGTGAAGCCCGACCGCTACGCATTGCCTTGAGCAGAAAACCCTTGGTAAATACCGTTGTTGATGCCGAGGTGCTAGCCGCGTTAGATGCAACCGCCCAAGCGCTAGAAAAGCTCGGGCACGTGGTGGTGGAGGCCGAGCCACAGATTGATGTTAAGCAATTTTGGCGAGATTTCTTTGTAGTCGTCTGCGCCGAAGTGGCAAGTATGGTTGACCGCTATCGCCGTGAGTATGGCGCCGCCTGTGTCGCCAAGTTTGAACCTGCCACCAAAAATATGGCGATGCTGGGTCGCTCGTTCAGCGGCGCCGACGTCATCGCGGCTAAGCGCGGCTGGCATGATGTTCAGCTGGCGATGGGGAGCTTATTGGCTGATTTTGATGTCATGCTTTGCCCGACTGTACCTACCCCGGCAGAACCCCATGGCGTGCTGCCCAATTCCCGCCTTGAAGAGCTGTTGATGCTGGCGAGTCACCGGGTGAATATGGGTAAATTATTGTTTAATACCGGCTTGGTGGAGCAAATGGCGGGGCCGATTTTGGCGAAGATGGCATTTACCATTATGGGCAATGTTAGTGGCTTGCCCGGCATGTCGGTGCCGCTGCATATGAGCGAGAGCGGTTTGCCGATTGGCATGCAGTTTACCGGGCGGATGGGCGATGAAGAGACCCTGTTTAATTTGGCTGCCCAGTTAGAGCGGGAATTGGGCTTCACCTGCTAAATTACCAAGCGCACAATAAAAAGCCCCGCAGCTAAGGCGGGGCTTTTGGGTTCTGGCTAAGTCACGGCAGGGCTATTCGGGATGCTCTTCCATTTCGTCATTGGGCCGTATGGACATAGCGGGTTCTTTGGCGCCCTCGGTTTCAGGCTCGCCACCGCTTTTTGTGCGTGGTGGTTCGTCTACCAATTGCGAGGTGTTTTTTGCATTGTCCTTGATCGCCTTGCGTACTGCGGCATCAACGGCCTTAGGATCATTACTGGTTTTAGCGGCTTTTTGCGCCGCCTCTCTGGCCACTTCCTTCATGTTTTCAGCAACCGGCTCGAGGGCCTCGGCGACAACACTGTCCGCGACTTTGTCAGCAGCTACCTTCTTCACATCGGCGGCAATGCCAACGTGATAGGCGGCAAAACCGGGCATAACCATTTGGTTAAGCGCAAGGCCAATAATCTGACCGTCGACACTGGAGCGAATCACCGAACTGCGGTTGGTGATGGGGTCGGTGACCGAGCCGAGAATATCGCCTTTTTTCACGTTTTGGCCGAGCTTGGCCTCGCTGAGAAAAACACCGCTTTGGTCGGCCCGCAGCCACGTCGATTTATAAAAAACGTTTTGCTTAGGCGCGCGCTGGGGCTTGTCGTCAATCATATTGAGATGGTGCATAACGGCCTTGATGCCATTAACACTCTGTTTAACTTCCTTTAGCTGCAGGCGCAAAGGTTCGCCTGCCTCTAAGATTACCGCCGGAATACCGGCGTCGACCGACGCGCGGCGCAGCGTACCTGGGGCACCAGCACCATCAATAACGGTTACGTCGTGAAACATGCGGCTGAATTGCGCCACGCTTTCTTTGCCTAAGTTACCGCGCAGCTGGGTGAGGTTGGTGCGATGGAAGGAGCCGGTGTGAATGTCGATGAGGCGGTCGCAATGGGAAATAACCTCATTAAAAAAACTGTAGGCAATGCGACCCGCCGAGCTGCCCTTAGGGTCGCCAGGGAAATAGCGGTTTAAGTCGCGGCGATCTGGCAGGTAGCGTGATGAGCGGCGAAACCCGTGCATGTTAACAATAGGTACGCCAATCACCACACCATTGAGTTTGTCGCTTTCGAGGCTGAACATCACTCGGCGAATTGTTTCTACGCCGTTGAGCTCGTCACCGTGTACCGCTGCTGTGAGGCACAGGGTGGGGCCGGGGTTGGTGCCCGCCGCAACCAGTACCGGTGTGGGCATGGCTAAGCCAGCTACCGCTTGGCCCGCAGTCCAGTACAGGCGTTCGAAACTGCCGCGCAATATATCTTGACCAAGCAGGGTGATCGCGACCTCGGTATTGCCCGCCGCGCTGCCATTTTTGTCAAAGTCGATATTCAGACTTGGGTTTTTACGGGGATTAGGGGTAAAAACCGGGTCTGCGGGAATGGTCGCGGAATCGCCAAGTGAGTTTGGGGTCTGCTCATTGGCGACGGCCGAGCTGATAAACCACTGGAGGCTGAGTGCTACGCAAAAAACTAAAGTGCTTCGCATGATAAAGCGGCTTGCTCCCTTAAATACGGCTAATAATCATTGGGCTACGGCCCAATGGTTGACAAACTAAGGCAAAGAGGCAAATTGTATACAAATTCACCAATATAAACGCCCGAAACTTTGTGAAAGCGGTGATTTTCTTCTCACAGTGCTGGGGTATTTGACGGAATACCGCAGTGAAGTTCAGTCTTTGGCCTTGGCATTTTTGCCAATGGCGGGGACTGGTAAATGAATTTTCTTGTAAAAACAGCACCTTCGCCTGCAAAAGAGCCAAGAAGTCTGGGCCGTGTCCGACTATAATTGCGGGCAGAGTTTGCTAGGGCACCATGATGCTGCCACAAATAATGATTGTTAGGAGTTAGACATGGCCAAAGACCGCCTGATTATATTTGACACAACCTTACGCGATGGCGAGCAGAGCCCGGGTGCGTCGATGACCCGCGACGAAAAAGTGCGAATTGCCAAAATGCTGGAAAAAATGGGCGTTGATGTCATTGAGGCGGGCTTTGCTATTGCCAGTGTCGGTGATTTTGAATCCGTGCGGGCGGTCGCCGAGACAGTGCAAAACAGCATAGTGTGCAGCTTGGCACGTACCGGCGCAGAAGATATTGACCGCGCCGCTGAAGCACTTAAGCCCGCCGCGGCTGGCCGTATACACACGTTTATTGCCACGTCGCCAATCCACATGGAATACAAACTGCGCATGGCGCCAGACAATGTACTGGAGCGCGCCGTGGCTGCGGTTAAGCATGCCCGTAATTTAATTGGCGATGTTGAATTCTCTTGCGAAGACGCCTCGCGTTCCGAGTACGACTTTATGTGCCGGATCATTGAACAAGTGATTAATGCTGGTGCCCGTACAATTAACCTGCCCGACACCGTAGGCTACGGCGAACCCGGTGAATACGGCGCCATGGTCGCAAGAATCATGAACGGCGTGCCCAATGCTGATAAGGCGATTTTCTCGGTGCACTGCCACAATGACCTTGGCCTCGCGGTAGCGAACTCCCTGTCGGCAGTAATGCATGGCGCTCGCCAAGTTGAGTGCACTATTAATGGTTTGGGCGAGCGAGCGGGTAATGCCTCGCTTGAAGAATTGGTTATGGCGATTCGCACCCGCAGCGATATATTCCCGGTGGAAGTCAGTGTTGATGCCACCCAAATTGTGCCGACCTCGCGGTTGGTGTCGTCAATCACTGGCTTTCCGGTGCAGCCGAATAAGGCAATTGTTGGCGCCAACGCCTTCGCGCATGAATCTGGCATCCATCAAGATGGCGTGCTTAAGTATCGAGAAACCTACGAGATTATGCGCGCCGAAGACGTAGGCTGGAACGCCAATAAACTGGTGCTGGGCAAGCATTCAGGTCGCGCCGCATTTAAAGCGCGCCTCGCAGATTTGGGTATCAGTTTAGATAATCAGGCCGCCTTGAATCTGGCGTTCACTCGTTTTAAAGAGCTGGCCGACAAAAAGCACGAAATATTCGACGAAGACCTGCAGGCTCTGATGAACGATGTTCAGCCAGATGATCTTGAGCTGCGCTACAGCTATGTGGCGCTAGAAGCGGTGTCGCGCAGCGGCTTTAAGCCCCGCGCCGATATTCAGCTGCTCATCGACGGCCAAGCCCAACAAGCGGCAGCGGAAGGCGATGGTCCAGTCGACGCCGCGTTTAAGGCGGTGGAGCTGCTGGTTAATAGTGGTGCCAATTTACTGCTGTACTCGGTGAATGCGATCACTGAAGGCACAGATTCCCAAGGCGAAGTGCAGGTGCGGCTGGAGAAAAATGGCAGCATTGTAAATGGCAATGGTGCCGACACCGATATTATCGTTGCCTCAGTTAAAGCCTACCTCGATGCCCTTAATTTGTTAGACGCCGGGGTGCTTAAAGCCCACCCCCAGCACGAGGGCGTATAAAGTGAACGAGGCGCTGCGACTCGATTACTTGCAGGCGATGGGTGTCGACACCTATGTGCCGCGCTTTGTGCTTGACGGTGCAGCGCCGTCACCGGTTTTTGAGCTGGACATCGCCGTAGAAGACGAATTTGCCGACGTCGAAACCGCTGAAGTGGCGAGCTTTGATGCCGATACTGAATACCAGCAAATGGCCGAGGCGCAGGAGCGCAATACACCTGCGCCGACTGGCGAGCCGCAGCGCGCCGGATCGCGTATCGCCTCTGCCTTACAGGAACTGGGTTTTGAGAGCGCCGCGCCGGCTCCCGCGCAAGCGAGTAGCACCCCGGGCGCAGCTACTGATGTGGCCGTTAGCCCTGAGTTTAATGTTGAATTGGTGGCAACGGGCATCGGCCTGTTGATGATTGTTGAAACTACAACTGCGCCGCCGAGTCCCGCTGAAAAGCGCCTCATGGCCAATATTGCGGTGGCGGTGAGTCGTCATCATAAGCTGGCCAAAGCCCCAGAATTCGCGACGTCGCGCTTTCAGTGGCCGGTGCTAAAAACGCCCGGATTAACCATGGGTGGCGACGCCGCCAAAGAGGCCCTGCAAGCCAATATCATGGCCCAGGCCGAGCGCCAGCAGGCCCATTGCGTGATTTTATTTGGCAGTGCATTACAGCCCTATATTGACGTGGCGACCCTGCAATCTGCCGGAATTCAATTGCTGTACGCAGCGGAGCCCGCAGCCATGCTCGCCGATGGCAGTTTGAAAGCGCCTTTGTGGCAAAACTTACGCAAGGTTGTGTTCAGTCTATGACCCGTATCGCCATGCTGGCTATGCATCACCTTGAACGATGTCTTTTGCTCGAAGCCCGATCTGACCCTCACCCCTGGGGCAAAATGAACTGGTTGCGCAGCTTGCGCGACGATCATTGCCTAGGTCTCTGGGAAGGCGAGGAATTGCTGGGCATCAGCTGCTATACCCTCGTGCTCGACGACGTGAGCTTATTGAATATCGTGGTCGACACCGACAGCCGTGGCCGAGGCGTGGGGCGACAGTTGCTGAGCGAAGGGCTGGAGTGGATGCAGCAATTTGGTGGCGCGCGCTGTTTACTTGAGGTTAGGGAATCTAATACAGTAGCGCGTTCTTTATATACCAAGCTCGGTTTCGCTGAAGACGGCATTAGAAAAAACTATTACCCCCTTGGTGACGGCTATGAACACGCTGTTTTAATGTCGGCAGATTTACCCTTGGGCGAGTAAGCGCAAATCATGCTTCTAAAATTTACACAGGTAGCGGTCAATGTCAGACACTGAAATGCAAGAAGTTGAATCTGATTGGTGGTTTATCGGCTTGCCTGAAGAGTGGCGTACCGAGCAAGACGACGACAGTATTCTGATTTTTGATCAGGACGAATTAGGCTGTATTAGCCTGAGTACCCTGCAAGCGCAACACGGTAAACCGGCTACGGCGAATGACGTTCGCGAGCTTGTTTTGGAAGTTGGTATGCGCCTTGACGACGGTAAAGCCTGCAAAATTGGTGATGATTATCAGGGCTGGGAGTTTGAAACTGTCGAAGAAGGCGATTATATTCGGGAATGGTTTTTACACGCTGGCGATCATTTGTTACTTATTAGCTACGCCTGCGCTGAAGATGACCGCGATATGGACCGCGCAGCGGTAGATCAGATATTAGATAGCCTGCGCTTGAAAGTAAGCGAGTAGGCTAGCTAGTACGGGAAACACCGTATTTGTATAAAAATTGAACAGAGTCGACATTTTGGCTTTTTCGGCTGTGCTAATCTCAGCTTAATTATAGTGTTAGTTCACTTTTGCTAATTGGTATTGTAATGATAAAAATAATGCTCTCTTTGGCCTTGGCCTTATTTATCTCGCCAGCTATGGCGACGGATAAAGGTGGACGCAACCCCGCCAACTTACAACTAGCCTCGGTTAGCGCCGTGGTTATTGACGCCGATAGCGGCGAGGTACTGTATAAAAAATACGCCAATATGGTTAAGCCAATTGCCTCGCTAACCAAGGTAATGACGGCCATGGTAGTGTTAGACGCAAAGCTGCCACTGAATGAAACCATTCGCTTTAGCAATGATGACCGCAAGGCCATTAACTACTACCACTCCCGTATTCGGGTAGACTCCGAACTGCCCCGAGGTGAAGTACTGCGCCTTGCCCTGATGTCATCAGAGAATTTGGCGGCAGCGGCCTTAGGCCGCAATTACCCGGGTGGTCTACCGGCCTTTGTTGCCAGAATGAACGCAAAAGCCCGCGCCCTAGGCATGAAAAACACACATTTTGTCGATAGCAGCGGCTTGTCTGGCAAAAACGTATCTACCGCCGAAGATTTGGCTAAGCTCGTTGCGGCTGCGGCTAAGTACCGAGAAATTGCCACGTACTCCACCACCTCAATCTATACCGCTAACTTTAGTCGCCCGCGCTATCGCTTGGATTATGTGAACACCAATCCGCTAGTACGCTACCAGCGCTGGGACGTGGCCATGAGTAAAACCGGCTACCTAGACGAAGCCGGTCGCTGCTTAGTGATGAAAACCAATGTCGACGGCAAAGAATTGCTTATCGTCATGTTAGACTCGTTTGGCAAAACCAGCCCCATGGGCGACGCTGGCCGCATTAAACGCTGGCTGGCTTCTGGTAACGGTGGCACGGTAGCCAGCGCAGCAAAAGATTATCAAAAGCGTAAAATAGCGAGCCATCTGGCGAGCCGTGCGACGGCCAGTATTCGCTAATCGCATCATTTTGTAGCGCTAGCGCTAACAGTTAAACCCATTATTGGGGCTGCCTCGCATAGCGACGCAGCCCTTTTTATTAAAGGAAGCACAGTGGCATATCAGCAAGACTTTAAAGACCAAGGCTTAGCGTGGGAAGAGACCGCCATAACAGAGCATGGAGCCGAATACGCGCTCCATAGCAGCGTTGTTACAAGCCCAGATAATATGACCATCGAGGCCATACTCGCAAACTGCGTAGAACACGCGGTGGCGTTGTTGGCCGATAATATTAACGACGACTCCCTCTACCTTATGTTCGAGTGGGATAATACGGCATCAACACTCACCATCGTCGTTACCGACGACAGCAAAAGTCGCGACGCAAAACACCGCGTTCTATGCGATATGTCTGCTATGAACGCAAAAATGAAACAGCTCGCCGAATCAGACCAATGGAAGTACCAAGGTGAATCTTTTGCCGATATTGTTAAACACGCCCTGCACGACTACCTAACCACCTGCACCGGCTTTATGCGTTACTCGCTGGTTGCTGTGTTTCATCAGAGCTCAAGACAGCAGACAGAACTGCTTTAAGCTTATTGCGTTGCATGGCTTTGTGGTGTTTGGCGCGAAATACTGCTTAACGGACTGCGTACGCCGTAGGCACCATGGTTTAAAACATGGGTATAAATCTCGGTGGTTGTTACGTCACTATGCCCAAGCTGCTGCTGTACAGTGCGAATATCTGAGCCGGACTGCAATAAATGCGTTGCAAAGGAATGGCGCAGAGTATGGCTAGTGACATTTTTGCGAATACGGGCACGGATAGCTGCGCGTCGGATTACCTTATTTAAAGCTGACTCGTCAAAATGATGACGGCGAAGTGCGCCACAATGAGGGTCGTGGCTTAATTTTCTTGCAGGAAACAGATACTGCCAATTCAATGACGTTGCCGCCTTGGGGTATTTTCTCGCCATCGCATCTGGCATCCACACGCCTGCATAAACCGTATTCGTCAAATCGCCAATGAGTAAACGTTCAACTTCATTAATTTGCGCCTGTAAAGCGGCCAAAAGCTCCGGCGCCAAAGTAACCAAGCGGTGTTTATTACCTTTGCCGTGCCATACTTGTACCTGCAAATGATTAAAATCTATATCTTTTGTCCTTAATCGCAACAACTCAATGCGACGCAAGCCCGAGCCATACAACATGGCAACCATCAGTTTATGCGTGCCTGCAAGTTGCGATAATAGAAGAGCCACTTCGTTCTGCGTTAACACCACGGGTAACTTGGCCTGCCGCTTTGAATGCCTAAGCCCGCTTAATGTTCCCAATGGCTGACCTAAGTATTTGTTATATAAAAGCGCAATAGAATTCAATGCTATCGCCTGAGTTGAGGCAGAAACGTTACGTTGAACAACAAGGTGATTCAGAAATGCCTCTACTTCTTGCGTGCCCATGGAAGATGGGTGCTGCTTTTGATTAAATAAAATGAAATACTTGATCCAATATAAATAGGACTTTATTGTGCGTAGGCTATATCGGCGTACAAGCATGTACTCCTGCACAGACCGAAGGAATGGTGAAGCGCTCATGTCGACAATCCTTGTCATTTGCTGTATGTATATCCAGTATATTTTTCTTTCCGCTGCCGTCAAGTGCTTTGGCCAGCGTAATAAGAAAGGCCTTCCTACGCCAAAATTAAATGTATTGAAAAACAATAATTTGCAGTGCAGCACTTTGAATATTAAAAAATTAAGAGGCCGCCTTCTAATAATTATTATGAGGCCAGTGGCCTCATTAACAGACTGTTACGTGTCAAAAGGAGTGAAAATTGAGTGCAGACATTGAATTTCTAACTGCGGTAGCAGCAACTCTTGTTGGCGCTGGCGCTTCTTTGATTGGTGAGTATCTCAGAAGAAAAAAGGAAACTTCCGAAAACAAAGGTAAGGTAGATTTAGCTCATCGCGTCAAAACTCTTACAGAATCGCTTAACACTTCAACATCATTGATTTCCGAGATACAACAAGAAATAGAAAAAAGGCATGAATTAGTAACCAAGCTGCAAAAAGATACTGAACATTATGAGGCATTGTCAAAACTTAAAGAAAAAGAAGCAGAGGCAGTAGCACAGCTGCTAGAAGGTATTGTTAATCAAGACAGCAAGCGCTCCTTTTATAAAGGTGTTCTCGTAAATTTTATATTTTTTGTCATGGGGGTTGGTGCATCGTATGCTATTGCACAAGTCATCTAAACACGTAACAAGTAGCTGCACCGGACAAAATACTCACTACGCTCGCATTTTTCCGGTGAGCTAAGCGTTATGCACTACAAGCAAGGAGCAAGATTTGACAATTGAAGATGAAGTCGAGTCAATAGTAAATGAAAGTGGGAACAGTTTTCATTGCCGAGTAGCCAATTACCTTCAAGCACAGGGCTGGCATATACAGGTCAGCCCTTACTACATGGATAGTTCTACGAACAAGCCTAGAGAGATAGATATTATTGCCGAGAAAGCTTGGCCATATAACGACTCATTTGATGATATTCATGGGACTGTAAATATAAAACTATTTATAGAATGCAAATATATTCCAAATATCAATGTTTTCTGGTTTGGCCAAAAAGACATGGCCTCTTCTCGAGAATGGCTTGAGCGTAACACTCCTCTAGAAAGAGAAAACCATTTCTTAAACATGCACCATTATGTCGCCACAAATCCAGAGATAGCAAAACTTTTCTCAAGTAAGAACCGCCCCAATACAGAGAACGAAGTAATTTACAAAGCGTTAAATCAAAGCCTTAACTCAATGGTATATCTAAGGCATCGAGAATCCATAATTCCTGCACCAAATGGCCGCTATCCAAACGTATTAGCGAATATAGAAATGCCAGTAATAGTATGTAATAGCTTCGATAAATTCTATCGAACAAATATGAATGACGAAGCGGCCGCACAACAAATAGAAGATAACTTCCAGCTTGAAGTAAACTACGCATACGTAGATCAAGCCCAAAACAGCCAGAACGAGTTCTTTCTAATTGATGTGGTAGATTTCAATAAAGTAGATGATTTTCTATCACTTATCGAGGCAGATAAAGATGCACTATTCCAAGTTATTGGATAGCGCGTCAAGAGGCATAACAAGGCGCTCAAGCGGGACAAAGCACTGCGTGCTTTGCCATTTAGCTGAGCGTTATGTGCCTTCATAGCCTCTGCAGTTTCGAACTATAAGGAAGTAATATGGCTAGCGTTATCGCTGAATATCAAAGGTTTTTGGAGGTGTTAGCAGTCAGACCTGTAGATGATGATATTCGTCGAATGGCAAACCTAATATATTCAAACCTTCCGCACTTAGCACAGGTGGGCGCTGTTCGTAGAGCTCGATCATCACGATTAGCTCCGATTGCAATAAACCAATTTACAGAAACCTCGCCAGAGTTACCTGAATTTAATAATATTAATGCTGTTGGCCATAATGTTGGCCGTCTACATCAGTTAATCGTAGGGCCATTTAGAGGGTTTACAACTCAAGAGATTTTTGACTTAAGTAAACCAATTACTCTTGTCTATGGCGCCAACGGTACAGGGAAGAGTAGTTTTTGTGAGGCTCTAGAAACGGCGTTGTTGGGATCTATAAGTGAGGCCCAAGTAAAACGGATTGATCATAACACTTACTGTAGAAATGCAAGACTAGGGCGATATATTCAACCCGTTATATCAACAGTAAATGAAAATAATCCTCCGGTTAATCTACAGCCAAATGAAGAAAAATATAGATTTTGTTTTATTGAAAAAAACAGGCTTGATGATTTTGCTCGAATTGCTTCAAGAACTCCAAGCGATCAAAGACAATTAATTGCTACGCTTTTTGGTATTGACCAATTTTCAGACTTTGTAAGAGGGTTTAATCCTTCTCTTGATGAAAACTTAAATCTCACTGGCCAACGAGCACAAGAGCTTGCAATGAGACGGCATGCATTGGCGAGCGCAGAAAAAGTAATTCAGGAATACCCGCAGCGTCTTTCACAAATTAATTTAAATGAAGGTCAAATTGCTGAAAGAATCCAGCCAGGAAGCAACTATGAAGCTGTTAAACTGTGGTTAGTTGGAAGTCCGGAGCAGCAAGGTCGCCTCCCATATGTACAAGCTCTGCTTGATGCCCCTTCGCCAACTGTTTACGGCCTAACTTCAGAGCAACTTACATCTGCGTTTAATCAAGTATTCGCTATAAATAGTACATTGCAGGACATCAACACTGAATTGGCTCGTCGTGCAGGTGAAGTTTCATATAAACAACTATATGAATCAGTGCTCCAGTTATCTTCTTCAAATCCACAAAACTGCCCAGCATGTGGCACTAACCTCCAGGCAGTAGTTAAAAATCCATATGAGGCTGCGACCACTGGTCTTGAACAACTTAGTCAACTAGCTGGTTTGCAAGAACAAGCAAAAGAACAAAATAACTCACTGAGTGAGTCGATGCGAAACTTACATCAATTGATGTTCAATACAATTAATACGGCAGCTCAAGTTTGTCCTCAAGTTCTCAGAGAGAATGCGCTACCAGTTTTGCCGCCCGCATCAACTGATCAATGGCTGCAGGCATGGGTTAATGACAATAATAAATGTTGGAATGCACTGCTAAATCTATGCGCACACATTGAAAGATCAGATGGTGAAGCTCGCAGAGCTATAGCTCAACGCCAACAGCTAGCTGAAGAAAGAGCAAGACTTGATGGATATCGCATCGAGATAGAGAGAGCAAAATTAATACGACAATCCGCAGAAAATGAACTTACAGAAGCAAGAACAATTATTGCCAATTTTGATGAGGCTAATAGAGAGCTAATTGAGTTAGTAGCTTCTGAGGCGCAAGTAGTCGAATTTCATAACAGAGTTAAAAGGTCATATGATGGGTTTTTACAAGAGATCCAATCATATCTACGCGATCTACCATCTCAATTGCTTCAAGGTTTGGGACAAAGAGCTCGCGACCTATACAATTCATTCAATCGTGATGACTTACCAGTAGACTTATTACAAAGCCTTTGGCTACCAATTGCTGAAAATGGAAAAATTGAACTGGAGTTTCAGGGGCAGTTAGGGGTTCGTTATGATGCGTTAACTCTGCTCAGCGAAGGGCACATTAAGTGTTTGGGGTTAGCAATATTACTCGCTAAGAATATTGAGGAAGGTTGTCATCTCATTATTTTTGATGACGTAGTAAATGCTATTGATGATGATCATAGAAATGGGATCTGGAGAACATTCTTCGAAGATGGTTTGTTGGATGGAAAACAGATCATTTTAACATCTCACGCTGAGGAATTTCTTCACAGAATCCAACAAGAGCTTGGCGCGGCACGAGTAAGTGATATAGCTTTGTATAAATTTTTGCCGCATCAAGGGGAGCATCATTTACGTGTTGACACTAATCCTCCCTCAAAGAATTATGTTCTTAAAGCCCAGCAGGCATTTGCTAATGATGATAAACGAGAAACTCTTTATTACTCTCGAGCAGCTATAGAAAGCCTAACGGACCGACTATGGACTTGGATGGGAAGGCGTGGAGATGGAAGTATTGAACTTAAGCTTATTGGGCCACGATCACCGTGGGAGTTGAATAATAAGTGCAATAAAATTCGTTCTTCTCTGAGAAAGAATCAGAACCCGTCTAATGCAATTATATCCTCGCTTGGAGCTCTAGATGCGTTGTTGGGGGTAGCTGGCAGCTCAATAGAATGGGGGTACCTAAATAGTGGAACTCATGATTCTCAGCGAGATGGCGAGTTCGACCGCTCGGCTGTTGAAACTATTGTCCAAGCTGTGGCTACTTTAGATCAAGCCTTAACGGAGCTTCAAAATGGGCGATAAACAAGTAGCACATAACAATCGCACGTTGTCGGACTGGTTTTCCGCTGCGCTCCAAACCAGCCGCAAATGCGGGCGCTATGTGTATTTAAAATTTCGATGAATAATGTTGAAGGAGGTGAAGCATGATAACTAAAGGAAAATGTTTGTGTGGCTCTGTTGAGTTAGAGATTGAGTTAGCAAGCCCTGAGACAGAAATAGCTGCGTGTCATTGTAGTATGTGTAGAACCTGGTTAGGTGGGCCAATGTTGGCAATTGACAGTGGCATACTTAAAGGCGTGAATGATGAGTCATCTATTACTCGTTTTCAGTCTTCAGAGTGGGCGGAGCGAGGGTTCTGTAATAAATGTGGTACAAGCCTTTTTTATTATTTAAAACCAGCGGATCAGTACCATTTTCCAGTAGGGTTGTTAGAAGAAGGTCTACAGATTAAGTTTGGTCATCAAATTTTCATTGACGAAAAGCCAGAATATTATAGCTTTTCTAATGAAACACAAAATATGACAGGTGCGGAAGTTTTCGCTCATTTTGAGAGCGAGCAATAACACATAACAAGTGGCTCACCTGACAAATTTTCGTTGTCACCTTTTTTTGCAAAAGCACGCAAAGAGCCGCCATCAAAAATTTTCTCGGTGAGCCGGGCGTGATGAAAATTAGCGAGTTGGTCCCGGCATTGCTGCGGTTTTGGCTATTTAGGTCTATTAAGTTGGCCGCTTAAAGCCACCGCTTCGGGAGAGTGTTATGCAAGACCCGCAATACTGATTGGTAAGCTAGGGGCGGATTCGGGAATGGCGTAGCTTTTAAGCTAAAGTTTCTGACAGTTTTTCGATGGATTTAGTAATCTCTGCGTTGCAGAGCGCGCCAAAGCCAAATCTAAGATGAGTGGGCGAAATTTGGTCGTCGCTGTAGAGTGTGCTAAGGCTAGAGTCTTTGCTCGGTAGGCTTTTTAATGTTTTACCTTTAACAAGTTTTGATATGTCGATCCATAGTGCCATTCCGCCGCTGGGTAAGGTAAAAGAGATGTTGTCGCCAAACACTCTTGTGAATTCTTGCGCGGCATAATTTCTTCTGGATTCGTATTCTTTTCTCGTTTTTCGGATATGGCGCCGAACCTCCCCAGATTCCATTAAAGTAGAGAGCACGAGCTCTGATAAGGTATTACCTTGTCGATCAATTAACACGATCTCTTGCGCCGCTCGCTCTATAAATTTCGTATCCGCTGCAATGTAGCCGAGTCTTAGTCCTGGGGCGAACACCTTAGACATAGACCCAATATGTACGACGTTTTCTGAATTAGGTAGGCTGGCTAATGGCGGGATCGGGCTAGTTTCGTAGTGAAATTCATTGTCATAATCGTCTTCTAATACCACAAACTTGAACGATTTAGATAATTCTAATAATGCCAATCGTCGGTCCATGGGCAGACACACGGTTGTCGGGTACTGATGGTGGGGAGTTACGTAGATCGCGGCGACGGGGTGCTTATCTAATACCTCTCGTAAGTGGTTTATGTCGAGGCCCTGGTTGTCGAGCCTGCATTTCACTACCTTGAACCCGTTAGACTCAAATGCTGCCCTAGCAGGTAAATAGCAAAGGTCTTCCATAACGATTACCCCTTTGCTGGGGTCTAGTATTCTTGAGGCCAGGTAAATGCCCATTTGGCTGCCTCTGACAATACAGACTTGCTCGACCGAGCAGTTCATAAATCGATCGCTAGATAGCATTTTTTTAACTGAATTGCGTAGCTCTACGCTACCTCTTGGGTCTCCATAGCCGAGTTTTGAGTGGCGGCTAAGCGCGATACAGACTCGCCGGTATGTTCTGGCAAGTAATTCATAGGGAATGAGGCGGGAGTCTGGCGTTCCGTCGTTTGTGTCTATATGGCTATATGAGCAGACGGCATCCTGATAAAGATTTTCAAGTAATTCCGAGGGTTGTTTGGCCTTGTGTGTACTGCTAACCAACTGTTTGTTCGATACTGATAAACCTTGTTCTGGCAGCGTTTCTGAAACAAAGGTGCCAGACCTTGGGCGAGTAACTAGCCATCCTTGTATTTCTAGTTCTTCATAAACTTGTTGAACGGTCTTTCTATTAACGCCCAGCTGGTTCGCCAGAGAACGAGACCCCGGCAGCATACTGCCCGGCGTTAGCCGCCCTTCTTTGATATCGGCTGTTAATGTGTTTAACAGTTTTGAGTGCAAGGTTTTTCCGGCGCTGTCTTCTAGCCAAAACTGCGTTTCCCAGGGTCTCAACATATCACGCTCCTTTTTCTGGGCCGGTAAAGTTATTAAATTTGGATCTTAGTTGGGGTCCAGATTAGCGGTATCGTGCTGCCATTGTCAAAGGCGTTACAGAGGAGTAGATGCATGAAAACAGCCACCAAGACAAAAGAGGAGCTGATGCAGAGCGCTCAAAGCGATATGCAGAAGCTAGTTCAAGAGATAGGTCTTACAGATCGTGAAAAGCTAGCGGTGACGTGCCGAATCTTACTCGATAAGGGGCATGATTCGGGTTTGGCTGGACAGATAACCTGCAGAGGTGAGCAGCGCGATACGTTCCTAACGCAACAACTGGGATTGGGTTTTGATGAGATCACCGCGAAGAACTTGCTTGTTGTAGATCAAGATCTGCAACCGCTGTCTGGACACGGCATGCCCAATACGGCTAATCGCTTTCATACCTGGATTTATAAAGAGCACCCAGATGTGAACTGCATTATTCATACGCACCCGACACATGTTGCTGCCTTGTCCATGCTGGAAGTTCCGCTGGTGATTTCGCAAATGGATACCTGCGGCTTGTACAACGACTGCTCCTTTGTGCAGAACTGGCCGGGCGTGCCAGTAGGTAATGAGGAGGGTGTACTAATTTCTAAGGCTTTAGCAGGCAATCGCGCAGCTTTTCTTGCCCATCACGGCCAACTCGTCACGGGTAAAACTATTGAAGAAGCATGCAATCTGGCTATTTTGATTGAGAGAGCCGCAAAATTGCAACTTTTGGCTATGGCCGCGGGCGAGGTCAAGCCTCTGCCTCAGGGGTTGGCTCAAGAGGCTCATGACTGGGTATCTACCGACAAGAGAAACAAAGTTAATTTTGCGTACTACGCAAGACAAGCTCTTAAAAACCACCACGACTGTATATAAGGAAATTATTATGAATTTATCTGGAATTATCGCTTACCCGGTGACGCCATTTTGCGAAGACAACACCGGCGTTGACCTCGAAAAATTGGGCGTCGTCATCGATATTTTGCTAGAAGCCAATGTTGATGCTATTGCTGCATTAGGCAGTGCCGGTGAGGCCGCGTACTTGAGTGAAGCGGAATGGAAGCAAGTTGCGGCCTACACGGTAAAACATGTTTCTGGAAGAGTGCCAGTTGTTATTGGTATTGCTGAATTGTCTACTGCGCAGGCGATTAAATATGCTGAATATGCCAGTGAAATTGGTGCTGACATAATCATGCTGTCGCCATTTTCATACTATAAATTGCGTGAAGAAGAGGTTTTTCAGCATTACGAAAGTGTCTCAAAGGCAACGCCTTTGCCCATTATGATTTACAACAATCCAGCTACCTGCGGTGTTGATATGTCGCCGGAGTTTATGCTGAAAATGGTCGATAGCATCGATAATGCGTGCATGATTAAAGAAAGCACGGGCGACATACAGCGCATGCATAAAATTTATGCATTGTCGGGCGGTAGGGTGCCATTTTTTAATGGCTGTAATCACATGGCATTGGAAGCACTTAATGCCGGTGCTAGCGGTTGGTGTACGGCGGCTCCGTGTTTAATTGGCGATAAGCCCAAGCAACTGTTTGATGCAATTAAAGGGGGTAATAGTCAAAAATCCCAGGAGCTGTTTTACCAGCAATACGAATTTCGTGAGTTTATTGTTACTTCAGGCTTGGCGGCGGCAGTTAAATCGGGACTTGCGCTTCAGGGTACAGATGTTGGCGGGCCAAGAAAACCACTACTGCCTTTAGATGGTTCAGCGCAAAAACGTCTGCAAGGCATGTTAACCACGCTTTCTTAAGTAAAGGAGGAATAAGCTTGCCTATTTTTTATGGAAATGGGCAAGCTTTTATTTCCGCTTATCTGTTGCAGATAGTTCAGTGGCAGAGCTTGTATTGAGTTAACGACAGATTTAGCGTCATTTTAAACGTCGCTTAGGAGTGCCACCTAAACATTATCAACGCGTTTTACGGCTTAAAATGGCAATCTGCTTTTGGCCGCTATTTTGGTTTGGCGATCAACCTTATATAACTAGGGATTTCCCATTGATTGCTCGTATTGCGCTAGGATAAGTATGAAATTTTTTATACCTTAGTTTTGTTAATAAATATTTTACCGCTTGCGTAGCACTGTACTATTTATGTTTAAAGATTGAGGGGAGTTGGGAGGCTGCCAAGGGCGTTGTTTTTTTGATGTTCTGGTAGACGGAAAACTAGTAATTAATGAGAGCATTTAAGCTTGCTAACAAAGCCCTGCAGATGCCAGATTATTAGCGGCGCCTTCGGCTCTACTGCAAATCGTCGCCTGCCGGTCGCGTATTTGGGTGAAACGGAATGAAAACAAGTTGCTGGCTGCACGGTAAACATTTTTTATGGATGGGTGCCGGTTGTCATTGTTTTTGGTGTTTTAGTGCCGTCCATATAATGTTCGGCCGAGGCCAATAGTGTCATACGTAGCTGGGGCTGTTATTGTTCGGGTAAAATCGCAGTGACAAGTTAACGTAATTTGCCCTATCGCGAACTACATAGACACAACATCCGGATTATAGGCTAGTTGCCTGACACTGGTATTGATAGCAGCGCGAAAATTAATGGTGTTAGTCACCAGACGGGTCTCTGTACATACCGCCAGAGTAAGCTTCAAAAGCAGTGGTGGGACGTGGGTTTTTAATGTTGTTCTATACTGGCTTTTATGTGCATTTCTTATGAGTAAACATTCGTCTAGGAAATGAGTCTAATTATACGAATAACTAACGAAGCGTATTCGTCGTTGTTGGATAAGTAGAAACTTAACGTGCGATTTATCACGGCATTCAAGTTAACAAGGAGGTTTGACGTATGGCTAAGATTTTTAGTGAGCGGATGACAGCTGATGTCGACGGCGAATTTGTTGTTTTTTAAATTGGCTTGAGAATTAATAAGCCCTGGAAAATTCATACATGGTTACCTGTTGCGAGGGCCATGCCGAAAATGATTAAAGAGCTTTATCGCAATCCAGACTCGGGGCTTATTAGTCACGAGGTGTGGTTTGGTCGAACCATAGTTATGGTGCAGTACTGGCGTTCCTTCGAGCAGCTTGAACGCTATGCAAAAAGTAAGTCGTCATTACATTTGCCTGCGTGGGCAGCGTTTAATAAAAAAGTGGGCAGCAATGGTGATGTTGGTATCTGGCATGAAACCTATATTTCCAGAAAAGGCATGTACGAGTGTGTGTACAATAATATGCTGAAATTTGGCTTGGCAAAGGTCGGCGCTCATGTTCCTGCAGCGGGTAAGTTCAACGCCGCGCGCGATAGGATTAATGCCAGTGCTACTTAAATTTGCGTGGCAGACCTGCCGTGAAAGTCGTGCGGTAACAAGCGGCGTTAACGGCGAATGATGCTGTCGTCAAGTTTTGAATGCTGGCGAGTATTGAATCAGTCCATTAATTTTTGGGTCTGAGCGGCTACGGCATTGAGGTAAACCACGCTCACTGCGGGCTGGACTCCAGTGCGTTGGAACCGCTGGGACGCTTTACATCTGCCGCTAAGCCGGCATCCTCACGTTTTTCTGCTACGTTTCTATTCGCGGTATAGGCTACTATTGCCTTTCCAATCGAGGTGGTAAATCAGCACCAATAAATACGAAGTCAATCAGTGAAAAATGAAAGCGGTCATTGGGCCATATGTCCAAATTGTCAGGGACGCGGAAAGCGAGGCCGGAGAATTCGTAAGAAAGTGCGCTTGCTTTATCAGCGGCAGTTGGGCGAATTCGAAAAAATGAAAGGCGCGGGACCGAGCCCCGTTCGGCCGACGGCCCATCTTGAGCTGTGCCTGAATTGCCTTGGCTCCGGTTTGATTCCAGCCGTTGCCCGCACTGTTGCGAACCAAGAAAACTACCCGCATATAGCGATTATTGGCGGTGGCATTGGCGGGGTCGCCCTAGCGGTGGCCTGTTTACATCGTGGCATTCCTTTTACGCTCTATGAACGAGACCGCGGTTTTGATGTCCGCTCGCAGGGATATGGGCTCACTCTGCAGCAAGCGAGTAAGGCCATAGAAGGCTTCGGCATTTTCGGCTTAGAGGCCGGAGTGATTTCAACTAGGCATGTGGTTCATACCACAGCAGGGAAGGTGGTTGGTGAGTGGGGAATGCGCAAATGGATGCATTCCGGTAGCAAAAAATCACCCAAGCGCACCAACGTGCATATTGCACGGCAGTCTTTGCGTTTAGCACTGCTTGAACAGCTCGGTGGCGTCAATGCGGTGGCATGGGGGCATCAGTTAGTCGATTTTAAAGAATGCGAGGGTGAGGGTGTTGACCTGCGCTTTCAGGTAAGCGGGGAAATAAAACAGGCCAAGGCTGACCTTGTGGTGGGTGCTGACGGTATTCGCAGTGTTGTGCGTAGGATGCTGATAGGTGATGAAAGCCCTTTACGCTACCTTGGTTGTGTTGTGATCTTGGGCATTTGTGCCTTGGCAGATCTTGACGGCATACAGAGTGATCTATTGGACTCGGCCACGGTGTTTCAAACTGCCAATGGCAATGAACGAATCTATATTATGCCTTATGCGGCAGATTCAGTAATGTGGCAGCTGAGCTTTCCGATGGCAGAAAACGACGCTAAGGCGTTAAGTGCTAAGGGCGCACAAGCTCTTAAAGATGAAGCTTGTCGACGAACCCCGTGGCACGATCCCATCCCTCAGATTTTAGCGGCGACGCCGCTCGCGCGGGTGTCTGGCTACCCAGTGTATGACCGAGAATTACTCACAGCAGAAGACTTGGAAAAAGGCGCGAAAGCAACTCTGATTGGCGATGCGGCGCACCCAATGAGCCCCTTCAAGGGGCAGGGCGCAAATCAAGCGCTACTGGATGCCTTGGCGCTGGCGCGGGCAATTTCAAAAGGTTGCTGGTCGTCATCTCAATGGCGCGACGTTGGCCTGAGGGCGTGTGTGTTAACTGAGTTTGAAACAGAAATGTTGGCGCGCAGTGCGATCAAAGTAGAGGGGTCCGCAGAGGCAGCAGAGTTCCTGCATTCAGATATTGTGCTCTATGAGGGCGATGAGCCACGTGGGCGGAGTCGAAGCTAGCTGAGTTGGGGGCGTCGGTTAAGCAATTTTTGGGGGCTCAGTCACCGCAGGATGCTAATTGCTTACGCGGCTGTGTACTGGCAATTGATACGCTAAACGTGGAATTTTGTGTGTTGAGATGTCACTGTATTGTCCAAGCCGCAATACTGCCTAGGCGAGTTTGGCTAAATTACCCCGCCTTAACGTACAATACGGCCTTTATCTAAAAGCAAGGCGCATTACATGGCAATTCAGTGGTATCCGGGGCATATGCATAAGGCCCAGAAGGACATCAGGGAGCTTTTGCCCCAGGTCGATCTGCTGATCGAGGTATTGGATGCCCGTATTCCGTATTCCAGTGAAAACCCTTCTATTGCCAAAATTCGCGGTGACAAGCCCTGCATTAAAATACTGAGTAAATCTGACTTGGCTGACCCCTTGGTGACTGCGGCGTGGCAGGCGCATTTGGAGCTGCAGCGAGGGGTGAAAACCTTTGCGACCACCACCGATGAGCCGGCTAAAATTAAGCAGTTGTTAACGCTGTGTCGGCAAATGTTTCCCGCGAAAGATGCCGGCGTTAAAACCATTAACGCGATGATTGTTGGTATTCCCAATGTGGGTAAATCAACCATTATTAATACGCTGGCAGACCGGGTTATTGCCAAAACGGGCAATGAACCGGCGGTCACTAAAAGCCAGCAGCGCATAAATTTGGGCAGTGGTATCGTGCTTTTTGATACCCCCGGAATTCTTTGGCCAAAAATTGAAAACCCCAATAGTAGCTACCGCCTTGCCGTGACCGGTGCGATTAAAAGCACTGCCATGGAATACGACGACGTGGGTTTTTACGCGGCGGATTATTTGATTAAGGCCTACCCAGAACTGCTTAAAGAGCGCTTTCAGCTTGAGAGTATTCCCGACACCGAGTTGGCCTTTTTGGAAGTGGCGGCCTTGCGGCGAGGTGCTTTAAGTGCTGGCGGCCGTATTAATCTGCATAAAATTTGTGAATTGCTGATCAATGAGCTGCGTGCGGGCACGGTGGGCCGAATTAGCTTGGAAACGCCAGATATGGTGGTGGCTGAGGAAATTATTATTGCCGAAGCGCAAGCGAAAAAAGCGGCAGACGCTGCGGAGCGCAAGCGACGCTTTAAGCAGGGTTCACGCAACCCCAGCGAGAGTGAGTTAGCCGAGCAAGAGGCGAATAACGCAAAACGGGCGCCCCGTGGTTCTCGTCCACCAAAAGCGACGAAGCCGACGAAATCGCGCAAATCGAAGTAGTCGCTTGCTTTGGGGAGGAGTGGATTGACGGAGTGCTTGGCCCTATTTGGGGCGAACCCTTGGCAGTGTGTTATGAAGAACGTGGGTCATGAGCGAATTTTCTAAGTTTGATAGTGCGTTGCGTGTTGTTGACGATGTAAATGCAGAGCTTAAATCTGATGTTGAACGCGCTATTAATGCCGCTGCAGCCCGCTATTTTGACGAATGTCGGGCGGCGGTACCGGCCTTTATTGATCGTCATTTTCACTACCCCGGCGCCATAGCCTTAAACCGTGTTGCCCTAGGCTGGGATATGCTGCGAGCACCACTGAATTTGTTTTGGGCGCCGTTATACGGCGTGCTTGCCTTGTTGAAATACAGCTTGGTGAAGTCAAATAGCCTAAGCGGTTTGTGCCGCGTGCTCGACGCGATTCCAGCGGGCCTTAATACCAAGGTGCAAACCCAGATTAGCGATTTAATTAAGCGTGAATTGCTGAATCGTGAAGGCCACGATAATGCCTTAGAAGCGCATATACTGGCCGCCCTACATGATGTCTATCGCCAGCATAATCAGCAGCCCTTAGCGGAGCAAGGGTTTAGCCAGCTGATTGAACCTCTTTTGATTGATGCCTTGCAGCAATATCAATACACCCGCACGGCCTCGGCCGATATTGCCAATAGCTTGTCTTGCACGGTGCTTGGTGCTTTTGCTTTTCAAAAGTTTACCCCAGGTGGTATTGGTGTCGCGGCGCTGCTGGCATCGCTGGCGGCAGAGGAATTGGCAATCCAGCAATTTTGGCTAGGTGACACTCTCGGGCAGTGGTATTACAGTCTGTTTCCGCCGGAGCCAAGTATGGCGCTAAGTCTGGGCATGTTTGCGGGTGTCTTGGCTGCCTTGGCGTCGTTTGCCGCATTTTCTGGGGTGGTCACCGATCCTTTGCAAGCAATGACGGGCATGCATCGTCGCCGCTTACTCAAAATGTTAAATCACCTGCAGCAAGATTTTAATGCGAATAGTCAGGGGAGCTTTCGGCCAAAAGACCATTTAGTTGCGCGAATATTGGACGGTTTCGATATGTTGAGGTCGAGTGTGCTCTAGGATTTTGGGCGCAGTGCTGTGCTTTAATGGGTTCGCAGCCTCTTGGTGAGGCAAGTATGGCATAATAGCCGGCGAGCTATAAATTTGTGGCCTTGGGCGTGACCTTGCAGGCCTTAAATTTTGAGCAGAAAGGCGTTTAGAGTAAATAAGGCAATAGGCCTTAGCGTTTAATCAATTGGGAAGTAAGCATGGATAATAATGATGTTCTGCGCCGAGTGCGCTACATCTTCGATTTTAATGACGCAAAAATGATATCGGTTTTTGGTTTGGCAGATCATTTGGTGAGTCGAGAAGAGGTGAGCGATTGGTTGAAGCGTGAAGGCGACCCGACTTATCAGCCCCTCAGTGATCTGCATCTTGCGGCATTTCTCAACGGTTTGATTAGCGATAAACGTGGTAAGCGCGAAGGTCCAAAGCCAGAGAACGAAAAGCGTTTAAGCAATAATATGATTTTTATGAAGCTGAAAATTGCCCTTAACCTCAAGGCCGAGGATGTAATGGCAATCTTGGCGCTAGCGGACGTGATTATCAGCAAGCATGAGCTGAGTGCGTTCTTCCGCAAAACCGATCACAAGCATTATCGGGATTGTAAGGATCAAATTTTGCGTAATTTCTTAAAGGGATTGCAGCTTCAATACCGCAACGATGCGGCGATGGAAGCGGAATTTGATGCCGAAGTAGAATAGCTTTGTGGTAGCGGGTGGCGCTGTTATCGCGCCACCCCTAAGACTTAGCTAATATTGCCCGTCACCCGAACTCGACGGCTGGTGGGTGTCGCATTCACGGATTTTGCGGCTTCGCGCTTTTTAATGCCATCGTCAATGATGTTTTTCAGGGCGATAATCATGCCCGTAAAGATAAACGCGCCGGGCGGTAGAATCGCCACCAGTACGGCAGTGTAATCATCAACCAAGACAATCTTCCACGCTTTGGCGCCCTCGCCAAAGAGTAAGTCCATATTCGCGAATATCGCGCCGGTACCAATCACTTCGCGTACCGCGCCGAGCAACATCAATATTACGCCAAAGCCGACGCCCATAATAAAGCCGTCGTACATGGCGGGTAGCACTTTGTTCTTACAGGCAAAGGCGTCGGCACGGCCAAGAATTACGCAGTTGGTGGTAATCAGCGGCAGAAAAATACCCAGAATTTGGAATAGCTCATAGGCGAAGGCCTGCATTAGTAATTCGATGCAGGTTACGGCCGCCGCAATAATCATTACAAAGGCGGGCAGGCGAATGGCGTCTGAGGCAAAGCTGCGAATCATTGATACGCAGGTATTGGATATCGTGAGCACCAGCATGGTCGCTAAGCCCATACCGAGTGCGTTAATCACCGAGCCAGTAACGGCGAGCAGAGGACATAATCCGAGTAACTGGACAATGGCGGGGTTATTTTTCCACAGGCCATTTAGGGAAATGTCACGATAGCTAATATCACTCATGGCTGTGCTCCTGATCGGACTCGATGCCCGTAATCGTCGTGCGATTGGCATCAAAGTAAAGTAGGGCGCGGTGTACTGCGGCAGTCACGGCGCGGGGAGTGATGGTTGCACCCGTAAATTGGTCAAACACGCCCTTGTCCTTTTTTACGGCCCATTTGCTTTCGTCTGGGTTGTTCAGGCTCTTGCCGATGAAGCCGTCTACCCAGTGGCTCTTTTTATAGTCTACCTGATCGCCAAGGCCAGGGGTTTCTCTGTGGGATAAAACCCGTACGCCAGCAATGCTGCCGTCGCCATTGATGCCAACGATCATATCGATATCGCCGGTATAACCGTCGCGGGCGGTCGCGGGCAAAATAGCGCCGACAAACTCGTCGTTTTGGGTGGCGCGATAAAATTTCTTGGTTTCGCGCAGGCCCAATAATTCGCTGTCGGCGACGGTGTCGACATCGTCGAGCATAGAGTTATCGTGCCTGGATTTAGGGATAATTTGCAGTAAGGCACGTTCTTCGGCGTGACGGATATTTTCTTGAATTAAGCCCCGGGTCGACAGGTAAGTGCCCGCAATAACACCCGTGGTGAGTACTGCAAACAGGCCGAGGAGTAAGCTGTTTTTACTAATGGATTGGCCGAGAATATTCATTTTTCGGCTCCGGTGTTGTGTCCATAAGTGCGGGGCTGAGTGAAGTGGTCAATAAAGGGTGCCGCAAAATTCATTAATAGCACGGAGAAGGCCACTGCGTCGGGGTAATTGCCCCAGACCCGGATAATATAAATTAACAGGCCGATCAAGGCACCGTAAATCAGGCGGCCGCGATTGGACACCGCCGAGGTGACAGGATCGGTAACAATAAAAAAGGCACCGAGCATGGTAGCGCCGCTGAACAAGTGGAAGAACGGCGAGCCGCCAGAGGCAGAACTGCCGCCGTCATAGAAGAACAGTGACATAAGCGTTAAGGCGGCGAGCATGCTCAGTGGCGCGTGCCAGGTAAAAATGCGGCGGTATATTAGGTAGGCGCCGCCCAGTAAAAAACCGGCGTTTGCCCATTCCCAACCTTTACCCGCAATTTGGCCGAATTGGGCTGACTGGGACCAGAGATCGTCGACCAGTAATGCGTTATTTTGCTTGAGCACATCCAGCGGCGTGGCCATGGTAATTGCGTCAATGGCTTCGCGACCAAAACCAAAGCAGTAGCGCAGGGCCTCAATGGGGCCGAGTAGGTCGCCGGCAAAACTGCCCTTGGGGGCCATCCATGTAGTCATTTCCACCGGGAAGGAAATCAGCAGCATGACGTAGGCGGCCATGGCGGGGTTGAAGGGGTTGTAGCCCATGCCGCCATAGAGTTGTTTGCAGATTAAAATAGCGAAGCCAGTACCGATCATAATCAGCCAAAATGGCGCGGCAGGTGGTAGGGCAATGCCAAGCAAAAATGCGGTGACAAGGGCGCTGTAATCATTGAGATAAAAGCCAATAGGGCGCTTGCGCCAGCGCAGCGCCAAGGCTTCAAACGCTAAGGCGGTAATACTGGCCCACAGTACGTTGACGATGGTGCCAAAACCAAAGAACCAGGTCAGTGCCAGCATGCCGGGCAGGGTTGCCATAAGCACAAGGCGCATGACGCTGGCGGTGCTCATCGGCCCGTGAGCGTGGGGTGAACTGACTTTTAAAAATCCCATAGTCTGCTTTGTGCTCTGTATAAAAGTTTAGCCCAACTGCTCTTTAGCGCTGGCCAGTTTGTCTTGTAGCTTCGCGATTGAGTCGGCGAGAATCTCGGCCTTGTCGTCGCCGCTTTCTTGGGCGGCGCTTAGTTTTTCTTGCGTGCGAGCGATGCGGTTTTCTAAAGACGCAATGCTTTGCTTGAGTTTGTCGTCCTCGCTCATATCAGCCTGGGCGGCGCGCGCGGCTTTGGCGCGTTCTATTGCGGCCTGCACTGGATCGTTGCTGCTCGCTTGCTCTGCTGATGCGGCTTCTTTGGTGACGGCCTTTGCCGAAACTTTGGCAAGGTGTTCTGCCAATTCTTGTTTTGCGCTGTCGAGTTTGCTTTGGGTTTTCTCGGCACCAGTGGCAAAGGCGGCGACATTGGCGTCGTTTTGCTCTTGGGCAATACTCAGCTTTTGCTGGGCGGCGGCGAGGCGTTTTTCGGTGGTGGCGACCAGGTTTTGCAAACGTTGAGTTTTGTCTTCGTCGCTTTCGTCGGCGCTGGCACCGGCGCGTTTGGCCATCGCGCGGGCGATGGCGGCTTGCGCGGGATCGGTGGCGCCGGTGTCTGCGGGCGCACTCGTCGAGCTGGCTTGGTGCTCTGTGAGTTCTTTTTGCAAGGCGGTAAGCTTGTCTTCGGTTTTGATTACCGCAGTAGCAAAGGCCTCGACGTTTTCGCCGCCCTGTTCTTTGGCTAGGGCGAGCTTTTCGCGGGCGCTGGTGAGTCTGCGCTCCGCGCTGGCAATGAGTAATTGCAGGCGCTCAGTTTTAGCGGCGGGGGTTTCTTCCTCAACTTTGCCGTCGCGTTTGGCCTGTGCGCGAGCAATGGCGTCGTGGGCAGGGTCGGCAGCATCGGCCTTTTTAGCCTTGCTGCGCTCAATGGCCGCTTGAATAAGATCAGTTTTGCTGCTGTCGGGGTTGCTCACAGCGGCAGCGGCTTTATCTTTTGCTGCTTGCAGCCGCGCCGCGCGTTTAGCTTCTTTTTCGGCTTCTTCTTGTTCGAGTCTGGCGGTGCGGGCTTCAAAACGTTCTTTGGAGCGCTCGGCTTTTATCTTGTCTTGCTGGGCTTGGCGAATCTCGGCTTTTGATGCGCGGTAGTACTGCACCAATGGAATATTGCTGGGGCACACATATGAACAGGCGCCGCACTCTATGCAGTCGAAAAGTTTGTGATCTTCAAGTTTTTCGTGTTCCTGTGCTCGGGAAAACCAGTACATTTGCTGGGGCAACAGCGACACTGGGCAGGCCTCGGCGCACATGCCGCAGCGGATACATGCTTGTGCTGGCGGTGGTGGCGGCAGTTCGGCCGCAGTGGGCGCGAGTACGCAGTTGCTGGTTTTCACGATTGGTACTGCAGTGTCTTGCAGGGTATAGCCCATCATGGGGCCGCCCATGACCAAGCGAATGCAGTCGTCTTTTTTAAAGCCGCTTTGGTTCAGTAGAAATTGCACTGGCGTGCCGAGTAGTACTTCGTAATTGCGGGGCTGGCTGCAGGCTTCACCGGTAATGGTGGTAATGCGTGAGATGAGCGGCTCACCTAAGCATATGGCGCGGTAGATTGCGGTGGCGGTGCCGATGTTTTGGCAGACAATGCCGATATCAGCGGGCAGGCCGCCAGCGGGTACTTCTTTGCCGGTTAATATTTGAATCAATTGTTTTTCGCCACCAGAGGGGTATTTGGTGGGGAAGGGCACAATTTCGATGCCGGTGCCTTGCGCGGCTTTTTGCAGCGCGGCAATGCCCTCGGGTTTATTGTCTTCAACGCCGATCAGGGTTTCTTTGCTGGGCTTGATTAAATGACGAAGAATTTCGGCACCGGCAATAATTTCGGCGGCGCGCTCGCGCATTAAAATATCGTCGGCAGTGATATAGGGTTCGCACTCGGTGCCGTTGAGAATTAAGGTCTCAATGGGTTTGTCGTCGCGGGTACTGAGTTTTACTGCGGACGGAAAGCCCGCACCGCCCATGCCGGCAATACCGGCTTGGCGAACGCGGTCAATTAAATCCATTTTGCTTAAGCTGCGAAAGTCTTCGACGCCGCTATGCTTAGCCCACTCGTCTTGGCCGTCGGTGTCGATCACAATGCAGGCACCGCTCATGCCAGAGGGGTGAGGGATTAAGCGCGATTCAATGGCCACTACCGTGCCAGATGTTGGCGCGTGTACGGGGGCGCTAACAAAGCCCTTGGCTTCGGCAATCATTTGGCCTTTTAAAACGCGGTCGCCGACGCTAATGATCGGACTGGCGGGAGCGCCAATGTGCTGGGCCAGCGGTAGTATTAATTGCGCGGGTATACCAGCCGCTTTAATGGGCGATTGCAGAGACTGCTGTTTGTTTTCTGCGGGGTGAATACCGCCGTGAATATCCCACACCTTTCTGCTTGGCTGGCTCATGCGCTGGCCCCGCTGCGGTCGGTGGCGATCAGATCTTCTGGCGGCTTGGGTTTGTCCCAGGCCCAGGTTTGCAAGCTGGTTTCAATGGGGCGCATTTCTATACAGTCAACAGGGCAGGGTTCAACGCAAAGATCGCAGCCGGTACATTCACTGGCGATGACGGTGTGCATGTGTTTAGCCGAGCCCAAAATGGCGTCGACGGGGCAGGCTTGAATACATTTGGTGCAGCCGATGCATTCGTCTTCGCGAATATAGGCCACCGAGGGCACGGACTCTTCTACCGCGTCGAGGGGTTTGGCTTCTACACCCAATAAATCGGCAAGTGCGGCAATGGTGGCTTCGCCGCCGGGTGGGCATTTGTTAATGTCGTCGCCGTCGGCAATGGCTTGGGCGTAAGGGCGGCAGCCCGGGTAGCCACACTGGCCGCACTGGGTTTGCGGCAGCAATGCCTCAACTTGGTCGGCGATTGGGTCGCCCTCGGTTTTAAATTTTACTGCAGCAAAACCGAGTAGGGCGCCGAAGACCACGCCGAGGCTGACCAGTGCCAGCAGGGATGCGATAAACGGGTTTTGGGCAATTAATTCAATCATCGTTATACCAAACCGGCAAAGCCCATAAAGGCCAGTGACATGAGTCCGGCGGTAATCATACCAACGGCAGGGCCTTTAAAGGGTTGGGGCACATCGGCTGCGGTGATGCGCTCACGCATGGCGGCAAACAATACCAAGACCATGGAAAAGCCCGCGGCGGCGCCAAAGCCATAAAGCGCTGACTCAACAAAACTGTGGTCTTTGTTTATATTGAGCAGGGCAACGCCCAGTACCGCGCAATTGGTGGTGATCAGGGGCAGGAATACGCCGAGCACCTTGTAGAGCATGGGGCTAGATTTACGTACCACCATTTCGGTGAACTGCACGACAACGGCTATGACCAAGATGAAGGTAATGGTGCGTAGGTATTCGAGACCGAGAGGAACCAGTAGCCACTCATAGGTCAGCCAGCTGCAAATCGAGGCGAGGGTCAGTACAAAGGTAGTTGCACTGGACATACCAATGGCGGTTTCCAATTTATTGGAAACCCCCATAAATGGACACAGGCCCAAAAACTGCACCAGTACAAAGTTGTTAACCAGAATGGCGCCGATTAACAGTATTGAATAGTCTGCTAACACAATTGTAGCCTCGTTTAGTTCTGTGTTGACACCGCGCTGAGTATTGGTGCGCAGTGACCAGCAAAATAAGCTGGCTAGACACTCATGGCTCGGATCTTAGTTTATTTCGATCAAGCGTTCAATTTAAAATACTGTAACCCTAGCGCGCGGCTGGCCGCGCGCAGCAGCTTGAATTTACTGGATTTTCATGCCGGCTTTGGCGCCACTATCGGGGCTGAGCAACCAAATTTCCTGATCGCCAGGGCCTGCAGCCAATACCATGCCTTCGGATAGACCAAAGCGCATTTTACGGGCTTCGAGGTTGGCCACCATGACCGTGAGTTTACCCACCAATTGCTCGGCAGTGTAAGCGGTTTTAATGCCCGCAAAGACTTGGCGCTCGCCGTATTCGCCAAGGCTTAAGGTGAGTCGCAGTAATTTGTCGGCGCCCCCGACTGCCTCGGCAGCGATGATCTCGGCCACTCGCAGGTCGATTTTAGCAAAATCGGGGTAGGCTATTGTGTCTGCGATACCCGTGTCTTTGTCTTTCGCTGCCTTTTTTACTTTGCTTTTTACTGGCGCTGCTGGTGCCGTGGCGGTGCTGCTGTCGCCGCTGGCAGCGACCATGGCCGCCACTTTGTCAGCGTCAACGCGATTCATCATCGCCTTAAAGGGCTCAATGGCGTGGTCTTGCAGTGGGCTGAATTCGCCCTGCCATGTCAGCTTGCAGTTTAAGAAGGCTTCGGCTTGCACGGCAAGTTCTGGGAGTACTGGTGTGAGATAGGTCATTAGCACGCGGAATATATCGATGCACTGGGAGGCAACGTCGGCGGCTTGGCCCGCGGTGTCTTCGCTTTTTGCCAGTTTCCACGGTTCGCAGGAATCAAAGTATTCGTTGGTGGCATCGGCCAGCGCCATGATTTCGCGCACGGCTTTGCTGTATTCGCGCTGCTCGTATAGTTCGGCAATCGCATCGCTGGCGCCAGTGACGCGTTTCCACAGTTCGATGTTGTGCTGCTGGCTAGCCAGTTTGCCAGCATTGCCCTTGTGTACAAATTTGGCGCTGCGGCTGGCGATATTGACTAGCTTGCCAACGAGGTCTGAGTTAACTCGGTTGATAAAGTCTTCGAGGTTTAAATCAATGTCGTCTACCGCACCGGATAATTTAGCCGCAAAGTAATAGCGCAGGTATTCGGCGGGTAAGTGTTCCAGATAGGTTTCGGCCTTGATAAAGGTGCCGCGAGACTTCGACATTTTCTTGCCGTTAACGGTTAAGAAACCATGGGCATAAATCGCTGTGGGCTGGCGGAAACCTGCTGAGTCGAGCATCGCAGGCCAGAACAAACCGTGGAAGTTGATAATGTCTTTGCCAATAAAATGATAAAGCTCAGCTTTGGAGTCAACACCCCAAAATTCATTAAAGTCGCGGCCATTGGCCTCGCACCAGTTGGCGCAGCTGGCCATATAGCCAATGGGAGCGTCTAGCCAAACATAGAAGAACTTGCCTGGCGCACCGGGGATTTCAAAGCCGAAGTAGGGTGCATCGCGAGAGATGTCCCAGCTGTGCAGGCCGGCATCCAACCATTCGCGCAGTTTATTGGCGATTTGCGGCTGCAGTGCGTCGCTGCTGGTCCACTGACGTAGCAGGTTTTCAAAGTCGCCGAGCTTAAAGAAAAAGTGGGTGGAGCTTTTCTCGATTGGCGTGGCGCCGGAGATGGCCGAACGCGGATTAATTAATTCCGCTGGGGTGTAGGTGGCACCACAAGCTTCGCAGTTGTCGCCGTATTGATCTTCGGTTTTACACTTGGGGCAGGTGCCCTTGATGTAGCGGTCGGCGAGAAACAACTGCTTCTCGGGATCAAATAGCTGGGTGACGTCTTTGCGCTCAATATGGCCATTGGCGTCGAGGCGGCGATAGATTTCTTCAGAGTAATGTTTGCACTCAGGCGAGTGGGTGGAATGGTAGTTGTCGAAGCGGATTAAAAATCCGGCCAAATCCCGCTCGTGCTCGGCTTTTACCCTAGCAATTTGCTCTTCCGGCGTAATGCCCAGCTTTTCAGCGGTTAGCATTATCGCGGTGCCGTGGGCATCGTCGGCGCATAAATAGATGCAGTCGTTGCCGCGCTGTTTTTGAAAACGCACCCAAATATCGGTCTGGATAGATTCCAGTAAGTGGCCGAGGTGGAGTGGGCCATTGGCGTAGGGCAGAGCGCTGGTAACGAGGATCTGGCGCGACATGAGTGTCCTTGTTGTAAACATGGCGGCGGCAGCTGTGGGGCTGGCGGCGCGGGTGGATTCCGAGGCGCCATACTATAGCGTTTTTGGGCCACTCGTGCATCTGCTATGGCGTTGTTCGATGCTTGTCTGCCGCGTATACTCGCCCGCTGATTAAAAGGTTTATTTGAGTAGAGGCAGGAAATGGCGACAGAATTGGAATCTCAAGTTCGCGAGGCATTAATGGCCGTGGTTTTGCCGGGCTTATCCGCGCCATTAGCACAATTTGCCGATATTCATTCTCTTGCTGTGAAGGGTGGTCGCGTCGATGCGGTTGTGGAGCTGGGCTTTGCCGCCCGCAGCGCCCAGCAATCGTATGAGCAAGTGCTCAGTACGGCAGTGGAGGCGCTCGACGGCGTTGCCGACGCAGCCGTGCGGGTGACCTGGAAAATTGCAGCCTACGCCGCGCAACAAAATATTAAAAGCATGGAAAATGTCCGTAATATTATTGCGGTAGCCTCCGGTAAAGGCGGGGTGGGTAAGTCGACCACTGCGGTGAATTTGGCCTTGGCGCTGGTGGCGGAAGGCGCCCGAGTTGGTTTGTTGGATGCCGATATTTATGGTCCCAGCGTGCAGATGATGCTGGGCGTGGCCGACGGCGTGCGGCCCAAACCCTACGGTACGCATTATTTATTGCCGATTGAGGCGCACGGTGTGCAATCGATGTCCATGGGCTATTTGGTTACCGAAGATACGCCGATGGTATGGCGCGGGCCAATGGCAACTGGCGCACTGCAGCAGCTGTTGAATCAAACCTATTGGCAGGATTTGGATTACCTCATTATTGATATGCCGCCGGGCACCGGCGATATTCAGCTGACTTTATCGCAAAAGGTGCCGGTGTCGGGTGCAATTGTGGTTACCACGCCGCAGGATATTGCGCTGCTCGACGCTAAAAAAGGCATTGAGATGTTTCGCAAAGTCTCGGTTCCCGTACTGGGTATTGTTGAAAATATGGCAGTGCATATCTGTAGTGAGTGCGGTCATCACGAACATGTGTTTGGCGAGGGTGGCGGCGCGCGGATGGCGAGCAATTACCAAGTGCCAATGCTGGGCTCGCTGCCGTTGTCTATGCAAATCCGCAGCCAAGCCGATTGCGGTAAGCCGGTGATGGTGGCAGATCCTTCTGGCGATGCCGCGGCTTTGTATCGTAGCGTGGCCATTGGCATGACGGCGGAGCTGGCCAAGCGCCAACGGGTGCAGAGTAATGCCTTTCCCAATATTTCCATTAGTGATGATTAATTCATTTTTATAAAGTAGCGGCTTAAACGATAGCGGCGGTTTAGAAGGTAAGGGGACACAATGAGTATCAAGTCGGATAAATGGATTCGCCGCATGGCTGAAAACGAGGGCATGATTGAACCCTTTGAGCCGAGCCAAGTGCGGGATCAGGGTGGCTCTAAGATTATTTCTTATGGCACTTCTAGCTATGGCTACGATGTGCGCTGCGCCAATGAGTTTAAGGTTTTTACCAATATTTACTCGGCAACCGTCGACCCCAAAGCTTTTGACGAGAAGAGCTTTGTCGATATCACGGCCGACTACTGCATTATTCCCCCTAATTCGTTTGCATTGGCCCGCACCGTGGAATATTTTCGAATTCCTCGCAGTGTACTGACCATGTGTTTAGGTAAGTCGACCTATGCGCGTTGCGGCATTATTGTGAACGTCACCCCGCTGGAGCCGGAGTGGGAAGGTCACGTGACCTTGGAATTTTCTAATACCACCACCTTGCCCGCGAAAATTTACGCAAATGAAGGTGTGGCGCAGATGCTGTTTTTTGAGTCAGACGAAATTTGCGAAGTGAGTTATAAAGATCGCGGTGGTAAGTATCAGGGGCAAACTGGGGTGACCCTGCCGAAGACTTGAGCAAGGCCGCTAAACGCTTGATGGGAGACGGTATACGCTAAGACCGGATAAATCTCCTGCGATTACAGAGTAGTCATGCCTGTGTAGGCAGTTATTCATGTCATTGCGTGCAAGTCTAGGTCTGTACTCCGTTGCTAAGATGGGCTCCTGCCTCCGCAAGAGCGACGACCAGATAAATACCCTGCGATTACAGAGTAGTCATACCTGCGTAGGCAGGTATCCATGTTACAGGGTACAAACCGGTCACATAGGTTACAGATTAGCCTGGCCACATAGGTAACACTTCAGCAGCTAGCCCTTAACTTTTTTACCGTTGAGGGTAGCGCTGAGTAACTCCAAGGAGTAGGTGTCATCTTCGTCGGTTTGTTCAAGCCGAACGATCAAAAAATTCCAGTCTTTCGCCAGCCACACGATGGTTTCGCTGTCGCTGCCTTCGCGGCTGCGGCGCAGCTTCACGGTATTTAATTTGCCGACTGGGCTGTCGATGATTTCTTCACCTATTTTTTCTACTTGGTAGGTTTTGTGTTTGCCGCGGTTGACCACAGTTTGAACCATGGCGGTATCGAAACGGCCAGAAATTAGCGCTTGGCGCATTTGCAGTTGGGCGCTGAGCTGGTCAAAGGTGCCTGCCGTTAGCGGTGCCGACCACGGTTTGCGGTATTTTTTATCGGTGGCGAGGGCGCGGGGCCAGTCAAAGTTAATTTTTTGGTCTTGCTTGCTGCTGAAACTATTATTGTATTCATAGCGCAGTGGCCGCAGGCCCATGGCACCGTCTTCAATTATGCTTTCTTCGCTGACTTTGATAAACATCAATTTGGCGTGTTGGGATAGCTGCCAATTATTACCTTGCCTGCTTAAGCTGCGAGTAGCTGTGGTGGTTAAGCTATTACTGCTAATTTTGTATTCAGCTTCGTAAGGCAGGATTTTGCTTGTTTGGGCGGATGGGGTTTTAACAGATTCCGCTTTAGTGGGTTCAGCGTTTATTGGCTTGGTTTTAGCGGGTGGGACGGGAACCAGCATTTTGGGCCCAGTGTCGTGAATGGCGCTCATGCCGCCACCGCTTGCAAATGTATGGCTTGCAAGGGTGAAAAATACTAGTACGAGCAGGCTATTCTTGCTGAAAAAGAATGCCAGTTTCGGGTAAGACTTGCTCATCGAATACCGCCTTTGAGTCCTGTAACACTAAGCGTCCCTCAGCAAACCATCGCGCCGCCAGGGGGTAGATTGTATGCTCTTTGGACAGTACCCGAGTCGCAAGTGCTGCAGCATCGTCGCCAGGAAATACCGGTATTTTTGCCTGAATTATGGCGGGGCCGCCGTCTAATTCTTCGGTGACGAAGTGAACAGTGGCGCCCGCTTCACGGTCACCCGCATCGAGCGCACGCTGGTGGGTGTGTAGGCCAGGGTATTTAGGTAATAAAGAAGGGTGGATATTAATAAGCCGCCCCAGGTAGTGACGAACAAAACCCGGGGTAAGGATGCGCATAAAGCCAGCGAGCACCACCAAGTCGGCGTCGTAGCTATCTATGCAGACTTGTAATTCGGCATCGAAGGCTTCGCGACTGGCGAATTGGGTGTGGTCGATACAAGCGGTAGCGATGCCAGCTTGCTTGGCGCGCTCCAGACCAAAGGCTTGCGCCTTATTGCTGATGACCGCGCGAATCTCGACGCTGGGTAGCAGGCCGTCTCTGCTGGCATCGATAAATGCCTGGAGATTAGAGCCGCTACCCGAGAGCAGTATGACAAGTTTACAGGGCATGAATTACATGCCTGCAATAGTGACTTGCGGCTCGTCTTCCCCTGCGGCTTCAATGCTGCCGATCTCTTGAGCTACTTCACCCTGCTGGGTAAGCATGTCGATAACGGCCTCGGCGTCATCGGCGGCAACCGCCATTACCATGCCAATACCGCAGTTAAAGGTGCGATACATTTCCCGTGGCTCGACATTGCCCTGTTCTTGCAGCCAGTCAAAGATGGCTGGGCGCTGCCAAGTGCTGCTGTCAATGGCGGCTTTGGTGTTGCGCGGCAGAACGCGGGGGATATTGTCGAGCAAGCCGCCGCCGGTAATGTGGGCAAGGGCGTTGACCCGATATTGCTTGATAACTCGCAGTACGGGTTTGATGTAGATTCGCGTTGGCGCCAGCAGGGTTTCCCCTAAGGTGCTATCGCCAAAAGCTTGATCCAGTGTGGCGCCGCTGTGCTCAATAATCTTGCGCACTAGTGAATAGCCATTGGAATGCGGGCCGGACGAGTTGATACCTATCAACTTATCGCCGATTTTGACCGAGCTGCCGTCAATGATATTGGCTTTTTCGACCACGCCAACACAGAAACCCGCGAGATCGTAATCATCGCCTTCATACATGCCTGGCATTTCGGCGGTTTCGCCGCCAACCAGTGCACAACCCGCCTGTTCGCAGCCGGTACCAATGCCGCTAACTACATTGGCGGCAATATCGACATTCAGGGCGCCAGTGGCGTAGTAGTCGAGAAAGAAGAGCGGTTCCGCACCGGTCACCAGTAGGTCATTGACGCACATGGCAACCAAATCGATACCGATGGTGTCGTGAATACCCACATCCATCGCGAGTTTGAGTTTGGTGCCGACGCCGTCGGTGCCTGAAACCAGTACCGGCTCTTTATAGCCAGTTGGAATTTGGCACAGGGCACCGAAGCCGCCAAGGCCACTCATGACCTCCGGGCGACGGGTGCGTTTGGCAACATCTTTAATGCGTTCTACTAGCGCATCACCGGCATCGATATCAACGCCGGCATCTTTATAGCTTAAGCTTGGCTTACTGGTGTCAGTCATAGTCGTTGGCTGTCCTCTAAGAGGGCGCCATTCTAGCTTGATTGTGAGTTTAATTCAGCAGCAAAAGCGCGACTTTTTGCCACTACTCACGACGATGTCCCGGTTGCTTGCTACAATGGCGCCTTGGGACGGGCAAAAGGGCTTAAAACAAGTGAAGCAAATTATTAGGGTGTCGGTTGTTCTCTGGCTATTTGTCGTAGCAGGGATGAGTGCCGTGGTGGCCGGTACCGTGGCTAATTTATACGATGAGCAGCTGGTGGTGGAATCCCAGTCACCTGAAACTCTTAAAAAGGCTGCTGCTGAGGCACTAGAGCGAGTCTTTATTCGGGTCTCCGGTCGGGGTGATATCGCGAGTAATGCCGCCGTTGCGGGGGTGTTGGCTAGGCCTGAGCCTTTAATTACTCAGTATCGTTATCAGCGCAGCAAGGGTGAAAACGGCGAAGATATACTGCTGCTCAGCCTCAGCTTTTCCCCTCGGCAAGTCAATTCAGAACTACAGTCAGCGGGGCTGCCCGTGTGGTCGGCGAATCGCCCCGCTGTGTTGGTTTGGCTGTTGGCAGATACCGCTGAGGGACGCCAGTTTGTGGGTACTGATAGTCAGGCTGAACTCCTTAAAGATTTAAAAGAAGTGGCGCAGCGCCGAGGGTTAGATTTGCAGCTGCCATTATTTGACCTAGCGGATTCAACGAATTTAACGAGTGATCAGCTCTGGCAGATGTCGGTAGACGATGTGCGCCGAGCGTCGGCGCGTTATTCCGCACCATTTGTGTTGATGGGGCGCGCGTCGCAGTTTTCTACTGGACAGTGGATTGCAAGCTGGATGGTTTTGCAGGGCGACGAAGTGATCCGCCTTGAGAGCGAGGGCTTGGATGGGCGAGACTTGTTAGCGAGGCCAGTGGATGCGCTCGCCGACCTGCAGGCGTCAAAATACTCGGTGGTGGCCAGCGGGCGCGTGAATAGCGCGAATAGTTTGATACACGTGAGTGGTATCACGAACTTTGCCGCTTACGCCGATATGATTACTTATTTAGAGGGCTTGGCGGTGGTTCAGCATGCTAACACGGTGTGGCTCTCGGATAATGAGTTGATATTGGAGCTGGTATTAAATGACGATATGGAAAAAGTTAAGCGCTTTCTGAGTCTCGATGGCCGCTTGATGGAAGAGCCCGCGAGTACGATGGTAATGAACAGTGCCGCGCTATCAGTGCGCGGCTTCTATCGCTGGTCGGGTCGACACCTATGAAAGCCCTGCCAAAGCCCCTGTGGGTGATTATTGGCCTTGGCCTAATTGCACTGCTGATTCATTTGCTGGCACCAATATTAATGCCTTTTTTGCTGGCGGCAGTATTGGCTTATATGGGTGACCCTCTGGCCGACAGACTAGAGGCAAGGGGCATGGGGCGGACTTGGGCCGTAGTGACGGTGTTTGCGACCCTTAGTCTTGGTGGTGCGCTAATTTTACTTATTACCCTGCCGCTGCTGATTGAACAGCTGCAGCTATTAATGGAACGATTATACGACGGGCTGCGCTGGGTACAGTCCACTGGTCTGCCTAAACTACGTGAATATTTGGACTTGCCTGAGCAAACTCAACCTATGGAGAGTGCTCGGGAAGCTATTAGTGAGCATTGGGCGAGTGCTGGCGGCATCCTTTTTTATCTGTGGGACAAGGTCAGTGGCTCTAGTCTGGCCTTGATTGCGTGGCTGGCCAATATGACGTTGGTGCCAGTGGTGACGTTTTACTTGCTGCGGGACTGGGATGTTTTAATGGCGGCGATTCGCAATTTACTGCCGCGTTCGATTGAAGCGCGCACAGTGCTTATTGCTAAAGAATGTGATGAGATATTGGGTGCTTTTGCCCGTGGCCAGTTACTTGTTATGTTGGCCTTGGCGGTTGTGTATACGATAGGGCTGTGGATAGTGGGGCTTGATTTGGCGTTGATCCTAGGCTTGGCTGCGGGCTTGGCGAGTATCGTGCCGTATCTCGGTGTTATCGTCGGTATTGGCGCCGCGGGTACGGCGGCGTTTTTTCAGTTTGACGGTCTATGGCCGCTGGCGGGGGTTGCGGCGGTTTTTGGGTTTGGCCAGTTATTAGAGTCGATGCTGTTAACGCCGCTATTAGTTGGCGATAAAATTGGCTTACACCCCGTAATGGTTATATTTGCAATTTTGGCCGGTGGCCAGTTGTTTGGCTTTGTCGGTATCTTGCTGGCCCTGCCTTTTGCAGCAGTAATAAAGGTGATGATTAACCATTTGCACGAATATTATAAGCAAAGTGGATTTTACGGCGCTGTTCCCGCCTCTGCCGAAGAGCGGGAGCTGGGGGATTGATGGCTAGTCAGCAACTGCCATTAGCGCTCAAACTCGACAACGATGCTACTTTTGATAATTTCTATATTGCCGATGAACATCGGCTATTGCTTAATCAGCTTCGCCAGCAGGCAATGGCGCAGGGTGAAAAGTGGATTTATCTTAGCGGCGGGGTCGGTCGCAGCCACCTTTTGCAGGCTTGCTGCCATTTGGCTGACGCCAATGGCCTGTACGCTCGCTACATCCCCCTTGCTGACGTTGTGGATTATGAGCCCGAGGCCCTATTGGAAGGCTCAGAGTATTTAGATTTGCTCTGTTTAGACGACCTTGACGTAGTCGCGGGGCGGCCAAATTGGGAGCGAGCGCTGTTCAATTGCTACAATCAGATGCTGACAACCGGGGCGCGGATGTTAGTTGCCTCGGCAAAGCCGATTGTTCAGCAGGGTATCGCCCTCGCCGACCTGCATTCACGCTTGCAGAGCTTTAGTGTTTACCTGCTTCGCGATTCCGATGAGGCCACGCGACTTGCAGCATTTCAGTTTCGGGCTAGACTGCGGGGTATTAGTATTTCGGATGCCGTAGCTGAATATATTTATATGCGTTGTCAACGAGACCTTGCGAGTTTGTTTGGGATATTGAATACTCTTGACCAGGTCAGCTTAGTGGAGCAGAGAAAGTTGACCATTCCATTTATAAAAAAAGTGATGGAATGGTGATTATTTTTTGTCTGAAAATTTGGTAATAGCGCAAAATACGGCTATTTTTAGCATGTGCATGGGAACTTGCCTGCTAATAAGTGTTCGGAGTGCTGATTTTTAGGGATGCATTGTTCGTTGGGTGGCGTGGTAAAATTACACAAAATCAAACGTGCAAGCGTCAATGCCCGTGTTATTCTGAGTTAATGGCGTGCTTTCACGGCATAGCAAAGGAAGTTTCTAAAAAAATGAAGGGGAGTGTTATGCGTAAATTTATATTGGGTGCAGCCGTTGCAAGTTGCATGTTGCCAACGATAGCGTCTGCAGCTGAAGAAGGCACATGGTATTTGAACCCTGCAATCGGCTACCAAGTATTTGATGGTTCGCGTGACTTAACCAGCACCGAAGTTGCTTTGTTTGGTGCTGAATATGTACTCAGCAAAGACTGGGGCATTGAATTGCGTGGTTTGTACAGTGTTGCGGCAAGTGATCGCAATATTCGTGCGCTGGATCAAAAGATTCTTGGTAGTAGCGTAGATATGCTGCGTTACTTCAGCAATGACAGTAAGTTCACCCCTTACCTCGCTGGTGGTATGGGTGTTATTGAAGCGGATTATGAAAGTGGCCGCTACGACAGCCAGACCCAGTTAAACGTGGGTGGTGGTGTACGTTATACAATTGATGAAAACTGGTCGGTTCGTGGTGACACGCGTTTGGTTTATGGTACTGACCACGAAACTCGTGACGGCAATGCCTCGATTGGCTTGAGCTACGCTTTTGGTGGCACATCTGTTGCCAAGCCCGCGCCAAAGCCAATGATGTCTGATTCTGACGCCGATGGTGTTGAAGATGGTATTGACCAGTGCCCAGGTACTCCAGCTGGTGTTGCTGTCGACGCTAAGGGCTGCGCTTTGGATAAAGACGGTGACGGCGTGCCAAACTACCGTGACAAGTGTCCAAATACCCCAGCAGGTCGTCAAGTTGATAAATTCGGTTGCAAGTTTGTAATCAAACATTCCGAAAGCATCAAGTTGGAAATCAACTTCCCTAACAACTCTGACGCCATTCCGGTTGCCTATGCCCCAGAGCTGAAAAAGGTCGCTGAGTTCATGAGCAAGTTTACTGGTGTGAAAGCAGTTGTTGAAGGTCATGCCGACAGCAATGGCGCCGCCGCTTATAACAAGCAGCTGTCACAGCGTCGTGCAGACTCTGTACGCAACGCGCTGATTCGCGATTACAATATTGCGGAAAATCGTCTGAGTGCAGTTGGTTATGGTGAAGAGCGTCCGATTGCTGATAACAGAACTGCGGATGGCCGTCGTGCTAACCGCCGTGTTGTTGCGGTAATGCAGGCAGAAGTTACTGAATAAGCTTCGGTAATCTCATGGGAAAGGGGCTTCGGCCCCTTTTTTTATACCTAAATAAAATGGCACCGCCGCCGCGATCCAAATACACCTCGCCGTAAATACATGTCCCAGCTGTCAGCTTATTCTTAAAGTGCGTCACTCCTTAAGTTAATTACAAGCCTAGAGCTTCAGTCTGCGCTCGCCCGGCTTACGCTAAAACTCCCCGTGTTTGACGCTATGTTTCCAGTGCTTTGTGCCATGGCCTCGCTCTTTTGTGGGCCTTCAGTTAACTGGCACGGTTCTTGTAGATCTTAGTTAGATAGCGCCGTAAATAGCCCATAAATCACCATAATGGTGCGCTTGGCGGCGGCTTGCAATTGTCCGCATGCTCTAATTTGGTGCTGCGGTGATGAGGGGAGATGTAGATGATCTTTGGGCGTAAGAATAGAAAGCCAATCACAATCACTGATAAGAAAGTTGTCGAATGGAAATACGCGGTATGCGGGTATTGCTCCACAGGCTGCTCAATTGAGGTTGGATTGAATGCCGAAGGCAAGCCAGTGACCAGTCGTGGCAAAGGCAATGCGCCCGTTAATCAGGGCAAGTTGTGTATAAAAGGCATTTTTGAGCACGAATTGAGTGATAGCGCTGGGCGCGGTGTAGAACCGCTCATTCGCAATAAAATATACGATGCTTTTCAGCCCACCAGTTGGGATACCGCGCTGGATAAAACCGCCGCCGAGTTCATGCGCATACAAGAAAAATACGGGCGCGATAGTGTCGCGGTAGTATCTACCGGGCAATTGTTGACCGAGGAATTTTACACGCTGGGAAAATTAGTGCGGGGCGTGATCGGCACTAATAACTACGACGGCAACACGACCTTGTGCATGGCCTCTGCGGTTTCGGGCTATAAGCGCTCCTTTGGTGCCGACGGCCCGCCAGGGTGCTACGACGATTTTGAAAGCACTCACTGTTTAATGGCCTTTGGCTCCAATTTGCCAGAGCAGCACCCTATTATTTATTGGCGCTTGAAAGAAGCGCTGGAAAAACGCAAATTCCCACTGATTGTGGTGGACCCGAGGGTCACCATGTTCGCTCAGTTTGCCGATATTCATTTGCCGATTACTCCCGGTACTGATCTTGTTCTACTAAATGCCCTTGCCCACGTTATCTTGGCCGAAGGCCTGCAAGATGAGGCTTATATTGAAGCCCACTGCAATGGCTTTGATGAATTGAAAGCGACGGTTGCCAAATACGATCCCGTTACCGCCTCGCGGATCTGCGGTATCGATGCCGATATGATTAAAAACGTAGCCCGAATTTATGCTAAGGCGCCGTCGGCGATGAGCATCTGGACCATGGGGATTAACCAGAGTACCCATGGTACTGACGGTGTATGCGGCATCAATAACCTCAATTTGATTACCGGTAATATTGGTATTCCCGGCGGCACCAGCCTGTCTATTACCGGCCAGTGCAATGCCATGGGCACACGGGAGTGGTCGTCATGCTCTGGGCTGCCCGGCTACCGCGCTCTTGAAAAACAAGAGCACCGCGACGAGGTCGCTAAATTTTGGGGTATTGACGAAAGCTTCTTCCCTGCTAAGCGCGGCTTGCAGCAAACGGATATTTTTCCCGCGATCGAATCGGGAGAAATCAAAGCGCTGTGGATTGTCGCGACCAATCCCTTAACGTCTATGCCCAACCAACCTCGCATTAAAAAGGCTTTAGAAAAGCTGGAATTTATGGTGGTACAAGACGGCTATAAGGACTGTGAAACGGTTAATTTCGCCCATGTTTATTTCCCCGCTGCGGTTTGGGGTGAAAAAGAAGGGGTGCTGACTAACACCGAGCGCAGAGTGAATTTAGTGCGTAAATTCGTTGAGCCACCGGGCAATGCCAAAGCTGATCACTGGATTTTTAATGAATTGGCGAAGCGTTTTGAGCGCGGCCGGGCGATGACCTTCCCAGACAGTACCTCAGATATTTTTGACGAGATGAAACAGTTATCTAAGGGCGCGGCGCGCAATCTCGATATATCGGGAATGAGTCATGACCTGATTGAAACCCAGCGTGGCATCCAATGGCCGATGCGTGAAGGCGACAACACCGGTAATCCGCGCTTGTATAGCGATGGGGTCTTTCCAACACCTAATGGCAAAGCCAATTTACTGGCCATGGATTATATCGAAGATAACGAAGTGCCCGATGATAGCTATCCGTTTTGGTTAAACAGTGGGCGGGTAATAGAACATTTTCACACCCGCACCAAGACCGGGAAAATCGGGAATTTGAATAAGTTTAGCCCAACGCCGTATATGGAAATGAATCCAGATTCAGCGCGTGAACAGGGCGTTAAACACCAGAGCTATGTGCGGCTGGTATCAAAGCGCGGTGATGCCGTGGTCATGGTTCAGCTAACCCAACGGGTGCCCCATAACATGGTGTTTATCCCGATGCACTATCACGATTGTGTGAATCGGCTGTCCTTGGGGTTGCTCGATCCATATTCCCGCCAGCCCGCGTTTAAGCAGTGCGCAGTGCGCATTGAACAGATCGATCAGAAAGAAGCAGGGCGGCTCAATGTGGAGCGCCGAGCGTATTAATTGGCGCGGCGTATAGTCGCGCAGAACACCTTGTAGTTTGTCATATTGTTTTTAGAGCAGCCTAGTACCAGCGGTGCGAGGCGTTCGACAAAGGGTCTTAAATATGTGGAAAGTTAGAGACGATGAACCCAGTTATGCCTTTCTTAAGGAGCCAACAGGCCCAGAGGTAAATTACTACGAGGCGCCCATCGACCTTATTGCCCGTACCGGCGGCGCCTTGCCCGCTGGTCGGGAAATGTTCATCAATGAAGAGCCGGGGGTGGGTAATAACCCCAATCGCAATAAACAGCACGCTTTTCATTTTACGGCGGATAACTGTATAGGCTGCCATGCCTGCGAAGCGGCATGCAGTGAGAAAAATGACAATCCGGCACACATCAGCTTTCGCTCGGTTGGCTATGTTGAGGGCGGCACCTACCCTGATTTTAAGCGCATGAATATTTCCATGGCCTGTAATCATTGCGATGACCCGGTGTGCTTAAAAGGCTGCCCCACACGCGCTTATACCAAACACGTGGAATACGGCGCGGTGCTACAAGACCCAGAAACCTGTTTTGGCTGTGGCTATTGCACGTGGGTTTGTCCCTATAACGCGCCTCAGTTGGACCCCATAAAAGGTCAGGTCTCTAAGTGCAATATGTGTGTAGACCGCTTGGAGGTGAATTTAAAACCGGCCTGCGTTTCGGCGTGCCTGGGCAATGCCTTGAATTTTGGCGTTGTCGATGACCTTCCAGAAAATCGCGAACAGGGTAAAACGAGTATTCCTGGCTTCCCTGACCCAGAAATCACGCACCCTAATATTCGTTTTCAGCAAATCAAAAACATGCCCGATGAGGTCACTCGCCCAGATGGTATGGAGGTGAAATACCACAAGGGTGACGACGGTCAATATCGTCCGGTGGTAGATCAGAAGAAGGGCGTAGAGAAAAAGTGGAGCCTGGCCAAACTCAGCTCACGTGAGAATCCCTTGGTCATATTTACCCTTGTTAGCCAGACTTCGCTAGGTGCATTTTTATTGAGCTTCCTTGGCGCGCAGCTGGGTATTGAAAGCATTATTGCCCTGCGGGATTCGGTAATGTATATCCCGCTCATGGCTGTAACCGTTGGGCTTGCCGGTTTGGGAATGTTAATGTCGGCTACGCACCTTGGCAAACCATGGCGTTTTTATCGTGGCTTTAATAATTTGCGGCACTCGCCGGTGTGTCGTGAAGGCTTGGGCATGCTTCTGTATATGGTCTTTGCGGGCCTGCATTTGCTCGCAATGCTGCCGGAGAACCGCGTGTTTACCGCCTTGTTGGGTGAGTGGGGTAGCTTTCCCGTCGTGGCCGCGACAACGGGCTATCTGGCGCTGATTGCAGGCGCTGTTGGCCTGTACTATATGTATCGCTGCTATCGTATTCCTGCGCGGCCCTTCTGGAATCACTGGCAGACCGGTAGTGCCTTTTTGGGTACCGCGCTTACTTTGGGTGGTGCTGTGCTCGGTGTTATTGGTGTGCCAACACTGATGCTAATTGGTGGCGATGGCTTGGCGATACTGAAACTGAGTCTGGTGAGTATTGTTATTGGCTCAGCTTTAGAAGGTGTTGGTTTGTGGCGTCACGGCCTGGCAATGGACAAGGCGAATAATGAAGGCAGCGTGTCTCATTATATTCAATGCACCTTGTTTGGTAAGAGCTATATGCTGCGCAATCTACTGACGTTCGCTAATCTGCTTCTTGCTGTAGCGCTGTTAAGCAGTGCTGAGCTTGGTGTTGAGACGTTGGTGGCGAGTGCATTATTGTGCGGCTCGATTATAACGACGGCATTGATTGGTCGCTGCCTGTTTTATGTCTTAGTTGTGCCTACCACCATGCCGGGTGCATTCTTTTGGAAGAACAAAGACTTCGAAGAGCATGCGCGGGATATCGGTTTGGCTAATATGCCGCAGGTTGGCGTTGTGGCGCACACGCATTAATCCGTTAGCGCAAAGATAGCGAAGGCCGAGTCTTCGCTATCTTTACAGCGCTATTACGCGATTAGCGAGGTCCAATGGATAGGGCCAAAATCATACTTAGCTCGGCCAGGGTGCGGCCACTCTCTTGTTGCATTTCATTAAAGGCCATTTGCACCTTTTTTAGATCGCGTTGCGCGGTAACTTGCGCCTTGTCGATGATGCCGACGCTAAGTAGTGCCGTGCACACGTCGCGGCTTAAAATAAAGGTATCCTTGCCACTAAAACGCAGAAAATACTGGCCAGAATTACCGCCGAGACGGCTGCCGTGTTTTTTCATGTATGCCCACAAGCCGGTGATATCGTCACTTGGCCAGCCAGCTAAAAACTTGCCAAAGCTGCCGTGTTCGCGCTGGATATCAAGGATAAACAAGGCGTTGTCTTGAACCGATTTAACCTTGGTTAAATTACGCACAATGCGTTTGTCACTGGCCATGGTCTCTATTTCTTCTGGCGATCTTGACGCTACCCAAATGGGCAAAAAGCCATTAAACACCTCTTCAAACCCTGGCCATTTCAGTGAAATCACCCGCCAGACAAAGCCCGCTCGAAACACGCATGCGGCCATTTCGGCTAAAAACTGCTTGTCTGGAATTGCCTCCAGCTCCTTATTGCTTAGGACCCGAGGCAGCTGATCTTCAATGGCGGCTAAGGAGCCGTGTTGAGCCAGCGCGCGCTCCAGAAAGGTGCTATACAGTGTCGTCATAATATGGGATCCCTTGATGCGGGGCTGTCGTCGTCAAACTTTGCTTAGCCTACCTGATGTGTGGCGAGTCGTCATGGTTGTTGTCGCGTACTGCAGACGGATGATAGAGCTATTGGCCCATAGCCGTTTATGATAGTGCAATGACGGGCTTTATATCGCCGATACGGCTATGACATACCTTAATCACGCTGATTGGTGGGTATACCACCTAAAATGCCATCGCGATTTTAGATTGAACGCAGGAAATAATAATGACTGAGACAAGCTGGGATCACAGCGTAGATGTATTAATTGTTGGCAGCGGCAACGGTGCGCTTACCGCCGCCTTAAGCAGCTACGAGATGGGTGTGACCGACGTACTGATTGTTGAAAAGTCAGCGAAGATTGGCGGCACCAGCGCGACATCTGGCGGAGGGGTGTGGATTCCCTGTAACCGCTACGCCAAAGCTGCTGGTGCCCAAGACAGCTTTGATGATGCTAAAGCTTATTTGTTAAACACTACCCCGCCAGGGGCTGTACCTGAGGAAATGATCGACAGCTATTTGCGCAATGGCCCCAAGATGATCGATTTCTTGCACGAGCGCAGTGATGTTCGCTATGAAACACTAGAGCATTACCCAGATTATTACACCAATGTTGAGGGCTCGCGTACCGGCCACCGGTCGATGGAGCCAGCGCGCTTTGATTCATCATTGCTGGGCGAGGACGTCAAGCGTCTCCGTCCCTCACATCATATGATGCGCTTGTTTAGTCGCATTTATTTCACTCAAGTGGAAGCGGCTTTACTGACCTTGCAAGGACCTGGCTGGATTAAATTAACCATGAAGTTAATTGCCAGCTGGGCTTTGGATTTTGCGTGGCTAATCCAAGGCAACGGCCTCGGACGTGATGTTTGTACCGGTGCGGCCGGTGTGGCCAGACTGTGGTATTCGGTAAAAAAGCGCAATATACCCTTATGGGCTAGTGCGCCGATGGAAGAGCTAATCGAAGACAATGGCCGCGTGGTCGGCGCGATCATCAAGCGTGACGGCAAGCTTATGCGCGTGCAGGCGCGCAAGGGCGTGATTCTGGCTGCGGGCGGCTTTGAGCGCAATCAGCAGATGCGCGAGCAGTACCTGCCCGCGCCCACCAGTAGCGATTGGAGTGGCGGCGTTGAGGGCAATACGGGTGATGCAATTCAGGCTGGCCTGAAACTGGGTGCGGCAACCCGCTTAATGGATGGCGCATGGTGGTGCACCACCGTGTCAGTGCCCGGTGAACCGGCGCCTCGCCTTAGCGTGATGGAAAAATCCTACCCTGGCTCGTGTATTGTGAATTTGCGCGGTGAGCGCTTTGCCAACGAGTCGCAAAATTACATGGCGTTTCAGAAAGACCTCTACAAGCAGCACACCGAGGCGGCCCCTTGCTCGCCAATGTATCAAATATTTGATGCTCGTTTTCGCCGCGACTATATCGTTGGTCCGCTGATGACGGCCTCCTTGAAGCCCGATTGGACCATACCCAAAGAGTGGTTTGAAACGAAGTTGGTGGGTAAGGCGAATACCGTGCGCGAACTTGCTGAACAATTGGGCATCGACGCTGATAATTTAGAGACAACGGTAGGCAAAATGAACGGCTTTGCCAAAACCGGTAAAGATCTCGATTTTCAGCGCGGCGATTCGGCTTACGACCGCTATTACGGCGATCCGCGCTTTGAGCCAAATCCCTGCCTGGGCGCAATTGACGAGGCACCGTTTTACGCTATGCGTTTGGAGGCTGGCGATTTCGGTACCCAGGGCGGTTTGGCGACCAACCCTGATGCCCAAGTGCTTAAAGACGATGGCAGTGCTATCGCGGGTTTGTACGCAGTAGGGAATTGCAGTGCGGCAGTACTGCCGACGTATCCGGGCCCGGGCTCGACCTTGGGGCCGGCGATGACCTTTGCGTATCAAGCAGCCAAACACCTTAGCGGCTTTAAGGACTAGCCCCACTTACTAAAGTGACGCGGGCCGCCGGACCAGAGGGCGCTGTCAGCGTCATATAAAGTCCATCTTACTGACATAAAACTGTCAGCGCTTTGTCGCAATTCCTCCGTAATCTACAGCGATTCATATTTTTGTCGCATTTTCGGAGGATTCATGCAATTTAAAAAAACAGCATTATCGTGGGGGATTGCACTGGCAACGCCGCTAATCTTGGCTGCTTGTGGCGGTGACAACAATAAAACGCCTGCGTCGCAAGCCAGCGCTGAAAAAAACTTTAATCGCATTGCCGTGTACCCGGTATGCATGCAGGCCGACGCGACCTGCAATAGTGATGACGCAACGGCTGCCGAAATTGTCGCTGCCAGCACCGACGGTATGACCCTCGTTTACACCGACAGCCCCAAAGAGCAGTTGGGCTTTGTCGATATCACCAATCCCGCTGCGCCAACTGGCTTGGGTGTATTGCCGCTCGTTGGCGAACCGACGTCAGTCGCAATTAAAGGCGATTATGCACTGGTCGGCGTCAATACCAGCAGCGATTATGTGAGTGTCTCCGGTTTGCTAGTAGTAGTGGATATTGCCACTCGCAGCATTGTTCACTCAATTGATGTTGGCGGCCAGCCAGACTCGGTAGCGGTGAGCCCAGACGGTAGCTATGCCGCCGTGGTGATCGAAAATGAGCGTGACGAAGATCTTAATGATGGCGCTTTGCCGCAAATGCCAGCGGGTAAGTTGGTGGTGGTAAATTTAAGCGGAGCGCCCGCTGACTGGACCAGCAGCGCCGTGGGGCTCACAGGGCTAGCGGATTTATACCCAACTGATCCAGAGCCTGAGTTTGTGGATATCAATGCCGATAATATTGCGCTTGTTTCCATGCAGGAAAACAATCACATCGTCCTTGTTGATCTTACTGACGGCAGTATCGTGAAATCCTTCAGTGCAGGAACTGTCGATTTGACTGGGATTGATGCCAATGAAGATGATGTGATTAACCAGAGCGAATCGCTAAGCGACGTATTGCGTGAGCCCGATGGTGTGAGCTGGTTGTCTACGGAATATTTTGTTACCGCCAATGAGGGAGACCTCGACGGTGGCAGTCGTAGTTTTAGTGTTTTTAATACCGCTGGTGAAGTGGTTTTCGAGGCCGGTAATAGTCTAGATCAACTGACGGCCCGTATTGGCCACTACCCTGAGTCGCGCTCCGAAAACAAAGGTAATGAACCGGAAAACGCGGAGTACGGCGTATTTGGTGAAGACCGCCTACTCTTTGTGAATTCGGAGCGAGCTAGTGTGGTGTTTGTATACGACGTGGCCGATTTTACCAAGCCGGTATTAAAGCAAGTGCTCCCTGCCGGTGTCGGGCCGGAGGGCGCCTTGGCCATACCCGCGCGCAATTTGCTCATTGCTGCCAGTGAAGAAGATGACCGTGGCGCCGTTATTCGCTCAGGTCTGAATATATATCAGTACGGTATAGCGCCGGCCAGCTACCCAACCATCGTATCCAATGATCGTGACGATGGCTCGCCAATTCCTTGGAGCGCATTGTCTGGTTTGTCTGCCGACCCGTCGGATAGCACCTTGGTATACGCGGTGGATGACAGCTACTACAAGAAAAATCGGATTTTCACCTTGGATGTTAGCCAGCAACCCGCAGTAATCACCACCGAAACCCATATTGTCGACAGCAACGGGGTGTTAGCTAATTTACCATTGGGTACCTTACCCGCAGCTACAGTTAACGATGACAAGACGGTTAATATCGACCCAGAAGGTGTTGTCAAACTGGCCGATGGCGATTTTTGGATTGCCTCAGAGGGCAAGGGCAATCAGATTGATGGGGCTGTTGCCAGTAGGAATGTGCTAATTAACACCGACGCCGACGGTCTTATTCAAAAGGCGGTGACTTTGCCTGCAGCGGTGAATTTGCTTCAGCGCAACAATGGTTTTGAAGGGGTGGCTGAGTACGAGGGCAAACTGTATGTTGCGTTCCAGCGCGCCTGGCAAAACGAAGATGCGGTGCGGATTGGTATCTATGATATCGCCGCCGAAAGTTGGAGTTTCCTCTATTACGAGCTTGACGCTCCTGAGTCTCAGAATGGTGGCTGGGTAGGTTTGTCGGAAATTACCGCTCTTGGTAATGGCGAATTTGTGGTGATTGAGCGGGACAATCAGGGCGGGCCAGACGCGGCCATCAAACGCTTGTATAAATTCGACACGACTGGCCTCGCCGATGGCGCCACAGTGACTAAAACCTTGGTTCGCGACGTATTGCCGGATATGAAAGCCACCGGTGGTCTTGTTACCGAGAAAATCGAAGGTTTGGCCTTGTTAGCCAATGGCGATTTACTGATGGTGAACGATAACGATGGCGTTGATGACAGCAACGGTGAAACCCAATTAATGAATTTGGGTAAGTTATTCTAAAATCCAGCTCGATCTACAGCTAAAGCCCGCCGTTGTGCGGGCTTTTTGCTTTTGAGCTTGGGGTGCTAAGGTGGTGCCGATTACAGCGCTTCTTCGACCGGAGGTTTGTAATTTTGACCCATTAATTTTCTTTGTTGCGCGGGTGTAGCTCTTCTTATATTAAGTAGGAATGGATGTATGCGGCAACAAAAGGGATTTTATATGCGCATCGCAAGGCCTCTATTACCTAGAGTCATTGTTGTGGTCATGGCGCTTAATATAAGCGCTTGTACAACTACCCGAGCTTACCAGCCAACAGTGAACAGTCCGCCGCCGCTATTGCCTGGCAAGTCTTATCAAGTTTCCTTTGTTAATGGTAAACATGAGGCCCTGGTCGTTGCGGCGGTAAATGAAAATGGCTTTAGTGATAAAGCAGGGCATAGCCATTTGTTTTCTGAAGTAGACGAAGTTGCAGAGAAACATTTTAGCTTTCTTAAGACAACAGGCGCTGTTGCGGCCGGAGCGCTAGTTTTTTTGGTGGCGGCTGGTATCTACTTGGTAGAAAAAATATTTGAAGATGGTGGGTCACGTGGTGACAATGCTTCCATGCTTATGCAAGCGAAATGACAAATCTCATTATTCGAGCCCCAAGGACTAAGAAAAATACTGATCGACAATGTCTCGTAGTTTGTCTGCCGACAGCGGTTTACTGCAATACGCGGTGACAGAGGGGTGAGACTCCGCGCGCTCATGATCGCTGGGGTTTACCGAGGTTGATAGTATGATAATGACTGGATGACGAAGGTCTTGAGGAACAATGCCTTCGTAACGATTGAGAAACTCCCAGCCGTCAATAACGGGCATATTAATATCTAAAAATATTAAGTCGGGTAGGCGCTGCTTATTTTTGACTGCGTCGCCGAGCATGTTCAGCGCATCGCCAGCATGGTCGTAGGCGGTGACCATTTTACAAACCTTGGCTTTCTCGACGATCATCTGATGGTAATAATTGTCGGCACCACTATCGTCAATTAATATGATTTTCTCAAGCTTGTTCGTCATAGTGTAATCACCTTGGGTATGGTAAAGCTGAAGGTGCTGCCTTTGTTCAAACTTGAGTTCACCCAGATTTTCCCACCGTGTAAATTGATTACTTTTTTGCAGTTGGCGAGACCAATGCCACTGCCAGGGTATACGTCTTGGCTATGGAGCCGTTTAAATATCATAAAAATTTGGTCGAGATACTCGGCCTCTATGCCAATGCCGTTATCGCTGACAGTAAAGCACCAGTCCTCGCCTTTATCAACGCAGACAATATCTATTTGCAAATTAGTGTCGGCTTTTTTGAATTTAAGGGCATTGCTAATGAGGTTTAGGAATAGCATGTGCAGCTCGGTTTCAAAGCCGCTAATGGTGGGTAGCTTGGCAATACTGATATTGGTGTTGCTGTGGTCGATAGCGGCGTCTAAGTCGGCAATGACGTCTGCCACGAGATTATTGCAATTAACTTGCGTGAGTGTCGGCTCGCGACCTATTCGACTGTAAGACATTAGGCCAAAGACCAAGTTGCGCATGCGCTCGGCCGCTTCACTAATAAATTTAACGGACAGTAAGACCCGTTCGCTTTGTTCCTTGTCCGCGAGCTCTTCTTCCAGAAGCTCGCTGAAATTGCTCAAGGTACGGAGTGGTTCCTGAAGATCGTGGGAGGCGGCAAAGGCAAATTGGGCTAATTCCTCATTGGATGCCTCAAGACGTACTACGGATTTTTGCAGTTCCTGTGCTTTGTATTGATAGCTTTCAGACATGCGCTCGGCAAATAGCAGGGCGCGTCGATTTGCCCGTGAGAGCAGCAGAAATAGGCTGAGCAGCATTGTGTCGATAAAAATACCGCCAATCAGTATCAGGGTCGGCTGCGAGTTTTGGGTTTCAGTGCGAAATGCTTTGGTTGACCACACGTTGACCTGCCACTGGCGGCCGTAAACGTCGATTGGATAGGTTTTGGTGAAGAGTGGTTCGGGGTCGAAGTCCGTTTCATTGGCGGTGTTTTCGTCGTAGAGGTAGTCACCATTATCACTAATGCTAATGCCGACTTGGCGACGGCTTTTTTCTAATGTGCCGCGCATGAGTTTATGGACAACAAACGGCGCATAGACCATGCCGGCAAAATTGTTGCGTCTCGCGCTTAAGTCGTCGTTTTGCAAGTCTGTGTAAAAGGGCGCATAGAATAAAAAACCCGGTGTTTTTTCGGCGTCTTGTACCAAGATAATGGGGCCAGTAATTTGCGCTTGGCCACTATCTCTGGCTTTTAATGCGGCATTTAGGCGGTTAGCTTCGTGGGCAACGTCTAAGCCGACCGCCGCTAAATTGTCTTTAGCGGGTTCGATATACGTTATGGGGAGTAAATAGTCGTTATTGTGCTGGGGGTGTATGGCGTAATTGGGGCGGAGTTGACGTTGCTCTTGTAGGTAGCTGTCGAGCTTGTCGGCTTGCACATTGTGGATGACGCCAATGCCATTGATGCCTTTGTACTTTGCAGGTAAATGCAGCTCGGTGGCAAATGCCTGCCACTGCTGATTGTCTATGCTGCCTTTGTGAGAGCTGATGGTCGCGACTCCGGCCCAGAGTGCGTCTTCGTATTTTTGTAGGCGCTCGGATATAAGGGTAATAACTTGGTCTGCCTCGCGCTCAAAACGGTTTTCTATTTTGTCTTGTACTTGTAAGCGGGAGTATTGCCACACACCAAGCGTTAACAGAAGTGACAAGCAAACCACTAGCCAGTGAAACCAGTGCAGGCCACCGGCCTTCTGGAGTGCTTGCTGTTCCGTACGTATTGCGACTTGATCGGTTTCTTGGTTGTGGCTGTTGGTCATAAAATAAGCAAAAAATCAGTAGTTGGCAAAATTGCTAAATCGATTGGCTTGGTGCATCGCATGTTCGTGGCAAAAGTGCACCTCAAGTACTTGAACTATATAGGAACAATACCGTTCCGTCAGAATTCTCGACAGTATAGGCAACGAATAGGGAAGCTGCCGCTCGCGAGCGGCAAAATTTAGCGGGCTGACTGCGCCGCTCTTGATTGCAGCGCAGCCAGGGGGATTGCAGAATTACTTTTGCGCGGCGCTGAGGCCTGCGCGACGACCGAAATAGGTGACGTCACCTACCGACATGCCGCTGGCGTAGCCAGCGGCAGTGCGTGGTATTCCAGCGGTGGTTCGACCCGCAGCATAAAGTCCGGGAATAACGTCGCCGTCAGGATTAAGCACTTCGCCGCTGGCTAGGGTATCTAGACCGCCGAGGGTAAAAAACGGATAGAAGGGGCCGCGACCTAAGGTGCAATCCAAGGCCACATAGGGCGGTGTGAGTGGTCGGAGCCACGCCGCCGCTTTGTGAAACAAGGGGTCTTTGCCTTCGCTGGCGCCAGCATTGTATTGGCTTACAGTGTGTTGCAGGCTACCTGCGGGTAATTCTAATTCTTGCTCTAACTCGACTACGCTGTCGCCGGTTCCCGCCACCTGCGCACCGAGATAACTCATTTTCTCGTAGTCGCCATAGCCTTCAACATCGGTAATAAAGTAAATGCGTTGGGCATTGCGTTGGGCCATTAAGGCGTTATAGCCAACACGGCCGTGATAGCAGTCTTCATTAATAAACCGCTGGGCCTTGTCGTTGATTAAAATACCGTAGGTAAGTGAGGCTGGGGGGTAATACGGCAGGCTGACAAAGCATTCGTGCATATTGGTGGTGCCAGCCCCCACTCCCATGCCCATGAGAATGCCGCTGCCGGTATCGCCCGGATTGCCGATGGGAATTAGACCACGGTCAAAGGTGGGCGCGTATTTGCGCACCATGGCTTCGTTCATGCAGAAGCCGCCGGCGCACAGTATGACGCCTTTGCGGGCGCGCACGGTTTTTTCTTGTTGATCGATGCGCACTACGATGCCTTCAACTTCACCCTTGTCGTTGCTAATTAAGGTCAGTGCGCGGCTATCGTAGTGGACGTCTACTTGGCGACTTTGTACTGCCTCGGTGAGAATCTTCATTAGCAGGGGGCCGCCATTGTCGCCCTCTACTTCGAGGTTGTGGCCACGGGGTACCGGCGTGGCGTGCTCGGTAAAGGGGTAGGCTTTTTCATTGCCAGTGAACAGCAGGCAGTCGTCGGTTAAGGCCATGATCGCCCGTTCTTTCAGCTCGCTCATTTTAAAGGGCACGCCAAGACCGGTGAGCCACTGGTAATGATTGAGACTGTTTTCGCAGTAGTCGCGAATTTTACTGTCGTCGGCCTGATTGCCAAAACAGGCTTTCAGGTAATTCACCATATTCTCGGTGTCGTCGTGATAACCACAAGCTTGCTGGACGGGGGTGCCGCCATTACCGCCCATATAGATTTCAGCGCTAGACAGGGCCGTGGAGCCACCGCTGGCACTGGCTAATTCAAAAATAGTAACTTTGGCACCGGCGTCGGCCGCTTCTATCGCGGCAGCTGCCCCGGCGCCGCCGAAACCAATAATGGCAACGTCGGTTTCGATGTCCCAGTGCTGAATATCGCCGCTGTTACGGGGCTTGCTGGCAGTGGTTTTTGCTGTTGTCGTCATGGGGCTACCTATTCATCTTATTGTCTACGCGCACGAGTGCTGATGCTTTACCGAGTGCAAATTGTGCGTGGCAGCCATTACACGGTAAATGATCTGTTTGCAGTACATAAAAAAGGCTGCCGAAGCAGCCTTTTTTATTAGTGTTGATTAATACTCGTAAAACACATCAAGCCCGAAGGTGCGCGGTTCGCCCCAGATCACTGAGCGGTCAGCTTGGGGTAGATTGTCGACGGCGGTTAATTCGTATTCCGTGTCGAGCAGGTTCTTCGCCCATATGCCTGCTCCTAAGCGTCCGTCGGCAAAGGCGATGTCGCTTAAGCTAAGCCGCGCATTAACTAACTCGTACTGGCGCAAATGCGTATTCTTTACATTTTCAGCGCGGGAGCCACCGTTGCGCTCGTCCATATAGTTTACGCTGATATTCGCGCTACCGGTGCCCCAATCCGCTTGGAACAAAGTGTAATCAGCAGACAGAGTGAAGGAGTTTTCAGGCGCAGAGAAGAACACGAACTTATCTGAGGCATCGTTGCCGTTTATGTCAGTCGCTTTGGTTACCTCGGTATTGAGATAGGCGTAGTTGGCCATCAACAACAGCTCGCGGGTCAGCATAAACGTAATATCGGTTTCAAAGCCGTACATTTCTGCTTCACCGGCGTTGGTGACCTTGGTGTCTGCGACAGTGCCGGTCAGGATAAAGTTTAATTGCATGTCTTCGTATTGGCTAAAAAAGACGTTGGCATTGATACGTAGGCGGCGATCCATCAGTTCGCTTTTTAGACCTAGCTCATACGACGTGACGTATTCCGCGTCAAAGCCGTCTGCATAACCAAAGCCATAGTCATTGCCGTCGGTTGCGGGGCCTTGATTGCCGTCTTTTTGTGGGTCGCGGGTATTAAAACCGCCAGACTTATAGGCTTCGACACGCTTGCCGTAAATATTGATGTCGTCAGTGATGTCATATTCCGCAACAAAGCTGAAGGAATCATTGCTGAAGTCTTGTGACGCGGGAATGCTATCAAAATTACGGCAGTCGGCGTTGAGTGGATTACTGCCACACTGAACAAAGGAGACGTCAATTGCGGTCAAGGCGGTTTCTGCGATCGTCATATCTCGCTGGAACTTAACCGTTTTACGTTCGTCCTCAGAGTGACGCGCGCCAAAAGTTAGGTGAAGACGTTCATCCAGTATTTTGGGTGTCCACGTAAACTGACCAAAAATCGCAGCGGCGCTGTTGTCGATGTCGTATTTCTGGCTGAGCATATTAACCGCGCGGAACGTCGTTAGCGGATCAGTAATGCCGCCTAGTAAGGCGCCAATTCCGGGAATGGCAGCGACCGAGGGGAGGCCGAGGTTTATCGGGCCGCTCAGCTGGTGGTGCAGGGGCGTGTTGTCTTCCTGCGCGGTTTCTTCAAAGTAATAGGCACCCACAATATAGTCTACGCTGCCGTCGAAGGCGTCGCCGCTCAATTGCAGCTCATGGGAAAACTGCTCTTGAGAAACCTTGGGGTAGACCAGTGGGGTACATTGACCAGCACCAAGCACAAACTCTGCTGCTTGGCCGCAATATTCGTTGGAGTCTAGACGGAAGACTTTTTTGCTGGTGCTGCCATTGCCGTGGGGGTCTTGGCCGGGCTCTAGGCCTTTGCCACCGCCGAGGTCGGCGTAGGATTGGTCGTAAAGCTCACGGAAGGCGCCAATATATTTCAATTGAACGTGATCAAATTCCTTGGTGAGAGTAAAGGCATGGCCTTCGATATCCGTTGATGACTGTTCAAAATTTGCAATAGTCGAGACGCTTTGTTGACGGCTCGGTGAGTAGCTACTGTAAGCGCTAGCGTCTACTAAATCGGCTTGGCTCCCTGATATTGGGGTGCGCTTTCGAACATGCTGATACTGGCTGTTGTAATAGTCAAAATCAGATTTGTCGTAGGCGTAGTCTAGCGCGAGGGTGTCGCTAATATCCCAGCGTAAATCAAAGCGAAAGCCGCCGACATTGCGGTCGCCAAAGTCGCCACCGGGACCGTCGTTGGCAACGTGGCCGTCTTGCATGGTTTGCAGCGCCGCGAGTTTAACAGCCAAGGTGTCGGTTAGGGGGATGTTGACCATGGTCTTGGAAGTAAAGAGATCGCGATTGCCAAAGGTCAGCTTTTGCTTAAACTCAAGGGTGTCAGTGGTCGGCTTTTTGGTGATTAAGTTAATCGCGCCGCCGGTCGTGTTACGACCATAGAGTGTGCCCTGAGGACCGCGCAATATTTCGATACGCTCCAAATCAGCAACATCCAAGGCGGTGCCGGTAGAGCGGGCAATGTAAACACCGTCTACGTATATGCCTACTGGTGGGTCTTGGGTTATTTGGGCGTCAGAAATACCAATGCCGCGAATAAAAATTCGTAAAGTGGCGTTATTAATTGGAAATGGTTCAATAGTGAGGCTGGGAACCTTAGAACCGATATCGCCTAAACTGCTAATACCTTCAATTTCGAGGCGTTCACTGCCAAAAGCAGTCAGTGAAATGGGCGTATCCTGCAGCGATTCAGCCTTCTTCTGGGCCGTCACAATCACCTCTTCGAGAGCAAACTTCTCTTGTGCCAGGGCGTTGGTGCCGATAGCTGACAAGCTGATGCCACTGATTGCTGCTATGAATTTTAGCCTTGTTTTGTTCATGACTGCCTCTTGATGTCTTGGCGCATTATCGCGATCTATTGATGTTTATATTTATTAATTCGTAATTATATATCTATTATATTACGCATAAATTGCTATATGTGATTTAGGTTACAGTGTTGTTACTTTGGGATCTTACCATAGCTAGGTGTTGCTTGGTGTGAAATACATGAGATTTTTTTTAGATTTTATTCAGTGATACTGCCATAGCAGTATTAGATTAGTGGTTTTACTCAGTCTAATCGCTTTTCTATGTTGACGGTGAGTATTAGTGCGAGTCGATAAGGCTGGTTATAATGCCCCTCGCTGAAATATCTTTTCTATAATTTGGAGCAGGGACCTTATGATCATCAAGCCTCGTGTGCGCGGTTTTATGTGTGTAACCACTCACCCCAAGGGTTGTGAGGCCAACGTTAGTCAGCAAATTGACTACGTTAAGGCTCAGGGCGCGATCACCGATGGCCCCAAGCGCGTATTGGTTATCGGTGCCTCGACGGGCTACGGTCTAGCCTCGCGTATCACCGCCGCGTTTGGCGCCGGTGCCGCAACGCTCGGGATTTTCTTTGAGAAAGAAGGTATTGACCGGAAGCCCGGCACTGCAGGTTGGTATAACTCCGCCGCATTCCACAAGTTTGCCGAAGCCGAGGGACTGTACGCTAAAAGTATTAATGGCGACGCCTTTTCAGACGAGATTAAAGAAAAAACCATCGCTCAGATAAAAGCGGATCTGGGCCAGATAGATCTGGTGGTCTATAGCTTGGCGTCACCCCGCCGTCAGCACCCAAAAACCGGTGTGGTGCATAACTCAACGCTTAAGCCGATTGGTAAGGATGTTACCCAGCGCGGCGTGAACACCGATAAAGAAACCATTGAAAACTTCACTTTGACGGCGGCGAGTGATGAAGAAATCAATAACACTGTCGCTGTCATGGGTGGTGAAGACTGGCAGATGTGGATTGACGCCCTAGATGACGCCGGTGTATTGGCCGATGGCGCCAAAACTACTGCGTACACCTATTTGGGTGATCGCCTGACGTGGGATATTTACTGGCATGGCACTATTGGCGCCGCTAAAAAAGATCTTGATAAGCGGGTAATTAATATTCGTGAACGTCTCGCGGCCAAAGGCGGCGATGCTCGCGTGTCGGTATTAAAGGCGGTAGTCACTCAAGCGAGCTCGGCAATTCCTGTTATGCCACTGTATTTGGCGCTGCTGTTTAAAGTCATGAAGAGTGATGGTAGCCATGAGGGCTGCATTGAGCAGGTTTATGGCTTGTTTAAAAATAGCTTATACGGCGCTGAACCGATTCGTGACGAGGAGGGAAGATTGCGCGCGGATGGTCTGGAAATGCGACCAGAAATCCAAGATGCGGTTGCTAAAATGTGGGAGGCCGTAAGCACTGAGAACCTACTTGAAACCACTGATTTCGCTGGGTATAAACGCGAGTTTTTGCGTCTGTTCGGGTTTGAAATCGACGGTGTTGATTACGACGCCGATGTCGACCCCGTGGTTGTAATCAATAATATGGTCTGACGCAGCAACTCGGTGTTTAAAAAGGAAGCTCAGGCTTCCTTTTTTTATGCCGCTAGTATTTGCGGCGGGCGCCTTGCTGAGCTAGAGTGTGGCGGCTTTTTGCTTCGGAATTTCCATGTCTTCAGTTGCTCGTCAGTTATCCAGTCTAGAGTTGCGCGCCCAGCTTAGTTTGGCGCTGCCTATATTCGGTGGTCAGTTAGCCCAATCTGCCAACGGTTTTGTCGATACCGTTATGGCCGGTCGCGTTTCGGCTTTAGATTTGGCCGCTGTGGCGGTGGGCGCCCGTATTTGGGTGCCAGTCTTTCTGTTTATGACGGGAATGCTGATGAGTGCAACCTCGGTGTTGGCTCGCCATGTTGGAGCCAAGCAACTGCAACGAGTGAACCCCTTGGTGCACCAAGTGGTGACGATTGCCGTGGCGGCGGGCGTGATCGCTGCGGTACTGCTTTGTAATACTGGGCCCTTGCTCGAATTTATGGACGTTGATCCGGCAATGCGGCCGCTGGTCTTGGAATACCTCTTTGGTTTGAGTTGGGGGATGCCTGCGATCGCATTGGTGTTGGCCCTGCGTAGTTATACCGAAGCGCTTAGTCATACTCGGCCAGTGTTATTAATTAGCGTGATCGGTCTGCTTATCAATATTCCCGTTAACTATGTACTTATCTACGGCAAGCTGGGTATTCCGGCCATGGGCGGCGTTGGCTGTGGCTGGGCAACAGCGATTGTGATGTGGTTGATGGCGGCGATGCTACTGGTATACGTGCATCGCCATCGCGCCTATAAAGCGGTGCGGCTATCCATTAGCCCTTGGCACTGGGAACCGCGAACTATTGCGTACTTGCTCAAACTCGGCCTGCCGGTTGGCATGACGATTTTTTTTGAAGTCAGTGTGTTTTGTATTATCGCCTTGTTTATTAGCCAGGCTGGCGCAGAAATAGTTGCGGGGCATCAGCTCACCCTCAATTTCACCTCCCTCTTGTTTATGCTGCCCTTGAGCTTTGCGCTGGCCGCAACGACCCGGGTAGGTTTGGCGCGGGGCGCCGACGATGCGGAGGGCTTGAATCGGGCCGTGAAGGTGTCGTTTAAAATAACCCTGTGCATTGGCTGCTCTGCCGCGGTGATGTTAATACTGTTAAAAAATTGGATACCGCTAATTTATACTGATAACGCCACTGTTATTGCTTTAGCGAGTTATTTGCTGCTATTTGCGGCGCTCTACCAAATCTCCGATGCTATTCAGGTTACCGCAAATGGGTGTTTGCGGGGCTTTGAAGACACCTCCATTCCCATGGTGTTGACCTTGTTTGCTTATTGGGGGGTGGGTTTGCCGCTGGGTTATACCTTGGCAATGAGCGACGCACTGGTTCCCGCAATGGGGCCAAGTGGGTTTTGGCTGGGGTTATTTGCGGGGCTTAGCTCTGCGGCTCTGTTGCTGGGCTTGCGCTTGCGCTGGCGATTAAACCAGCCCCTGCATTAGGTTTTTTATAAGGCGCTTGGCCTGCCGAGTGAGGGCAGGGTGTTATTTGCGCGGTAACGGCCTGACTGTGGCGGATGGCATAATCTAGGCTGCGCGGGGGCTGATAAGCGGAACTGCCGGTGACAATATGCCATTTGTCCGTCCAGCTCGGGTTTATCATAAGTTCTTTGCTCAGCTGCATGATGCCAGCCAGCGCTAAGCGCAGCGGATTCATGTGCAGGCGGGGTTGACCACTGAGTCCGACGCGCGGTGTTGTGGCACTTAATGGGCAGTACGTACCAAAAATAATATCCCAAATAAACATGGGCCCGCCGCCGAGGTTGACCAGGTTTACCGCACCGCTGCGGCCGCAATGTTCTGGCTCCGACGAGTGATGCATATAATGGTACACACCACCACCGGAGATGAAACTGGCGACACGAATAATCCGGCTGCGTGAGGCGCGTCGATATAGTGCCGTTTGATGACCGAAAATTTCTGGAATCAAAATCAGGGCATTGTAAATAATAACTTCGGTATACAGTGGTTCGCTGCTGAACAATTTAGTGCAAGCGCCAAGCACTAAATTGTAGGGTAGAACCAAGAATACAAAGAGTGGTAGCGCACTAAATACCGCGAGGGTGGTTGACTGCACCAGGCCGGGTGTCATGTGGTGGGGGCGGTGGAATAGTAGCCATAGTAAGCGGCTATGATGACCTAGGCGGTGAAACCAATAATGGAAAAAGCCCGCAATAACCGCAATGCACACTACCGCTAAGGGCGCCGGCGCGTCGATCAATGTGGGGATGTGGTGCATAACCAATTGTTCGGCCAAGCTAACGTTGAGTTCTATCCAATGCCAGCCTGCACTAAAGCCCACCCCAGCTAAGCTACCTAATATTGCCAGCGCGAATAGTACTGCCGGAATAGCCGCCGTCGCGAGCATATTGCAGAGCAAAAATACCACTAGCCACTGAATCGGATAGCGCTGGCCTTGTTCGTATTGGTAAAAGAAATACCCTGCCAACATCACCATTAAGCGGAACACCGTGGTGAACACCAATAAGCCGATAGCGCAGTAATAAAGTAGAGGCTGTTCGTTGTAGAGACGCGTGAGGCTGTCTATTAAGGGTTGAAAACTAACAATGTCACCAAGGCCGGGGCCGAGATAGGCGCCAAGGTGCAGGAGTTGTAAAAAGCCGATGCTATAGCCAAGCGCAAAGACCAGAACAAGACCGTTGGCAGCCCGCCGGTAGCGTTCGCCGATCTCGGGAATTTCGGCGTTTATTAAGATAGCGAATAGCCGCTTCACACATTGCCCTGCTTGGCCGTCACCGCGTAATAAATCGATAGTGGGCACACTTAGCCGCTATCTTATTGCGCTCTATGTGCACAATATACCATAAATGTGTAATAGATGCGCTTTTTTTGCTTCACTGTCTGACTTCTTCGCGTGCCTTGGTATTCTGGCTTGCTATCAGCCAGTGACCCTCTTAATCTGATATATGACTGTTTACGGCCAAGTGCTTGGTCGCTTTTTTTGAGTGAGATAGGTTTATGATGCAAGCAGGTGTATTGGAAACAATTCTTCCGAGTATCCATCGATTGGTCGCGCCTAATCCCAGCGTGCTGACTGGCCCAGGCACCAATACCTATTTACTGGGCAACAAATCAATCACGGTATTAGACCCTGGTCCCGATATTCCCGAGCACATCGAGGCTATTGTCGCTGCGGTACATAGCTTGGGTGGTGAGATTGAGCGTATTGTGACCACTCACACCCATCCAGATCACTCACCGGGCGCGGCCGAGTTGCAACTGCGTTTTCCTGGGGTGCCGGTAATCGGTGCGAGGGTTGCCGATGATGGCCATCAAGACCCCCGTTTTGCGCCAACATCAGGCTTGGCGCATGATGACTGCTTTGACGTTGAGGGGCGCATACTAAGGGCAATTCATACACCGGGTCACGTTGCCAACCACTATTGTTTTATCGAAGAGACCAGCGGCTGTGTTTTTACCGGCGACCACATTATGCAGGGTTCAACCGTGGTGATTATTCCGCCTGCCGGTGATATGGCAGATTATGTGGACTCCCTCAAGCTGTTGCTCGGCTACCCCATGCGTTATCTCGCGCCGGGTCACGGCAGTTTAATTGACACGCCGCACGCTGAAGTTGAGGGGCTGGTTGCCCATCGTCAAGGGCGGGAGGCTAGGATTGTCGCGGCGTTTAATGAGGTTCCTAAAGGTGATCTTGATGAATTGGTGGCAGTGGCCTATCGCGACGTCGACGTGAGCATTCACCCCATTGCAAAATTGTCTTTATCGGCGCATCTGCTTAAATTAGAGAAGGAGTCTCGGGCTACTCAAAGTCAAGGTCAGTGGGAGCTAATTTAGTCTAAGTAAGGTCTACAGATTTATCAGGTTTGGCAAATTGATTTAACCGGGAGTTGTATGCGGATCGGTGTACCCAAAGAAATCAAAGCGCAAGAGTATCGCGTTGGTTTGCATCCGCCAGCGCTAGCCGCACTCATTCAACAAGGTCATCGCGTTCTAGTGGAGTCTGGTGCTGGTTTGGGATCAGGTTACAGCGACGACGAATATCAGGGTGCCGGCGCCACACTTGTGTCCTCTGTTGCGGAGCTTTACCGTCAAGCCGAACTGATCGTCAAAGTGAAGGAGCCCCAAGCAGAAGAGGTTGCTCAGCTGCGACCAGGACAAATAGTATTTTGCTATTTGCACCTTGCCCCTAATCGGTCTTTGACCGATGCGCTTATTGCCAGCGGCGCCCACTGCATTGCCTACGAAACCATCACCGACGATGAGGGTCGTCTGCCCCTGCTCAAACCCATGAGTGAAATTGCTGGGCGTTTGGCCACGCAGGCGGGCGCCCACTGTTTAGAGAAAGCGCAAGGCGGCTCGGGAGTGTTACTGGGGTCGGTGGCAGGCCTCGATCCGGGGCATGTGTTGATTTTTGGTGGCGGCGTGGTTGGCAGTAATGCCGCAGACGTGGCCTTGGGAATGGGCGCCAAAGTTACCTTGATTGAGCCGTTTTCGCCACGACAGAACAGTTTGCGCGCGCAATTTACTCACGATCGTTTTACGGTGCTGGGCGGTGAAAATCTCGATTTGCCGCGCTTATTGGCCGAGGTTGATATGGTCATCGGCGCCGCCCTGGTACCCGGTGCGGCAGCGCCTAAGCTTTTGTCTGCTGAGGCTCTCAATTGGCTGGCACCCGGCTCGGTGTTAGTGGACGTGGCTGTCGATCAAGGTGGGTGTTTTGCAACTACCCGCCCAACGACGCATTTAGCGCCGACCTATGTTGAGTCGGGCATTGTGCATTACTGCGTGGCGAATATTCCCAGTGCAGTGGCGCGCACGGCTACGCAGGCTTTGAGTTTGTCCACATTGCCTTTTGTTTTGGCGCTGGCTGCACAGCCGCTAAAACAGGCCTTAAGCGCTGCCCCTAATTTGGCCCATGGCCTGAGTGTTGCGAACGGACACTTGTGTTGCGCGGCGGTGGCCGGTGCCCAACAGCGTGATTTTCGCCGCTGGGAATCGGTTTTGTAAGGGCGAAGCTGGCCCTATTTCTTGAAAAACTGATTGAACAGTTGTTTGGCGGCTTCACCATTCTCGCCACCCATTTTGCGATCGATCAACTCTTTGGCTTTGTCTTCTACTTTGTCTTTGGCTTTTTCCTTGGCAATGTCTTCGATAACGCGGAAGTCTGGGAGGCAGCTGGTGGCACCGACACTGTCAAAGTTCGCTTTGCAGCGAATAGGAATGTCGCGATTAAGTAGCTTTTCGTTATTTATTTTACACGCCATCGCGTCTTGGTCGGCTTGGGCGAGGCGTGTGTTTAAGACCACATCAAAGCTATCGCTGCTTAAGTCGACTTTGCCGTTACCGCGAAGGGCGAGTTTAGTCACCCCAGCATTGAGTTGTTCAATTTTAGCCACGCCCTTGGTAATAACAATTTTTGTGGTCGCGTCTTTAAGGTCGGTGTACAGCGGCCAATTATTGGGGTCGAAGGTTTCTTGCTGAAGACGGTTAACGAGTTGGCAGAATGCGCGTTCAATATTCATATTATTTAAGCGCAGCTGTTGGGCAGAGAGCACAATATTGCCGTCGAGGTTCTTTTTAATGCTGCTAATAGTTGCTCCGTTGGTGCTTAAATTAAGGTCAACGTCGCTCAGACCAGACAGCTCCTGGCTAATTTCTAACGCTGTGAGTACTTTGCCAATAGGTAGTTGCTTGCTGTCGGCCTTAAATTGAAATTTGGGGGCAGTCGCGCGGGTATCGATCTCGGCGGCAATCGTAAACGGACTGTCATAGACTAGGCCGCTAACAGGACTAAGCTGAGTAATGCCTTGCTTGGCCGACAGTTTTAGCTTCAGATTCTTGAATGGCAGTTGGCTGATAATAAGCTCGCCAGCGCCAATATTTGCTTCAATATTTAAGCTGTTCAGCATATCTCTGGGCAAGGCTATTTCGTCGCTGCTGGACGACGGCGTTGGTGCGCTGGCCTTGTCTTTACTGCTGGTGGGTGAAGTCTCTTTTGCCGGCGGCAGATAATGATCAACATTGATTTTGTCTATATTCAGTGCCAATTTCGTGAGTTTGCCCTCACCTAGCGGCAGGCTAATATCACCGCTAATTGTGCTGGTGTCGAGGGTGGCAGTAAGGCCAGATATTACGATGAGTTTGTCATCGCCTTTAATTGTCGCGTTGACGCCAACCTTGCTCAGGCTATTTGCTTCTGCCATCTCGGGTAAGCTAATCGCGAGTGTTTTGGCGATTTTACGGAAATTGGCGGGGCTGAGCAGAACACTTGACTGATACGATAAGGGTTCAATAGTCGCCTGGGCATCGCCTTTGATACTAATGGTTTCGTCGCCAATGGTCGTTGTAAAAACGGTGCCAGTGCTATTGATCTGATTTAAGGCGGAATCGATGCTAAGAGTAGAGGCCAGGGTGACTTGAGTATTGATGACGGGTTGTTTGGGTGCGCTATAGCTGAGTTCAGATTGCAGGCGCAGCAGGCCCGGCTCGCCACCCGGTTGAACTGTGCCGGTCAAATCTAAAGATTTCAGCTTTAGCTCAGTGCCGTCTTTGGCGCTGTATTGTAGGCTGGTGTCCTGCACATCGAGATTGCTTAACGACCAAACGAGTGCATCTTTCATATTTGCGGTGGCGGTGAGTTTAAGGCGGGTTTTCGCCGAGAGCTTGGCTTGGGCATTGCTGTGTTCAGCGCTTAGGCGAATATCGCCATCATTCACCACGAAGTTATCGAGAGTGTCATTGATCTGTAGTTTGGCATTGAGCTCAATGTCGGCGGCGAGATTTTGCTGAGCGTCTTTGAAGCTAACTTCACTACTGAGTCGCAGTGGAAACTCAGTGTTATTCAATTGAATGTTCTCGCCACTTAGGCTGAGATTCTTAAGGAGAATATCCTGTCCGGTTTGCGCGTTAACATAATGCACAGTGCTGTTGTCGAGCTGCAGTTTTTGGATGCCAAGGTCTTGCTTGGCGTTGCTTTGCCCGCTGGGTGTGGTTTCGGTTGTTTTTGTTTGGTTGCCTATTTTGCTCCAATTGCCGACGCCGTTTTTGTCGACGACTAAATTAGCATTTAGGCCGCTGAGTTTTACGCCTTGAATGACTAACTGCTTTTGCAATAAAGGTTTGAGTGCCACCGCGAGCTGGGCTTGCGTAAAGCGCAGGAGCTCAGCGCTGGCTGTGTCTGGTGACGCTGGGGTCGCTAGGCTAGCCTCGCCCACGGCAATTTGAATATTAGGGAATATCTGCCACGACAAATCACCGCCTAAGTGGAGGATGAGGCCCTGGTCTGCGGCCAATTTTTCAATTTCGTCTTTAAAGGTATTTGGATCTATCCAAAAGACGAGCGCGGCGAGGGCGCTGCCCGCTAATATCACCACACTGAGTAAACCAATAAGGGTGTATTTTAATGCGGTGGGCATACGTCTCTCCGTGATGTTTTATTGTGGTGTGCTAAGTAGCGAGAAACACGCTAATGAATTTATTGGACAGGCCAGCCCAGATAAGTTCTATGTAGAAAATTCATCTTAGCCCAGTATAGTCAAATTCGAGCAAAGCCTGTGCCATTGATGCTAGCTCACCGTCATTTTACGCAAGAATCGGGTGGTAGGATGTCGAGTCCATGGGCAAACTGAGAACACGACAAAAAAGGTGCTAGCGCCAATGAGCGAACAACATATTAATTACCAACGGGTTGCCAAGGCAATCCGTTACCTTGCCGAGCGGCAGTTAGCACAGCCAAGCTTGGCGGAGCTGGCGAATTACGTGGGGCTGAGTGAATACCATCTGCAGCGAGTATTTGCTGAGTGGGCGGGTATTTCGCCCAAGCAGTTTCTGCAATTTCTGACCAAGGAGCGCGCTAAACAGCAGTTGCGCAGCAATAGTGTGCAGGGCGCAGCGCTGGATAGCGGTTTAAGTGGTAGTAGTCGCCTGCACGATTTAATGATTAAAGCCGAGTGCATGACCCCTGGTGAATACCGCCGACTGGGCGCTGGACTGCAGATAACTTACGGTGTGCAGCCGTCGCTATTCGGTTGCTGCTTAATTGCCCAGACAGGGCGCGGGGTGTGTAAAGTAGCCTTTTTTGACCAGGCCAGTGATGAGCCTGCGGTGGTTCAAGAATTACAAAAAGAATGGCCGGCAGCTGAATTACTGCGCGATCAAGAAGCTGTTGACTCCGTGTTTACTCGGATATTTTCTGGAGCCACAGCCAGTACTGCGCCTTTGCGCGTTTTGTTAAAGGGCAGCGAGTTTCAGTTAAAGGTGTGGGAGGCCTTATTGGCGATACCTGAAGGCGAGGTGTGTTCTTATCAGCAATTGGCGGGCGCGATGGGGGTCGCTTCATCTGTTCGTTCGGTGGCGAGTGCCATCGCTCGCAATCATATCGCCTATCTCATACCCTGCCACCGGGTGATTCGCAGCACTGGCGAGTTCAGCCAATACCGCTGGGGGGCAGAGCGCAAACAGGCGATTTTAGTGCATGAGGCGGCGCGCGCAGCTAAGCCTGCTTGCTGAGAATTAGGCTTATTGTCGACGTCGGATCATTTTAGCGCAGGGTGGTTTGAATTGTAGTGATGGCTTAAATGCGTAATTTAGATTGCCATAAATTACGCATTTCTCTTGTCGTGGCTCGCGCATCCCCCTAGACTTGGGCCTGTTGGAAATTTAAACAGGACAGTCTTCGCCTATGTTGCTGGAAAACTCACCGCAAAATACCACTATGCCGCTGACTCTGCCGAGGCTTTTCGGGTGGGCCGCGCAGCAATTTGGCGCTAAAGTTGCCATTCGCGAAGCGGGTCGCGACATTTCTTATACCGCTCTCAACGATTTACGCCGGTGTGCTGGCCGTGCCTTTATGGCAATGGGGCTTGGTCATGGTGACCGGGTGGCCATTTGGGCGCCAAACAGTGCCGAGTGGATCGTGGCCGCGGCGGGCGCTCAGTCAGTAGGCGCTATTCTTGTGCCACTGAATACCCGTTTGCAGGGCAGCGAGGCCGCCGATATATTAGCTCGCGCTGGCGTTACTGTGCTGCTTACTGTAACGGAGCTAGAAAAGGGTGAGCCGCTGGCGATGCTAGCGGACCAAGCTCTGCCGAATTTGCAGCAGCGAGTTTTGCTGCCGTCTACTGCCAAAGGCAGTGTTGCTACAGCAATAAGCTGGGCAGATTTTTTGGCAAGCGCTTCGCCGCAAGACGACGCCAAATTCATTGCCGCCGAGCGGGCCGTAAATCCTTTTGATAGCGCCGATATGCTGTTCACCTCGGGTACCACTGGCAAGGCCAAGGGCGTCTTGTGCAGCCATGAGCAGAACATTCGGGTATTCCAGAGTTGGAGTGCGACGGTTGGGCTGCGCAGCGACGACAATTATTTAATTGTGAATCCCTTTTTCCACTCTTTTGGTTATAAAGCCGGGTGGTTGGCGGCAATTATCAGTGGCGCGACCATTTTGCCGGTGGCGAAGTTCGATAAGCGCAGCGTGTTGGAGACCATTGAGCGCGACAAAGTGACGATGTTGCCGGGCGCACCCTCGCTGTATGAAATGCTCTTGAATGCACCAGAGCGCGGCGACTACGACTTGTCGAGCCTGCGCCTGGGCGTCACGGGAGCCGCGTCTGTGCCGGTGCAGCTGGTGCGGGATATGCGAGATATTCTCGGATTTGAAACCGTGGTTACCGCCTATGGCTTGACTGAGTCCACTGGCGTGGTCAGTATTTGCCGCCCAGAGGACGAGCCAGAAACCATTGCGAGCACCTCGGGGCGCGCGATTGAGGGCGTCGAGTTGATCTGCGCCAATCCCAACACCGGCGAAGAAGTGCCTCGCGGTAGCGAGGGCGAGGTTTGGCTGCGAGGCTATAACGTGATGCAGGGTTATTTTGATATGCCTGAAGCCACCGCCGAAGCCATTACTGCCGACGGCTGGTTGAAGACCGGCGATATTGGCGTAATGGACGAGCGTGGCTATTTGCGTATTACCGATCGTTTGAAAGACATGTACATCATGAACGGCGAGAATGTATACCCCGCCGAAGTTGAGAAAGTCTTGTACGGCTTGCCTGGGGTTGCACAGGTCGCGGTCATTGGCGTGGGCAAGGCACCGCAGGGCGAAGTCGGTATGGCCTTTGTGGTGAAAAAGACAGCCAGCGATTTAAGTGCGCAGGCGGTAAGCGAATACTGCGCCCAGCACTTGGCTAGGTATAAGTGCCCCTTTTACGTTGAGTTTGTTGAGGCTCTACCGCTAAATGCCTCGGGCAAAGTATTGAAAACAGAATTGAAAACCCTAGCCGCAGGTCTGTTGGGCGGTAAAAACCAGAATAGCTAAGGTAAATAACGATGACAGAACTCGAAGGCGACGATCATTTACGCCCCGCGCCATCTCAGCATATGGATGAGGTCGACCACCGCATAGTCGCTCATTTGCGCCGAGACGGGCGCATGGCTTTTAAGGCCCTGGCTACTGAATTGAGTTTGACCGAGGCCACGGTGCGTTCACGAGTACGTCGCCTTGAAGAGGGTGATAGCTTGCGGGTTGTGGCGGTGACGGACTACGAGGCGGTCGGCTATTCCATGATGCTGGCGGTGGGGATTCAAGTTGAAGGGCGTCCCGCTGATGCTGTTGCAAATGATTTGGCGGCCTTCCCTGAGGTGTTTTCGGTGTGCCAAGTGGTGGGCACCTTGGACATTGAAACCTTGGCGGTGGCAAAGGATCAGGAGAGTCTTACCGAGTTGCTGGTGCGTTTAGGCGCGGTGCCGGGCGTGCGCAAATTGCAGCCATCGGTGGCGCTGGATGTGTTAAAAAATCAATCGAACTGGGTGCCCTTTGGGCACGGTGTTTAGGGCGGTGACCGTGGCTAAGAAGCAATTAGACGAACTCGACCGTAAAATTCTTGATGGTTTGGCCCAAGACGCCCGGATTAGCAATCGCAAAATTGCCGCCGATTTAGGTATTACCGAAGGCACCGTGCGCAGCCGCATCAAGCGGATGGAGAGCGAGGGGCAGGTGCGGATCACCGCCATGACCAATATCGCTCGCTTGCGCAATCCGACTCTTGCTTATATTTGGGTAGAGGTTGAGCGCAGCGCGCAGTGCGATGATGTCGCCGAACAACTTGCGGCCGTGCCTGAGATTGGTTTTGTCGGAAAAATGCTGGGCCGCTCGGATATTTTGGCGATTACCCTCGTGCGAGATAATGCCGAATTAGCGCACTTCTTACACAGTAAAATCACCGGTTTGCCCGGCGTGCGCCGTACTGAATGCTCCTTAGGGGTGAATTTTGTTAAGCATGACTATCGTATGAGTCGTATTGTCGACGGCTGAACCCTGTTGCATCAGCGCTGCTGGCTGCCGTAACAAAGCGAGACTGCCGTTGTCTACTTGATGCATGATTTCTGGTGAAAATAGTAAAGTCACAGAACGGAGCCACAATGAACGAGACGCAGCAAAGCCCTGAAGAGACGCAGTTAGACTACGCCGGATTCTGGGTGCGAGTGTGGGCGTCCATTATTGATACCGTGCTTTTTGGTCTCTTGCTGATGCCTGTTTTCGCGTTAACAATGGGGGAGGCTCAGTGGTCGAGTATCGAGCGCGATGGCATGCACGCCTCGACCATGAGTTTTCAAAGCATGGGTATGAGCGGCGGCGTAAGTGTGCTGCTTAACTACATCCTGCCAGCGATCGTTGTCATTATTTTCTGGACGTATAAGTCTGCAACGCCGGGGAAGCTGTTGCTGAAAATTCGAATCGTCGACGCCAAAACCGGCGGTAAACCCAGCACTGTGCAATGGCTAATTCGCTATATTGGCTACTATGTTTCGGCCTTTGTGTTTATGTTAGGTTTTATTTGGGTTGGGTTTGATCGGCGTAAACAGGGTTGGCACGACAAGCTTGCCAGTACGGTTGTAATTAGCGATAAGACAAAAGAACCGGTGAAATTCCAAGGCTAATTTTGCCTGTTAGGGTGAGTGATTTTTACCGGTGTGAATTAAGCTCAAGCACGGGCATCGACTTGTATTTGCCATTCTAGCTGCAGCTACTCACGGTTAGGCGAAGCGGAGGTTATTGCTCAATGCGCGCTCACGATCAAGGCGGCGCAGACCGGCTTGCAGTCGTGCGCGTAACTCATCTCGTGCTGCCGGTTTGCAGATGAAATCATCCGCACCCGCATCTATTGCCTCAATCATGTCTGATCGGTCGCAACGGCCGGTCAGCATAATAAAATAGGGATCTCCCATCGCTGGGCTCTGACTGACACTCTCACAAACGGCTAGGCCACTCATGCTCGGCATTTGCCAGTCACAGATGACAATGTCCACGTGTTTTACCAGTAGAATTTGTAGGGCGTTACTGGGCTTGTCGCAACAAATGGTGGTGAAGCCCAAGCTCTTAAGTATGATTTCTAGGCGATAAAGCTCGCTGGGGGTGTCGTCTATAAGCATGACTCTTGCCGTTGGTATTGTATTTACCTGCCGCCCGCTGTCGCTCATATTTTTGTAATCCTCCTTACCGGTAATTGCAGTAGTTCGATATGCAAGCTTCACGCCTGATTTTAAGTTGTTGATATAGAAGGGTTGTTTTGCTTGTTTCGGGCGCGGCTAGCAATTTGCGAGGCGTTGCGCCTTGCGTTTTAGTTGGCGCTGCTAGTGAGGGCTAAAGTTTGTTAACATGCGCCGCCGGGCTGCCATTGAAGTAACTATTTATTTTGTGATTGGCGGTATTCATATATAGAATGTGCAGCCTATTTCCGTATAAGCCAGAGACGAGTGTTCCATGAATTCCGATAAGCCCCTATATATTGCCTACGCCGGTCCTCTGTTGTTGGAGACGCCGCTGCTAAATAAGGGGTCGGCGTTTACTGAAAAGGAGCGCCGCAGTTTCAATCTGATGGGACTGTTGCCGCCGCGCTACGAAAATATTGACGAGCAAGTTGAGCGCGCTTATCTGCAATACTGCAGTTTCGAGGAGCCGATTAACAAGCATATCTACCTGCGTGCAGTACAGGACAATAACGAAACTCTGTTTTATCGTTTGCTCAACGATCATCTCGAAGAAATGTTGCCGATTATCTATACGCCGACGGTGGGTGAGGCGTGTGAACACTTTTCCGATATTTATCGCAGTGCGCGGGGCATTTTCGTGTCTTATGAAGATCGTGGTTACATGGACGATATTCTGCACAGTGTCAGCAAGGATCGCGTTAAAGTATTGGTGGTAACCGACGGTGAGCGCGTGCTGGGCCTCGGTGACCAAGGTGTCGGTGGCATGGGTATCCCCATTGGCAAGTTGTCGCTATACACCGCGTGCGGCGGCATCAGTCCAGCCTACACCCTGCCAGTTGTGCTCGATGTGGGTACTAACAACCAGAGCCTGCTCGACGATCCGATGTACATGGGCATGCGCCATCCGCGTATCGGTAGGGAAGAGTACGACGAATTTGTTGATCAGTTTATTGCGGCTGCGCAACAGCGCTGGCCCGGCGTGCTTATTCAGTTTGAAGATTTCGCCCAACCCAATGCCATGCCTATTTTGCAGCGTCACAAAGACAGTGCTTGCTGTTTTAATGACGACATTCAAGGTACCGCAGCGGTAACCTTGGGTACCGTGCTGTCGGCATGTAAGCGTAAAGGCGAGCGCTTACGGGACCAAAATATTGTGTTTGTCGGTGCTGGTTCGGCGGGCTGTGGTATCGCGGAGCAATTGATTCGCGCAATGGTGGAAGAGGGGCTAACTGACGCCGAGGCGCGCTCGCAACTTTATATGGTAGACCGCTTCGGTCTCGTCAGTCAGGGTATGGCAGGTTTACTGGACTTTCAGGAGGCGCTCGCGCAGCCAGCCCAGCTGGCTTGGCAGTGCAATGGGCTTGATTACCCTAGTTTGCTCGATGTGGTCAGCAATGTTGATGTGGGTGTATTGGTTGGTGTATCCGGTAAGCCGGGATTGTTTACTGAAAATGTTATCCGTCAGCTGCATCGCCGCTGTGCCCAGCCCATTGTGCTGCCGTTAAGCAATCCGTCGCGTCATGTTGAGGCACGCCCCGAGCAAATTTTGCAGTGGACCGATGGTCAGGCGATTGTCGCCACCGGCAGTCCCTTTGCGCCAGTGGAGTATAAGGGCGAGCGCTACGAGATTTCCCAGTGCAACAACAGCTATATTTTTCCTGGTATCGGTTTGGGGGTGGTCGCCAGTAAGGCTCGTCGGGTGAGTGATGGCATGTTAATGGCGGCTAGCCGCTGCCTTGCTGAGGCATCTAGCGCTCATCATGCCAGCCGCAATGTGGTATTGCCGCCCCTGACCGCGCTGGCTGAATTAAGTAAAGCGATCGCCTTTGCGGTAGCTAAGGTTGCTCAGGCCGAAGGCCTCGCTAGCGAGCGCAGCGACGACGAGTTGCGTGGCGATATTGAGCGTAATTTTTGGACGCCGCAATACCGTGAATATCGCCGTATTGCAGCGCGGGCGCGCTGAGCTAAGGTTCAGACTTTTCGATATCCTCATTGTCGCGGCGCAGCCTTCGCGCCCGCGGCTGTGCTCAATCTTCAGTGCTTGATCCGGCGGCAATACTCCCCTGTGCTGTCAGTTGCATAGGCCGCAAGGTCATTGACACGCCCACAGTAAGTGGGTGATTTCTCCTCATTTGGCTCCTCTATTAACTCTTTCGGTTAAAACGCCTGCTGCGAAACAAGCCTTGTGGGTGGGTATTGCTATTCACGATGACGATAATCCTTAATCTAGAGTTAAATATTGCAATAATTTATGTTTTGCGCATTTAATTGGTGTTATATTTACGTATATCGTAATTCAGGCCGGTCGTCGACTTTCTTTTTGGGCGTCCTGCCGTTACACATCATTCCCGTATTGGGTGAATAAAAGGAGCGCTCGTGAATAAGCAAATGAGTCTGCAGGAGATGGTTGGTCAGTTGCGAGACGGCATGACCATTGGTATTGGTGGCTGGGGCCCGCGTCGCAAGCCGATGGCGCTGATTCGCGAGATTCTTAAATCCGACTTGAAAGATTTAACAATCGTTGCCTACGGTGGTGCCGATGTCGGCATGCTGTGCGCAGCGGGTAAAGTACGCAAATTGGTGTTTGCCTTTGTGTCCTTGGATTTCATTCCCTTGGAGCCCTATTTTCGGGCAGCCCGCCAGAGCGGTGAATTGGAGGTGATGGAGATTGACGAGGGCATGATGCTCCTCGGCTTGCGCGCTGCAGCGTGGGGTTGCCCGTTTATTCCTACCAAAGTGGGCTTGGGCACCGACGTCATTAAATTTAATCCCGATATAAAAGTCATCGACAGCCCTTACGACGACAAAGAGTGGGTTGCTATGCCTGCACTCAAGCTTGATGCCGCGCTAGTTCACGTTGATCGCGCCGATGTGCGCGGCGTTTGTCAGATCAAAGCACCGGATCATCATATGGATGACTGGTTTGTGCGCGCCGCTGCTAAAACCTATGTGACGTGTGAGGAAATCGTGGAGGCCGATGCCTTTGCCGAGCCGGCCGATGCTCGTCTTGTCTTCTGGGAACGTAATTTCACTACCGGCGTTGCACTGATTCCCGGTGGCGCCCACCCGTCATCGTGCAGTCCCAATTACGGTTTTGATATTCCCCATTTCCAGGAATACAACGCCTCGGCCAAAGAGGGTGGATTTGCCGCCTATTTTGACAAATACATTAAAGGCAGCAGCGAAGAAGAGTATCAGGCCAAAGTTGGCGGCTTAGATGCCATTCGTAAACTGCCCCAGCCCGTCTATTAATCGGTTAACAGGAGAGAATTGAAATGAGTACACCTGCAAGCGATTACAGTTTGGCGGAGTTGATGATTTGCGCTAATGCCCAGGCCTATGCCAATGACGGCGAAGTATTGGTTACCGGCATCGGCGTTTTGCAGCGCCTTGCGGCAAGTCTGGCAATGCTGACCACGAATCCCGGCATTATGATGACAGACTCGGAAGCATGGATTTTATCCACGCCAAATCCAGTGGGTAAACGACCCGCAGACTTTGTGCAGATGAACGAAAACTGGATGGGTTTTAGTCGTATTTTTGACAATGTGTGGAGCGGCCGTCGTCACCTTACCGGTGGCCCGACCCAGATTGACCGCTTCGGTCAGTCGAATATTTCGGCCATGGGTGGCGACTACCAAAAACCCAAAGTCCAAATGTTGGGTGTGCGGGGTTTTCCCGGCAACTCTATCTGCCACGCCAATAGCTATATGGTGCCTGCTCACGGCAAGCGCGTATTTATTGAAGGCGAGTGCGACGTGGTTTGCACCATCGGCTATAACCCCGAGCGTCTGCCCAAGGGCTATAGCTTCGACGAGATTGATTTGCGCTGCGTCTACACCAACTTGGGTGTATTCGATTTTAACGGCCCGAATCGCCAAATGCAGATTGTTAGCCTGCATCCCGGCGTTAGCGTAGAAGAAGTGATCGAGAACACCGGCTTTGAAGTGCATGTGCCCACAGCGATAGCTGTTACCGCTGCGCCGACCGAAGAGCAGTTGGCGATTATTCGGCAGATGGACCCACACAATATGCGCAGCAAGCAGTTGAAGGATAATCCGCCGGGAGTGCGGGCGTGATACTGGAAAACGCTGGACGGGAGACAGGAGGCGCTAAGGGCTGCTTCTGCGTCTTCCGTCTCCCATCTAGCGTAACGCGAACAAGGCAAAGTGCATGTCAAACCTACTAAACACCCGCATCACCGAACTCCTCGGCTGCCGCTACCCTGTCATTCAAACGGCGATGGGCTGGGTGGCTGATCCTAATTTGGTGGCAGGTACAGGCAATGCCGGTGGCTTTGGCTTTCTCGCTGGTGCGACGATTCCTCCTGCGCAAATGGAAGCCGATATTCTCAAAGTAAAGTCGCTTACGGATGCGAACTTTGGGGTTAACTTTCATATGTATCAGCCGAATGCCGCAGAGATTGTCGACCTTGTGATTAAACACAAGGTTAAGGCAGTGAGTTACTCGCGCTCGCCGGGTAAGGACATGGTTGCCAAATTAAAAGATGCCGGTGTGGTGTGTATGCCAACCGTCGGTTTGCCTAAGCACGCTATCAAAGCAGTAGAAATGGGCGCTGACGCAGTCACGGTTCAGGGCGGCGAGGGTGGTGGTCACACCGGCTCGGTACCCACAACATTATTATTGCCCCAGGTGGTTGATGCCGTGGGCGCGCAAGTGCCTGTGCTCGGCGCGGGCGGATTTAAAGATGGTCGCGGCTTAGTTGCGGCTATGGCTTTCGGGGCCGATGGCATTGCCATGGGTACCCGCTTTTTATTGACCAAAGAAAGCCCGGTTCCGGATGCGACCAAGCAGCGCTATCTCGATTGCAAAAACCCCGCCGAGATTATCGTTTCTCAAGCGCTCGACGGTATTCAGCAGCGCATGATTCTCAACCGATTTTTAGGTGAGTTAGAGCGCGCTGGCAACCTCAAAAAATTAGTGATCGCACTGCGCAATGGTTTGGCATTTCGTAAATTCACCGGCGCCAGTATTTTTGGTCTACTGAAATCAGCGCTGGCAATGAGTAAAGATGGTGACCTTACGCCAGCGCAAGCCATTATGTCGGCCAATGCACCCATGATCATTCAAAAAGCCATGGTTGATGGGCGGCCTGATGACGGGGTTTTACCGTCTGGTCAGGTAGCTGGCGTCATTGACCAATTATTGAGTTGCGAAGAATTAATTAGCGGCCTGGTAGCAGAAGCCGAAGCCCAATTACAGCGTCTGTGCACGCAGGGAGCAAACCAATGAGTCTGCCATTTTCTACCCGTATCGATAGCGGCATTGCCGAAGTTATTTTTAATCATCCGCCCGTTAATGCCTTTAACAGTGCGGGTTGGTTGGCGATTGCCGCCGAGCTAAATGCCTTGGGTGAAAACCCGGATGTACGCGCCATTATTATTGCCGCCGAAGGCCGTGGTTTTTGCGCAGGCGTCGACATTAAAGAGCTGGCCGCCAACAGCGCCATGATCACCAAAGTAAACAAGGGTAATTACGATACCTTTAAAGCCATTCATCGCAATCCCAAGCCGGTTATCGTTGCAGTGCACGGTTTTGTATTGGGTGGCGGCATCGGTATTAGCGGCGCAGCCGATGTTTTAGTTGCCTCGGAATGCGCAACTTTCGCGGTGCCCGAAGTGGATCGCGGCGCCATGGGCGGCGGCGCTCACTTACAGCGCATGTTCCCTGTGCAAAAGGTTCGCTATATGTACTTCACCGGTGAGCCTATCGACGCTCAAGAAGCCTACCGCCTAGGTGCAGTCGAAAAGGTTGTTCCCCGTGACCAGCTGCTTGATACCGCCAGAGATATCGCCCGCAAAATTGCCGCGAAATCACCGCGCATGGTACAGCTTGCTAAAGAAGCACTTAACGGCATTGAAGACGGCAACCTAGAAGATAAATACCGCTGGGAGCAAGGCTTTACCCAAGAGGCTTATGCGGATCCAGATTCCCAAGAAGCTAAAGATGCGTTTGTAGAGAAGCGCGACGCGAAATTCTAAGGTAATGGGAGATGCTAGACGGGAGATGGGAGACGCAAAAGAACGTGGTTTTGCGTTTTCCGTCTCCCGCCTAGCGTACTGCGAATAACGGGATACATCATGCAACTCGAATACACCGAACAACAAAACGCCTTCCGCAAAGAGGTCCGCGCTTGGCTGGCGGCTAACGTGCCTACAGAGCCGCTACAGAGCTTCGACACCGAGCTTGGTTTTCAGCAGCACCGCGAGTGGGAGGCCAAGCTCTACGAAGGTCGCTGGGGCATGATTACCTGGCCGGAAGAAATGGGTGGTCGCGGCGCCGATTTATTGCAGTGGCTAATTTTTGAAGAAGAGTATTACGCCGCGCGGGCGCCGCTGCGGGTAAACCAAAACGGTATTTTCTTGCTTGGCCCCACCTTAATGGAATACGGCACCGACGAGCAGAAAAAGCGCTTTTTAAATGGCATGGCGACAGGTAAAGATATCTGGTGTCAGGGCTGGTCTGAGCCCAATGCCGGTTCCGATATGGCGGCCATTCGCTCCACAGCAACATTGAGCGAAGACGGCAGTCACTACATTATTAACGGTCAAAAAACTTGGTCTACCCGCGCGGTTTGGGCGGATTGGTGCTTTGGTATGTTCCGCACTGATCCAGCCTCAGAGCGCCATAAAGGCCTGACTTTTATTCTGGTGCCGCTAGAGACCGAAGGCATTACCGTGCGCCCAATACCCCAATTAGATGGCTTGCCGGGCTTTGCCGAGATCTTTTTTGATAACGTCAAAGTACCCGTCGACTGCCGCTTAGGTGGTGAAGGCGAGGGCTGGAATGTGGCGATGGCCACCGCCGGATTTGAACGCGGCTTAATGCTGCGTTCGCCGGCGCGCTTTCAAGAAACGGCTAAGCGTTTGGTGAATTTGTACAAAGCCAATCAAGCGTCGGCTGATCAGGATCCCGCCGTACGCGACGCCGTATTGCGCGCCTATATGGATGCCGAAGCCTACGCTTTAACGACCTATCAAACCGCTTGTCGCTTAATACAGGGCGGTAAAATTGGCGCCGAGGCGTCGACCAATAAAATATTTTGGTCTGAGCTAGATCAGCAAATGCACGGCTTGGGTTTGAAAATTTTGGGTGCCCGCGCTGAATTACTGCCCCATGCGCCAGATGCCGGTGAAGTGGGTAGTTGGTTAGACGGCTGGTTGTTTGCGCAGTCGGGGCCGATATACGCAGGTACCAATGAAATACAGCGCAACATCATCGCCGAAAGATTGCTTGGAATGCCACGGAAGTAACGCAGCGATCTTTTTGCACGCTGGCTGCGTTAAAAATATGCTCGGTTGGTCACGTATTAAATATACGCTCTCGCCCTGCGCGTATTTTTGCCTTGCCAGCGCACAAAAATCTGCGCTGCCTGGTTTGGTAATTGGTGAAGAGCGAAAGTAAATAGAATAGGTAACGGAATGGATTTTACATTTAGCGAAGATCAGTTGTTATTTCAGGAATCGGTAAAAGACTTTCTGGTTAATGAAGTGACGCCAGAAACAATCCGCGCCGCTTGGCAGACGGATACCGGTCGCAGTGACGGCCTTTGGCAGCAGTTTGTTGAACTGGGCTTAACAGGGATCACTGTGCCAGAAGCCTTTGGTGGCCTCGGCATGAATGAATTGGATTTTGTGCTGCTGGCCCAAGAGGCGGGTTATGTCGCGTTGTCTGAGCCATTGGTACACAGCGCATTGGTCGCGGTGCCGACTATTTTACAATTAAATAACAGCGAGCTTTCAGCCCAATGGTTGCCGAAAATTGCGGCAGGCGAAGCCAAGGTCGTGGTTGGTTTAGCGGTGAATGCTCTGGTAGAAGACGCGCATATTGCTGATTTACTGATTCTGGAAAAAGACGGCGCCTTGTATGCCGTAACGCCAGCGCAGGCAAATCTGCGCTATAACGAATCGATAGACCTTGGCCGTAAATTATTTGCGGTGGAGTTTGATGTTGCGGTGGCCACTAAGCTCGCCGACGGCGAAGCTGCTCAGCAAATAATTAATGGCGCACTGAATCGTGGCGCCCTTGCCGCCGCGGCGCAGGCGCTTGGCGCAACTCAGCGCATGATCGATATTTCGGTGCAGTACACCTCCGAGCGTAAGCAATTCGGTGTGGCTATCGGCACCTTCCAAGCCGTGAAGCATCATATGGCCAATATCGCTTATAAACTCGAATACGCCAAAACCCCGGTGTATCGCGCAGCTTATGCACTGGCCAATGACCTCAGCAGTGTCGGGCGCAATGTCAGTCACGCCAAGATTGTCGCCTGCGAAGTCGCCGATTTAGCAGCAAAAAACAGCATACAAGTCCACGGCGCCATGGGTTACACCTGGGAAATGGATTTACATATTTTTATGAAACGCGCCTGGGCATTGAACAGCAGTTATGGCACCGCAGGATTTCATAAGCAGCGTTTAGCGGCGTATGTGTTTAGTAATGATGCGCTGTTGGGTGCAGGGAATACCTTTGCGGCTTGAGCGGGAGGCGCGGGACTTTCGGGAGGCGCTGGACGGGAGACGGGAGACGCAAAAGATTGGCTCGTTAGGGGCTGATTGTAGTGAGTGTCTTTTGAATTTTACCTAGTACATGTGAATGACTAAGACGTGCAGCATTTAAATTACAAGTATGCAGGACTGAGTTGGCTTAGCGTCTTCCATCTCCCGTCCAGCATTAAGCGGAACGAAGCAAAAGAGGAATAATCATGGCTGAAGCCTATATCGTTGATGCAGTACGCAGTCCCACCGGACGCCGTAAAGGTGGCCTTGCTCATGTGCATGGCGCGGATTTGGGTGCTCATGTTTTAAAAGCCATCGTCGAGCGCAATGGTATTCCCGATAATGAGTACGACGACGTGATCTTTGGTTGTGTCGACGCCATTGGTCCATTGGCTGGTGATATTGCGCGCAGTGCATGGTTGGCGGCAGGCTTGTCTGACGAGGTGCCAGGCACCACGATCGATCGCCAGTGTGGTTCCTCGCAGCAGTCGGTGCATTTTGCGGCGCAGGCCATTATGTCCGGCACCATGGACGTGGTGGTCGCGGGTGGCGTACAGACCATGACCCAGATTCCGATCTCTTCGGCAATGACCGCGGCGATCCCAATGGGTTTTAGCGATCCCTTCTCCGGTTCAACTGGCTGGGTAGCGCGTTATGGCGCAGAGCCACCAACCCAGTTTAAATCAGCGCAAATGATTGCTGAGAAATGGGGCTTTTCTCGCCGCGATCTTGAAGAGTATTCTTTCGAGTCTCACCAGCGAGCCTTACGTGCGATTGCTGAAGGCCGCTTTGATCGCGAGATCATCCCCTTTGGCGATGTCAACATGGATGAGACGCCACGCAACTCCAGTCTAGAAAAAATGGCTGAGCTGGATTTCCTGTTCGGCTGCGACAAAGTGACCGCCGCCGTATCGAGCCAGACCTGTGATGCGTCCAGTGCAATGTTATTGGTCAGCGAGGACGCGCTAAAACGCTATAACTTAACGCCCCGCGCTCGTATTCATCACATCAGCGTGCGCGCCGACGACCCGATTTGGATGTTAACAGCGCCGATTGCCGCAACTGCTTACGCCTTAAAGAAAGCCGGTATGTCGATGAAGGACATTGATCTTGTTGAAATCAATGAAGCCTTCGCGTCCGTGTCTATGGCCTGGTTAAAAGAAACCGGCTACGACCACGCTAAAACCAATGTTAACGGCGGCGCCATCGCCCTTGGTCATCCACTGGGTGCCACCGGCACCAAACTTATGACCACGCTATTGCATGAGCTCGAACGCACTGGTGGCCGCTATGGCCTGCAGACGATGTGCGAAGGCGGCGGGCAGGCGAATGTAACGATAATTGAAAGGCTATAGACGGGAGACGCGGAACGGGAGACGGGGAACGCTAAAAAGAGTCGACGCCTTTGCGTCTCCCATCTCCCGTCAAGCATTTAGCAACACTTTAAGGATACGGAACTATGGGTATTTGTGACAACAGAGTGGTGATTATCACCGGTGCAGGTGGCGGCCTTGGTGCGGCACATGCCAAAGTTTTTGCCGCCGAGGGCGCCTCGGTTATTGTGAATGATATTAATGAAGACGCTGCCAAAAAGGTTGTTGAAGAGATTACCGCAGCCGGTGGTAAGGCCGTGGTGAATACCTCTGATATTACGAATTACGATGACAGTCTCAATGCAGTAAAGCAGGCCATTGATACCTACGGTGATCTGCATATTGTTTTGAATAACGCCGGTGTGAACCGCGACCGTATGTTTGCCTCAATGACGGAAGCCGAGTGGGACACCATTATGGCGGTGCACTTAAAAGGTCACTTCTGTATTACTTCTCACGCGGTGCACTACTGGCGCGGTAAGTCGAAGGAAGGCAAAGCCGTGGACGCGCGTATTATCAATACGACTTCGGGCGCTGGCCTGCAAGGTTCCGTTGGCCAGTCGAATTACGCTGCGGCTAAAGCGGGTATTGCGGCACTGACCTTGAATCAGGGCGTGGAATTGGCGCGCTACGGCATTACTGCCAATGCGGTAGCGCCAGCGGCAAGAACCAATATGACCACATCGGTTGAAGCCATGGCCACACGTATGGCCAAGCCCGAAGACGGTAGCTTTGACTTTTTTGCCCCAGAGAATGTGTCCTCGCTGCTGGTATGGCTCGGTAGTAGCGAGTCAGCGCATGTCACTGGCTGTGTGTTTGAAGCCGAGGGCGGGAAAATATCTCTTGCTGATGGCTGGCGCAAAGGCCCAGAGGTGGATAAAGGTGATCGCTGGGCGCCCAGTGAAGTGGGCGGTGCAGTAAAAACCTTGCTAGAACAGGCAGTTCCGGCTCAGAAAGTGTATGGTAGCTGATTTTATCCTTAGATCTTTATAAATAGGAGAATCACTACCATGAAAGCCCCCTTTATTGCAGCTTTACTCTTGGCAACGGCGAGCAGTTCGGCACTGGCTGGCGGCGTCGCGTTTCGTTTTGGCGCTGATACCTTCGGCGTTTCGCTTGCCGGTGATATGAGTCCAGAGAGTAGTGCGCAACTGGATTGGTTTCACCATGAAGACGATGCCGACATGGTTGCGCTGGGCTTATACGCCAACGGTCAGCGCGGTGCGCTTACTGGTCGCGTCGGTGCAAAGGCAATTGCTTTGGACGGCGACGACACCGATATAAACGGTGGTGCAGTGGCCTTTGGCGGCGATTTGAGCCTGCCATTAAACGAAATCGTACGCCTGCGGGCGGGTTTATATTACGCGCCAGAGGCCTCCAGTTTCGGCGATATTGAAGGTTACGACGAGTGGTCGGTGAGTGCCGAATTTAGTTTGTTCCAAAATTCGGCTATTCAAGTTGGTTACGGCAGCATGGATTTTGATGCCGATATTGGCAAAAGATTTGAATTTGAAGACGGCGCCTTTGTGCGTTTGCAGCTGCGTTTGTAATGCTATCGCGCTTATTGCTTGAGCGATAAGCGCTATTACATCACTGCCGTGAAAGCCGCCGTCGTGTTTCGGAGACAGCATGGATTTCGCATTTACTGAAGAACAGCAAATGATACGCGACACGGCGGCGGCGTTTTTAAAAGCCTCGTCGTCCAGTGCGGCAGTGCGCGCCGCGATGGTCAGTGACAAAGGTTTTGATCCCGCGCTGTGGCAAAGCATTTGTGCCGATATGTATTGGCAGGCACTGCATATCCCTGAGCAATACGGTGGTATGGGGCTAGGCTATGTTGAACTCGTGGCCGTGCTTGAGCAAATGGGGCGCTACCTGCTTTGCGCGCCGTATATGTCGAGCGTTGCTATGGCTACTAACGCCCTGTTAGTGGCGGGCACCGACGCACAAAAAACGCTGTATCTACCGCAAATAATCGAAGGCAAAATCGCCAGTCTCGCGTTTAACTCGGCAAACCGAAATTGGGATGCATGCGCGGTATCGGTGACCTATCGCCGTGACGGCAATGATTTTATTCTCAATGGCAACTACCGTTACGTGCTAGATGGCGATAACGCCGACGTTATGGTATTTGCGGCAAGAGAAGAGGGCAGTGTTGGCGAAAATGGCATTAGCCTTTTTGTCTGTCCTACGGATCTAAATGGTATTGAACGTGCTGCTTTACCCACTATGGATCAAACCCGCCGCCAGGCGACTATTACGGTCACCAATCTGCGCCTAGACGAAAGCACTGTCATGGGCGATCTCGGTAAGGCGGCTAAGCATTTAAATAAAATATTAGATCTAGCCACCATCGCTTTGGCCGCCGAACAAGCCGGCGGCATGCAGGAAGTGCTGGATATGTCGGTGGAATACAGTAAAAGTCGCAGCCAATTTGGTCGCACGATTGCGGGATTCCAAGCGATTAAACACAAGGCCGCCGACATGATGCTACGGGGCGAAGTTGCCCGTTCGGCGGTTTATTACGCCGCGTGTATTGCCGACGAAGCCCTGAACGACGGCCCCCTCGCCAATGAATTAAGCGAAGCCGCCAGTATCGCTAAATCCCACTGCTCAGAAGCCTATTTTAAAAACGCCGGTGAAGCGCTACAGATTCACGGCGGCGTGGGCTTTACCTGGGAATACGACGTGCATCTGTATTTTAAACGCGCTAAAGCGAGTGAACATTTTCTCGGTGATAGTGGCTATCACCGCGAGCGCGTGGCGAAGATACTACTTGATGCGCTAGACGCCTAATGGGAGACGGGAGATGCATGGGCTTGCCTGTGTTTAGCGTCTTCCGTCTCCCGTCCAGCATCAAGCGCGTCGCAGATTAATAAATTCAGACCGAGCATGACATTATGAAACTACAATTCAGCCCTGAAGACGAACAATTCCGCGCCGAGATCGCGGGCTGGTTAGCGGACAATTTAGTTGGTGAGTTTGCCCAGCTGAAATTCCGTGGCGGTCCAGGTGATGAACACATGTTCCCTGAGGAGCGTAAGGCGTGGGAGCGCAAGCTCGCCGAAGGCGGTTGGACCTGTGTGGGGTGGCCAAAGGAAGTCGGCGGGCGTGGTTTATCAATTGAACAGCAGGTCATCTTTTTTGAGGAATACGCACGGGCTGGTGCACCGGGGCGTATGGGGCATATCGGTGAGGGCTTAGCGGGCCCAACGCTGATTGCCTTTGGTAGCGAAGAACAAAAAAGCAAATATTTGCCCGGTATTTTGTCCGGCACAGAGTTCTGGTGCCAGGGATACTCGGAGCCAAGCGCCGGTTCAGATTTAGCCAATGTTAAAACCAAGGCGCGCTTCGACGAAGCCAGTGGCAAGTGGTTAATCAATGGCCAGAAGGTCTGGACCTCATTGGCTCACGAGTCTGAATACTGCTTTGTGATTGCCCGTACGGACCCTGAATCTAAAGCCCATAAAGGCTTGGGTTTTTTCCTCATTAAAATGGATCAGCCCGGCGTAACCGTTCGCCCGATTGAACAAATCACCGGTACCTCCGAATTTAATGAAGTGTTTTTTGACGATGCCGAATGCGCGGCTGAGGATATTGTCGGCCAGCCCGGTGACGGCTGGAAAGTGGCCATGGGCCTGCTGGGCTTTGAGCGTGGCGTGTCGACCTTGGGTCAGCAAATGGCTTTTCAAAATGAATTGAACGAAGTTATTAAACTCGCCAAAGACAATGGCGCGGCTAAAGATCCGCTAATCCGCCAACGCATTGCCGATACCCATATTGGCCTAAAGATAATGCGCTATAACAGCCTGCGTATGCTCTCTGGGGGCGGTGACGGCAGTCTGCAAAAAGAAGCGCTGATTTACAAATTGTACTGGGCCACTTGGCACCGCGACCTCGGCGAACTCGCCGTGGATATACTTGGCCCCGAAGCGGATATCCTAGCCGACGCCCCCTATGAATTAAATCGCTTGCAGTCGCTATTCTTGTTCACAAGATCGGACACTATTTACGGCGGTACTAACCAAATTCAGCGCAATATTATAGCTGAGCGGGGCTTGGGAATGCCGAAGGAATTGAGGCCTGCTTGAGGTGGGAGACGCTGGATGGGAGGCGGGAGACGCAAAGGCGGAGAAGGTTGCGCAATCACTCTAGCGTCATACCTGCGAAGGCAGGTATCCAGGTGAGCGAAGCGAATGGCTTAAGCGAATAGCCAGTGTGCTGGCTTTGTGGTAAATGGACTCCTGCCTACGCAGGAGTGACGGTGGATACAGATAGATGTCACCGTTGAGTCATACCTGCGCAGGCAGGTATCCACGTGAGCGAAGCGAATGCTTTTGATATGAAATGCTTGACGAGAGAAGGAAGACGCTAAGGCCGATTGTTTTGCGTTGACCGTCTCCCGTTTAGCGCCTGAATAGAAATGTTAAAACACAAATTAACCATAGATATAGCGATGACGGACAATGCTAAGAATTGAACTTTGCGTCTCCCGTCTCCCATTTAGCATCAAGCGGAGCAATCAATGAACATCAAAGTCCCAGAATACGTTAAAGGCCACGGCTTATTAAAAGGTAAGTCGGTACTCATTACCGCTGCGGCGGGAGCGGGTATTGGCTTCTCGGCGGCGCAGCGCGCCATTGAGGAAGGGTGTCGCGGTATCGTGATTTCCGATATCCACGAAGGCCGTTTGAATGCCTCGGTTGAAAAATTGAAAGCGGAAACCGGTTGTCAGGAAGTTTACGGCAAGGTCGGTAATGTTGCTGTTGAAGAGGATGTGCAAGCGCTGATTAACGCCGCTGAAGAGTTATTGGGCGGCGTAGATGTGCTGATCAATAACGCGGGTTTGGGCACGACAAAACTGCTTATCGAGATGGAAGACCCCGAGTGGAATAAGGTGATCGACGTTACGCTCAACGGCACCATGCGCATGACCCGCTATATGATGAAGGTCATGAAAACCCGTGGTGAGGGCGTTATCGTTAATAACGCCTCGGTACTCGGTTGGCGTGCCCAAAAAGAACAAGCCCATTACGCTGCAGCCAAAGCTGGGGTAATGGCCCTGACCCGCTGCGCTGCATTAGAAGCCGCCGATTTCGGTGTGCGCATCAATGCGGTTGCGCCGTCATTGGCCGTTCACGCCATGTTGAAAAAATCCGCACCGGAAGAATTGTTGGCGGAACTTGAGGCCCGCGAAGCCTATGGCCGCGGCGCTGAAGTATGGGAAGTTGCCAATATTATGATGTTCCTCGCCTCGGATTATTCCAGTTATATGACCGGCGAAATTGTAAGTTGCTCGTCACAGCGAGCCTAACGAACGGGAGATGCTAGACGGGAGACGGAAGACGCAGATCGAAAGCGAGTTTAGCGTCTCCCATCTCCCGTCCAGCATCTTTGAGTTACATTAAAAATCGAGCGCTAAGACGCGAAATCAAAACAGAAAAGGACAAACACTATGAGAGAAGCTGTCATCGTTTCAACTGCCCGCACGGGTATGGGCAAATCATTTCGCGGCGCATTAAACAATACCGAAGCACCGGCTATGGGCGGCCATGTCGTGCGAGCCGCGGTTGAGCGCGCGGGTATTGATCCGGCGTCTGTTGAAGATGTGATCTTTGGCGCTGCTGCCCAGCAGGGTACTCAAGCTTATAACCTTGGACGCTTGTGCGCCGTTGCTGGCGGTCTGCCAGACAGTGTTCCGGGCATGGCTATAGAGCGTCAGTGCTCGTCGGGTTTGATGTCCATTGCCTGGGCTGCTAAATCGATTATGTGTAATGAAATGGATATTGCCGTTGCTGGCGGTTTAGAATCTATTTCACTTGTTCAGACTAAGCATAAAAATTCACATCGTAATGTTTCACAGACGGTATTGGATATCGACCCCACTGCCTATATCCCGATGATTGAGACGGCTGAAATTGTAGCCGAGCGTTATGGCGTTAGCCGTGAAGCTCAGGATCTGTACTCCCTGCAAAGCCAACAGCGGGTTGCGGCAGCGCAGCAAGCGGGCCTGTTTACCGATGAAATTGTGCCCTTTAAGGCCAGTATGTCGGTGTTCAACAAAGAAACAAAAGAGACCACATTCAAAGATGTGCTGTTGGAGAAGGACGAGTGTAACCGTCCTACTACCACGCTTGAAAGCTTGTCAGCATTGGAACCGGTTTGGAAAGACGGCCAATGGGTAAAGCAAGGTCGCTTCATTACCGCCGGTAACGCATCTCAGCTTTCTGATGGCGCCTCAGCCTGCGTCGTTATGGATCGTAAATTAGCTGAACAACAAGGTTTGGCGCCCTTAGGCTTATATCGCGGATTGGCTGTTTCTGGTTGCAAGGCGGACGAGATGGGCATTGGTCCGGTATTCGCTGTGCCTAAGCTACTAAAGCGCGCCGGTTTAAAAGTCAGTGATATTGGTTTGTGGGAATTGAATGAGGCTTTCGCGGCGCAGGTAATCTACTGCCGGGATCAGCTGGGTATCGATAACGACAAACTCAATGTGAATGGCGGCGCAATCGCCATTGGCCACCCCTTTGGTATGAGCGGTGCACGCATGGTTGGTCACGCACTGCTTGAAGGTAAACGCCGCGGTGTTAAATACGTGGTTGTTACCATGTGCATTGGCGGCGGCATGGGCGCGGCGGGATTATTTGAAGTAATGTAAGTTATTATAAAAAGCCTTAAAGGCAGGAAAGGGAAACCGCTATAGCGCAAGCTGCAGCGGTTTTTTTATGCCGAAGATTGCCGCAATAAAAACGCGCTGAGTAAATAATGCAGATCTAAATGTAGGCTGTTAACGTAGGTGCTACGCGTAAAGTTATAACTGCAATGTAAAACAGAAAGGAAGGCAATGATGATCACAATTTACCATCTCGGCGCATCGCAATCGGATCGGATTGTGTGGCTAATGGAAGAGCTCAATCTACCGTATAAATTAGAGTGGTTTGACCGCGGCGCGGATATGCTGGCGCCGCCGGAATACCGCGCCTTGCACCCAGTGGGAACCTCGCCAATTATTCGCGACGGCGATCGGCTTATGGCGGAGTCTGCGGCGATTGTTGAGTATATTAGCCAGCGCTACGGCCAGGCAAAACTCAGTATTGCGCCAGATCATGAGTGCTACCCCGATTATCTGTACTGGATGCAATTCAATAATAATTTACAGCAACTGTTTTTTACCAAATTGGGCATGGGTGAGGGTGGCGGCGCGGTCGATATTATTAAGGCAATGACCAAACGCCGTGAAGATGCTTACTACCATTATTTGAACGACAGACTTGCGGAGTCGGCCTACTTAGCCGGGCCAGAGTTCAGCTGCGCCGATATTATGGTGATGTTTAATTTAACGGCGTTGCCGCTATTTGGCGGTCGCGGTATTGATGACCTTGAACACGTTAAAGCCTATGTGGATCGCATTTCTCAGCGCCCGGCGTATATTAAGGCGATGGCGATTGCTGGGCCTGCGGCGGCAAGACCAGCCTAGTGTCGTCTTTATGCTTAACGTCGCCAGCACTTGGCGACGGTATAAGCAGACGCGGCCGAGTCTAAAGACAGCGTCCCAGACTGGTTAATCTGAAAGTTTCCGCACTTATCACCCGCCATGCTTCCCGTGCGGCTTGCCCGCAATGTGTAGGTATTGGCGGAGGGCGTGCCGGTAACGGCAATAGTGTAATAGCTCGCACCACTGCTGGGGACGCGAGTCGGGTATATCGCCGGTAGGCTGCCGCTGCTATTAATATAGCGGCCGTTGACGCTGTAATAGCGCTCCAGGGCTTGGGCTGCCTCTTGTAAGGCTCCTGCGGCGTCATTGCGACGGGCTTTGGCGACTGATTCTTGATAAGACGGATAGGCAATACCGGCTAATATGCCGACTATGGCAATAACAATTAAGAGTTCGATTAAGCTAAAACCGCGGGTGTGCTTTGGTACATTGAATAGGGCGCAGCGGTCAATGAGTGTTTTTTTCATCGCAGCTGCCACCAAGATTGCCGCCCCAATTCCTTGCCGGTTCCCCGCTCTAGGGTTAGGCCAATACTTCCGCGGGAGCCGGAGGTGTATTTGTACTCTTTTTCACCGGCGCCAATAATGCCTGGCCGCGTGATTAATTGGTCAAATTTTTTGCCGCTCGGTGGGAAGAAATCGCCATTAATATTGACCATATCATCGTCATTAATTAAGCCGTCGCCATTGATGTCGAGCACGGTATTGACGAGGCGACCACCAGTGATGGTGTCGATTTCCATTAGGTGGCTGGTGCCACCAAAGTTGCAGGGGTCTGCTGAGGGAATCAGTGTGTTGAAAATAACGCGGCCATTGCGCAATATGGCCTGATCGGTGACCCGCTCCCCAGCGCCATTGGTGGCGTTGGGGTTTTTTAGGTCGAGAACCCAACCTTTTTTGGCGCTGTAGCTTACGGGAGTGTCCGACACTACCCGCACAGGAAACTCGGCGGTGCCGCC
>Ga0207890_1000043_pt1 | contig 112084 bp, 113 predicted proteins | sample LinPmetageLP48_FD_184059 | JGI IMG/M metagenome (GOLD analysis project Ga0207890, IMG submission 184059) | Marine viral communities from the Pacific Ocean - LP-48 (SPAdes) | ecosystem: Environmental > Aquatic > Marine > Oceanic | place: Pacific Ocean | collected 2011-06-13 | reverse complement strand
CCAAAGCCGTCAAAAAACACTGAAAATTCAGGCGCCGACGAGTATTCCCGAAGCCCTAGCCGACACCGTAAAATAAACGGCGCAATCCAGTACCAAGCCCAAGCACTATAAGGAAAACGGTCTAGATGACACAGGAACAAAATGGCAGCGTCGGCATTGTGGTGCCGCAAACCCTGCATTTCGATACGCCCCTGACCTTGGCTTGTGGGCGTGCGCTGCCCGAACACGATATTGTTTACGAGACCTACGGCCAGCTCAACGCCGACAAATCCAATGGCATACTCATCTGCCACGCCCTCAGTGGTCATCATCACGCGGCGGGTATTCACCACCCGGACGACCGCAAACCGGGTTGGTGGGACAGCTGTATTGGCCCCGGTAAACCCATCGACACCAATGTGTTCTTTGTTCTGAGCATTAATAATATTGGCGGCTGCAATGGCTCAACCGGCCCAACAGCCATCAATCCGGAGACCGGCAAGCCCTGGGGGCCAGACTTTCCACCGCTGCGCTGTCGCGACTGGGTAGAGAGCCAGTACCTGATGATGCAGCACTTTGGCATCACTCAGTGGGCGGCGATAATCGGTGGCAGCCTCGGCGGCATGCAGGCCATGCGTTGGGCGCTGGAGCATCCCGATGCCCTGCGCCACTGCATTGTCATTGCCTCGGCCATGAAATTGTCAGCCCAAAATATCGCCTTTAACGAAATTGCTCGAAGGGCCATTACCTCGGACCCCAATTTCTTTGAGGGCCGCTATCTAGAACACAACACCCTGCCTCGTCAGGGTTTGGCGCTGGCCCGCATGGTTGGCCATATTACCTACTTGTCTGAAGATGGCATGAAGCAAAAGTTTGGTCGGGAATTAAAAACCGGCAACCTGACGCTCGGCTCTGGCTCAGACAGCGATGTAGAGTTTGAGGTAGAGAGTTATCTGCGCTATCAGGGCGAGGCCTTTTCCGGCAGCTTTGACGCCAATACCTACCTGCTGATGACCAAGGCATTGGACTACTACGACTTGGCTCGGGAATATAACGACGATCCCGCCGAGGCCTTTAGCCACGCAAAGTGTTCGTTTATGGTGATCTCCTTCACCACCGACTGGCGCTTTGCCCCGGCCCGCTCGCGAGAAATAGTCGACGCGCTGGTCGCTGCCAATAAACCAGTGAGCTACGCCCAAATCGAAGCCGACCACGGCCACGATGCGTTTTTAATTCCGATCCCGCGTTATATGGATGTCTTCCACGCTTATATGAAACGCCTCAAACAGGAGCTTGGCCATGCGCTTTGACCTTACCCTGATTCAGCCGTGGATTAATGAAGGCAGTCGCGTGCTCGACCTTGGCTGTGGCGACGGCACGCTGCTAGCAACCCTCGCCAAGCAAAAAAATGTGTCTGGGGTTGGTCTTGAAATCGACCCTGAGAATATTACTCAGTCACTGGCTCAAGGTGTGAATGTCATTGAGCACGACCTTAACCTTGGGCTCGGCAATTTCCGCGACAATAGTTTTGACATGGTGGTGATGACCCTCGCCCTGCAAACCCTGCGCTACCCGCACTTGGTCATCGACGAAATGCTCCGTGTCGGCCGTGAATGTATTGTCACCTTCCCTAATTTTGGCCATTGGCGCAGCCGCTGGTATTTAAGCCAGCGCGGCAAAATGCCGGTATCAAAATTCTTACCCTATACTTGGTACGACACCCCGAACATTCACTTTTGTACCGTAAAAGATTTTGAAGCACTGTGTGCCGACAAACAGATCCGCGTGCTAAATAGCGCAGTGATCGGCGCCGACAATAATCAAAGCCCACTCGCCGACCGCTTCCCGAACTTGCTTGGCGTTACTGCGGTCTATCACATCAGTAAATGAACCGGCCAATAGAGTATTCATTATGAATTTTGCATATCGCGTTTTCTCCGCCATCAGCCTTGGCTTGCTACTGTGCTTTAGTGCAGCCAGCCAAGGCCAAGAAACCCCACCGGTGACGGCAACCAGCAAGCAGTTTGGCAATGACACCGTTCATTTCAGCGTGCTGAACACCAGCTTCCTCACGCCCCAGGTCGCCCGCAGCTATGGCATTGTGCGCGGTAAAAACAAATTCCTGATCAACGTGTCGGTGCGCCGCCAGAGTGGCCCTGACAATATTGCCCTGCGCGCCACCATCAACGGCACTCAGTCGGATCTAATCCACCGGACCCCATTAGATTTTCGTGAAGTCATAGAACAGGACGCCGTCTACTATATTGCCGAGTTCGCCATTAGCAATGACGAGCGCCGAGATTTTCGTCTCCAAGTCAATGTCGACGACAAGCCCAGCTACGACGTTCAATTCATTAAAATGCTATACCTAGACAAATAGGCGGAGTAACAACGTGACAACCAAGCACATCGTCGTTCTCGCCAGCGGCAACCGAGGTAAACTCCAGGAACTGAATGACCTTCTGAGCGGACTTGGTATTGAACTGCGCAGCCAAGCCGACTACAAGGTGGAAGAGGCGGAGGAAACCGGCCTTAGTTTTATCGAAAATGCCATTTTAAAAGCCCGCAATGCTGCCCGCCAAAGTGGCTGCGCTGCGCTGGCCGACGACTCGGGCCTGTGTGTCGACGCTCTCGACGGTGCACCGGGAATCTACTCCGCCCGCTACGCCGGAACTAACGCTGACGACGCTAGCAATAATGCCAAGCTTTTGCTCGCGCTCACTGGCAACACCCAACGTCGCGCTCACTTCCACTGCGCGCTGGCCTTTGTCCGCCACGCCGACGACCCCGCCCCTATCGTCTGCGAAGGTCAGTGGCGGGGCACTATTCTTGAACAGCCACGCGGCGACAATGGCTTTGGCTACGACCCACTGTTTTATATTACCGAACTCGCTAAAAGTTCGGCCGAGCTCAACAAGGCCGAAAAAAACCAAATCAGTCACCGCGCGCTGGCGCTGCAGCAACTATTACCTCGCCTGCATGCCGAATACCTGACCAAAGGCTAATGACGAGTTTGTGCTTAACGGTGGCTGACACCGCGCTTAGCCTAAATATCAACAGCAGCGAGGATCTTCTAAAGCAATGCCTCGCTGCAGCATTGCCGATCGCCCGCAGCTGCCGCAACGGCAATTGCGGGCGCTGTGACTGCCAGCTTGAATCCGGCACGGTGGTCCTGCGCAATGGCAAGGTCATCACCGCGCCCGCAACAATTGCACTGTGTATCAGCCACGCTCGCAGTGACCTGCGCATCGCAAAAATGCCGCTTAACAGCATTGCCCAGCACTGGCGCTGTGAGGGTTTGAACCTCCGCCAATTGCAGCTACCCGCCGGACGACAAAGCCCACCCCAGCGCGGAGATATGGTCGCGCTACTACTGCGTAATAGCGTATTGATCAATAGCGTGGAGGCGGTTGCAGGCAGAATCATCACCCTACAAGACCCTTGCCTGGACATTGAACAGCACAAAAACAAGCAGCTTAGTATTGGCTTGCTCAACATAGACCGTGAACACCATGGCGACTTCGCGTTATGGTGTCATGATAATAGCAATGACCACACGGAGCTGCTCTGGCGAGGTATTAATCAGGCGACCGGCCTCGCCGCTCAGGCCGCCTACCGCCATGCCAACAATAGTGACGACTACCAATTGCGCACGCTAAATTCACAGTAAGCCTTTAATTTTTATAGCTAATTGCACTTTTCAACACTATTCTGGTCTGAGACTTTCTAATCAAGTATAAAAAATCCCAATTAGCGTGCTCAGCGCTACAATCTTATGCACCAACGATAAACCTGGAGACAAACTGGTATGTTCAAATGGATTCTTCGCGGCGTTATCGCCCTGCTGGCCGTTACCGTTATTGGCGTGGTGTTCGCGCTGGAACCCATCGCCAAATTTATGATTGAGCACGAGGGCAGCAAGCAAGTTGGCGCGCGGGTCGATGTCGACAGCGTCGATATTAAGCTCTATCCCACCCATGTCGCGCTAAATGGCCTCACCGTCGCCAACCCCCAAGAACCCATGCGCAATTTACTGCAAAGCGCCAAAGTGTCTGCCGATGTCGACACCAAGGCCTTGCTAAAAATGCAGTTTATTGCCGACCAAGTTGTGCTGTCTGGCCTGCAAATGTACACCGAGCGCAGCACACCCGGCACCTTAGACGGCAAGCTACCGCCAGCAAAACCTGAAAGCGAAAGCGGTTTGCCCGGCATCACCATGCCTGACCCCAGCGCGCTACTCGCCGAGGAGCAGGCCACCATTCAAGCCGAGGTCGACGCGATTCAAAACGGCTTTAGCACTATCCAAAATCGCTGGGAAACCAAAACCACCGAGCTGCCCGAGCAGGCCCAAATAGAAGCCTACCAAACCCGCTGGAATGAGCTTAAAAAGAAAAACATGATCGAGCGTATCGCAGGTGCCAAGCAATTGCGCGACGACATTAAAAACGATCTCAAACAATTTAAAACCTTAAACGAAGACATCAAAACTGATTCTGCCGAAGTGAAGAGCCTGACGCTGCGGGCCGCCAATCTGCCCGCCGATCAGTCTAAGCGCATGCTCTCCAAATACGGATTAGACCAAGGCAGCGAAGGCATGCTGCGCTTCCTGCTTGGCGACGAAGTAAATACCTTTGTACAGCGCGGCCTAAGCCTCTACCAAGAAACCATGGGCAATATGGCGGCAAAAGAAAGCGCTCCCGCCGAAGCACCAACCGAATTGCCAGTGAAACTCCTCATCCGCCAAATCCTGATCGACGGCTACCAAGTTATTGGCGGTGAAAAACTGGCCTACTCAGGTGAAATCAACGACGTCACCGACCAGCAAGACTACTGGAACAAACCCATCACCATGGCCCTGCGTGGCGGCATGGAACAGAAATCCCAACTCGTGATTGACGGCATATTTGACCAGCGCAACAACACCTTAAAAAGCGTTTTCAATATGGCATTAAAAGAGCTAGCGCTATCTGGTGTTTCCTTGTCCCAAAGCCCAGAGCTGCCCCTGCAATTGGAAAAAGGCATTGCCAATATTAGCGCTAACTTCGGCATAGACGGCGACACGCTCAAAGGCTCCGCCAAAGGCCTAGTCAACCAAGCCAAACTCCTGGTTGCCAACGCCGCCGCCGACAACAAAACCGCCAATCTGCTGGCCGCCGCACTCGAAGACGTCAGCCGCTTGGTCATGGACTTGAGCGTCAACGGCACCGTGAATGAGCCCGCGATCAAACTAAAATCTAACCTCGACAGTATTTTAGGCGGCGTGCTTGGCGCTGAAATCAAAGCCAAGCTCAGTGAAGTCGAAGACGAACTAAAAGCCAAGCTCAGCAGCGACTACGGCCCGCAAATGGCCAAGCTGAAAGAAAAGCAAAACATACTTGGTCAGTATCAAGAATTGTTAGGTGACCGCGAAGCGGCCTTGCAAGCCTTGATGAAGGAAATGATTTAAGACCTATCAATATAATAAAGGGCGCTCGTCACCGGACCAGCGCCCTTTTTGACTGCCGATACCGCAGGCCTTAAATAGATTGCTCTGCCACATAACCCAGACGATTACGCCACTTCAGATAACTCATCTCGGTTTCCTGTCGAAATAACCGAGCCAAAGTACGACTGCTGACACGCTGGCGAACGTTTCGTAAAATCCCAATGGCGGAAATCAATTTAGCTAGCGCAGCGGCACAACAAAATAGTCATTCGCGCTAACAACTCTTGTATTAATCTACCTTGGCAATAGCAACCAAACCTTCTCTAAGGCAGGGCACTTGCCTTTCAATCCACCGGCTACAACGTTGCTACTGAGTAATTGCACGTGATACGCCGCTTGATAATGGCTTGCCAATTCCGCGTCGCTAATTGAAAACGGTGGCCCTGCCTGTGCGGTTTGGTCGTAGTGATAATTAATTAATAGCTGAGGCGCGGTGTGCGTTATTTCTTTTAGCAGCGCGGTATAGGCCGCCCGCAGGGTGTCTGGCAAGGCCACTAAAGCTGCGCGGTCGTAGATGGCGTCTACCGGACCAAGTAATTCTGAAGTTAGCGCAAAAATATCGCCAACAAAGATATCCAAATGGTGGGCCTGGTAACGCTGCACTGCGCCAAGTTCAGATCGCATGGGCGTAAGACCTAGCTCAGAAAATAATTCTTCGGCGGCGATGGTGCTTAGCTCGGCACCCGCCACGCGATAGCCCTGGTTCAGCAGCCAGCCAATATCCAGCGTTTTCCCGCACAGTGGTAAAAACACCCTCGCATTATTCGCGAGGCCCAGCTGATCAAAATAGCTTAGCAATAAGGGATTAGGCGTCGCCGCGTGAAATGCAATGTCTTTGCTTTCCCATTTCTTGTGCCAAAATTGCTCGTCCATATTCTTCCCGCTGTTTCTTTAATGCCACTAATATTCGGCTTACGATGCACGTAATTTTTGCAGCGCAGCAACACGATAAACTCGATAGCCAAGAGCCAGAATTAAACACATCCCTGCCGGTAAACCGAGGGCGAAAAACTGCCACTGACTGAACAAATAAGCGCCGAGTGAGCCGCCGAGAATAAAACCAAAGATAATTAAGATAAAAAGTAGTGCCTTGCGCCGATCGAAACCGGCGCCTCGCAATTTCGCGCCTAACATCAATCCTAAGTCGGTAAAAATCCCCGTGACGTGGGTTGTTCGTACCACCGCACCGCTATAGGTTGAAACTAACGCATTTTGCAAGCCACACGCGGCAGACGCCGTATAATGGCCCAGCAATGAACCGTTGTTAAGAAAATAAATTGAGAGCAGTAGCAAGCCTCCCTCTAGCGCCAGCAAGGAGTCGTAATGCCGACCCAATTTGAGGGCGCCGCTAGACAGAAAAAGCCCAGAAATAGCGGCGCCACAAAGAAAGCTGAGCAGGACCCCAAGCAAGTGCATGGCATTGTTTAAAGTGCCGCTGACTAAACCCGTGCCGAGCAATGTTGCCGTTCCAGAAAGATGGGAAATTGACTGGTGCTGAAACCCCATAAGGCCGACGGCATTCACATTTCCGGCGACAAACGCCAGAACAAAAGCCCCGTACTCCACCCACCGAGGTAGCTTGGAAATCATTAGCACATCTCACAACAAATACCGCGCAATCCAATTTAGAGTGCCGCGCAAACTCTATTTCTAACACACTAATGCTATTCACACTATGCGTGTATCGCCGTCGTCGAATTCTGCGAGTCGATTTAACCAACCTTTTAAAAACACTTGCTGGGACGGCTTTGCTTCAACCAATTTAAAATAAAAATTACGACGCTCGGCGAGCAGAGTTCTGACTAGACGAGCTGAAAATCGCTGCGCTGCGGTTTTGGCGGCGCGTCGCGTGTTATCGCCCATTAAACCATCTTCTCGCAGTGGCGGTTTAGCGCCCAGTAAATTGCAACTGCGCTGCACAAACAGCACGGCTTGTTTTGGGCCATGATTAACTGCACTGTCGAAAGCAAACTCTTGTATAAGCTCAGGCAATTGATCTAGGCCTGGTGCAAGGTAGTAAGTCTGCCTATAAATCTCACGGGCAACAGCCTGGTCAAGCTGTTCAACATCACTTTGACTCGCAGATCGGCCAAGGTGGTGTGACAGGGCGTTTTGACTGATTCCGTAGTTGGTGGGGCCGCCGCGATCTGCGGGGTGGTTGACGTAACCGCCTTCACGGCGGATGACCGCTGTAATCATTTTTTCTATATCAGACATCAGCTTACTCCCTGTAAACAAATACCGTAGATCTGGTGGTTTTACTCCTTTACCACCTTACTCAATTTCTTTAAAAACACGGTGACTTCTCGCTCGGTCTGCTTATCGCCTTTTTCCTGGGCGCTGACTAAACCCTGTTGCCAGGCCGCCTTTGCTTTCTCGGGTTCACCAATATTGTGCAGGGCTTTACCGAGCAACTTCCAGGCCGCGGAATAACTCGGGTCGAGACTGACGCACTGCTGGAAATGCTCAATGGCTTGCTCCACATTGCCATCATCAAGATACGCCTTGCCGAGTCCAAAGCGCAATATTGCGCTGTCATTGCCTTTGGCCAACATTTTTTCTAGTGCGGCGATATTCACTGCGCGCGTTTACTCCTTTAACTTGCTTAACGAGGGCTGCGGCAAACTCGGCAGCGACTGTCCTTGCAGCTGCAGGGCTTCTTGCGTAAAACGCTCTGCCGCAGCAGGCTCATCTAAATTAACCATGAGTCGCCCCAACTCAAAACACACTTCGCTATTAGGGCTCAGCTGGTAAGCCTGCTCAAAATACTCTCTGGCTTTACCCCACAACTCATTGCGCAGCGATAAACGCCCAAGCGTCAGTAACAAGACCGCATCATCGCCATGGTCTTTACGCCACGACTCCGCCGCACTGAGTTGGCGCGCTACATCGCTACCGGCGATCAGACCATATAGTTTCACTAAGTCACTGTGCCAGCTAAGCTTTATAGACTGGCGAAGTAATTTTTCAGCGCTGGCAGAATCTCCCGCCGCAACGAGTACGCGACAATAACTTAACAACAGACCGTTATCGCGATGCCAAGTGCGCGGCACGTGTTTCCACCACTGTTGTAATGCCGCCGCATCGCCCTGCTGCGCGGTGTGTTCCAGCTGCCCCATTAAGGCTTCACGTTCTAACTCTGCCAAGCGTTCCTCGCTAATACCGCCGTGCTTGCGCAAATCCGGAATTAGAGCCAAGAGCGAGTTCCAGTCGCGTAGGCCGATATACACTTTTTTCAGCAGCGTCAGCACCGAGGGATGGCGTTCGGCGTTGCGGCGGGCCCGCGTTAAGGTCGCGAGCGCCTCTTCAAGACGACCATTTTCTACCTGCATTTCAGCCTGTGTTAAGGCCACCGCAATACTTGCCTTATTGCTGGTTTGCTCGGCCAGCCCCAGATAATGACGGCTGCCTGGCGCATCCCCTAGGGCATGACTGGCCCGAGCGGCAAGCAAGTAATTGATGAGAGGCGTTTCGGTGTCTTTGGCCGAATCGGTGAGTAATTTGCGCGCCTTGGCCCAATTGCCCTCGATGAAGGCGATCATACCCAAGGTGGTATGACTGCGTCCGCGCACCGCGCGCCGCACAGTCCAAAAGGAACCAATGCTGTCTGAGACTTTGGCGCCGCGCCGCAAACTCATAAAAATCAGTATTACCAATATCAGAAATACCGTTAACACCGCCACACCAACCCAAATGGTCATTTCGACGGTGGTTTGGCCATACGCGATAAGAATATAGCCCGAATCCTGCTGTATCGCCGCCGCCAAGCCCGCCGAGAGGGCAAGGGCCAGCAGCACCGCAATGAAAATTTTCATTTACGCGCCTCTTGCTGCCAACGGTGACTCTTTAAGTACACTTTTAAGCTACGCAGTGAACCAGAGATATCAGCCATCTCTGGGCTGACGGGCATCGCTCGCACTGTGCTAATTTGCTTTAGTAAGCCGTCGCGGTGGTCGTCGAGCTGATAATACTCTTGCAACCACGCCGCAGCCTTATCCAGCGCCCGCTGGTATAGAACCGGTCGGTTTGCCAGCAGCGCCAACTGCGCTTGCTCAAACATTAAGCGCAAACTCGCCCGCAACGCCGCTTCTTGCTCGGGAGCCAACTGGGCTTTAAAGTTTTGGTCGTGGTGACGAATGCGGATATAGCTGCGCAACTTGGCCCAGGCATTGTCTAAGCCACTCTGAAGCCGCTGCTGCCACTCTTCAGATGTCTCTTCTACTTCTTCGGCGCTGTAACTTGGCGCCTGATATAACTTCAGTTTCCCAGCTTCAGTGGCTAGGCCCTGCAGGGTCAAATACACTCCCTCAATGTCGACGTCTGCACTGTTTTGCAAGGCGCTAATTTCTTTGGCTAGCTCAGCGCGCACTGGGTGTAAGGCGGCGTCGTCAAGCTCCCGCAATATGGAGTCGGCATTACTCAGTAATTGCGCCGCCGCCCGAGGATCGTGACTCAATTGCGCACGCTGATTCGCTAGGCGGAGTAAATACTCGACTTCGGCAAGCAACCAATCTTGGCGGTCGACGGTGGTCAGCGACTGCATTTTGGTTTCCAGCTCCTGACTGCGGCGGCTGAGCGCGTTCAATTGGCTGCTATTGTCTAGCCGCAATTGTGCCAAGGCTTCGCGCTGTGCGGCGAAGCTTGCCACTAGCTCAGTCTGAGAGGCGCTTAAGGTTTGCAGCTCGGCTTTTAAGTCGCTGGTTGCCGAGGCCTCGGTTTTCGCCAGCAGATATTCCTGCTGGTATTGCCACGTCGTCAGCGCCAAGGCCAGTATCGCAATCAGTAAGGCGAGCAAGGCAATGACCACACCAGAGCGCTTGGGTTTGGCTGCTTTATCTTTTGGTGAGTTTGATTTAGGGGGTGCTGGCGGCGGGGCCGATTTGGCATCTTGGCTCTTGCTCACCGAAGGTTCAGGTGGCACTGGCACCGCTGAGGCCGATTCGGAATTTACGTCTTTTTTATCTTCCGGTTTGTCACCGCTCATTATTTTCTCTCTGCTCAAATTCACTGATTAATAGCATGTTCACGGTCAATTTATTTGTTCACAAAGCCCCTTAAAGCGGCCAAGGTTGCTGCTGTACCGGCATTTTCGGCTTGTATTACTTGGGTAAAGCCCAGCGCTACAGCCAAACTCGCTACCCGTTCGCCGGGCACTAACACCCTGTAGCTCAATGCCGCGTCTTGCAACAAGGAATGAAAATAGTGCAAGGTTTCGCCACTGTTTACGCAAACAATATTAATGTCCTGCCTGCGCAGTAACGTATGGAATTGCTCGCGATCTAGCGCCGGACTAAGGCGCTGATAACATTCAGCATAGTCTACCTGGGCGCCTCGTGCCGCAAGCTGCTCTGCCAAATACTCACGGCCACCAAGACCTCTGACTATAAGTACTTTCTGGTCTTGTAGATGCTGTAAGACTGGCGTAGCCAACAAGCTTTCACTGTTCATCGCAACGTTATCAACTGTGTCAACGTCGATATGCCGCGCAGCTAAGGCCGCAGCAGTAGCTGCACCTATGGCGTGAACCTTCACGCCAACGGGCCACTGGGGCCAAAACTGCTCGATTGCCTCTATTCCGTAGCTCACCGCATTCACGCTGATAAAGATTAGATGTTGATAGCAATCTAAGTTCATAAACAGCTGTCGGCTGCGCTGCAACTCTGCCTCGTGGCGCGGCGCGGTGAGCGGCGCAATATTAAGCAAGGGCTGGGTTAAGACCTTGGCTCCAGCCGCCGTTAGCGCAGCGACCAATTCAGCGCTGCGCTCTACCGGACGCGTTACTAAAACCCGCAAACTGGCAAGATCAGGCTGGCTTGCTGTTGCCATACACCGCCTGCAAAATAGCGCCCGCGCCTTGAGCCAGCAAGTCTTCAGCAACGGCCACGCCGAGCGCTTCAGCTTGGCTCCGGGGTCCCCGCGCCTCTGCGGTAAGAATTTTTCCGCCGCTGGGCTCACCCACCAAGGCCCGCAACCAAAGTTGATCGGGGTTGCCTGGGTCGGCGATGGCATAGCCCGCAATCGGCACTTGGCAGCCACCTTCGAGGCGCCGATTCATGGCTCTTTCTGCCATAACTTGCGTTGCACTAACACTGTTGTGCAAGGGCTTTAATAGCGCGTTCACGCGATCGTCATCAATACGGGTTTCGACACCCACTGCGCCCTGGCCGCAGGCTGGCAAGCTGGTTTCAACCGACATATACGAGGCAATTCGGGCCTCTAATTTCAGCCTAATTAAACCGGCCGACGCCAAAACAATGGCATCGAACTCGCCTTCGTCAAGCTTGCGCAAGCGCGTTTGCACATTACCGCGCAAACTAGAAATCTGTAAATCTGGACGCTGAGCTCGCAGTTGGCACTCCCGGCGCAAACTCGACGTCCCCACTCGGGCACCCTGGGGCAAAGCTTCAACCGCGCTAAAATGGTTGCTGACAAAGGCATCCCGTGGGTCTTCGCGCTCGCAAATAATGGCCAAGCCCAAACCTGCGGGGAACTCCATTGGCACATCTTTCATAGAATGCACGGCAATGTCGGCGCGACCTTCGAGCAAAGCTTGCTCAAGCTCCTTCACAAACAGCGCTTTACCACCAATTTTTGATAGCGGCGAATCCAGCAATTGGTCGCCACGGGTGGTCATTCCCAATAATTCAACCTGTAAACCGGGATGGGCGGCCTGTAGTTCGGCTTTAATGAATTCCGCCTGCCATAAGGCCAGCAAACTCTCGCGGGTGGCGATGCGGATAATATTATCGGACATAAGTCATTCCGTAAGACAAAGTAGAGCACCATGATACGCCAGCGACGGCGCTGACAAAACCATTAAGGCCGCCAGACCCGGCGGCGACGGCAATAATAGAAACCTAGGATTTTTTATTTAGGCGCGCTCGCAGCGCAGGCAAATGGCGACGGCTAATCTGCGGGCCTTCCGCCATGCCCTGTAAGCGCACTCGATAGGCGGCAACGCCGACCCGCTCAATACCCTGTAAATACGTCAGCGAGACCAAGGCATTGCGGTGTACGCGCACAAACTGCTCACTAAATTCGTCTTCGAGCTCCTTGAGGCTCTCATCTAGCAACAACTCGCCCTCAGGGTGAACCGCACTGACGTATTTATTGTCCGCATAAAAATAGCGCACGGCAGACACGGGCAACAGGCTCATACCTTGGGCGCTATTAACACAAAGTTGCTGACGCGGGCCGCGATCATGATCATCAGCAGTCATTGTTGCCAAGGCCGATAGCTGCGCTTGATTTAAGCGTGACAAACGAGAAAATACCGCCGCGAGCTTGTCGCGCTGTATTGGTTTAAGTAAATAACCCAAGGCATGTGTTTCAAAGGCCGCCACCGCGTACTCGTCGTAGGCGGTACAAAACACCACAGCGGGGGCGGGCTCATATTCACCGAGCCGCTTGGCCAACTCAATACCGCTCATGCCCGGCATCGAGATATCGAGCAACAGCACATCTGGACTACAGCGCTCAAATTCACTGAGTGCTTGCTCGGCATTTGCGGCTTCACCAACCACCACAATATCGTCTAATTCAGCCAATAAGCGCGCTGCACGCTGGCGTGCCAAGGGCTCGTCATCAACCAGCAGAACTCTCACCGCGCCATCGCCCTGCGCTCATAAGCTAAAGGAAATGACGCGTGGGCCCGATATTGACCGCCGTCTCGACTGGCGCCAAATTTTGCGCGGTCGCCAAACAGGGTTTGCAAGCGCAGTCGTATATTTTCATTCGCCATGCCATTGCCCACTGGCGCATCCGCATTGGTGGGCAATGGATTGCTAATATCAATTTCCACCATTTCGCCTTTTAAACTAGCGCGCACAACTACCGTGCCACCGGCAGGTAACTGCTGCACGCCATGCAAAATGGCGTTCTCTAACAACGGTTGTAAAAGCAGTGAGGGTACCAGTACTTTGTCGCCAAGCTCCGCTTGCTGCCAATCTACTTTTAGCCGGTCACCCAATCTTGCATTTTCAATGCGCAAATAGCGCTCACACAAATCGCGCTCTTCTACCCAGGGCACCATACTCATGCCGCCCTGTAGATTCGCCCTAAACAATGCCGCTAAATCTTCGACCGCCTGCTCGGCCTTCACCGGCTCAGTACTAATCAAACTACTAATACTATTAAGGGTGTTGAACAGAAAATGCGGGCGAATCCGCGAGTGCAGGGCGTCGAGTCGGGCGTGTAAAATGCTTTGTTCGCGCAATCGAAATTGCAAGCTGAGGTAGGCGTAACGCATACCCACACCAAGCAGTAGGCTCGCCACCGCCAGGGTGTCGGCAATCTGCCAAAAATTGATATTCCAAGCTTCGCCTTGCATCACGCCACTGGCCAACCACTGCGCGACCACCGTCACAATCACCACCCAGCAAAGACCAATAACAAAACTGATGCCCGCCGTATATGCCGTGCTCGTGCGCTGAAACAGCGGCTTGCACCAGGTCAAAATCGTCGCCGCACCCAGCAAACACCAAATAATATACATGCCAGACATGCCCAGCAGATACCAGTCAAAATGCTGCAAACCCGATTTGAGAATGGTCAAAGAAAGAGACAATAGCACCGCTAGCAATACAATCAGCAATAGCGCTTGGGGGCTAAGAAGGTCGCCAATAAAAGAAATTCGGCTAATTCGGTAATCCAGTGGTTTATCCGCTTCGCGTCGTTGCACAGTGCCTGCCTATGTCAAAAATTAAGCTTAGTAAGCTCTGAGCATAGCAGGCAAAACGCGGAGCGCATATTCAAAAAAGAGTGCGGATACAATCAGTTAATTGGGTAGTCAGTCCAGCCATCGGTCCACATCACATTCGCCCCTGGTCGAAACGCGCCGCGATAGTTTGCCGCTTCGTCCCAAAATTCGCCCTGAGGAATTGCCTGTGCATGATTTCTGGCTGGCGAGCTGGCCGCAAGACGGTAGTCGTGGTCGGTCTCGCTGCGCAAGCGTTGAACAAATTGGGGGCTATTACCCAGTTCAGCAGTCTTTGCAAAATACGCGGCCTCATCAAAGCCGCCGTCGTCATCTTGATCGCCAGCCTCAGCGGCAAAATAACTGCGGCCACCTTGGCCAATATCGGCAATAAACAAACCGCCAAAGCTCAGCAGTCCCTGCTCGATGCGTGCCACCGTGCTGCGGTCTTTAATATCAATGGCCTCGCCTGAAAAGCCGTCGATCACCATATTGTAAAAATGCCCGCCCGTGCCACGGCGCAACGTCATGGCGCGCTGATGGCGCTCACTGCTCTGCATACTCTGCAAGGTGACATTGTAAAACGTGGGCTGCGACACCGGCCCAGCCTCGTGATTAATTTCATCGTTATCTGCCTCAAAGGCGTTATCGCCCACGCTGGGGTATTGCTGAACTTGCAAAAACTGCACGCGGCCCGTCCAGCCCATATCCCAGTCTAGGGAGTCATCGGCGGCGCCGGTAATCAAAATATGGCGAAGGTCTACGTTGCCACCAAAGATCTCGATGCCGTCGTCTAAGGCGCGGTGCACCTGCACATTGCGGACAATGGTCTTGCTGCCGCAACCGCCCAAGGTCAGACCATTTAATTCGTTATTGGCGTAAACCTCGTAACCGGCAAACTCAATACGGGCATATTCCAGCACCCCGCAATTGTCACTGGCGTCGACGCCGCCAAACATGCCCCGCGTATCGCCAGCATCGAGACCTTCAATTTGCGCGTCAGCGGTATTGACCGGCGCATTGCCCAGCATCACTAGACCGCCCCAGTCGCCAGCGCGGCGTTTACCTGCCGCTACCGCACTCGTGAAGACAATTGGCTTAGCTGCTGTGCCGCGCGCAAGAATAGAGGCGTCGCGGGTAATCAATAAGGCACTGCCCTCCCGCCCTTTTACCACTGTGCCGGCTTCAATCACCAGCCGCGCACCGGCCTCAACATACACAATACCTTCTAGCACCCAGGTTTTATCACTCGTCCAAAGCTGCTCCCCATGCAGAGAGCCACTCACTACTTTGCTGCCGCTATACACGCTTTTTAAGTCGTCACTAAATAAAGCCGCACCGACTACGCCGCCAAGCAAAAGCACCCCTGCAATCAACAACCATTTGCGCAGGGGTTTTGCGGGCGCGCCAAGCTGCTTAAAGCCAATGGTTTCAGCAATATCTGGATTCATGGCGGCTACTCGACGATCGTGACGCCCCTGAGTTAATGCGGTATTGATGTTGATTCGGCGCAGGCCAAGACCCAGCTCACGAATTTCGGCATTGCTGCTCACCGCCGCCTGCTCAATTAACTCTTTGCGGTAAGCCGGATCGTTTAACAAGGTATTAAAATGGATGTAACGCACGCCCTTATCGCCCTGCTTGTCATAGCTCAGCTTTAACTGCCAAAGCATTTCCACTAATTTGGCGCGGGGGGAACTGACGTCGTTCATTGTTCTTCCTTGCGTAATGGCTCAATTTTACGGAAAAACAGTATGGCGACGGGATATGACAATTTTATTACAAACTGGATCGCAGGCGGTCAGACGCAAAACTGCTATAATGGCGCCTTTTAGGCGTCTGTAGATCACCTGTTCATGTCAACAGGAGCAAGCCCTACAGCCAAGCAATACAGGAACAACTGCGCAATGAGTGACAAAGATCCGAGCATCAAACCCTGGGGCGGCCGCTTTACCGAGGCAACTGACCAGTTCGTAGAGCGTTTTACGGCCTCTGTCAGCTTCGATCAGCGCCTTTACCACCACGACATCAACGGCTCGCTAGCCCACGCGGCCATGCTCGCCAAAGTCGGCGTACTCACCACCGACGAACTCAGCAAAATTCAAGAAGGCTTAGAAGAGATTCGCGCAGAAATTCTCAGCGGTCGCTTTGAGTGGTCAGTAAGCCTTGAAGACGTGCACATGAATATTGAAGCGCGGCTCACCGACAAAATCGGCATCACCGGCAAAAAACTGCACACTGGCCGCTCGCGCAACGACCAAGTTGCCACCGATATTCGTCTGTATTTGCGCGATGAATTAGCCTTAATCGTAACCGAGCTCAGCCGCCTGCAGCAGGGTTTAATTACCCTCGCCACCCGCGAAGCGCACACCATTATGCCGGGTTTCACCCACCTGCAAACCGCCCAGCCTGTTACCTTTGGCCACCACATGCTGGCTTGGAATGAAATGCTAGAGCGCGACTACAGCCGTTTTCAAGACTGCGCAGCGCGCCTCAATCAATGTCCGCTGGGCGCCGCAGCACTGGCCGGCACCACCTACCCCATCGACCGCCACTACAGCGCCGAGCTACTGGGTTTTGATCGCCCCACCGAAAACTCGCTAGATTCAGTAAGCGACCGTGACTTTGCCATTGAATTCGCCGCCGCTGCCAGCCTGTTGATGACCCATATGTCGCGCTTCAGCGAAGAACTGGTGCTATGGACCTCGGCCCAGTTCAAGTTTATTGAACTGCCCGACCGCTTCTGCACCGGCTCTTCAATAATGCCCCAGAAGAAAAACCCCGACGTGCCCGAACTCATTCGCGGCAAAGTCGGTAGAGTGAACGGTCATTTAGTCAGCTTGTTAACCCTAATGAAGTCACAGCCGCTGGCCTATAACAAAGACAACCAAGAGGACAAAGAGCCCCTCTTCGACATTATCGACACCGTGAAAGACTGCCTAAAGGCTTACGCCGATATGGTGCCCGCAATAACCGTCAACGGCGACGTAACCCGCGAAGCGGCCATGCGCGGCTTCTCTACCGCCACCGACCTCGCCGACTACTTGGTGCGCAAGGGCCTGCCCTTCCGCGACGCCCACGAAGTCGTTGGTAAATCAGTAGCTTACGGCATTGCTGAGAACAAAGACCTCTCAGAAATGAGCCTCGCTGAATTGCAGACCTTTAGCACCGATATTGAACACGACGTGTTCGATGTGCTGACCCTAGAAGGCTCTGTGAATGCCCGAGATCACATTGGCGGCACTGCACCTAAGCAAGTATTAGCTGCGGCTGAGCGCGCGCTAGCACGGCTTAATTTGCGCGGCTAGGCAAACAATACTGAACCACCGCCCCACCGGCGGTGGTCTTCCCACCCCATCACGCCCCCTCAAATCGACATATTATTGCGCTGCAAGCCACAGCCTTAGAGCGCATGTCTTCATATCAATTCAAAGGCCACCCTAAAAAATACAACACACATGTTGACTATTGCAATAACAGAAAGCGATACTCTGGTCTAACAACACGTAAAATAAGAACCTAATAATATGCCACAAGACCCAAGTAGCAATCCGGCTCCCGCCACTGACTCCCTTAGCCAAATTCGCAATCGTATCGAGCTTGGCGGTCTTTCACTGCGGCAAATATTAATTATTGGCGTTTGCTTTTTACTCAATGTGGCAGACGGCTTCGATGTTGTGGCGATATCTATGGCTGCCCCACACATCGCCGATGCCTGGGGGATTAACGCCAAAACACTGGGCGTGGTGCTGTCGTCCGAGTTGGCAGGCATGATGGTGGGCTCTATCGCCCTTGCTGCGCTCAGCGATCGCTACGGTCGGCGAAAAGTTCTTATCGGCTCAGTCGCCGCCATAGCCATTGCCATGCTGCTAACCACCCAAGCGTCAGGCATCGGCCATTTAATCGTATTGCGGGTTATTACCGGCCTAGGTATTGGCGGCGTACTGGCATCTGCCGCCGCGCTGGCGTCTGAGTTTTCATCCGAGAAATACAAGCATATGGCGGTTATTACCGTCACTAGTGGCTTTGCCTGTGGTGCACTTGCCGTCGGGCCCATCGCCGCCACCTTACTCGAACATTCCACCTGGCAAAGTTTGTTCTTAACCGGCGGCTTGTTAGGTGTCGTACTACTAGCGCTGGTGATTATCTTAATCCCCGAATCACTGGAATTTTTAGCGAGCCACACCAGCGACAATAGCCTCCGGCTGAACAAAATCAATAGCACCCTAAATAAACTAAAATTGCCTACTCTAGAGACATTGTCGGAACCGACAGAGCTTCAGAAATCATCTTCTGGCGGCTTTTTCGTTTTATTAAGCCCAGCGTACTTGATGATCTCTTTGCGGTTTTGGCTAATTTTCTTTCTCGGTAGCTGGGTGATCTTTCTGCTAATGAAATGGACCCCAAAGCTGTTCGTTAATATGGGCTATGAACTCAGCACCGGTATATATGCCTTAACCCTGTTCACCATCGGTGGGTTGTTCGGCAATATTTTTGTCGGGGTTTTATCGTCAACACGGCTCAAATTACACCATGTCATCGCGACGCTTACTTTTTTGGGCGGTGTGCTGATTCTAATATATTCTACGTGGAAACCCACCGGTATTACCGAGCTATACTGCCTGCTGTTCCTCATTAATTTTTGCGCAACCGGACCGTTAACCGGCATGTACGCGGTAGCCTTAAACAGCTACCCCACTAAGTTACGAGCTTCTGGCTTAGGCTGGGGCATTGGTATTGGACGAACCGGCGCAATTGCCTCGCCGGTTGTGGCGGGCTACTTAGTTGACGCAGGCTGGGACATGTACGACCTATTTTTCGTACTGGGTGTACCCGCTGCCTTAATTTCGTCTTTTCTGATTAGGGGCATAAAACCGAAATCAGAAACATAAGTTTGAGTTAGCGGACATACAGTAAAAAAATAATTATGGGCATAGCACACACTTCCTGATGCCCGATACCCTGATGACACTATGGTATCACTTCAATCTCGACCTCAATCAAACCAGAATACGTATTGCCTATCGCATCAAAGGCCGACTTTGAAAGATCAATAATACGGCCTTTCACAAAAGGCCCACGATCATTAATTCTGACCACCACGCTTTTACTATTGCTGGTATTGGTGACTTTCACATTGGACCCAAAGGGCAATGTTCTATGCGCCGCGGTGTTAAGCACGTGCTTATACGGTTCACCACTCGCTGTTTTACGACTTTGATATTTATCAGCATAAAAAGACGCTACACCAGACTCCGTAAACCCAAGCCAATGACTACTGTCGTTTTGCTGAACCGTAGTACAGCCCACCGCAAGCATAATGAAACTGATAATTGTGATACGCGTCAATAAACCGACCATGTGCTAGTTACTCAAGAATTTAATGATATCAACATCACTACCCGTGGCGGGTGATATAGACGACGGCGAGAAAACGGCCAAAGAAAGCAATTTTAAGACAATAATATTCGCTATTTGTTAGACCACCCAAAGAAATAAGGGCAAATCGGACGCAATACAGAAACGAGGACTAATCCTGATTAAGCCCCAGCTCTCGCTGCATTTTTTTGCTCAAGCCTAAAGACACAATACGGTGAGACTCAGCTAAATAGTATTTTAATTGCTCTTCTGAGCTTTCAAACACCTCGCATTGCTGTATCCATTTCAGCCCCCGAGAGGCCAAGTACGGCGCGGGTCGGTATCCCGGTTCGTCTTTCAATATTTCATAATTATTGTCTGACGCTTTAAACGTGAAGCCCATTTGTCCCGATTTTTGCCAGCCACCAACAGCAAACACCTTTGCGCCCACTTTCCACACATGAGAACCACCCCACTGAAAGCTGTAGTTACTGGCTGGCAACCCGCGACAAAAATCATTAAAGTCGTCGTAGCTCATTACTTTTTACCCGCATTCGGCTCCGCTATATTGCCACAAATTAAATAGTTCGCGTGCAGAAGTTTTTTAGGTGCTTTCTGGGCTTGCACCAGGAAACCACTCAATGTGCTGATCACCTTGGCGACCAATGTATATAACACGTTTACCACGTAAAAATGCAAAATAGCCTAGTACGCCAGATTGCATAGCACGCTCTGAAAACTGTCGGTAAGACTGGCTATTATTCTGACTATCTACAATAGCAGCCTTCAAACCATGCGCATCAAATTCTGCCGACACAGCTGGCAAACTCTCGAATGGTAATGGCACAGAAACAGCACTACCTTCGCTACTGTAAAAAGAAGTTTGCAAAGCAATGAAATTAACGTAGTTACTCTACACCTTGTTCAATAAGTGCTCCTACAAAATCTGGAAACGGCACGTGGCCTGCATGACTAGCATGTGCGGCACTCGCAATAATATCTGCGTTCGTTTATTTCTCCGAAAAAAGGGCCCTGACCCCTTTAATTCTGAGCAGTATAAAAAAGGGCTCTGACCCCTTTAATTTAGATTGAAGTTTTAGCATGCCAGCAACCTCAATTCGGTGCTTCTCCAAAACTGCTATATTGAGATTTGGGCGGTCAACTGCGCGAATTACGCATTCAGGTATTTCCTGTCGCGCATGAGATACCAAGCGCTCTCGTGCTCGAAATACACCGGGGCTTTCGCCTGTAATGTCATTGAATATGCGTCCAAAGGTGCCAATACTGTTCCAGCCAGTTTGCAGTGCGATCTCAATAATGGATAGATCAGTGTCGCGGAGTAGCGCCGTCGCTCGTTCTATACGGCGGGTGAGTAGGTAGCGGTGTGGCGGTAAGCCAAAAGCTTTTTTGAATTCCCGCGCAAAGTGGGCCATCGAAACAGAACTCACTTGAGCCAGCCGTTTTATCGGCCAATTCTCATGAGGTGCACCATCCATACGATCTTTCGATCTTAGTAATCTGCGCAATAACTCAGGACTTTTACTCATCGTTGCCTAACGAGGCTGTAGAAAAACTCCAGCCATTCCAAAAATTAAATTGCATTTGTGCTCCTACTCAAAACCTAGAGGCTATTCGCATATAAAATCGGCCAGATTTCAAAAACGCGCCTATTTTTCGCTCAAAATACGACCAAATAAATCCGCCATAATTCAGCTTTAGTTTGTCTACAGCCTCAACGCCGCATTCAGCGGCTAGTCCGTTGCAATACCTTGTTATGAGTGTAGAGTCTCAAAATACCCCTCCCAAAACTCGACAATTTTATCTGCAAGTTCAAGTATAGGGATGGAAGAAGCCCCTATGTTTTCTGCCTCCACTTCGCTTAGCTGGATTGTGAGCACTTCCTCGAAGTAGTCTCCTTCAACGTGACCCTCTTCTACATAAATATCGACAGTGCTCGACTTTACTTGCGTCTTATTCTTGTGTGTAACGATGTAATGCTTTGCTCCAGTAGCTAGGTGTGAGCATATACGCAGATAAGGATTAGAATACTTGAGCTCTTGTTTACCTACCCATTCTGGCAAGTGCTCAGCTGTAACGAAAAAATTAAATGCTGAGTAAGGGTCGAGCTGATTACCCTGCAAAACTTCATAGTCGTGTTTAACCTTCTCGAACAGACTACCAGCTGTAGAAAGTAGTAAAAATCCAGCTTCCATCAAAAATACTCATAAAGCCCGCGACAGGGGCAGACAAAGTGAAGCGCGTTTTTGTGCAATAATAAGCAGAGCGTTTGCACAAAAAGGTGCGGAGTCTTGGCTGTCCTGCCGCGCTTTTCAGCGGCATACTGCTCATGCTTGTTATATTTTTTCATCGACAACACCGACACCAAAACTTAGTTGTTGAGGTTTGATAGATGACTCGATAAAACCACTAATCGTCATTTTTTTGCCGGGCTCCAAATTGAATTCACGACGATCCGTAGCAATCACATTCTGAGAGCTCATCTTGGCCGCTCCAGAGATGCCAAATGCGTTGATCCTCACATACGCTAGTCTTGGCCTCGAGCTCTGATTCGTAACTTCGAGTTCATACTTGCAGCCATTATAAAAACACCTGTAAGTCCAGTTTTCTGGCAAAACTACAGCTTTTGTATACGAGTAGAGGACTACAACCCCCGCTACAGCGGAGACGAGGGTAGACGTTGCTATTTTTATACCTCTACTAGTCATCATGCTTTGAAAATATAACGCCCCGCATAACCAGATGGCAATGCAGCGTAGCGGAATTGCCAGTCCGAGTTAACGCGATTGTTAGGCGCTTTCTCCCTCTGTACCACCGATTACTGGCATTTCTTGTTGAACAAATTGCCTCTGTATATCTGGTAGTTGCTGTGGCCCTTGTGCCTGCATTAAGACCTGATGTGCCTGCTGAATGAACGCTTGGCCGCATTGGTTTTCAATAATTTTAAATGCCGGCGTACTACTCAGTGTGTGAAAATATATATGATGAACGGACAGGACTTTATCCTGTAATTCCTGATCAGATTCCAAATCATTAATCACTAGCCCTATATCACGACACTTCTGAGACGATAAGTGTCGATTGTGGGCATAACTGACAGAATGATCTCCAAGCTCTTTAAGAATTGTCTCTATTTTTATATCTTTGTCTGGATCTGACGCTAGCATATTTCTGGCAAGCCATGAAGAAACCAGTTCGTTTGACCACTTGACCGCTTTTTCACATTCACCAAGAAATGCTGGCGGGTATTTTGCAATAACAGGCTGCCATACGGGAATAGTGCGAGGATCATTTACTATTTCCGTATAAGCCCTATTAAACTCTTCTAGGACACCGTGAGCAGGAATGCCATTAAACTGCGGATCAACAGGTCCTAACGATGATTGCTTTCCAAGCCATATTTCTTTTGTTGAACATGCGATCATCGTGCCTGCGGACATGGCCATTTGTGGAACAAAACAGCGAATATTTCCGTCAAACTTTCTCCACAAATAGTCAACAATTGATTCTGTTGCAGCTGTATCACCACCAGGAGTATGTAAAATCAGATCAAGACCATCCTCAGGTTTTAAGCCATTAATGGTGGTCATTAATCCATTTTTATCATTATCATTAACGGCAACAGCAGCCCCAAGCTCGGGTTTCTGAAGAAAGCCGCTGTAGTAACAAATTACGTTTCTCTTCGTGTATTCCGATAGTTCCTTTACATATTTTCGCCTAAGAATATCGAATGGGCTTCCAAGCTGATTAATTTCCTTTACCAGTTCAGACCAATTAGGCATTTACGGCTCCTTCTTTAACTTCATGTTTTCCCGATCGATCAACAATTACCGTTTCAATTACTACGGAAGCAACACCGTCCTCAAAAGGATACTGCCTACTCGCAAGTTTATTCAGATGACTAATTTCCTCTTTTTCAAGGTTGAATTCCTTATACATCGTTTCAAAATCCTGCATATTGATCACCCTCTCGAAGTATTTTTTACGCCTAACGCCTAACACACCGAGGAGCAGCGAAGCTGCGAACCGGTGCTGTTACTTGTTATACGCTTCACTCTGTAACTCGCGTAGATATAGCCAATAAGGCCGCTTGTTTTCTGTTTTTTCACAGTTAAATGATATCCATGATCTTTCTAAGTAAGGCTCGCTTATTTGTAAACGAAACATACCCTCATGCTTAGAAATAGTAGTACCTGCGGCGATCCATCTATCTTCTCCGAAGATCGCTATGTCTACGCTTGAAAGTTTACATAACTTAGTTTCGTCTACTTTAAACCGTATGTAACGCTCTGTTGGCGAGTATTCCACTTCTGCTGAGATTCCATAATCCTTTGCGTTAGAAAAATTAATTTCATTTGGCGGAATCACAAAATCAGTGGCACCTGAGTGCCAGGAAATTGTAATCAGCAATATTGCTATCAGTCTACTCATGCGTATAACGCCTCAAACACCGGATTGTGAATGTTGGCGGCTTTTTTGAGTGTTTTTTCAAAAAAGGTGACGGCATTTACAAGTCCGCGTGATTTGATTTGTTAAGTTTTATTTGCATAGGCTGATATGTAAGCCCTGCAGATTCAGAAACCTCACCAGCATACTCAAACCCAAAATTCAGATAGGCCGGAATTGATGTTAGTGAAGCGCTGACAGTTATTACGTCACTCTTAGCATATGGAAGTATTGTTGAGATTAATGATTTACCTACGCCTCTTTTTTGGAAGCTAGGAGTCACAAAAAGCATGGCAATATGGCGACCTTCTTTAAGCTCAATATAACCCACTACTTCACCGTCACTCTCGTAAACTATCATCTCATTTTCTGCTTCCATCCGACTTTCTAAACTTTCTAATGATGCGATAGTTTGAAATGTTCTAATCCCTTCTTCTTTAAGGGTTGGTGCCACTGAACCCATAAACGCATCAATACACACTGAACTTACAGAATGTAAATCCTTTGAATCAATATTCCTAGTTGACATCGATACTCCCTGGAAACTTAACAGTCTGTTAATGAGGCCACCGGCCTCATAATAATTATTAGAAGGCGGCCTCTTAATTTTTTAATACGCAAAGCGCTGCACAGCAACTTATTGTTTTTCAATATATTTAATTTTAGCGTAGGAAGGCCTTTCTTTTTACGCTGGCCAAAGTACTTAACTGGAGCGGAAAGAAAACTATGCTGCGTAGGCAGGCAGTAATTGGCAGGGCTTGTCGACATGAGCGCTTCACCATTCCTTTGGTCGGTGCGGGTGTACCTACTTGTACGCCGGTATAACAATGTAAATAACAATAATGTGCCGCCTGCTTTTGAGCAAGCACTTGATTGATTCTGAGCAGCATTATTTTTCGCTAGGCGACAATAACCGCGTGCTTAGAAAATTGCGAACACAGGCACGCTACTGCCCACCCCAAGTTATTGAAAATAATTCTTATTTAGCTTTGAAAATTAGCACCTCAACCGTTACATTAACGGGCTACCGCAGGATTTATGCGCGGCAGGGCATTTTGCGTTATTTGCATCATTTATTCGCGCCTGCGCACCATTAAAGGGAGAAGTTCACCGATGTTCGGTGTTAATTACAGCCATAGTTTTAGATCGATTCTGTCTTACTCTTCCGTGTGCCTTCTTAGCCTTAGCATACTGGCTTGCCAGCCCGCGCCCGAGGCTGCTGCGCCGAAGGGCCGCCCGCCAACGCCGGTGAAGGTGCAAACCCTAAAAGCTGAGCTCATACAAACGCGCTTACAGGCCTTGGGCAGTTTGCTGGCGCGGGAGTCGGTGGATATTAGCAGCAGTGTGACAGAGAAGATCCAAAGCCTGCATTTTGACGACGGCCAAACCGTGAAATCTGGTGATTTGCTGGTGACTTTAGAACAAGCCGAAGAAGCCGCCCAGCTTAAATCTGCCCGCGCCGATTTGGCAGAGCACGAGCGTGAGCTACAGCGTCTGAAAGGTTTATTGGCCAAGCAATCTGCCGCGCAAACCGAATATGATCAGCGCCAAACCTCTAAGCTGCGCGCCGAGAGCAAGATTGCTGAAATCTCAGCGTTGCTAAATGAACGAAGCATCCGCGCGCCCTTTAGCGGCGTGGTGGGTTTGCGGGAACTCAGCCCCGGCGCCCTGCTCAGCCCCGGCACCCGCATTACCAGTCTGGATGATTTGAGTGTGATGCGCTTGGACTTTTATATTCCCAGTTTGAACATTAAGGCGCTGGCGCTGGGTCAAGAGATTATTGCCCGCAGCGACGCGCTTAATGAGGATTTTTCTGGCCATATTTCCGCCATCGACAGCCGCATAGACCCGATCAAACGCAGCCTGAAGGTCAGGGCGCTCATCCCCAACGCCTATGGTCACCTTAAGCCCGGCATGTTGATGCAGGTCGTGTTAATTACATCTGCGCGCGAGGGCATTCTCATTCCGGAATCGGCATTGCTGAGCGAGCAATTACACCATTACGTGTGGTTGTTAAGCGACGGCAAGGCCGAGCAGCGCCAAGTTGAGTTGGGCGTTCGCAAACCCGGTTTTGTGGAAATTCGCAGCGGCCTCAGCGCCGGTGAGCAGTTAATTTACGAGGGCACTGGCAATCTGCAAGCCGGTATGGCTGTTGCCCCACAGGGAAACAAATAAACCATGTTGCTCTCTGATACCGCCATAAAGCGGCCGGTTTTTGCCGTTGTTATTAGCTTATTACTATTGGCATTTGGCTTATTGGCCTTTGAGCGTTTGCCGCTGCGGGAATACCCCGACATTGACCCGCCCATTGTGTCGATACGCACGGTATACACCGGTGCGTCTGCTGAGGTGGTGGAGTCGCGTATTACTCAGGTGATAGAGGATCGTATTGCGGGTATTGAGGGCATCGAGACTATTGAGTCGAGTAGCCGCGATGGCTTTTCGTCAATCAATATTGAGTTTTCTCTAAATCGCGATATCGACGCCGCCGCCAACGATGTTCGCGACCGAGTTTCTGGCTCACTGGCCAGCCTACCGGAAGAGGCCGAGCCGCCAGAGGTGCGCAAAGCCGACGCCGATGAACAGGTGATTATGTGGCTAAATCTCACCTCAGAGAACCACACCACCCTTGAGTTAGCCGACTACGCCCAACGCTATATTGTTGACCGCTTTGCGGTGATCGACGGCGTTGCCTCGGTGCGGATTAGCGGCGGCCCCGAATACGCCATGCGGATCTGGTTAAATCGCGAGGCCCTCGCCGCCCGCCAGCTCACGGTGGCCGATGTCGAAAGCAGCTTGCGCAGAGAAAATGTTGAGCTGCCCGCCGGTACCCTTAAATCGGTAGACCGCGACTTTGTGGTTAAAATAAACCGCCACTATCTCAGCCCCAGCGACTTTGAAAACCTAGTTATTAAACGCGAAACCAACGGTAATTTATTGCGCCTTAGCGAGGTTGCTCGCGTAGAGTTGGGCGCCGCCGAATACCGCAATATGTTCCGCGGCAATGGTGTACCCATGGTCGGCGTGGGCATTGTTAAGCAGAGCGTGTCTAATACCCTTGCGGTTGCCGAGGCGGTGCACAAAGAAGCCACGTTTGTTCGTAAATCCCTGCCCGACGGCGTGGGCCTGCATTCCAGCTATGACAGCTCGGTGTTTATCGCCAGCGCCATTGGCGAAGTTTATAGCACCTTATTTATTGCCGCCGGGCTGGTGGTGCTGGTGATATTTTTATTCCTTGGTGATTTCCGCGCCATGTTGGTACCGGCAATTACGGTGCCGGTATCGCTTATTGCCACCTTTACGGTGCTGTACGCCCTGGGTTACACCGTTAATTTACTGACTTTATTAGCACTGGTATTAGCCATAGGCTTGGTTGTAGATGACAGCATTGTTGTTTTAGAAAATATTCATCGCCGCCTGCTAAATGGCGAGCCGCCGCTGGTTGCGGCTTATCGCGGCAGCCGCCAAGTCGGTTTTGCGGTTATCGCGACCACGGCAGTACTGGTCGCCGTTTTTGTGCCAATCAGTTTTTTAGAGGGCGACGTGGGCCGTCTGTTTGGCGAGTTTGCGGTTGCCATGGCCGTGGCCGTCATGTTTTCTAGCCTCGTGGCCTTAACGCTGTCGCCGGTGATTTGTGCACGTGTATTAAATCGCGACGCCATGCACGGCGGCCTTGCCAATTTTGTAGAGTCGCTACTACACCGCATGGAAAGCCGCTACGGTAAACTGCTCGGCCGCAGCATGAAGCGACCGATTATATCGGCCGTGCTACTGGCAATGACTATTGGCGGCTGCCTGTTTCTGTTAGAAAAAGTACCCGCCGAATTCGCGCCCAAAGAAGATCGCGGCGTGGTGTTTATGATGATTCGCGCCCCCGAGGGCAGCTCCTTTAATTTCACCACCACGCAAATGGCTGAAGTCGAATCGCGACTAATGCCCATGGTCGACAGCGGCGTAATAAAGCGCTTTTTGCTCCGTGCGCCCGGTGGCCGCGGTGGCGCAGATACCTATAATGAAGGCGTAGGTATTATGGTGCTCGCCCCTTGGGAGGAGCGGCCTCCGGTATCGGCCATAGTCGGCGAAATTAGGCAGCGGCTAGCTGGCTTTAGTGGTTTAAGCGTTTTTCCGGTTACCCCTCAGTCTCTCGGTGGCGGCTTTAGTAAACCAGTCGAGTTCGTGCTCGGCGGCAGCAATTATCAAGAGCTGGCGCAATGGCGCGACCAACTTATAGCCGAGGCCCGCACCAATCCAGGCTTGCTTGGCATCGACAGCGACTACCGCGAAACCAAACCCCAGCTTGCGGTAACAATTAACCGCGACCGCGCCGCCGCACTTGGTGTAGACGCCAGCGAGATCAACCGCAGCCTAGAAACCCTGCTCGGCTCTCGGCGGGTAACCACCTTTATGATGGCCGGTGAAGAGTACGACGTGATCCTCGAAGGCGAGCCAGAGACCCAGCGCAGCCCTGAAGACCTCAGTAATATCTATGTGCGGTCTACCACCACAGATGCGCTAATCCCCCTTGGCAACTTGGTGACTATTCAGGAGCGCGGCGACGCCGCGGTGCTGAATCGCTATAACCGCGTGCGAGCGATTACCATAGACGCCAACTTAGCCGACGGCTATTCACTGGGCGAGGCGCTGACTTATCTGGAGAATCTTGTTGCCGAGAAGTTTCCTGAGGCGGTAGTTGATTACAAAGGCGAGTCCTTAGATTACCGCGACGCCGGAGGCAGTATATATTTCACCTTTGCGCTGTCGCTATTAATTGTTTACTTGGTGCTGGCAGCCCAATTTGAAAGTTTTATTCACCCTTTCATTATTTTGCTGAGCGTGCCTTTAGCCGTTGCCGGTGCCTTGCTGGGCCTGTATTTGTTTGGCCAAACCTTAAACATATACAGTCAAATAGCGCTGATTATGTTGGTGGGCTTGGCCGCTAAAAATGGCATATTGCTGGTGGAGTTTGCGAACCAGTTGCGGGATCAGGGCGTGGATTTTGACACCGCGATTATTCAATCTGCCCAGCAGCGCCTGCGGCCCATTGCGATGACCGCCATCACCACGGTAATTGGTGCTGTGCCCTTATTGCTGTCGTTTGGTGCTGGCAGTGAGTCCCGCTACGCAATTGGGATTGTGGTGGTGTTTGGGGTTAGCAGCGCTACCCTACTCACCTTGTTTGTCATTCCGATGGCCTACCGGTTATTGGCGCGCCATAGCAATTCGCCACACACCGTGTCGCGACAATTGGCCATAGAGCTAGCGGCAAACGAAGATAAAGAGCGCACCGAATAGGCGCGCTCAAAGACCTCACGCTGTTGGGCTTCACCGCAAGAGCAGATGTGACGTTGGCAGGATTAACGATAAAAAGGCGGCATCGCAATCACTTAGCCGAGAAGATTCTCAGCTAAGCGAATATTGACGCGAGACTAGGCAAAAAAGGAACGGAGCTTCGCCGCGACAGCAATTCCGCGGCAAAGTAAGCCAACAGGCTTATGTTTATAAAGACTGTGCTCGGCTTCTTTCTGGCAAAATTTTTGCCGCATCAACATCCAACATGCACACTTCTTTAAATAAGCGGTGGGCAGCGGTGTATTCTGTTAGCGCATCCGCCGCCAATAGAATTGCAGCAGCTGTCCAAGTTGGTCGCTCGTCTGGCCACAGCAAGTCTTCAGCAAATTGGTAACCCGTCCAGTATTCGCCGTTGCTCTCGCGCCATTGGTGCAACCAGCTATACACCGTTACGGCGCGGGCGTGATCCCCTGCCGCCAATAACGCCATGGTTAGCTCGCAAGACTCCGCAACCGTGACCCATGGCTGATCTGATACACAGCGGCAACCTAGTCCTGGTTCGACAAAGTCGCCCCAGCGCTTTTGCAGGTGGGCGCTCGCCTTGGCAGGTGGTATTGCGCCTGTTAACACGGGGTAAAACCAATCCATGGAATAGCGCGATTTGCTCTCCCAGGTACGGTCAAAACGCTCTGGCTTTTTACGTAGCGCCTCACCCAATGCCTGTCGCGCGTCACGCCAGATTGGTCGCGGCGAGCCAACTTGCACCGAAATATTCACGGCGCACTCTAAACTTTTATAAATGGAGGAGCAGCCGGTAACCAAGGCGTCGCACATGGCTTCACCATCGGCATTTACCGCCCAGTTAATGTCGCCGTGAGGAGACTGCTGAGCCAGTACAAACTCAATGGCCCCCTGAACGCAGGGCCACATTTCTCGCAAAAACCCTTGGTTTTCACTGATCAAAAAATGGTGCCAAACACCAGTGGCAATATAGGCAACAAAATTGGTTTCGCGGCGCTCATGATTGTCGACTTCGCCATCGCGGTAGGCGGCCCACCAGCTGCCATCTTCAAGCTGAGTGTTTTTAAGCCAGCGGTAGGCATTTTCGGCAGCCTCAAACTCGCCGCCAATACTCAGGCCCATCGCCGACTCTACGTGATCCCAGGGGTCAGCATGACCACCCGCAAACCACGGAATACTGCCGTCTTGCTGTTGGGCGCGTACTAAAAATTCGACTGTCGGCCGGAAAAATTCCTGGGGAAATAGCCCCTTGCTTAAAAATAAACCACTCATGCCGGGTTCGCCTTTTCAAAGTACATCACCACCGACTTACCGAGTACCGGGTTGAGGCTCGCTTCTAGGGTGCGGGTGAACAATGGCCTGTCCATTAAATCCCAAACTAGAAAGCGGTGATATTGTTTAATCAATGGATTGCTATCTTGGCGGTCCCAAAATGCGCACTTCAGCCACCAGTAAGGGGAATGCAAAGCATGTGCCCAATGCCGACGGTAAAAGCGAAAACCTAAGTTTTGTATTTGTTTACGCAGCTGGCTGGCTTTAAAAATGCGTAAATGGCCACCCTCGACTTTATGGTAAGCCTCACTCAATGCCCAACATATTTGCTCAGGCCACGCGCGGGGAACGCTCGCGCAGAACAAGCCACCGGGCTTGAGAATACGTTCAATTTCTTTGAGCACTGCCGCGTAATCAGGAATGTGCTCAAGCACCTCTGAACAAATCACTTTATCAAAACTATTGTCGGCAAACGGGAGCTTCAAGGCGTCGGCATTGGCCAGGCCAAATGCCTTGTGCTCATTATTGGCCTCATTAAAGTCAGTAAAGCGAGTTTGCGCTGTTTGCAAATCCTTTAGGCATAGGTCTACACCAATAGCCGTTATCTCACCTTCAACATAGGCCGAGATCACATGGCGACCTTCGCCGCAGCCCAAATCTAATACTTTATCGCCACGATTCAGGTGGAAATGACGGAAATCAACTGTTTTCACGTTGTAACACCTGCCAATAATAATTTGTCATTTGTTGGGCGGCACGCCGCCAGCAAAACAATTCTTCTATACGCTGACGCCCTGCAGCCGCTAATTGTTCGCGCTTGGCGGGCGATGCCAGCAGGGCATCTAGCGCCTCGGCAATCGCGCTACTATCACGCACCGGCACTTGAATTGCCGCGTCGCCAACCACCTCGGGTAATGCCCCCCCATCGGTAGAAATGACTGCGGTGCCACACGCCATGGCCTCCCCCGCGGGCAAACCAAAGCCTTCATACACCGAAGGCACAATGACCACCGCGGCTTCGTTGTAAAAGCCCACTAAGTCCTCGGTGCTAATGCCACTAACACAGCGAATATGCTTGCTCAAACCCAAGTCTTTAATTAGTGCGCTGCTTTCGCCGCCCTCTTTCGGCTGACCAACCAGTAGTAGCTCTAAATCGGGGTACTTAGGCAATACCTTGGCCACGCCTTCTAGCAAGTAACGCATGCCTTTCAGCGGTTGATCAGAAGATACCGCGGCCATCACCCTATTCGGGTTTTTGACCGTATTCGGCAAGGGACGAAACTCTTCAGTATCAATGCCATTAAGTACTACGCTAATACCAGCGGGCTGCATGTCAAAGGCCACCGCGATGTCTTGCCGAGAGCGTTCCGAAACCGTTACCACATGGTGAAGCTGGCGAGCGACCTGGCGCTGCATGATTAAAAAGCTGTGCCAGCGCCGAATGAGTAGCCGTTCCCGCCAATTTTTAGCCGCTTTCAAGGCGATGCTAAGGTCACTGGTAATCGGGTGATGGATGGTGGTAATAAACGGGAAATTGCGCTTTTGCAATTCTAGCATGCCGTAACTAAGACATTGATTGTCATGAATAATATCGTAGTGACGGCCATGCTTTTTGAGGTATTTAACCACCCGCCGACCAAAACAGTAGGGCTCAGAAAAAGCACCTGTCAGCTTACCGCTCCACTCAATAATATTGGTCATGGAACGCAAGTGATGGGGACGAATAGAGCCAAGGCCTGTTTCAAAGAGGTTCATGCCGGGCATCTTGATCAGGTTTACTCTCGGATCAATATGCGGGTAGGGCTGACCTGAGATCACATCTACCGTGTGTCCGGCCTCAACTAAGGCTTTGCTAAGGTATTTAAGGTAAATACCTTGGCCGCCACCATAGGGCGCGCTGCGGTAACCAAGCAAACACACTTTGAGTGCACGCCGAGGACGGGCGTCATCCAGTGGAATGACCTTGGCTTTAAATGCCGGTTTAGTTGAAGTAGCTGCTGTGGGTGTTGACGCCATATCCAGGATCGCTGTTATTCGTTTTTATGAAACCGAGGAATTCTTCAGCGCTAACAGAACGGCTTTTCAACAGCCTAGCCAGGAGACACAGAGAGCCATTTAACCCTATATGACCCATCTCATCGAAGAATGCCGCAATCTAGTAACAGGATTCTAACCATGGCATGCCCATAAATCCACTCGCGATGCCCCGCAGCCGCGGTATCTGGCATTAAGACTTTGTCATGTTACACTCGCCGCAGGCCCCCAACCCCCTTGCAGAGACCTTGATAGCAATGCGTATAACAGCATTACCCCACTATAAAAAACTGACCCTCGTTGCCTTAATTATTTTAACGGGCTGCGCCAGCACCGGTCGCAGTGGTAAAGAAATAGGCTTGTTTGACACCACGATCAAAGGCGATGACATTCGCTTATTTCGCTATCTTCTGCCCTTATTTCGGGAAAAGCCACGCCCCATAACCCAGCGCGCCAATGGCAGCCAGACCCAAAACATTGACCCAAAAGAAAGCGAAGAAGCGCAGTTAAAACGCGCCGACTACCTGTTAAAGCAAGACCCACGATTAAAAGAGTACTGCCCGAAAGGCTATACGATTACCGACAAATATGCGGTATTGAATGAAATCATTATTCGCGGCGAGTGCCGGTATATTGAGTAGTTTGAATGGCAAACTGAGCCCCGCGTTGCGGGGGCTCAGTATATAGTCGCCATTAACGAACGGGGGTAGACCACTCGGGGAATTGCTGACGGCGACCCTTAACTTGGTCGAAGTACATGGTTTGCAGCTGGGTCGTGATCGGGCCACGCTTACCGGCACCAATTATTCGGCCATCCAGCTCGCGAATTGGCAATACTTCTGCCGCCGTGCCGGTAAAGAAGGCTTCATCTGCCACGTAGACTTCGTCGCGAGTAATACGCTTCTCAGAGACTTCCAGACCCAGCTCTTTAGCAAATTCAAAAATGGTATTACGGGTAATGCCATCTAAGCAGCTGGTCAGCTCGGGAGTAAAAATCTTACCGTTGCGAACAAGAAAAACGTTCTCACCGCTGCCTTCGGCAACATAGCCTTCGTTATCCAGCAACAGGGCTTCTTCACAGCCGCTGTCTAGCGCTTCGCGCAGGGCTAGCATCGAATTGATGTAGTGACCGTTGGCTTTCGCTTTGCACATGGAAATATTGACGTGGTGGCGAGTATAAGAGGAGCAGCGTACTTTAATGCCGTTATCCCGCGCGTCTGGGCTCATATAGCTAGGCCAATCCCAGGCGGCAACAATCACATGCATCTTCAGGTTATCGGCGCGCAGGCCCATGCCCTCGGAGCCGTAAAAACACATTGGCCGCAGGTAGGCTTCTTCTAGGCCGTTTTCACGCACTACCGCACGCTGAGCTTCGTTGACCTGTTCTTTGGTCGCGGTCATTTCCATACGCATAATATGCGCAGAGCGGAACAGGCGGTCTGTGTGCTCTTGCATACGGAAAATGCAGGTGCCGCGATCTTCTGTTTTATAGGCGCGTACGCCTTCAAACACGCCCATGCCATAGTGCAGGGTGTGGGTTAATACGTGGACTTTGGCGTCGCGCCAAGGAACCATTTCGCCGTCAAACCAAATCAGGCCATCACGATCAGCCATGGACATCGCGTGTTACTCCTCAAAAAAAGCGGGCAAGCAAAAAATAAAATTACGTAGACAACATCAGTTGCTGCCAGAGTCGACTGACATTTTTCCGCTCTGCGCCCAATGCCGCAATGGCTATCCGCCCCTTTTGCTCTTGTAAGCTAAGGCGATGCGCCTGACTTCGAAACGCCTTGTAAGCGTCGATCAGTGCCTGGGTATCCGCACTCGAAATCAGACCGTTATTATTCAGCGATTCCAGTATGCGAATGTTATCAGTGTAGTGTGTAAGCGGTGGGTGCTGATGTGACCATGCTAAAACGGCATATTGCACCATAAATTCAATATCAACGATACCTCCCTCGCCTTGTTTAAGGTCAAATTCAGTATTTTTATTTACCCCGAGCAGCAAGTGATCCCGCATTTTCTGGCGCATGGCGATCACTTCCTTGGCCAGCGCCGCTTGCGGCCGGTTTTTACACAGGATTTGGCGGCGCAAATCAGCAAATTTTTCTGCCAAAATCCCATCACCAGCAACCGCCCTCACCCGCACTAAGGCCTGGTGCTCCCATGTCCAAGCCTGATTTTGCTGATAATCGCTAAACGCGGTAAAAGACGACACCAACAAGCCCGAATTACCCGAGGGCCGAAGCCGCATGTCCACCTCATAGAGGGCGCCGAGTCGCGTGGTGGCGGTAAGAATATGAATAATGCGCTGCCCTAGGCGAGTAAAAAACGTACCCGCATCCACCGAGCGCTCGCCATCGGTCACTGCCGTTGTGGGTAAGTCATGGAGAAACACCAAATCTAGGTCTGAGCCGTAACTTAATTCGAGGCCGCCAAGCTTGCCGTAGCCCAGCACCACAAAGTGGCGACGGTCATCGCCATCGGGAACCGGGCTTCCGTGTTTATCGAGCAAATTCTGCCAGGCGATATCGAGCACCGCCGCCAAGACCACTTCGGCAATTGCGGTGAGGTAATCACTCACCTTCATTAAGGGGAGGCTATCGGTGACCTCTGAGGCTGCACCGCGCAAAACATGGGCGAGCCGAAAATAGCGCAACGCTTCCATTTGCGCTTCTAGATCGTCACCTTCGATACGCAAGAGGCGCTGCCGCAACTCGCTCGCCAAGCCGTCTTGGTCGGGCATGGAATACAGGCTGCGGGCATCAAGTAGCTCATCGAGTAACACTGGGTGAGCGGCGAGCTGACGTGCAATCCACGGGCTAGCGTCACAAAGTTCAACCAAGCGCCCCCGTGCACCAGGGTTCTCGATAAGTAAAACCAAGTAGGCGGTGCGGCGCAGAACCGCTTCAATTAAGGGAATCAGTCGCAGTAGCGTTGCCGTTGGCGCCGATACCCCACACAAATCTTCTAATAATAACGGCAGCAAGCCGTACAGCCGGTCGCGGCCGCGACCCTGCATACGCTGCACACTGGCGCCGTTAAGCAAGGCAACCAATAAGCGTGCCGCCTCTTCTGCTGCGTCAAAGCCCGCTTCCTCAAGGGTGGCGCGCACCTCATCTTGGTCAAGGTCATCAAGCATCGATCGCCAGCGCTGATGACTGAGGTGGGGACGCTCAACCTCGGTTTCCACCGGCGCAATAACATTGGCAAAACAGCGGCTTACTCTGCTTCTGTGTTCAGTTAATGCCGCCGCAAAGGCCGCCCAGTCGCCCTGAAAGCCCATCGCTAAAGCCAAAGCACAACGCTCGCCATCGCTGTGTGGCAATTGCTGGGTTTGCTGGTCTCGCCAAGCCTGAATAGCGTGTTCGGTATTGCGTAAAAAGCGATAGGCCTCGATTAACTCAGCAACCACCTCGGTCGGTAAGTACTGTTGCGCCGCCAACTCCCGTAAAATTGTCTGCAACTCCAAGGCTTGCAAGGCGACTTCCTGTCCGCCACGAATCAGCTGAAAGCATTGGGCAATGAACTCTATCTCTCGAATCCCGCCGGCGCCCAATTTGATATTGTCCTGCAACTGGCGACGCAGCACTTCGCGCTGAATCATGCTCTTCATTTCCCGCAGGGATTCAATAGCAGAAAAATCCAAATAGCGGCGATACACAAAGGGCCGCAGCTGCTCTAAAAGCTGCGCACCCGCTGCGCGGTCACCGGCGATACAGCGCGCTTTAATGAGCGCGTAGCGCTCCCAGTCGCGGCCTTGGTCTTGGTAGTATTCTTCTAAGGCATCAAAGCTAATTACCAATGGCCCGCTCTGGCCGTATGGCCGCAGGCGCATATCCACTCTAAACACAAAGCCATCGGCGGTGCGGGTATCTAGCGCTTTAATGAGGCGCTGCCCTAGGCGAATAAAGAATTCCTGATTATCCACGCTGCGCGCCGCGCCCACGGTCTCACCGGCTTCAGGATAGGCAAAGATAAGGTCGATATCTGAAGACAAATTCAGCTCGCCAGCCCCTAATTTGCCCATGGCAATCACCACCAGTTGCTGGGGCTCACCCGCTTTAGACTGCGGCTCGCCGCGCTCAGCGCACAGCTGACGATGTAAGAAATCCAGCGCCACATCCACACAGGCCTCAGCCAAGTGGGATAAATCGGCAACAGTCTCTTCCATTGTCGCCAGGCGATTAAGGTCGCGCCACACAATGCGCAGCCAGTGCCGGTTACGAAACTGGCGCAGTATCTGCGCGAGATCATCGGCATTTTCACACCGGGCGCAGGCCGCACTTAACTCTGCCCGCCAACGCGCTGGCGCTATGCTATTTTCCAACAAGCCTGCCGTGTCCAGACTGGGCAAGCAGTCTGGGTGGCGAACGCAGAACTCAAATAAGGTGTGACTGCAGGCCAGTGCTTGCAATAGCTCAATGCGCCGCGCCGAGTTGGCAAAGCCCTGATACCATTGCGCCTGCTCGCTGTCACAGTGCTCGAGCAGGCTCTGCCAGCGCTGTTCAACTTCTGCGATGAGTGCGGCGGGCAGTTCGCCATCCTGTAGTGCCAAACTCTCTACTGATGTCATATCGCCTAGCCTTCTCTCCTTATTAGTTTTGCAGCAGTGGCTTACTGGGTTTGCACTGGTGGCGCAACGCGCAACACCTCCGCAATGGTCGTTTCGCCTCTGGCAACCTTTTGAGCGCCACTGAGACGCAGGGTGCGCATACCGTTTTTCATGGCCAAGCGGCGCAGATTATCCAGTTCGATATCGTCGCCAATGGCACTTTGGATAGAACCCTCCATCGGCAAAATTTCGTAAATACCTTGGCGGCCATGGAAGCCGGTATTCCGACACTCCAAACAACCCGGCGCGTGGAATACCTGCTTGGGCGGCGCGACCTTCCACGGCGTGGTTAAGGTTGTCCACTCGGTTTCATTCAGCGTAGTGGCCTCTTTGCAATGAGGGCACAAGGTCCGCACCAAGCGCTGAGCCATCACCCCAAGTACGGTAGCGCGAATCAGGTAGGCAGGTACACCCAGCTCCAGTAAGCGAGTCACTGCCGACGGCGCGTCGTTGGTGTGTAGCGTCGAGATCACCAGGTGACCAGTAAGCGCGGCCTGAATCGCCATTTCGGCGGTTTCTAAATCGCGAATCTCACCGATCATGATGATGTCTGGGTCTTGGCGTAGCAACGCCCGCACGCCACCGGCAAAATCCAGATTAATATTGTGCTGCACCTGCATTTGGTTAAAGGCGTCTTCAACCATTTCGATGGGGTCTTCAATGGTGCAGACATTCACCTCAGAGGTCGCAATTTGCTTGAGGCTAGAATACAGGGTGGTGGTTTTACCCGAGCCAGTGGGGCCGGTGACTAAAACAATACCGTGGGCAGAGCGAATCATGCCGTCCCAGCGCTGGCGATCTTCGCCGCGCAGACCGAGCTCGTCAAAGCTGCGCAGCAATACTTCTGGGTCAAAGATCCGCATTACCATTTTTTCGCCAAAGGCGGTGGGCAGGGTCGACAGCCGCAATTCGATTTCGGCGCCGCCAGGATTCTTGGTTTTGAGACGGCCATCTTGGGGGCGGCGTTTCTCGGCAACGTCCATACGGCCAAGTATTTTTAGGCGACTTACTACGGCAGTTAGTACCGTAGCGGGGAGTTCGTAGACATTGTAAAGCACACCGTCGATACGGAAACGGACGTTACCCTGCTCGCGGCGCGGCTCAATGTGAATATCACTCGCGCGCTGGTCGTAGGCGTATTGCAGCAACCAGTCGACAATATTCACCACATGGCCGTCGTTGGCATCGAGGTCTTTTAAGTTGCTGATTTCCAGCAATTGCTCAAGGTTATTGCTGGCGTTGCCGCGCCGACTATTGTCGCCGCTGGCGCCCCGCACCGATTTGGCGAGGCTGTAAAACTCAACGGTGAAGCGGTCTATAGCCTCGGGGTCGGCAAGTACCCGCCGAATAGGACGCCGCAACACCTGCTGTAAATCGCTTTCCCATGCTGTGACAAAGGGCTCACCACCAGCGACCACCACTTCTTTCGCATTAACGGCCACCGCCAAGATCCGGTGACGCTGGGCAAAGGCAAAGGACATCACCTCGGTCACCGCCGGAACGTCGATTTTCAAGGGGTCTATGCGCATGGCTTCTTGACCGCAGTGGCCCGCCAGCCACTCCAGCAGCGTATCCATGTTCAGCGTCCGACCGTGCCGCGACAAATCAGCCAGTTGCTCGCTAACGATATAATTGAGTACATGCTGAATTTTGTCGCCATTGCGCGGCGGGCTAATACGCAAGCGCTTAGCGCTACTCGCATCAATAATGCCGTCGGCTACCAATTGGCGCAGTAACGCGCCAGTTTCCAACGGCCCTGTTTTTGTGATCTGGCTTTGCATCCCCGCGCTAACCCCTTGTTATAGTTGGGTGACTCTGATGTTTGACAAAATTTCCGCTTGCGCAGAGCCACTCTTGCATTATGGCAAGTCCCAAGCAAATTACACCCCTGTAACAGCGTCGTGTTAAAAACTGGTTACCCATGGCCTAGGTCAGTATAATCCGCCCACTAATACGACTGACGATACGCAGGAGTCGCACCGTGCCATTAAATTCACTGGGCAGTCTGTTCGGAAAATCCCCTTTCGAACCGATACAGGAACACATGAAGCAGGCACAAGCCTGTGCCGCCGCACTCAAACCCTTTATCGATGCTGTACTAGCTGACGATTGGGAGCGAGCCGAAAAAGCTCAACAAATTATCGTCGATCTTGAAAACGAAGCCGACAAACTCAAAAAGCAGGTACGCCTGCAACTCCCGAACAATCTATTCCTCCCGGTGCCCCGCGCCGATCTTCTCGACCTGGTCAGTATGCAAGATCGCATCGCCAACTGCAGCAAGGATATTGCCGGGCTTATGTTAGGCCGCAAAATGCAGATTCCTGCGCCGCTAGCGACAGCCCTGAGCGAGTATGTTGAATTAGCAATTGCCACCTCAGCCCAGGCCATGAAAGCCATTGAAGAGCTGGATGAGTTGCTCGAAACCGGTTTCAGAGGCCGCGAAGTTAGCCTCGTCGAAACCATGATAGAGGAGCTAGATCGCCTAGAGCACTCCGCCGACAAATTACAAATCGATATCCGCGGGGCGCTCTATGTCATTGAAAAAGACCTGCCCCCGGTTGACGTAATGTTTATGTACCAAACCATTACGCTGATTGGCGAATTGTCTGATAAATCACAAAAAGTAGGCTCGCGTCTGCAAATTGTTATTGCTCGCTGAAAAGCCGGCACAAGCTTACATAAGGAATTCACATGTCAATTATTGCTGAACACGGGCAGTTATTGCTTATCTTAGCCTGCCTTTTTGGCTTTTTTATGGCCTGGGGCGTTGGTGCTAATGATGTTGCCAATGCCATGGGTACCTCGGTGGGCGCTAAGGCGCTAACCATTAAGCAAGCGATTCTCATCGCCATGGTTTTTGAGTTCTGCGGCGCCTACCTGGCTGGCGGCGAAGTAACAGAAACAATTCGCAAAGGTATTATTGACCCCGCCTTTGTCGCCGACAGCCCTGATCTTCTGGTTTTCGGCATGCTGTCATCACTATTGGCGGCCGGTGTGTGGTTATTTATTGCCAGCATGATGGGCTGGCCCGTTTCCACTACGCACTCCATTGTTGGTGCGCTGGTCGGTTTTGCCGCCGTGGGTATCGACAGTGATGCCGTGGAGTGGGGCAAGGTTGGCCAGATCGTCGCCAGCTGGGTGGTGTCGCCGGTTATGGCCGGGACCATCTCTTTTGGTATATTCCTCAGCGCTCAGCGCCTGATTCTAAATACTCAAAACCCCTTCGAAGCCGCCAAGAAATACATCCCCTACTACCTCTTCCTCGTCGGCTTTATGATTGCCATGGTCACCATGACCAAAGGCCTTAAACACATTGGTTTAGGCTTAAACTTTCAGGAGTGTCTCGGCTATTCCACCATAGTGGGTATTATTGTCGCCGGTATTGGGCAGATGTTTTTACGTCGTATTAAAGATGTACCGTCTGGCGATGGCCGCTTTCGCTTTGCCAATGTCGAGCGCATGTTTGCGGTACTGATGGTATTTACCGCCTGCGCCATGGCCTTTGCCCACGGTTCTAACGATGTAGCCAATGCCATTGGCCCGGTTGCCGCAGTAGTCAGCGTGATTCAATCCGGCGGCGAGATCGGCGCTAAGTCGGCCTTACCCAGCTGGATTTTGCTAGTCGGTGCTGGCGGTATCGTGTTTGGTTTGGCCACCTACGGCTTCAAAGTTATTGCGACCATCGGTACAAAAATCACTGAACTGACCCCCAGCCGCGGCTTTGCGGCCGAGTTAGGCGCGGCGTCGACGGTGGTTGTCGCCTCTGCGACCGGCTTACCCATCTCCACTACACACACCCTTGTGGGCGCTGTACTAGGGGTGGGCTTAGCACGGGGCATTGCCGCGCTAAACCTGAGTGTTATCCGCAACATTTTCATGTCGTGGATCATCACCCTGCCTGCTGGCGCCGGTTTAGCCATCGTGTTTTTCTTCATCTTCAAGGCTATTTTCCTCTAGAAAAACCGGCCTCCAGGGCAAACAATATCTGCGTAAACCGCTGCTATTGTTTGCCCGACTCGCTACAATATCGTCTCCATCGCCAAGCGGCGACAGCGACATATGGCGAACTCTATGAACACAAAAAACGTTCTGTCTATGCTGACAGAGCTGGTCAAACTCCCCTCGGTTAGCTCTACTCTGCCCAGTCGCGATATGGGCAATATCAAGGTAATTGAGCAGCTGGCCAACTGGCTAGAGCCACTCGGCTTCGCCATTCGCATATTACCCATTGCCGGAAGCCCCAATAAAGCCAACCTAGTTGCCACCCTTGGCAGCGGCAGTGGCGGCTTAGTGCTGGCCGGCCACACCGACACCGTGCCCTGTGACGATACCCTATGGCACAGCGACCCCTTTGCGCTCACCGAGCGCGATGGTCGTTTATATGGGCTAGGCAGCACCGATATGAAAGGCTTCTTTGCTATCGCAATAGAGGCATTAAAGCCCTTCTTAGAAAAACCCCTGAGCGCACCGCTGATTATTCTTGCCACCGCCGACGAAGAAAGCAGTATGGACGGCGCTCGCTCGCTAGTGCACGCCGATGTATCTGGCGCCCGTTATGCGGTGGTGGGCGAACCCACCGGCCTAAAGCCGATGCGTGCCCATAAAGGCATTGTGATGAAGGGCATCACCATTACCGGCCGCTCGGGACACTCATCCAACCCGCTACTAGGCAATAACGCCATGGACGCCATGCACGAGGTGATGAGCGGCCTTATGCAATTGCGCCAAGAACTGGCGCTAAAATACCAACACCCGGGCTTTAGCGTGCCAACCCCGACCTTGAACTTTGGTTGCATTCACGGCGGCGACAACCCCAATCGCATCTGTGGTCAGTGTGAGCTGCATTTTGATATTCGCACCACGCCCGGCATGGACAATGGTGAGCTAGACGAGCTAATTCAGAAGGTACTCACCCCAGTGGCCGAACGCCGCGCAATTAATATCGGCTTACGCGCTTTAATGCCGGGCTTAGCCGCGTATGAAGAGCCGGAAAATTCCGACATAGTCACGCTGGTAGAACATCTTACCGGACAGCCCGCTGGCACCGTTGGCTTCGCCACAGAAGCCCCGTTTTTTCAGCAGCTAGGCCTGCAAACCATTGTGATGGGGCCGGGCTCAATTGATCAGGCCCACCAGCCCGACGAGTATATGGCACTGGATCAAATTCAACCGACAGTTGATGTGTTGCAAGCAATGATTAAACGTTATTGCCAATAGACCTACCACGAACTAATTACTCAAAAAACTTGATATGCGTCACATTAAACGCTAAAACGTAATGGCGTTAACGTGTCGTATCGCGTGAATAAAAATGTGTTTTCTTTGGATTTCTCATTGCTGTTCTACCTGACTACACCGCAACACATAAAATACTATAAATACCTAATCGGATTGCTGCTAGCACATTGGAGTGCGAGCAACTGGCAGGAACCCTCTGTTTATTATGGAGGTTAACTGCGCAGCACTACTGCCGATATAGGGAAACAAGGAGATGTTATATGCGTCAAATTCCCAAGTTCCACAAACTCGTCCTTCCTTTAGCTATCAGCGCGGCCTTAGTCGCCTGTGGTAGCGATAATAAAGGCAGCTCAGCAGCACCGACAACGGTTGCGGGCGCGAGCTCAAAAGGCATCATCATTGGCGGCAACGTCAATGCTTACCCAATCACCGACACCGGTATGGTCGACAAAGACATTAGCTTAGCCGAACCGACTACTACGGCAGAAGACGGCAGTTATAGCCTTACGCTGAATGGCAACTACGTGCCTGGCACCGCTATTTACGTGGAAATCACTGCAGTAGACGGCACCTTAATGCGCTGCGACCTTGCCAAATGTGGCGAGCAAAACTTTGGCGAAGACTATATCTTGGCATCAGGTTTTGCGATGTCAGCAACACTGCCCCAAGCCAGCGGCAGCAGCGTCGCAGTTAACATCACACCTCTTACCGATATTGCGTCTAAGCTTACTTTAGAAAAAGTAAAGGATGGTGCAAACCCATCTGCTGCTGCTGCGGGTTCTAATGCGCAAGTCGCCAGCCGGCTGGGTATCACTGGCGGCCTGATTGACCAGCCTATTGTCGACATAACCAGTGCCGACGCCGTCAACGGAGCGAGCCAAGCTGCCCTAGAATACAACTTAAAATCTGCCGCCGCTGTTTCTGCTGCGCTTAAAGCCAGTACTACCCCAAGCCTAGAAGATGCCGTAGCAAACTTTGTGACACAGTTTAGCGATGGCGGTATTGCCGATAGAGAAGAGGCAAATACCGACGCGGTAAGCTTAGAAGAATTACTCGAAGAGGCCCTCGCTCTAATTGAAACCGTTAAGACGAATGTTGACGGTGTCGATGAAAGCGTTAGCAGCTCTAGCACTAGCCTAACAACTGCGAAATCCACCGCGCAAAGTAGTAGCAACACCAGTCCAAGCCAGGGCGATGTTCCAGAAGATGCTGGCAGCGAAGGTCTTGTAGCCAGTAAAGCCTTTGTAAAGCAGGTTCGCAACTTGGCAAGCGCCGGTGTTGTTTCCGCCAACCAAGATGCCTTTGCCGAGCAAATAGATCTGGCCAGCGAAGCCGTCTCAACCGACAGCGACATTGTTGCAGAGGGTCTTGGACTCGGCCTTAATGCCATCGCCAGCGCTTACGAGCTTTACCTCGACGCACCAGATGAGGACAAACCAAACTCTGTTGAAATTAACGGAATCACCGTAGCTATCTCCGAATCTGCTGGCACGGTAACACTCGCTGTAGACGATACCGTGGTATTAAACGAAACCGAGGTTGCGATTAAATTAAGCGCCGCCGATGGCACTGTGATCAATGAAAACGAGCCCGTAGACAATACCGTTGATGGGACCAGAACTGTTTCAGAATCGGGCTCGGCAACGGCTGCCTTGTCGGTATCAGGCTCGGCCGCCAGTTCTGCGGTTTCTATTACCATCAACGAGGGCAGCTTTAGTGGCGCCTTAAGCTACGATAGCGAGTGGACTGAGACTGATACTCAGAGCGAGACTGGCGGCGGCTACAGCGATACTTGGGACGATGAATTTACTGTCACCAATATAGACGCCAAGTTAAACATCACCCTTGCGCAGCTGAATAGCGACAACAATGTTAGCTTTACCGGCATGATGGCGCTTAAACTCGGCGAGCTAACTGGGACTGAAGTCGGCAGCTACAGCAATAGCTACAGCTTTACTGACTGGCGGGCTAATTCTAACCAAGAGCAATACACTGAAACCGTTACCTTTGATGGTTTCGAAATAAGCTTGTCAGGTGAATTTAGTGATGACGACGGGAATGCCATTAGCGCAAGCCTTGCGGCCAATATCGATAACTATAGTGAAACCTGTACTCAGGCGTCGAGCTACAGTTATGAAAACGGCGGCGATTATAGCTATGAATGCGATCTCAATGAAACCGAGACCGATTACGCAATGGTCAGCTTGAGCATTGTCTTCAACTTCGACATCGACGGCGTCGATGACGACGTTAAAGTCGAGTTCAATGCCAACCGCACCGGATTAGAAACCGGCGAGGGCTCACTAAAACTGAGTTACGGTGGCAATCAGCTCAATCTAGTCTATGAAGGCGGCAATAGCGCGACATTGAGTAATCACAATGGCGTGACTATGACCTTGACCGAGACCGAAGTGGAAGAAGAAACCAGCCTTTCTGGTGACATCAAACACGGCGGCACCGCTTTTGCTACAATCAGCGACGACAGCGGCGCAGTTGTTATTCGCTATGTCGATGGCAGCTTCGAGACGGTAATGTAAGCTACACCGTTGTACTATAAGGGAGGCTTTTGCCTCCCTTTTTTATCACCTTAATTTTATTTATATCGTTTCTGGAATTTTCTATGCGCGCCCTTATCGCTGTTATTATTAGCGGCTACTCCCTACTTAGCTTTGCCGCCACACCAGACACTGAATACTATTCTTACATAGACAGTCTCAGCTATAGCCAAGCAGCACCTATAGAACAGATGATTCACGATCTTGATGGCGCACCACTGAAATCGGGGAAATTTGCTTTTACGCACAATCAGCTTGAAATTGGCGTACGCAAAAATGATTTTGAATTCAGTTATTTTTATCGCTACGACTATTATTTAAAATTCAACAAAGACACTGGGCAGCTGGCCTATTTACAGCGCAACGATTTGCCCCTGCCGCAAAACACCCATTACAACGTTTATCTGCGCCCCAATCACCTTCGTGCCTGGGGTTTAAGCGCCGCGTATTTTTATGACATCAGCCCTCAGCTATCCTTGAAAACACGGCTGAACTACTTGCGCGCGACTCACACCACCGATGGCTATTTAAAAGGCCAATTAAACACCCTTAATGATGGCTACCAAGCCCAGCTCTATCTCAATTACGGCTATAGCCGCGACACCTTACTCGACCGCCCCGAAGAAGACAGTGACGGTCACGGCACATCCCTTGATGTTGACCTTCACTGGCAAGTGAACAAGCAGTTGAATATTGATTTTAGTGGCCGCGATATACTGTCATTTATCCAATATCGCGACCTTACCTATACCACAGCCATTGCCAATACCGACAATATCTCCTTTGACCAAAACGGCACAATCGATGCCAAACCTACCGTCAGCGGCGTAGAGCGCTATCGCGATCAAACCCAACGATTAGCTTCACGTTACTCAGTAATTGGCCGCTATCAATTCGATAGCAAGCACACGCTAACGAGCGAATTATTTGCCTATGATCGCCATGTTTTTCCTCGGCTGGGCTACCAGAGACACTGGCAAAAAAAGCAATGGCAGCTCAATTACGACTTCCGCAGCGAAGCCTGGGGCTTAGCGCTTACGGCAAAACATTTTAATGTAAGTCTGCGTACCGACGCTCTGGACTGGGAAGAAGCAAAGGCCATAGAACTTAAGGTAGGCATGCAACTGCGACTGTAAATTTTTATTTGGCGTGCCTTGCCTTGCACATTAAAGCCAACTATACCGTAATAGGCTAAGCAGATATTGCCTAACGTGATTTGCCTTAGCGCACACTATTTTCTGGCAGAGCCCTCACCATTGCGCTACCTACCCTCAACGTGCCGTGGCTGTCACTGGGTGTGTACTTGCTCTGTCTTTATCACAGCAAGTAAATTAAGCCGTTGTCTGGCTGAAAATAAATAAAACAAGGAGATGGTTCATGGCGATTAAATCACTTATTTCCCACCTTATTGTCCCTGCAGCGGTAAGTCTGCTGGTCACTGGCTGTGGTAGCGACAACAAAAGTAATAGCGGCAACCCCGCCCCCAAGTCTGGTGTTTTTCTCGATGCCGAAGTGGGCGGTTTAAGCTACTCTGCCTCGCCCTCAGGGCTCAGCGGCACAACAAATTCTGCGGGTGAATTTAGCTACCGCGACAATGACACGCTCAGCTTTAGCTTTGGCGGTATTACCGTAGGCACCGCCGCAGGCCAAGCGATTGTCACACCTCGAACGATTGCCGCCAGCATCACATCGCTACCCAGTGGTATTAGTGCTGCCGACATTGCCCTCAATATTGCCATTTTGCTGCAAAGCTTTGATGAAGACGGCAACCCCGACAACGGCATAACGATCTCGGCGGCGACCGCCACTGCGGCAGCGAATACCACCATCAATTTTGGCGTATTGCCCAATGACTTTGTTAATGACCCGTCCCTAAGCCAATTAGCGAGCGATACCAACAAAACGATTGTTAGCCCAGACGCCGCAGCGGAGCACACCGGCGGCGCAATTCGTAAAAAAATTGCGAGTAGCTGGAACATCGTTGACGCCGGTGGGGTTAACGATCAAGGTGCAATAATCACCTTTTTTAGTAATGGCCATTACGTACTGGGTATCGATCATAACGACCCCAATTGTCTAGATGGGCTGGAATGGGGCTCCTATAAAATCAATGCAGAAACCGGCAAATTCAGCACCGAAACCGTTTTTGTTGACACCACCGGCCCCCAAGGCGACTGCGGCTTTTATGAGCAGGGTGCGGGCATAACCGCCGACATCGGCCTGAATAGCGACACCACGATTGCGCTTACCAATATTGGTGGCGAAGCCAACGATAGCTTAAACCTAAGCTTGATTCCCGTCGGCACTGGTATCGCTGGTAGCTGGTTGCTAGACGAACCAGAGTCAGACGGCCCAATCGTTGTTAACTTCTTTAGCAACGGCAAATACTTTATGACCCACGTAAAAGACGGAAGCGGCGGTGAACGTGGCCTAGAGCGCGGTACATGGGCTGTTGACGCAAATACCAAAGTGTTAACCGTAAGCCAAACCCTGGACACCAATGGCGACGCGGGGCTTTCCGACCTTGGCGGTAGCCCAACCTTAGAGCTAAGCGACACCGGCCGCTTAAAGCTAACGGTCACTGCCGAGGAAATAGCATTGTTTGACCGCCTCCCCTTACAAGACGTGAGTAAAAACCCGGTTACACCACAACAGTAATCTTCAATATTAACCGCAAGTCCTTTGGGCGCCGCACAACGATGGCGCCCAAAACCTCACTAGCGCAAATCTTTCAAACGGCCATATTCTGGCAATTTTACGCCTCTATTCGCCACAGTTACTGGTAAACTGCTGGCCTCAGCATTTAATACAATATAGGTGTTAAAAATGACTGCCGATACTACTGGCCGATTGTGCTTTGTTCGCCACGGCCAAACCTTCGCAAATATTGATAAAGTCTGGCATGGCCAAACCGACACCGAGCTAACCGCAGAAGGCTACGAACAAACTCGCCGCTTAGGCGCCTACTTCCCCCAGTACTTACGCGCCGATGTTATTTACACCAGCCCACTGCAGCGGGCACGCATCACCGCCGAGGCAATAGCCTCGGCTTTTAATTTGACGGTAATACACGACCCACGCCTGATGGAGTTCGATCTTGGCGACTGGGAGGGAAAACGTTTTGCTGACCTCGTCACCGAAGGCGATGTTTTAGAGCAAATTATCCACAATCCCGATTTCACCGCACCTAATGGCGAGTCACAGAATATAGTCAAACAGCGAATTGTTGCCGCAGTCGATGAAATTGCCGCAAAACACCCCAATGACAACGTCATTATCGTGGCCCACGGCGTCACCATTAGTATTGCCCTCGCCCATTATCTCGACGGTAATACCACGCTCTGGCCCAAGTACGGTAAGCACAACACCGCCTTTACCGAAATTTGCCTGCGCACCAAGCAATTACTCAGCTTTAACAAAACTGATCACCTCAACGAATAATCGCCCTCAAAGCGCGATACAGCTGTCGATCTAACAACTCGGCAAGTAAGTGCCGACTTCGGCCGCCATGGCTCAAATCCGCGTATAAGCCCATGCCTAGGCCAACGCCAAAAGCTGCTGCCAGGTTCTCCGGTTTTGCCAGTTGAGCCGAAAGGTGATGGCGGTACCCGTGGTATTGGCCGCGGAGTTGCTGCTTATAAAGCGCCCGCCGGGCGCGCTCTCGGCCAATGGCCTGCGCTAAACGAGTTTCAGCGCTCATAATCCACCTCACTTTCCCCGCCGGCCAGAGCATTTTTTTTGGGGTCTCCCGAACAAGCCTTGCAGACGGCTACACAGGCTGCGCCAGCAGCACCATGCCAACACCAAATTACTCAATGCAAGCAACAACATAACAAGCGCTGGCGGAGCGCCCATTTGCGCCGCAAACTCAAAGACAGCAAGAAGGACGCTAAGCCATGTCGCAATGAGAAGTACGAGTGTCGCAATCCACAGCAGCAGCATTTTGAATAGCGATAAAAGGCAGCGCTGGCCGTGCAACTGCGCTAAGGCCAGAGATGAATCTAGGTATTCACCACACGCCGCTGTTAACTGCGCGAGGTTATCGCCACCAGATCCAGTATTATCTTTTGCTGCTTTACTACTAGCATACTGGTCTGCGGCGCTCGGCGCCTTCGATTCATCCCTCATTGCACCTATCCCCACACTATTTACGGAATATATACGCCAGAATAGTGCCCATTAAAAAAGCTAAACCGATGCTTTTAATTGGATTTTCTCTAGTGTAATCACCGACCGCAGCAGTGGCCTCTTTAGACCGGCTGCGCGCCGATTTTGCTAACTTATCGGCATGGCCACGCAATTCATCTGCGAGCTCCATCAAACGCTCCTCGCTCATTCCCGCAATTGTCGCTGCGCGATCAACAGCCTCATGGACGCGCTCTGCTGCGCCATCTGTTCTTTCATGACGGCTATTTGCTGTTGACGTATTAGATGCAGTCGAATTGTTCATGTTCATCCTCCTATGATTAATCGCAGTAATTTTGTTGACAGCGATAAATTGAGAAAGTTTTTTATGAGCTCCTTAAAAAATTAATTTTGAACTAAGCCAAAAAAGAGAGTCTGAATTACTGCACACAGCAATATTTTTATTAACAATATTGAAATATACACGGAGTCATTATGCTGGGATGGTCACTGATTTTTTTTATCGTTGCTCTCATCTCTGCCGCGTTAGGTTTTGGCGGCATAGCTGGCGCGGCAACTGGCATTGCAAAAATATTATTTTTTGTTTTCGTAATTTTGTTTGTTATCTCAATGCTTATGCAAGCACTACGGGGTAGACCACCCCGCCTTTAATCATATTTCAATTTATTAAATGAAATATTTTAACCATCACGAGGAGTACGTTATGAATCAGGATATTGCAGAAGGTAAATGGAAACAGTTAAAAGCTCAGATAAAAGAGAAGTGGGCCGATTTAACTGATGACGAAATAGAGCAAGCGCAAGCCAATAACGATCACTTTATTGGCGTTATTCAAGAGCGCTACGGCATCGCTAAAGACGAGGCCGAAAAGAAATTTAACGAGTTAAAAAAGAAAGTCTCTTAAATACTGAATTAGCTTTAATTCAGTATTAATTGAATTTTTATTGTCGGATTTTAAGGAGAAAAATATGACTATTAAAAAGACATTAGCAGGCGCCATTGTTCTTTCTACTATCAGTATTACTCCAGTGCTCGCCAACGACTGGCAGGGTAAAACAAATGATGCGTGGTTGGATGGAAAAATAGAAACTGCGCTAATGCTAAACAGCGAGCTTAACAACTTTGAAATAGACACCAAAGTTAACAAGTCTAAAGTCTTGCTGACGGGCACAGTAACAAGCGAGATAGAAAAAGATTTGGCCGGGCAAATTGCCGAGAATGTTGACGGCGTGAACTCAGTAGACAACAAGCTCGAGGTAAATCCAAACCACAAAAGCAAAGTGGCACAAACAGGTCAAAATTTTAGCCGTACCTGGCACGACCTAAGCACAACAGCGGGCATTAATATTAAGTATGCTGCCAATGACGACATTGAGGCCACCGCTATTGATGTCGACACCAAAAATGGCAAAGTGATGCTGACTGGTACCGTCAAAAATGAAACCGCCCACGATCTCGCCATCGAGATTGCCAAAGGTTTTGACCATGTAACAGATGTTGAAGACAATCTTCAGGTTGTCAACTAATCTGCACCTAGCTGACAACAATCTGCCAGCAATAAAAAAACCGCGCCTAGCGCGGTTTTTTTATGAATGCTGTAAACCAAAACTGCTTATATAGCAGTTACTTGATTTTAGCTTCTTTGTACATCACGTGCTTACGTACTACTGGATCGTATTTTGAGAACTCAAATTTATCCGGAGTATTACGCTTGTTCTTAGTGGTCGTGTAGAAGTGACCAGTACCCGCGCTGGAAACCAGACGGATTTTGTCGCTTGCGCCTTTCTTAGCCATGAGCAGACTCCTTAGAATTTTTCGCCACGGGCGCTAAGGTCAGCTAAAACGACCTCAATACCCTTTTTGTCAATAATACGCATGCCTTTGCTAGAAACGCGCAAAGTAACAAAACGCTTCTCTGCTTCAACCCAAAAACGGTGGCTGTGCAGGTTCGGCAAAAAACGACGACGAGTGCGGTTTTTTGCGTGTGATACATTGTTTCCGGTTACCGGACGCTTGCCAGTAACTTGACATACTCTAGACATGATAGTCGCCTCTTCAACCTTTATCCGCATGCGCGGTGCAAAAGGTTTATAAAATCAGGTTCAAACCGGGCCGCCGCGCGTTTACCTATACTCGGGAGTCCTAAGATGATGTGAATCCCGGACACGGCCCAAATGGAGCGCGACTTTATACCAGAAGGGGCGTAGGCAAGCAAGTTTTACTGCAAAATTTTACTCAGAGCAAGCCTCGCTCCGCCAGCGAAATCACCTCTGGGCCGGCCACCACACAGTGGTCCAACAAGCGGATATCCAGCAATGCCAAGGCCTCGCGAATTCTTTTGGTGATCCGCACATCGGCGTCGCTGGGTTCGGCCACCCCCGACGGGTGGTTGTGGGCCACAATCAAGGCGGCGGCGTGCAACTCCAATGCCCGGCGGGCAATTTCTCGCGGGTACACCGCCGCGCCGTCAATTGTCCCGTAAAAAAGGGGCTCGTATACGAGGAGACCATGCTGGTTGTCTAAATACAGCACGGCAAAGACCTCTCTTATCTCCTGACGCAGCTGAGCCAACAGAAACTGGCGAGTGGCACTGGCGCTTGCAAAAACCGGCCGCTGACGTAAATCCTCTGCCAAATACCGGCGCGACATCTCTACTACGGCCTGCAACTGTACATACTTGGCATCACCAAGCCCGTGGGAACGGCAAAAGCGCTCTTGACTGGCGGCCATCAGCGCACACAAGCCGCCGTGCTCAGCCAATAGCTCCCTGGCCAAATCGACAGCGGACTTACCCTTAACCCCAGTGCGCAAAAATATAGCCAGCAACTCGGCGTCAGCCAAGGCCGCTGCGCCACGCTGTAACAGTTTTTCTCGCGGCCGCTCATCTACCGGCCAATCCGTGATCGCCATATCACCCTCCTTGGTGAACATACGATTCATGGCACTGGTAGTCGCCAGCGCCGATAAGCTTCATAATACCGCCAAACTCAGCGATGACGAATGGCAAAATGAAACAACTGAGCAACCGACATATTCTATTAGGCGTTACGGGTGGCATAGCGGCCTATAAAAGCGCCGAGCTCATCCGTCGCCTCAAAGACCACGGCGCCGACGTGCGCGTGGTGATGACTGCCGCCGCCATGGAGTTTATTACCCCTCTCACCCTACAGGCGCTGTCGGGTAATCCAGTGCACACCACCTTACTCGATCCCGCCGCAGAAGCCGGTATGGGCCATATTGAGTTAGCGCGCTGGGCAGACGTGATTTTGATCGCTCCGGCCAGTGCCGACTTTATGGCGAGATTGGCCACGGGTCGCGGCGACGACTTACTCACCACCCTATGCTTGGCCACTCCCGCGATCATCGCGCTTGCGCCAGCAATGAATCAGGGCATGTGGCGCGACCCCGCCACCCAAGCCAATGTCGTCACACTGCAAGCGCGGAACATCCACCTTTTTGGTCCCGCCGCTGGCGAACAGGCCTGCGGTGATATCGGCCCCGGTCGCATGTTAGAAGCCGAGGATCTAGCTGAACGCTGCGCAGGGCTCTTTAATAGCCGCCTGTTGGACGGCGTCCATCTTACGATTACCGCAGGCCCTACCCGCGAAGCAATTGACCCTGTGCGCTATATAAGCAACCACAGCTCCGGCAAGATGGGCTACGCACTGGCCAGCGCCGCCGCCGACGCGGGCGCCCGCGTAAGCCTCATAAGTGGCCCCACCAACTTATCCTGCCCAGACCGCGTTCATCGTATTGATGTGGTCAGCGCGAGCGATATGCATACAGCAGCCATGGCAATGATGGGACAGTGCCAGGTTTTTATTGCCTGCGCCGCCGTAGCCGATTACCGGCCCGTCAATTGCGCGGACCAGAAAATAAAGAAAGACAATGACAGTATGCATATCGACTTGGTCCGCAACCCAGACATAGTCGCCGCCGTAGCAAATCATGCCCAGCGTCCATTTACGGTCGGCTTTGCCGCGGAGACCCAAGACTTATTGCGTTACGCTCGGGGAAAACTGCAGCGTAAAAACCTTGATATGATCGTGGCCAACGACGTTGCCAACACCAGCATTGGCTTCAATGCCAGCGACAATGCGGTAACCGTATTAAGCCCCGACGGGGAGCAAAGCATTGCTCAAATGGGCAAAAATCAATTGGCGGTGCAATTGATCGCGCTGATCGCGCAACAATTTCATAGCTCACAAAGCTAGACAGCATGCTCAGGGCCTTCCATTATAAGTATTAAATCTATCAGGACGACACTAAAGCTGCGATGAGTAAAAAAGCATCCACAACGATCCCAGAAAAACTTAAAAAAGCTTCGCGCTTTTCCGTACTCCAACGTGACATTGCCATTTCAGCAGTCCTTTGTATCTGCGGTATTGTGGCCGCTTTTTATTGGATTCAGAATATTGAGGAACCCCGCGCCCTGAGTCAGCGCATAAATACCGTCACCGCGAACAGCGCCGACCACCAGCGCGTCATTATTCGTGAAGCCATTGCCCAGCTCAGCACCAGACTCAAGCAACAAGCCGACAACCCTGAATTGAGTAAACTCCTTCAATCCAGTGATCTCTCTGCGCGAAACGCATTTGAACAAAGCTTACAGCGCGCTTTTCCAGAAGCAGTAGACACCAAGGTTATTTTTATTGGTCCCCAGGGCATCGCAGATGAGCGCAGCGAAACCGCAAGGCTGCGCAATAATATCGAAATTGATATGTTGCGCAAAAGTCTCGGCGAAGACGGTATTGTCATTGAGGCTTACAGCCACAAAAATGACTGGTTTATTTCCTTCGTCACAAAAGTCGACAAGCATGGCGCCCTCATTATCACTTTCAGCGCCCAGTATTTTGAACACATGCTCAAAAGCCTGGCTGGCAATGCCGTTACCAATGAGCTGATCCAAACCTATAAAACCCGCCGCGACACCGTTATTCGCCCCGCAAACACCGATTACGCTGAGGCGATGCAAAGCCGCGTCTTATCGGTACCAGGCTGGACCTTGCAAGTTTACCCACAACCCCAAACGGTGCAGAATTTGCGCTCTGATGGCACCTTACTGTGGTTACTGTGCATGTTTTGCGTCGCCGCAATCGTCGCCAGCCACGCCATCTTCTTTGTTCGTGGCTTCGGCATTGCACGCCCAGCGAGTTCACCACCGAAAAAGGCGGTTGTCGACAAAGCGGAAACGGACATCCTCGACTTAGAACAAGCCCTAGCAAAAAAATTGGCAGCCAATCGCAGTCGCACGCCCAACCGTCGCGATAATTTTCCGGCCCCAGACAGCGCGCCACCGCTGCCGGAATTGCAGCAAGGCGCCCGCAAACGCCCCGGCCCCTTAGCCATTAACTGCTTTCGCGCCTACGATATTCGCGGCGTGGCCGACACCGAATTAAACAATGAGACCTGCGAAGCCATAGGCCGCGCGGTCGCCAGCGAAGCACTCAGCCGCGGCCAAAGCAAGCTACTGCTCGGGCGTGACGGCCGTCTCAGCAGCCCACGCATCCACGAGGCCTTAGTAAAAGGCGTACTCGGTAGCGGCGTAGACGTGATCGATCTCGGTCTTCTCGCCACGCCGATGCTCCACTACGCCTGCCAGTATTTTAATATTGGCAACGCCATTATGATCACCGGCAGCCATAACCCCGGCCATTACAATGGCATGAAGATTAGTCTGGAATTCCAAAGTTTAAGTGGGCAAGACATCCAAAGCCTGCGCAAACGCATAGAAGATCAAGACTTTGAGCAGGGCCAGGGCAGCTTAACCAACGACAGCATTGAACAACGCTATATCGACCGGATCTGCGGCGACGTCGTGATTGCGCAAACCCTCAAAATTGTTATTGATGCCGGGAACGGTGCCACCGCCCACGTGGCACCCGCACTATTTGAAGAATTAGGCTGCGAAGTCATTCCGCTATTTTGCGAAACCGACGGCAACTTCCCCAACCATGCACCCGATCCCACCATATTTGAAAACCTCGCCGCGCTGCGCACCGCCGTCGCAGACAATCACGCCGATATTGGCATTGCCTTTGATGGCGATGGTGATCGCGTTGCCGTAGTAACATCAAAAGGGAAATGCCCCAAGGCCGACCAACTGCTAATGGTCTTGGCCCAAGACATGGTGGTGCGCAACCCCGGTGCCGAAATTTTGTTCGACATCAAATGTTCACGACTACTGCCCGAGTTAATCATTGAGCACGGCGGTCGCCCCACCATGTGGAAATGCGGCCACTCGTATATGAAGCGCAAAATGGCTGAGACCGGCGCGCTGTTGGGCGGTGAGTTTTCGGGTCATATCTTTTTCAAAGAGCGTTGGTATGGCTTTGACGACGGTATGTATACCGCCGCTCGGCTACTCGAAATACTAACCCTGTCCGGACGCAGCATGGACGATGCACTGAGCAACCACCGCGCCCTGCTCAGCAGTCCGGAAATCATCATCCCGGTAGACGAAGACCGCAAGTTTGCGATTGTCGAAACCTTTGCTGAGAATCAGGAATTTGCCGAAGCCACCCTCTCTGAGATAGACGGGCTGCGCGTTGACTTCCGTCACGGCTGGGGACTGATACGGGCGTCTAACACCGGACCGGCGATTACCCTGCGTTTTGAGGCCGATAGCGAGGCTGCGCTGGGTCGAATTCAGAATGATTTCAAGGATTTGCTAGCAAGGATTGATCCCAAGCTGGCAGATAGTCTTTAATAGGCGTTTTTTCGCCACCGACCACAAGAGATTTCAGCATGTCGATGAGTCGCACCGCCGCCGGGGATGTTGCCCGCGTACTGACCGAAGCACTTCCCTATATTCAGCGCTTCACCAATAAAACCATTGTGGTCAAATTTGGCGGCAATGCCATGGTCGATGACAAGCTCAAAGAACAGTTTGCCCGCGACATCGTACTAATGAAGCTGGTTGGCATGAACCCCATCGTCGTGCACGGCGGCGGGCCACAGATTGGCGATCTGCTAAAGCGCCTCGCCATTGAATCGCACTTTGTTGACGGTATGCGGGTCACTGACACCGCCACGATGGACGTGGTTGAGATGGTTCTGGGCGGCTCAGTGAACAAAGAAATTGTGTCGCTACTCAATCGCAATGGCGGCAAGGCCATTGGCCTAACAGGCAAAGACGGCCAGTTGATTCGCGCCAAAAAGCTCAAAGTGACGCAGCGCACTCCAGACTTGGCCAAAACCGAAATTATTGATATCGGCCATGTTGGCGAAGTTGAGAAGATCAACACCGAAGTCTTAGACATGCTGGTCAACAGCGACTTTATTCCGGTAATTGCGCCTATTGGCGTCGGTGCCGACGGCGCGTCTTACAATATCAACGCCGATTTAGTGGCAGGCAAAGTTGCAGAAGTCCTCAAGGCTGAAAAGCTGATGCTGCTCACCAATATCGAAGGCTTGCTGGACAAATCAGGCAAGGTATTAACTGGCCTGAGCACCGAACAGGTCGACGCCTTAATTGCCGACGGCACTATCTACGGTGGCATGCTGCCCAAAATAGGCTGCGCACTTTCTGCAGTGAATGCAGGCGTAGTAAGCGCCCACATTATTGACGGCCGTGTACCCCATGCAGTGCTTCTCGAGATCTTTACCGACACCGGCGTTGGCACCCTGATCACCAATACTCAAAGCGAATTAGATTAAACTCAGCGCTCGATAAGGTCATTTACACCCTATGAATAAACGTCCTTCACGACGCGAAGAAATTCTTCAAGCACTTGCCAAAATGCTCGAATCTCAGCCGGGCACCCGTATTACTACCGCTAAATTAGCGGCAGAAGTAGGGGTGTCTGAGGCCGCCCTCTACCGGCATTTTCCGAGTAAAGCCAAGATGTTTGAGGGCTTAATTGAATTTGTAGAAGACGCAATATTCAGTCGCGTCAGCTTAATTCTTGGCGAAGAGTCACAAGCTCGAGGCCAAATTGCCAAAGTACTGCAGCTGCTACTGACGTTTACTGAGCGCAATCCCGGTATCACCCGTATTTTCAATGGCGATGCCTTGGCGGGGGAAAATGAACGCCTGCGCAGCCGAGTAGTGCAGTTTTACGAACGCCTAGAGACTCAGCTTAAACAAATTTTACGCGAAGCCGAAATTCGTGAAGGGCTGCGCACCCAAATCACTGCCAACAGCACCGCCAATATCCTTATTGCTGCCGCCGAGGGCCGCATTGGCCAATTTGTACGCAGTGATTTTAAACGCCTCCCTACCGAAAACTGGGAAGAGCAGTGGCAGTTACTCAGTGAAACGATTTTCCGCTAAACAGCAAACCCCAACGGAAAACGCCTTATTTTTTCGGCTTTGAGTAATAGTGCCGCCTTACGTCAACCTGCTCCTGCAGGTCTGCAAAGCGGCTTTTATCCCGCTCGTAATTATTGGCGACCTGCTCAAGCTCTTCTTGACGGGAGCGGATATGTTGCTCGGTAGTGGTAAGTTCGCGGCGCAGCGATGCCAAGGTATTCGTAAGCTCAGAGGGCACCGCTAAACCGCGACGCTCCAGTTCTGCGGCCTCAGCCTGATTGCTGTAGACCTGTTGCTTAATAACGGAGAGATTGCTTTTTAAAATAGAAATTCGCACTTTTATATCGTTAAGCGCACGCTTTTTAGCAACATCAATGTCTTGAACATTGCTATAACGCAGCAGCAGCGACTCATCCCATTTGCGGGTTTTAGCATCAGCGGCAGCTCGCGCCTCTTCAATACCAAGTTCTAATTCTCGGGCTTTACGCTCAGCTTCACTCAACTGGGGAGCAACGGTTTTGACCACGCTGCCATCGAGACGAATAATATCGTAACCACGAGGCACGGCGTCCGGCGGCACGCTGTCGTCAATAACCACCGTGCCATCTGGACCGGGATAGCGATAGTAAATACTCTGGGCTTGAACCGTTGACAGCTCAATCCAGCACAGCGCTAATAGCAGTAAAGCACGAGCCATAATCACTGTAATCCCATCTCCCGTCGCGTTACAAAGTCACTTAATACGCTATTTATATAACAACGCCGTAGCGTTCTCGATACGCATTGATACGTGCTACCAGATCATCGTCTTCTGCCGATTGCGTCAAATAAGCCACAATATCGTTCAATCCTACGATGCTCACCACCGCCAAATTGGCATCTTGCTCCAGCTCCTGAATCGCCGAGCGCTCACCCTGGCCACGCTCTTGGCGATCGAGACCAATCGCAACACCGGCTACCTCGGCACCCTCGGCAGCGATCATTGCAATAGCTTCACGGATTGCGGTGCCGGCTGTAATCACATCGTCAATGATTAAAACGCGCCCAACAAGCGCGGCGCCAACAAGGCTGCCGCCTTCGCCGTGGTCTTTCTTTTCTTTGCGGTTATACGCGTACGGTACATCGAGCTGGTGGTGTTCTGCCAGTGCACAAGCGGTTGCCGCCGCCAGAGGAATACCTTTGTAGGCCGGACCAAACAACACATCAAACTGAATACCCGACGCCACAATAGCATCGGCGTAACAGCGACCCAGTGCTGCCAATGCCCCACCGCTGCTAAAGCGACCGGCATTAAAAAAATAAGGGCTAACACGGCCCGACTTTAGAGTGTATTCGCCAAAACAAAGTGCTTGGCTGGCAATGGCCTGCTGAATAAATCGTTGTTGATAGGGTTTAATGCTCATTAATACGTCCAATGACTAATATTTCAAATATGTAGCCGGCCATTTTACCCAGCTACGGTGAAAACCTCACCTACGACACGAAATGCAGACAAAAGTCCGTAAAAATACTGAACCTCGTCTATCAATCCAGTGTTTTTTTAACAGATATTCTTTACTGTGATTGTTGTCAATAGGGTTTCATTGTAGTCTAACACCTTGTTTATATCGAAAATTCAGCCACGCTATTGCTGAACGCCACTTTTGTATTGAGGTTTGGCGTCTTAACTCGCTATAACGATTTACCTCAACGCTCAAGCTTGGCCACCACGGCCTCGTTATCGACACGATAGGAAAGACATGAGAATTATCAGCTTTTGCGCTGACAGCATCGTAGATGCTGCAAAAAGAGGCTTCTTCGACTGGGTTACCAAGCAGGATGCCGACATCATCTGCATTCAGAACCTAGGCATTGCCGAGTACAAACTTCGCGACGACGTGTATTTTCCCCGCGACTACAACCCCTATTTCTTTGATGCCGCCGACGGTAAACACAACGGCGTCGCCATTTACTGCCGCAAACTGCCCAAAGCCATCATGACAGGGCTGGGATTTTTAGATTTTGATATGGACGGCCTCTACATTCAGGCCGACTTTGACAACATCAGTATTGGCAGCTTGCTTGCCCCCACCGCCGAAGAAGGCGATAGCGCAGGCCTAATTCGCAAAAACCAATTTTTTGAGCAGTTTGGCAACCATCTAACCAAAGTGCGCAACAAACGCCGTGACTTTATTATTTGCGGCAACTGGAATATTGCCCATCGCGGTATAGATATTCAGGACATTCGCGGTAACCACGGCAAGCCCGGCAGCTTGGCCGAAGAGCAGCAGTGGATGGATCGTCTGTTTCGGGAACAACAGTACTCCGATGCATTTCGTCTAATTAATAACGATCCCGACGAGTTTAGCTGGTGGCCAGACGGTGAGCCCGGCACTAACGGCTGGCGGGTAGACTACCAAATCACCTCAGAGCACATGACGCCGCGAGTTGAATACGGTGCCATTTACAAAGTACAGCAATTTGGCAAACACGCGCCGGTGATTATGGATTACGACTTTGAGTTACCAGAAAGCCCCTTTTAAGGGCTTTCTGGTAAACAATTAGGCCAGCGCCGCGCGCTGAGCCTCGATCAATTCAGCAATACCTTTCTCAGCTAAATCCATCATTGCATTCATTTCAGCGCGACTAAAGGTTGCGCCCTCTGCCGTACCCTGCACTTCAATCACGCCGCCCTTATCATCCATCACCACATTCATATCGGTTTCGGCGTTGGAGTCTTCGGCGTAATCCAAATCCAGCACCGGCACGCCTTGGTATACGCCGACCGAAATCGCGGCCACTTGCTGCTGAAGCGGATTACCTTTTATTAAACCCTTCTTCTGCAAACTGGCCACTGCATCCGCCAAGGCAACGTAGGCGCCGGTGATAGACGCGGTGCGCGTGCCGCCGTCGGCCTGAATCACGTCGCAATCCAAGTAAATGGTATTCTCACCGAGCATAGTCAAGTCGATAGACGCGCGTAGCGAGCGCCCTATCAAGCGCTGAATCTCTTGGGTGCGGCCACTCTGCTTGCCCCGTGCCGCCTCCCGATCCATACGGCTACCGGTAGAACGCGGCAACATGCCGTATTCCGCCGTTACCCAGCCCTGACCACTGCCGCGCAAAAACCCAGGCACGCTGTTTTGTACCGACGCAGTACAAATTACCTTGGTATTACCCATTTCAATCAATACCGAACCCTCGGCATGGCAGGTGTAGTTGCGGGTAATGGTTACCTGACGTTTTTCATCGCTGGCGCGCTCGCTGGGTCGTGTCATCATTTAATTCCATAGGCATTCAAAAGAGTGGCGCAGATTATACCTGCCAAGCCATCCCCACCCCAAACTTCTCCCAGACAAACTCCCGCCGCCAAATCAAATCACTGCTGAAGAAACGCGCTAAAAAGTTTAGAATGGTGTTTCTAATCAACACCAAGGGGAAGACATTGACTACCAGCAGCATGACCGCCTTTGCCCACCAGCAATCTGACTACCCTTGGGGCAGTGCCACCTGGGAGCTGCGCTCAGTCAATCACCGCTACCTGGAGCTGTCTTTCAAACTACCAGAGAGCTGGCGCAATCTAGAACCCAGCCTCCGCGACGCCCTGCGCAAAGGCCTGCAGCGCGGCAAAGTTGAATGCGCGCTCAAGGTTCAACTGCACAACCAGCAGCAAGCGCTGCAACTCAACAATGTGCTCGCCAGTCAAATACTCGACGCAGCCAATAAGCTGAAATCGGATATCGCCCACGCCGCGCCCATCAATGTATTTGAACTACTGCGTTGGCCCGGCGTACTCGAACCTCAAAGTGTCGACGGCGACGCCATTAGCAGCCAACTACTCGAAGGCTTTCAACAGGCCCTCGCAGAACACCTCGCCAACCGCCAACGTGAAGGCCAAGCACTAGCGGACCTCATCACTCAGCGCCTCGACAGCATCAGCGCCATCGTCGCCGACATCCGCAGCAAAATGCCCGGCATCGTCATCGCTCAACGCGAAAAACTACAACAGCGCCTCGCCGAACTCCAAGTGGAACTCAACCCCGAGCGCCTAGAGGCAGAAATCGCCCTCATCGCCCAAAAAGCTGACGTAGACGAAGAGCTCGACCGCCTCGACACCCACGTAACCGAGGTACGTAGAGTCCTTAAAAAAGGCGGCGCCAGCGGCCGTCGGCTCGACTTTTTTATGCAGGAACTCAACCGCGAAGCCAATACTCTGTCATCTAAAGCAGTGGTTTCGGAAAGCACTCAGGCGGCAGTAGAGTTAAAGGTGTTGATTGAACAAATGCGGGAGCAGATCCAAAATATAGAATAGGGCTAAAACACGTATATTAATAAAGTTTTCCGTTTTAAATCATTGCCTTAGCTAGATTACCCAAGCACCCTTTCCTTCTCAACACGTTTGACAGCCACACTTTAATGCGCATAAAAATGTTGATTATTGCTTTTTTATGCGCATTAAAGTGTAATATTCAGATATTTCCCGAGCCGAGGGTAGCTGAATGCATCGCGTATTACTGGAAAAGCTACTGCGCTGGAAGGCGCAAAAAATGCGTAAACCACTGCTTATAGATGGCGCCAGACAGACAGGTAAAACCTACCTACTACAGCATTTGTTCGGCAAAGCCTTTAATCAGGTTCTACGAATCGACTTTCTTGAGTCACCAAGTATGGCGGACGCCTTTGCCGGGTCCCTTAATCCTGAGGACGTCGTTAGCAATATCGAACTTCTCACTGGGCAAGTATTTAATCCTGCAACAGATCTACTGATTTTAGATGAGATTGGTGAATGCCCGCGTGCAGTTACGTCACTGAAGTATTTCGCCGAAAAAGCGCCCCACCTGTTTATTGCCGCTAGCGGCTCCAACATTGGCTTATTAAATACCTTCCCAGTTGGCAAAGTAGAACAGCACAATCTCCGCCCCCTGAGCTTTCGTGAGTTTCTGCTCGCGTCTAATGAACCTGCCCTTATTAAGGCTTTTGACAATGAGCTTAACTCCACCGCAGCGCATACTAAGCTATTTGACAAGCTAACGGATTATTACTTTACCGGCGGTATGCCCGAGGCCGTTAACACCTGGTTTAAATTGGCTGATCAAAGTATTTTAGAACGTGTTACTGCCACCACCCGAATTCATGCCGATCTCGTATCTGGCTACTCACGCGACTTTGGAAAATACTCAGGAAAAGTGGACGCGAGCCTAATTGAATCAATTTTTAAAGCCGTGCCATCACAACTTTCGTCGGTACTAGATGAGTCTGTCAAACGGTTCAAGTTTAAGAATGTACATGATCGGAAATCACGCTACCTCGAACTGGAAAGCGGTATCACTTGGCTTGAAAAGTGCCGTCTTGTGCTTAAAAACTACCCCATTGAAGGCAGCCCTCGCAGCCCACTGGCGGCATACAAAAAAGACAATCTGGTTAAACTATTTCTAATCGATGTTGGTCTTTTAAATCACATGCTAGGGGTTAGTTATAAAGAAACCAAACAACAAGGCTACGAATACAAAGGCTATGTTGCAGAGAATTTCGTACAGCAAGAACTTGCCGCAGCGGGAATTGACCCCACCTTCTCTTGGAACGATGCGCGTGCGGAAATAGAATTCATTGCCTCAGACCAAGCGGGAAACATAATTCCAATCGAAGTCAAAAGCGGTAAGCGAACTAGGGCCAAATCACTCCAGTCTTACATCCAGAAATGCAATCCGAGCAAAACCATCAAACTGACTGGCACCCAAGGTTCAAGCCCACTAGAACAACAGCATCTTGTTTTTCCACTTTATTACACGGAGCATGTGGCTAGGAGGCATCTTAAAAACTAAGAATATCTATCACCTCCAACCCATTCATTACACCTGATCTATGCACTTCAACCCGCACCGCTGAAGGTAATTAAATGTTTTATCATAAAATGATGGCAGCCGTGTTCCGTCAGCAGCACAACCCTTTGGAAGGTAGATAATCATTCCTTGCCGCGCCCTAGTCAAAAGTACTCGATAAGCGTTCTGTAAATATTGCTGGCTAACTACAGAGTTTCGATGTTCCCAGCGAGTACCCCGAAATCTCCAGCACTCAAACTCTTCATCACCAAACCGAAAATCGGCATCCCACGCAACCAACGTCCAATCAAGCTCTAAACCTTGGATATCGAACTCTGTAGCTACATCCTCAAGAAAATTACTCGACCGAATGTCGTCAGGAGGATTTAAAAACCATTGCTCTGGCTCAATTACATTTTTGACATATATCCCATCAGCTTTTAATCGAATTCCATTTGAAGAGGCCAGTAAACCTGCACTTTCGGTACCCCGAACCTGCTTGTTCAACCATCTCTTCGCTCGAATTAAGTCTCGGCAAATAAAAATCGGGTAGTCCGCTTCAATACCTTTGTGTATCTCCGCAGCTTTGCGTGAGTTACCAGCTACAAGATAATGAACAAAGTCTGATAATTTCTCAGCTCTAAATGATCTCATTGAAGTTGATAGATGCAAGCTATCTATAACTTTATACCCACCCAATTTTTCGCTGCTAACGCCATTTGCAACGTAATCCCCGTTAAACAAATCTTTTGAGAAATAGGCATCCCAATGCAAATATTTATTTTCAAGCGCCGAAAACCAGCCCGGCATACCAGCCTCACCCACATTAATTTCTTGACCGCCGCCTATTAACGCAACGATAACTGCCCAGTCAATATGGCGATCCATAATTGACATAAGAAATTCAGGTTCGGACTCATCGAAATCTAATCTCCCCCGCTTTCTCTGCATGAACTTGCTAGTTTGGTCACGATCCCATGCTCGCTGTGCCTCATCAAAGATTGCAACTCGTTCGGCCGGCGGGTTGGCAGTTTCAAGGGCATCGTCACGAAAACGATGGATATTCTGGATGAACTGGCTAGTTTGCCGCCGAGCCTCGTCTTTGCGAAGTCCCCCCTGTTTATAACGGTCGACTGCCAGCGCCTCCTGAAGTACTTTAACCAATGGACCATTCCCGCTAAGAAAAACTGAATATTCATCATCACTATGACTAGCGTGCTTATTTGCTATGTCTAAACCTACTAAGGTTTTCCCCGCCCCAGGAACACCTGTCACGAAACATATTATTTTTTTATTATGGCGTCGTGCCTCACTAATTAAATTCAGTATTTGCACGCTGGTATCACCGAGATTTTTTTCTCCCGCTTCTGTTTTAAGAATATCGCTAACATCATGGTTTGCGTATAGCGCTCTCGCTGCCTCAACAATAGTTGGTGTTGGGCGATATGCACTATTCGACCATTCTTGTGCATTGAAAATTATTTCTCGATATTTTCTTGTAGCTGTTTTTATAAACTCACCAATGCACTCTGCATTCATCAATACCGGATTGGCTACCCGATCTTCAGTCAGAACGATATCGCTAGAATTTACTGGTGCTAATGTTGCTATCAAAATCGGAATAATAATTTTATCGTGGCTATCTGTATGAAAATTCTTCAGATCTAAAGCATAATCATGAGCCTGACGAACATCCGCTGCATGATAGCTCTCAGCTCCAAACTTAAACTCTATGACAAATACAATTCCGCCGTAAGTAATCACTACATCAGCGCGGCGACCCATTCTTGGAATCATAAATTCGAAGAAAATATAACCATCATTTTCGAGCAATTGCCCTAGCTGATCTTTCAGTACCTTAATTTCAGCGGCCCAGACTTGAGTTTGCTGGTGCGTAATGTTCTGAGTATGATTTGGCGTTATCCGACCAAGGATAGTTGCAAGCTCTTCGTTTAGGAATGCAGTAAGCGGAGCAGAATAAAATGATCGATTACTCATTTCGCACAGCCCCGTCTGTGACCAACAACTGATCCGCGGGCACCTCTAGAGCTTGGGCTATTTTATATAAATTAATAAGACCTAGATTTCTTAGGCCGCGCTCCACTCCGCTAATATAAGTCCGATCTAGTCCTGCCAATGCGCCTAGCTCTTCTTGACTCATTCCGCGACTAGCGCGCAACTGGCGTAAACGACAACCAAACATAGTCAAAATTTCTTGGCTCACAGATATTCCTTAATTTAATAAGTAGCACCTGCATCCTCTGTCTATGTGACTTATTGGTCTACGGACTATGAGTCTCACCACATAGCTCGGCGTTTAATACGGCCGCGATCTCAACAAGTGAGGCCAGCGATTTCCACCACGCAGCAATTAGCTCTCGAGCTTAAGTAATACCCACAGAATTCTCCCCCTTCCGTGACGCTTTGCTAAACTGGTCGTATAATCTAAACGCTATCTATCGCGCTGCCATCCGCCGCGAGCACTACAATCAGAGGACGACCCCGTCGCTATGCACAGTCAAGGCACGCTCTATACCATTTCAGCACCCTCGGGGGCCGGCAAAACCAGCTTAGTCGCAGAGTTACTCAAGCGCACGGCCCAGCTCAGTGTGTCGGTATCTCACACCACGCGGCCGATGCGGCCCGGTGAGGAGGATGGGGTGAACTATCACTTTATCAGCCACGAGGTGTTCCAACAGATGCTGGGTGAGACGGCTTTTTTGGAGCATGCTCAGGTTTTTGATAATTTTTACGGCACTTCTCAAAAGTGGGTAGAGTCTGAACTCGCCCGTGGCGAAGATGTGATTTTGGAAATTGACTGGCAGGGTGCCCAACAAGTGCGCCGCTTAATGCCCGAAACCGTCGCCATTTTTATTCTGCCGCCCTCTCGCGAGGCCTTAAATCAACGCCTTACTGGTCGCGGTCAGGATGACGACAGTGTCATTCAGCGCCGCATGGACGCTGCCGTGGCGGAAATGTCTCACTATGTTGAAGGCGATTATGTGGTCATAAATGATGACTTCAACACCGCACTGGCCGACTTAGAGGCCATAATTCGCGCCCGTCGTTTGCAATTAGACAAACAACAGGACCGCCATGCCACACTGCTTAGTGCGCTACTGTCATAAGTGTCAACTTTTTGTTAGACTGCCAAGTAATTAACAGCGCGCAATTTGTGCGCTGATTTTGTTTAGTCTGCAGGAAACACATCATGGCCCGAATTACTGTTGAAGACTGCCTACAAGCCGTCGATAATCGCTTTGAATTAGTTATGGTCGCCAGCAAACGCGCCCATGCTCTGGCAACCGGCGGCAAAACTGCCTTAGTTGCAGAAGAGGGCGATAAGCCAACGGTTATTGCACTGCGTGAGCTGGCCGAAGGCAAGATCACCCGCGAGCAAGTCATGGCTGCCAATAAGCACGACGACGAGCCAGAAATCGATCTGGGCGCTGAATTGGGCGCCGCTTCACTGTAATTCGCGTCTGAAAGGGGCGTCGATGCATCAATACAGTTTTTTCAATCCGAGCAGCGGCGTTAAAGAGCCAGCCGGATCGATCGACGCCCTTGCAATCTCCCTTGCTGAATACCTGACGCCCGATCAGGTCAATCAGGTTCGACGCGCTTACTACTACGCGGAACAAGCCCACGAAGGTCAAAACCGTCGCAGTGGCGAGCCATACGTAACACATCCCTTAGCAGTTGCCAGTATTCTTGCAGAAATGCACATGGACGTTCAAAGCCTCATGGCGGCGATGCTCCATGACGTCATTGAAGACACCCATGTCACCAAACAGGGTTTAAGCGATCAATTTGGCGATGTAGTCGCCGAGCTAGTAGACGGGGTTTCGAAGCTAACCCGTATCGAGTTTCAATCTAAAGCCGAGCAACAAGCCGAGAACTTCCAGAAAATGGCCTTGGCCATGGCCAAGGATATTCGCGTTATATTGGTTAAACTCGCCGACCGCCTACACAATATGCGCACCCTCGGGGCCATGCCCCAAGATAAGCGCCGCCGTATCGCCAGAGAAACGCTGGAGATTTACGCGCCCATTGCCCAACGCTTGGGCATGCACAATATTCGGGTTGAATTCGAAGACCTGGGCTTTATGTCCATGCACCCCATGCGCGCCCGACGCATTCGCAAGGCCATTACGACGCGCTTTGGCGACCGTAAAAAAACCATCACCACCATTAAAGAAAGCATCGAGAACTGCCTTACCGAAGAAGGCCACAGCGCCAATGTCATCGGCCGCGAAAAGCACCTGTTCAGTATTTACAGCAAAATGCGCAATAAGCGTAAGTCGCTAAAGGAGATTATGGACCTCTATGCTTTTCGCATAGTGGTGGACTCGGTCGACAGCTGCTACCGAGTACTAGGCTGCGTACACAGCTTGTACAAGCCGGTGCCCGGCCAATTTAAAGACTATATTGCGATCCCCAAGGCCAATGGCTACCAGTCTCTGCACACGGTGTTATTTGGCCTGGAAGGCGTGCCGATTGAAATCCAGATCCGCACCCACGAAATGGAAGAAATGGCCAACAACGGCATCGCCGCCCATTGGTTGTACAAAAGTAGCGACCAAGAGCCCAAGCGCAATTCCAGCCATGCCCGCGCTCGCCAATGGGTGCAAGGCCTTTTAGAAATGCAGGAGCGCGCTGGCGACTCACTAGAATTTATTGAGAATGTAAAAATCGACCTTTTCCCCGACGAGGTCTATGTCTTTACCCCGCGCGGCGACATTATGGAGTTGCCCGCCGGCGCCACTGCCGTGGACTTTGCCTACGCGGTTCACAGCGACATCGGCAATAGCTGCGTGGCCTGTCGAATCAACCGCCGTTTGGCGCCGCTGTCAGAAACCCTGCAAAGCGGCCAAACAGTAGAAGTGATTACCACCCCCGGCGCCCAGCCCAATCCGGCATGGCTGCATTTTGTGGTCACAGCCAAGGCCCGTACGGGTATTCGTCACCACCTGAAATACCAGCGCAAAAACGAAGCCTTAACCTTGGGCAAGCGTATGCTCGAACGCGCACTGGCCAGCATGAACGAGAACATTGCCGACTTCGAAGACAAATACCTGCAGCAACTGGTCGACACTACCCACGCCAAAACGCCAGACAATGTCTACGAACAAATTGGCATGGGTAACCGAGTTGCCTATCTAACCGCCCGCCAATTATTAAATTTACGCGACAATATTGCCGACGGCGACGCCCTGCGGCCACCGCCAACCCGCCACTCCATGGTCATCCATGGCACCGAAGGGTTTTTGGTTAATTTTGCGCGCTGCTGCTACCCCATACCCGGCGACCACATTATTGGCATAGTCAGTTCCGAAAAAGGGGTGGTGGTACACTGCGAAAACTGCCACAACAGTATTGAACTTAGCAGCCAGCCCGACCGAGTAGTACCCCTGAGCTGGGCCGAGAATATTGACCGCGACTTCTCGGTAGAAATGAAAATTGAATTAACCAAGCAGCGCGGCATTATTGCTGTGTTAGCAACCCGCGTAAATGGCGCTGACGGCAGCATAGAAAAAATCAGCGTAGAAGACGAAAATGCCAAAATTAGCACCATTCACCTTATTGTTGGCGTCCGTTCGCGAGTGCATTTAGCCAATATTATGCGCCGCATACGGAATATTCCCGCAGTGATAAAGGTGACTAGGGAAAGGCATTGATCAGCCAGACGCTTGATGGGAGACGGTGAACGCAAAAGCTGCTTTTCTTAGCATCTCCCGTCTCCCGTCCAGCATTAAGCAATTCCAATAATCAATATCAATCCTGAAACTAGGAAGCAAACCTCATGAGCACTAAAGAATACATCAACACCCTCCACGCCCCAGAGGCTATTGGCACTTACTCGCAAGCGGTGAAGGTGGGCAATACGGTTTATTTGTCTGGGCAAATTCCTTTGGTTCCGGAGACCATGACCATGGTTGACGGTGGGATTGTTGAGCAGGCGACTCAGGTATTTAAAAACCTGTCGGCCGTGGCCGATGCCAGCGGCGGCAGCTTAAATAACGCGGTGAAGGTAAATATATCCTTAACTGATCTAAGCGTGTTTGCTCAGGTTAATGAAGTAATGGCGACGTTTTTTACTGAACCCTACCCAGCCCGCGCCTGCGTTCAAGTTGCCGCGCTACCCCGTGGCGCCATGATTGAAGTTGAAGTCATACTCGCACTTTAATTACAGCGTCAATCTTTAGCGGTACTCGCGCGCCACGCGCGCAGTACCGGTTCAAAACCCTCGCGAAAAGTCGGGTATTTCAATGTATAGCCACTTTCTCGCAGACGGCGATTCACACAGCGTTTGCTCCCTGTGCGCGCAATCGGCTCGCCCTTGCTCGCGTAAGTCACGCCTAACTGCGCAGCCAACCAGACCTGTACATCTTGAATACTCGCAGCCTCATCATCCACGCCAACATAACAGTTTTCGAGTTTGCCACCCGCCTCAGCTTTACCTATTAAATGGGCGATAAACCCAACGCAATCATCGCGGTGAATTCGGTTTGTGTAATGCAGTGGCTGTGGCGGCGCGCAGTCGCCCTCCAAGACCTTATTCAGCATAAAAAATCGGCCAGTGCCGTAAATGCCGCCAAAGCGAATATTACTATGGGACCAAGCAGTAGCAGCTATTGCCTGCTCAGCGTTTAAGAGACTTTGACCAGAAAATCGGTCGGGGGTCGTTTCGCTAGTTTCGTCGATTACGTCGTGATTGGCCTGCGCATACACGCCGGTACTGGAAACAAAAAATATGTGCTTGGGTGGCACCGCGATCGCAGCCAAAACATTGGCCAAACCCCGCTCAAATACGGCTTGATAGGCTTCGGCCTTATTTCCGCCAGGCGTTAAGGTCACCACCACATAGTCTGCGTGCAGCGGGTCAAGGGCAGCCACACTCGCAGGATCACAAACATCCGCCGCCAACGCCGTAATCCCCGGCGCCAATTTGGCAGTATTACGACGTAAACCTTGCACCTCCCACCCCTGGGGTAAATACAACTCTGCCAAACCATTGCCAATATCACCACAACCCACAATGAGCAGCTTTTTTTGTTCGCTTTTGCCTTCAACAGCCATCGCCAGCGTAAACTCCAATAAATAAAACGACAATTCGCCCAGTGCCAGCAGTCTTCGCTATACTGGCTCTCACCTTTTTTCTGCTAGGTGTTAGCGGCAATTACGAGCGCCGCTGCAGAGCTTAGCACTTTGCACCCGAGGACGACCATGGCAAGCCTTCCCATCATGCGACGTATCGTTACCGTTAACAGCGAAGATCACCACCTGAGCTTCGCCAATGAGGCGATGCCAGAGCCCGCCGCCAAGGAAGTTTTGATTCGCGTTATTGGCTCCGGCGTCAATCGCCCCGACTTAATGCAGCGCTATGGTCTGTATCCACCACCAGCAGACGCCAGCCCTGTACTGGGTTTAGAGGTATCGGGCGAAATTGTCGCCGTCGGCAGCGACGTCAGCCGCTGGGCCGTGGGCGATATGGTGTGCGCGCTGTGCAATGGTGGCGGCTACGCCGATTATACCGTAGCCCCCGCCAGCCAATGCCTTGCCGTTCCCAAGGGCATGTCGGTACTCGATGCGGCGGCGCTACCAGAAACCTTATTCACGATTTGGCACAATGTTTTTCAGCGCGCCAAATTAAAAGCTGGCGAGCACTTCCTCGTTCACGGCGGGAGCAGCGGCATTGGCACAACTGCCATTCGTCTCGCCACAGCGATGGGCGCCAAGGTTTATACCACCGCTGGTAGCGAAGCCAAATGCACAGCCTGTGAAGACCTCGGCGCGCTAAAAGCCGTTAATTACAAAACCGAGGCCTTTGAAAACGTCCTCGCCGAGGCATCTGACGGCCACGGCATGGATGTGATTTTGGATATGGTAGGCGGCGACTATGTGCAAAAAGATATAAAGCTCGCCGCCGCCGACGGCCGCATCGTTTTTATCGCCTTTCAAGCGGGCTTTACCGCCGAATTGAATTTTTTACCGGTACTAATGAAACGCCTGACCTTAACCGCCTCAACCCTGCGCGCCCAAAGTGCTGAACAAAAAGCCCAAATAGCCGCCGAACTAGAAGAGCAGGTTATGCCGCTGTACGGCAACGGCACAATAAAACCGGTAATTGATCAGGTCTTTCCATTTGCTGATATCGCCGCCGCCCATGCCCGCATGGAAAGTGGCGCCCATATCGGCAAAATTTTACTGCGGCTAGCGGAGTAAACTCGGCTTTTCCGTTAAAGTATAAATTGCCTTTTCAGCGCGGCAGGGTAGTATTGAGCGTCATAGGTATTAACTATTACGCTTTCACTATTGCACAGGTATTTTTATGACGCTTACCGAACTGCGCTACATTCTTGCCCTGAAAGATTCAGGGCATTTCGGCAAGGCGGCAGAAAAATGCTTTGTTAGCCAGCCCACCCTCAGCGTGGCCATTAAAAAACTGGAAGACGAACTCGGCATTTCTTTGTTTGAGCGCAATCGCGGACAAATTAAAACGACGCCGGTGGGCGAACAAGTGATTCGCCAGGCGCGCTATGTGCTAGAGCAAGCCGACCATATTCGCGAGCTCGCCAATCAGGGCCGCGACCCCTTGGGCACGCCGCTAGCCATTGGCGCAATTCACACCGTCGGCCCCTATCTTTACCCGCGCTGTATTCCGCTAATTCGCGAGTATGCGCCGGAGATGCCTTTATATATTGAGGAGAATTTAACCGGGGTCTTGCGAGAGCGCCTGCGCTCCTCCCAGCTCGACGCCATTATTGTCGCGCTCCCCTTTAATGAACCCGACGTTGTTACCCAGCCGCTCTACGAAGAACCCTTTGTTGTGCTGCTGCCCTGCGACCACCCCCTAGCGCAAAAAACGGCGCTACACCAAGACGACTTGCTCAATGAAAATGTTCTGCTCCTCGGTGAAGGCCACTGCTTTCGCGACCAGGTCATGGCCGCCTGCCCTGGACTTCGACAAACCTTTGCCAATGGAGATCGCCTACTGCAGTCCGTTGTCGAGGGCAGCTCACTCGAAACCTTAAAGCACATGGTCGTCTCCAAGCTTGGTATTACCATACTGCCGCTGTCCGCGGCGCAAGTTGCTCCCTATGGCGATGGCGTGCTGTGTACTCGGCCTTTTGTCGACCCCTCGCCAACCCGCACCGTAGCCTTGGCCTGGCGCGCGAGTTTTCCCCGCCACCAAGCCGTGGATGTTATTAGCCGCGCTATAAAAGCCTCGGCGGCGGCACTAACCTCGCTGCCAAGCTCACAAAGTCCATCCAAAACAAAACGTAAAATTAAAAAGTCCGGATGAGCCAAGCCACTGACAAGCGCAATCCGGCTACCACCGTGGCGCTACATCAACTTGGTGTCGCCACCTTAAAAGGTGTGGGCCCCAAGGTGCGCGAAAAGCTCGACGCACTGGGCATTAAAACCGTACAAGATTTACTGTTCCACCTGCCCCTGCGCTACCAGGACCGCACCCGTATTACGCCGATTGGGGCCATGCAATTAAGTACCGACGTCGTCATTGAAGGTAAAGTGCTGGTTGCCGATGTCGTATTCGGCCGCCGCCGTAGCTTAGTCTGCCGAATCCAAGATGGCAGCGGCACCACCACCCTGCGCTTCTTCCATTTTAGTGCGGCGCAAAAAGCCCAACTCACCCCTGGTGCGCGGCTGCGCTGCTTTGGTGAACCCCGCCGGGGCAGCGGTGGCCTAGAATTTTACCACCCGGAATACCGCGTTCTCGGCGGCGACGAACCCGTAGCTGTAGAAGAGCGACTCACGCCGATTTACCCAAGCACAGAGGGCTTTGCCCAAACCAGTTGGCGCAAGCTCTGCGATCAAGCGCTACAGTATCTAGAGCACCACCCAGTAAGTGAATGGTTACCAACTAAATCACTTCCCTATGCCCTTAATAACGGCCAATGGACCTTGGCCGAGGCGCTGCGCTACTTACACCACCCGCCAACTGACGCCTCGATCAGTCAATTACAAGAAGGCTTACACCCCAGCCAGCGGCGCCTGGCCTTTGAAGAATTGCTTGCCCATAATTTAGCCCTGCAAGAGTTGCGACGCGAAACCCAGCGCGGTGGCGGCCCGGCCCTCGACGGCCCAACAACACTACAGCGCGGATTTTTAAAAGGCTTGGGGTTTACGCTAACCGGCGCGCAACAGCGCGTGGCCAAGGAAATTGCCAAGGACTTGCGCAGCCACACCCCCATGCTGCGTTTGGTTCAAGGTGACGTTGGCAGCGGTAAAACCGCCGTGGCGGCACTCGCCGCATTGCGGGCAGTCGCCAGCGGCTACCAGGTCGCGATTATGGCGCCCACTGAAATTTTGGCGGAGCAACACTACCAAAGCTTCAGCCAGTGGTTTGAACCCCTCGGTTTAAATGTGGCCTGGCTTACCGGCAAATTAAAAGGCAAAGCCCGTCAATTGCAAAGCGACGCCATTGCCGATCACAGCGCCCATGTCGCAGTTGGCACCCACGCGCTATTCCAAAACGATGTAGAGTTCGCCCGACTCGGTTTAGTCATCATCGACGAGCAACATCGCTTTGGTGTGCACCAGCGCCTAGCGCTAAAACAAAAAGCCGCGGCCCAGGTCGGCCAGCCCCATCAGCTCATCATGACCGCAACGCCTATTCCACGGACCTTGGCGATGACCGCCTACGCCGACCTCGACACCTCGGTCATCGATGAATTGCCACCGGGCCGCAGCCCAGTCAATACCGTGGTACTGGCCAATGACCGGCGCGGCGATGTAATGGAAAGACTCCGAGGTGTTTGCGCCAGCGGCCAGCAGGCCTATTGGGTGTGCACCCTGATCGAAGAATCTGACAAGCTTCAAGCGCAAGCCGCTGAAGCCAGCTGGGAGCTATTAAAAGAAACCCTGCCCGAATTGCGCATTGGTCTAGTGCACGGCCGCATGAAGCCCAAGGAAAAAGCCGCTGTCATGGCGGACTTTAAAGCGGCAGAATTAGATTTAATCGTCGCCACCACGGTAATTGAAGTCGGGGTAGACGTGCCCAACGCCTCGCTAATGATCATTGAAAATGCCGAGCGTCTTGGTCTAGCCCAACTTCATCAATTGCGCGGGCGCGTCGGCCGTGGCAGCCAGCAAAGCTTTTGCGTACTGCTTTACCAAACGCCGCTGTCACGCAATGGTCGCGAGCGTTTAGCCGCCCTGCGCGACAGCAATGACGGCTTTGTTATTGCCGAACAAGATCTAGCACTGCGCGGTCCCGGCGAAGTACTTGGCACCCGCCAAACCGGCTTAATGAGTTTTAAAATAGCCGATTTACAGCGCGACGACGACTTACTCGACGCGGTGCGCGAACAAGCCCAGCACATCATCGAAAACCACCCAAATAACGTTAAACCGCTTATCCAACGCTGGCTTTCGGGGCGCAGTGTATATGCCTCGGTATAAAGCCTTTTTGCAAAAGCCTTGCGCTCTTAGTCGACATCACCAAAAACATCGACTACACATAAAGAATGATCGATAAAATTAAAAACCTGCGCCGCTTCTTCCGGCTGCCCTACCCCAAGGCCGCCGAACCGCCGCTCACCGTAGATAAAGACACCACCTACCGCGTTTTAGAAATTTCCGAACGCGGCATTTTACTGGCCCCAAAATCGAATGCGCCTCTACAAATCGGTGAAACCCTGCGGGGCAATATTCGGTTTCACGACCAACACTGCGAAGAAATCGAAGGCCAAGTGTACCGCCTAGACTCCCGTGGGGTGATCATTGCCTTAAGCCAAGGCATTAGCCCAAAATACATGATGCAGGAACAAATTTACGTCAAAAATACGTTTCCGGTGTTTTTCCGCTACACAATACGAGAGAACTTTAAGGCAAGCCATTAACCGACTGCCGCCCCCAGCTAAGGCTCTTTCACCGAAAAAGCTGCGCCATATTAAGATGCGATAACAGAGCCGTATTCATTGTCGCCATCACTCGCTTGGCAAAGAAACACGAGCATCACAATGAGACCGACGAGCGGCACCAGGTAAATTAACTGCCACCACCCCGACCTGCCCGTATCGTGAAGCCGCCGCGCGGTAATACTGATACTTGGCAGCAATACCACCAAAGAAAAAAGCGAGGCCAGCCAAACCGTGTTCAGCACATAGTCGACAACAGAAATGGCAACATAAATAAGGAAGTAAGCCAGCACAAACATCCAATACGCTTGTCGACTTGCCCGGCCGGAAAACTCAGCATACTTTTTAAACGCGTCAGTAAAATATTCCATCGTTAACCCTTTATTCATTTTTTCTGCTGTAAAGAGGCGTCACAGGCTATTTGCCACTAATCTTTTTTGTCGATTGTAATCTCAATGGTTTTACTACTACCCGCAAACCACTTTTGTATATATAAGGAACCGACAATAGGCGCAGTTCCTTCGTCGGGAATTTCTTTATAGCGAACACTGTTTTTTGTCTCTTTTTCAAACTCAAATTTAAGGACTTTCTTTGACATAAATCTTTCCACCAGACTATTTTTTATCGCTGTCCATCTTTGCCTTGAGATCAGCAAAGGGGTTGAATGTGGCCGCTTTTGACTTTTTCTCCGTGGTACTGCCATAGCGGACTAAGTTTTCGTATTTGGTATGCTCCTCGTCATGGCAATAAATACATAACAGTTCCCAATTACTACCATCAGGCGGGTTGTTATCATGATCGTGGTCGACGTGATGCACCGTTAACTCAGATAAATTCCTACGCTCAAAATCACGCGCGCACCGCCCGCAAACCCAGGGGTAAAGCTTTAAGGCTTTTTCCCGATAACCGCTGGCGCGCTTAGTATTGTACTCGCGCTGTTCTGCTAAAACTTGATCCAGTGTCTTCTTTTGACCGCTCATTATCTTGCCTATACGGTTTTAAATTTAATCACTTGACTATCTTTATTCGGCAGCACCGACTTACAGTTCGTCTAAGCGATAGCGAATTTTTTGTTAGCTCTAAAGTATAGTGATTGACGTCGAAATCACTATATTTTTGGTGAAACTGAAATTTTTTGGCATTATTACTACTAACGAACCGTATTTTTAAAGGACTCTAATAAAATAAACGCCTCGTTAGGATTTGAAGAATAAGCAGAATCACTCAATGGACGATCCAGATAGTCACTGTGAGCAGCTTTCTCTTCTTCCGTAAGATTTCCGATATCTTTAAAGCCCATTTTCCAGTCACTAAACCTTCGGGAATGAATAGGCGACCTTAATAAGGTTATTATGCGCGTATGCCGTGGATCACTCGATATTCTCTTATGCAACTCATCGACGGCATGTGCATCACCTTCGAGAACCTGCATAAAATTACCGTCTTTGAATAGCAGCAGACCTGTGATTTGCTTTTTCCCGTTGGCTTCGCGACTAGCTCTTAAAATTTTCTGTATATCTGAATCGGTAAGCGATCTAACGGCAGAGCTTACGTATATCAATGTAACTAATGCCATAATCAAACCTCTATTAATATAAGACCCACCGCCACTATAAAAGGCACACCATAGCGCGTCCAGCCGTACGCATAAAATACTTGTGCAAACAACTAAATATACATTTTTACTCGTGACGCCGCCCCCAATCAGATCCAATGCTTAGCAGCATGACTGGAGTCATTGAATGTAGAAGTGTCGCTATGGGCCAAGATAAGAAGTTTTATGATGCACGAATATCTATGTCACACCGACAGGCGCACTTTCAATACTTACAAGAAGAGATGAACCAAAGTGACAATTAGGATATAGAGGCTGCAGGCCCGAAATGTCATCAATGCACAGCTAAATTGCTAGTATCGTTACCAACACGACTTAATAAAATTCGTATTCCAAATTTAACCGAACAGTATAACCAGCACTGCTTTCATTTAAACCAAGGACACTGCCCAATTCCCAATGAATGCTGTTGGTGCTGCTTAAGCGAGTCATCCCCACCAGCGCGGGGCCAATGCCGCGATAATCTTCGGCGGCATAAAATTCTAGCGCGGGCTCCAGATAGGGTTTATAGCGGTAGCGGGCCTGCGCCGAAAAGCTGGTTTCAAACTCGTCGCCGTTAACCTCGCTGTCTTCGTAAAGTAATCCAGCATTGGCGGTGAAGATATAGCTGTGCCACTCCCGCAGCGCGATGATTTTGGTCGCCAGTTCTTCCACATCACTGTCGCGGCTATTTTCGTACTCCAGCAGTACACCCCAATCTATTGCGTACTCGCCCTGCTCGGTGAGTTGCCAGCGAGCTTCGAGTTCGTAACCACTGAAGCTTGCAGCATCGTCATCGCCGCGACCGATGACATAGGCCTCTAGGGCGAGGGTGTCGCTAACTGCCGCGCCAAAACCGAGACGCTGAATAACAATGCCATTTGGCGCTTGAACGCCTCCCTGCGCTCGGCTGACCCGGTATTCCAATTCTTTTTCAAGGACATTAACGTAGGGCGCGTAAATTTTGTCTACAGCCAAACCGTCGGCAAACACCGCGCCAGTCAAGGAACCCAATACCAACAGGCCTAATTCAAGCTTGCGCGAGCCTAGCATTATTGCTCATCCGGCTTAGTTGGCGATGCCGCATTTATACCCGCGCGATAACGCAACGTTAAGGTGGCAAGCATGACCGCAATCGCAAATACATAAATCGCAACTTGCGCTGGTGCGGGAGTGGCCTCATAGCCCACCATGGCGTAAAGCAATTGCCCCGGCAGGCCGTCTTCGGGTAAAAACCCGCTGCTATCCCAAGCTTGACCGTCGGGTAGGTAATCCGCCTGAATCAGCATTTTACAGCCTTGTAAAATCATGCCGCCCGCCACCAGGGTAAGTAACATACTGCCAAAAAATACGGCGCGACGCGGACTAAAACTCAGCAGCCAATAATAAAATAAGGCGCAAAAACTAAAGCCGATACCCAAGCCAATTACCGCGCCGCTATATAAACCTAAGCGCGATTCTTGATTACCTTGAAAGGCTGATAAATAAATATAAATCTCTGAACCTTCGCGGATCACTGCCAAGGCAATAGCGACGGCCATCGCCACGAATAAAATACTATTTAGTGACTGACGACGATTAAGGTAAAACACTAATTGTTGACAGCTATACAGTAAGCAGAGATAAATCAATAATTGAATCCCCGCATCACTCAGCTCTTGGCCCACGCCACCCATGGCCGATGAAATACTGCCCATCTGCTGACCATAACCTACGGACCCAAGCAAGCCTACTAATACCCCCCATTTAAACCAGGCCTGGCTCACGCCCAATTGTCGGCACATAGACAATAGAATACTTATCAGCAGTGCCGCTTCAAGTACTTCACGAATGATAATGACGACGCTAGTCAGCAGCATTTTACCTTACTCGATTTAATTCTCATTCAGCAATTATCTTGCCTTGAGCACTCTTGGGATTAAACTCGCCGAAAAATGGATACTCTCCCGCCGGTAACGGGCCAATAAATAGTAAGGCCTTCTGGCCGCCCAAAATTACTTTTTCGCGATTCAACTCGTAACTTTCAAATTCTTCCGGCGTGCTATCGCGGTTGTATACCCAAAGTTTTATTTTGGTATTGGCGGGCACCCGCAATTCTGAGGGCGTAAATAAATGTTCGCGTATTTCCAGGTTGAAGCTGGGCTTTTCTGCCCAAACTGAGGTCGCGGCTAACAACAATAGCGCAGCGCCGATTGAATGGCTCAAGGTCGACATTAATTTGCTCATACCTGCTCGCCCTCATCGCTACGACCGAGCGCTTTTTTTGATTTAGCGCTAGGCGGTAATGCCTTATCACTGCGCAACGGTGCGGGGAATACGATCGATACCGCCAAGCCCCTGCCCTCTAAACCTGTTGCCATGACGATGTTAGCCCCGTGTAATTCTGCAATATGCTCAACGATCGATAAGCCTAAACCACAGCCGCTCACTCCCGAGCTGTGGCGGTCTCCCCCCAGCCGATAAAAACGTTCGAACACCCGACTCTGCGCCTCAGCCGATATCCCCGGTCCGTTGTCTGCAACGGTTAGCCAAACCTCGCTGCTCTTGACCTCGGTGCGCAACTCAATGCGTCCGCCCTGCTGGGTATATTTACTGGCATTATTGACCAAGTTTTGCAGTAAAATCCCGAGTGCAAAGCGGTCGCCATCCACTGTTACCGCATCGCCCGCTAACTCGATGGTTTGCTGTTTAGCAGCGCAATCGGCGTAGCGCTCCGCAATCGCATCGCGAGCTAAGCCTGGCAATGAGATTTTTTCAAATTTTGCTGGGTAGTGATCTGGTGTAGTGCGGTGTAGCAATAGCATTTGCTCTACTAAATGTGCAAGGCGGTCTACGTCTTTAGTCAAGCTGCGCAGAGAATCGCTGCCGTTGGGCAGCTCATCGCGCACATTGTGAAGGTGCATTTTAATTGCACTGATGGGTGTCCGTAATTCATGTGCGGCATCAGCAGAGAAGCGGCGTTCTCGTTCAAACGAGGCGCTCAAGCGACTTAGCATAGAGTTTACCGATTGAATAACCGGCAGCAGTTCTACCGGTGCACCATCGACTCGAATGGCGCCAAAATCGTCGGTCGGTTTTCGGCGCAGAATGCCCGCCAGTACGCCAAGGCTACTTAAGCCGCGACCAATGATTAACCAAATTAATATTCCCGCCACGGGTAATACCAGAACCACTGGTACAATAGATTCTAATATCACACTCTCGGCTAAGCGATAGCGTTGATCTACGCGCTCAGCGACCACCACTCGTCGCCCCGTATTCGGGTTTAAATAGCTTAGCGTGCGCCACCGGTAATCATTAAAATTATGCTCACCAAAACCCGGTACTTCGCTAATAATTTGCGCGGGCGCGTGGACAGAACGCCACAGTAATTTGCCTTCGCCTGAAAAAATTTGAAAGACCATTTGCTCATCATCTGCCGACGGTGGCGATTCCTCATTCGGCAATGGCATAGCCGCAAATTGCGCGGCCATTTCGCTTAGCTTTTGATCAAATAGGCTTTCGGCCTCGAGCATACTTGAGCGATAACCGTGCAGCGCGGCAATAAAATTAACCAGCATAAGTGCCGACAACACACTAATGATCAAAAAACGGCGCAGCGAGGTCATTCACTGTCACCGAGAATGAAGCCAACCCCACGAATGGTCTTGATAACCGAGTGACCTAATTTTTTGCGGAGGTTATGCACATGTACATCCACAGTATTACTGTTGACTTCATCGCCCCAACTATAAAGTTTTTCCTCTAATTGCTCACGACTAAATACCTGACCAGGGCGGTCAGCCAAGGCCCGTAAAATGGCAAATTCGCGGCGAGAGACCTTTTGCACTTCACCATTCAATTGCACTTCATGGCTGGCGATATTAAGGCTGACATTGCCAATATGAATTTCTGCTTCGCGCAGTGGCCCGCTGCGCCGCGACAGCACGCGGATGCGGGCCAATAGTTCTTCAAAAGCAAATGGCTTTGTAAGATAGTCATCGGCGCCGGCATCCAGTCCAGCAATTTTATCGCTAAGACCGTCCCGGGCGGTGAGGATAAGAACAGGTATACCGGCTTGAATTTTGCGCAACGCCTGCAACAGACTAAGACCGTCGATATCTGGCAAGCCCAAATCCAATATTACTAAATCTAACTGGCCTGCTTCATAAAAACGCAGAGCATTGGCGCCAGTCGCCGCGTGGTCAACGGCATACCCCGCCCGCCGCAGCGCGGTCAACATACCTTGGGCTAAACTTTCATCGTCTTCGATAAGCAGTAAACGCATTATTGAAACTCACTTTTTAATAAGCGTAGCGCATTCGGTGTTGGCATACTAACACGTACTGCTTTAGCGCAAGGGAGCATCGCCTTGCTGCTTGGCATAGCGTTTTATTATCGGTAGCTGTTTTTTCAGTGCCGTTGCGACTAGGCAGGGAAACAAGCCGTTTAAGCGCACAAAAAACTTCTCTGGCCAACCCAGGTAACGGTTACAGCTGTGCCGCTCAGTAAGTAGTCGCATAGCGGCTAATGCAACCACTTCAGGCTCGTCCTCGCGATTACCCAGCTCTGCGTTCATTGCAACCACAGCCGCGCTATTCATTTTAGTTCGCACTGCGCGTGGGGCAAGGTAATGCACTGCTATTTCTTGGTCTGCCAATTCTCGTTGTAAAGCCTCGGTAAAACCGCGCAAACCAAACTTGCTCGCACAGTAGGCACTAAAACCGGCGTAACCAATACTGCCAAAGCTTGATCCAACATTAATAATACAGGCGTTCGCACTCACGCTGAGCAGGGGTAATAGGCCGCGGCACAAGCGCATGGGCGCCAGTAAATTTAATTGCAGCATCTGCGCTAGATCATCATCTTGCACCTCAGGGAGCAAAGCAAAACCAGCAACACCGGCATTGTTAATGAGGACATCCACGCCCCCGATGTCGGCCAATTCAGTTGCGAGGCGAGTAATAGCTGCGGCGCTACTTAAATCGGCTAGCATAATTTGATGGCGTTCAGGCTGAGCCAAGCGATTTCGAAGCACGGCCAGCTCGTCACTATTTCTGCCGACTAATACCAAACGATGCCCCGCTTGCGCAAAGGCTAACGCCATGGCGCTACCGATTCCACCGGTAGCGCCCGTTATTACAATTTTAAGCACAGTCATGTTGTCGCCCTGTTAAGCCGCTTAGCTTTATTGCCCAATCTTATGCGGCACTCGATAGCGTGGCGGTATCCCCCAGCTCACGAAAGATATCGCCATAGAGCTGATAAAATACTTTTGCGCTGCGAATAATCTCAGCTTGGTCAGCGGTATTGTTGATACGGTTCATTAAGTCTTTAAAGAACTCGACATGGCTTACATCTAAGGCGCCGTGGGATTTCAAATAGCTAAAGGCCTTATTGGGCAAACTCAAACTCGTTTGAATAGCGTCCGCCGCGCTGTCGGCAATGGCGATACTGGTGCCTTCCAATACCTGGACCATGCCAAAAAAGCCCACTGGATTCACTCGGTTAATTTTGTCGTAGGCATAGGCCACCATCACGTCGGTCGCCTGCGCGGGTAGGCTATGACGAACAAATTCACTGTCACCGCCGCAAGCGCGAATATCGCTAAGTATCCACTCCTGATGGCCAAGCTCTTCTGCTATGTATTCCGCCACTGCCTCTCGCAGCCACTCGTAATGATCTGGTAAACGGCCGCCACAAGTCATCAACAAGGGTACGGTGTGTTTAACATGGTGAAAGGCCTGACTTAAAAAGCCAATGTAATCTTGCAAACTTAACTCACCCGCCACGCCACGCTGCAGGAATGGGATGTGATACAAGGCCTCACGGTCGGCTTGGGTCTCTGCTTGTAAACGATCATAAAAGGTCATGCTGTTCTCCGTTGCTTCTGCGCTGCGTATCAGTATCTAATCGACGAATTGTTTGACCGGACGATCTAAAATGACGCTGCGATCCAGCTTGTGAATAAACAATGCTGGGGTAACAGTGCGCAAGCAATTCTGGGTAGGCAGTTAAAATGGCGTCTCTTTGTAAACGTCCATTCGCCGTGAGCAGACCGTCTGCAACCGTCAAACGTTTGGGCAAAGCCGCCCAACATTTGAGCTGAGCGTAATCAGGTAAACGCTGATTGCACTCGCGAATATATTGGCCAATATCGTCGTAGCTATAGCCTGGTGTGATGAAAATCAGGGCGCTGCAATAGGCTTCAGCATCACCAATCACCAGACACTGAGTCACACCGGCGTAAGCCATTAATTCGCTCTCCGGCCACTCCGGCGATATATTTCGGCCGTAGCTGCTCACCAATAGATTTTTGCTACGACCCTTGAGCCACAGAAAGCCACTATCATCTACTTCACCGAGATCTCCGGTAGCTAATGCTTGGGCGAATTGATCCTCCTCGCCGTTAAGATAGCCGAGGTATACATTGCCCTTAACTATCACCTGGCCCTCGACAATCTCAACATCGCAGTGAGATAAAACTTTACCGGCTGATCCTGGCCGCTCGCCGCCAGGCGTGTTCAAACTCACAACTGAACCACACTCAGACAGGCCATATCCTTCATACACAGGAAAGCCCAGTTCCCGCGCCTGGGCAATTTGTTCCGGCGCGACTCGCGCACCGCCCACTGCCACAAACAATAAACTGGCAGGCGGCTGCCAATGGTCTCGTTCCACGAGGGCGATCAAGTCCTTAAGTATCTGGGGCAGTGACACAAAGCTGTCGGGCTGCCACCGACTTATGTTGTTCGCCAATTCGCTTACCTCAAGTCCAGAGCTGCCCGCCCAGCCCAAGCTCTGTAAGCCGGGTAATACAACTTCGGCGCCGCGTAGCAGCCCCGCGTACACGCCAGCCACATTTTCTAATAAGGTGGCCAGAGGCAACACCGCCAAATGCCGTCGCAAGGTGCTTGTCGACAGCGCAGCGTTCAGCGCCGTGGCCGTAGCAAATAGATTTGGCGCAGACAAACATACGCCTTTTGGCGCCCCGGTTGATCCCGAGGTATAGGTGATTTTCGCAGTGCCACGAGGCATGCTGGTGTTGTGTGCTGCCACGGCAAGCGGCCACGCCGTAAGCTCTGGCAAACAATTAAACGCGGTGGCCACCCCAGCACTGTCACACACAATCTGCAGTTGCGGATCACTACTAAGACGGTCACTGATTAGTGTATCCGCCGCACTGCTCGCCAAAACATTGGTCAACTGCGCTTGACTAAAAAAACCGGGAATGGGAATTAGTGCAATACCCGCTTGCAAGCAGGCAAGGTCGACAATAACCCATGCGGGACTATTATCAGCAATTAGCGCAGCACGACGAATTCCTTTTGCGCTCAGCTCCCCGGCAAGCGTATCTACCACTGCAATCAAGTCTTTATATACATAGTGATCGCGCTCGCCCGACAAGGCCGGCCGCGCCCCCAAAGCGCTTGCAATACGGCGTAATTCGCTTATTAAATCAGTCATATAAAGCGCCAACGCTATCGCTGCTGCAGGCTTCTATTTGGTATTTGCAGCTGGCTAATAACATGCTCGACGTGGGCTGGCGGGCAAAGCTGGTCAGCGCGTCAACGGCATTCACCGCAACCAGAGAGGGCGAGCTATTATAATAGGTTCCCCAGTCAACCAATTGCCCACCGAGCTTACTGCCGTCGGCCTTACCCAAAACATACTGCTTTACGCCGAGACGAGCCAATAACTTCTGCACCTCTGGGGTTGCGGTAAATACCGCCCACTGCGCGCCCACCTGAACAATAAGCGCCGCAAGTGCAATGAACAGCATTTGACTACTGCCACGCCATGTTGCAACAAGATTGCCGATTTCCACCAAGCTGCCGCGTGCAACGGAAATTTTAATTAAGTCGCCCAAGATAAGCTCGGCAGGGGCCTCTAGGTACTGCTCTAAAAATAGTTGCGTATCATAAGCGGCGCGGCGCATACCAAGCACACCGCCGAAGCCATTGGCTGCACGTAGCACAAGTAAATAGGGCAGAAATTCTCGCAGCGTCGCGCCATAACTCGCCGCAAATTTTTTGGCGATATACGTCTCAATCTCGGCACGTTCCGGTGCATTGCGGCTTATAATACTCAGCCGCGACGACGTATCGTGACTGGTATCTCGCCGCAAATTATTTGCCGTGGTGCTTAATCGGGCTTCTACCGAAGCGCTTTGCATTGAGTACATCTTTTCGCCCTCACATCGCAATTTCATGCTGGTAGCGTAAAGATCAAATTTTAAGGAATACTTAAGAAAATAACGGAAGGGAGAAAACAAGGGCAGCCACGGCGATATTGTGGCTGCCTTCATCTATCGAGCAAAGAATACATTGGCAATGACAAGCAGTAACGACGGGAAGGTATGCGGCAGCACTTTGTCACGAGTGCGGCATTACCCAGCACTCGAAAAAAATGAATGCCTAGCGCTCGCTAAGCACTGCCCAAACAAGCACTACAAAACTTACCAGCTTACCGACTTAGAGGAGCCACGCTTTACAATCGGAGTTTCGCCTTCCCAAATAGCTAAACCAGATTTAATCTCTGTTAAGCTCAACTGAAAGAAGTACTCCACCTGGGTTTTGTTACGACCCATGCTGTGATTGCGCTGCAATATTTTACCCGTGAGCGACAAGTCTGGTGCTTGCAGCTGCCCCTTTGCGGCAATACCTTTCTGGTCAAATTCACTATTACCACGCAGTTCGCGGGCAACATAACTCATTTCGTCTTCGGGGCCATTAAACGCCACCGCCGTAGTGACCATAACCTTGCCGGAATTAAGCAGTTCAATGCGGATTTTTTTCACGAGCTGGTCGGTATCAATCCTCTGCATGGTGTCGTTAATCATGCGCCCAATCGCCAAAATATAACGACCGCCGCCGGGCTTGCTCACCGCCCCACTGGCAATCATCGACTGTACAGCTTCACCGGCTGCTTTTTCAAAATCCCGGTATTCCAAGCCCATTACCGAGTCGGCGGTGTCGTTGTTGGTATCAACAATTTTCACACCGCTGGCACAGCCCGTTAGTACCAGCGCCATAGCGCAGGCTGCAAATAATTTTTTCATGTGTTTACCCCTTTATTTTTCGGCAATTTCAAAACGATAATCAACGGCTTCTGGCCCCGGCCCGCTCTGCACAATTTCCACGGTTTGACCCGGCTCAATCGTGCGCTCCTGCCATTTACCTAATACGGTTGTCACTGGCTGGCCATCGGCTCGATACCACAGTACACGGAAAGAAATCCGCACTGTGCTCATGGCCTTGGACTCAGCCCGCAGCATTAATTTGGTACCGGTTTCACGGTCTGGCCACTCGCGCAGCTCCAAAATATCGAGGTAGCGACCGTCGTAGCTAACGTGTGCCGCCCACGCTGGCGCATCGTCTCCCTGCCGTAAACCGGCACAAGCCGAGACCAATAGGGCTAGTCCAAAAACCACCATAATCCGCTTTAATATAGTCATCGATGATTCCTTTTATAAATAAAACAACTCGACATAGGGCGCGGCATTTGGGCTTGGCTGCTTAATATAGATCAACACATCTTTATCTGCAGGCAAACTCATTGTCGTCGCCAAACCACTACCATAAGGTATTCGTAAATCTACTGCCTGTTTAGCGGGCATTTTTGCTAAAAACCACTGTTCCGGCATGGCATGCCAGCCACGGGTATCTGCTGAGGCACTGGCATTGGCGTAGACCATGCCCGCAATATTGCCCAGCGGCCCCAACTCTTTTGCCATGCGATCTTGGAGCACGGCCTTGCTCGCCGCCGACACAATTGCCCGTGTTACCGTTGCCGACCAGCGCTTTTGAAACTCGGTTTGCATGACTCTGTCCATACGCGCAAAGGGCTGCAGCTCCACCACCTGTGCGCCCACCGCCATGCTATTTACACTGCGGCTAGGTCGGTTTACTAGCTCCGGGAGCGCCACCGTTACCTGAATAAAGGCATTCATGGTAAACCAGGGTATCGAAAAGCGCTTTTCGCTATACACCGGGCTTAAGCCGCTTTCATATACTATCCAGCGCTGAGCAGCTCCCGTACTCAAGCGCCCCCGCTGCCGCAAGTTCAATAAATCCTCAGCGATAATGGGGTGGCCACCAACCATGCCATTCACTCGTTCTAATAAGGTCTCGGCCTGGCCAATGTCGCTACCCGAACCACTCGCGAGAAACATCGCATTCATATAGGCCACGGCGGGGTTCACAAAGCTGTCGTAGACCTGCCACTGATCCATATTCGGAAAGTTCTGGCGCAACGCACTCTGCACACCGGGTGAGCGCAGGTTACGTTTGGCCTCCGCACTTTCTTGTTGCGCTTCGACAATCATCTCTTGATAGCGTTCTACCGCAATCCGTGCCCGCTCATTGGCACGGTTAAATTCCACCCGGGCATTGTCTTTCTCGCCCAATGACCAAAATGCCAGTGCCTTGTAAAAATTGCTTAAAATACGCTCGGCTGGCGGCGGCTCATAGGAGCGCACCGCGTCGTTCACCAAGACGGCGCCAATATTTTCGCCGAGTTTTCGGGCGCCGCCCTGCACATCTTTGTCTTTAAATAGGTCCTCTAGGGCGTCGTAATGGGCAATCGCCCGGCGGGGATTGCCCGCCAAACGCCAATTTTCGGCCACCTCAAGATGCAATAATACTTCGCCAGAGCGGGCCACAACCGGCTGTAGTTCTCGAGTTTTAAGATCCATTAAGCCGAGCTGCTGTTCAATAGCCTCAGCGGCAGCGAGGTATTGCCCTGCTTGGTAGCGCTGGTCGATATTTTGGACAAAATCGCTGTTTTGGTAGCTAACGCAGCCGCTTAGAAATAGTGACAGCAATAATAAATAGCAGGCGTGAGCAAGTAGCGGCCAAAGTTGACTAAGCCTTTTTACTTGATCTATCACTTATTAGCCCACTCCCAATACAAATACGCTGAATAGCCCTAAGGCTGTGCTATAGACCGCTGCTTTTAGAATCCGTGCGCAGTGCCTGCAAGCCTTTTTCAATGGTGTTCAAATGCTCGCGAACCCCGGCTTTGCTACGCGAGATACCCACCGCAAGAATATCCAATACCGCCATATGGGCGAGGCGCGACGGCAGCGGTGTGTAATCGCCGTCGTCTTTATCGACATCAATGGCAATGGCAAGATCAGCCAACACCGCTACTGGCGAACCCGAGGGCGCCAAAGCAATCACCGGTGCGCCACTTTGCTGGGCCAACTTGATGGCGTCAAGTAGGGCGCGGGTTCGGCCCGACTGGGAGATGGCCACCACCACGTCGTTTTTCTGCAGTGACATGGCCGACATCGCTTGCACATGGGGGTCGGAATACACACTGGCCGAAATTTGCAGACGAAACAGATTGTGCTGGGCATCGGTGGCCACCGCCGCCGAGGCGCCAAAGCCGTAAAACTCCACCCGCCGCGCGGCGCTAAGCAGGGCTACAGCCTGTTCAATGGCGCTGACTTCAATGCTGTCGCGCACTTTTTTTAAAGCTTCCATGGTGGAATCAAACACCTTAAAGGTGTACTGGCGGGCGGAGTCTTCGTCGCCAAAGCTGAATTCTTCGTAGTCTGGGCTGTGGGCGATATGCTGAGCGAGGGCAACCTTAAAGTTCTGAAAGCCATCACAGCCTATCGCGCGGCAGAAGCGCACCACCGTTGGCTCACTAACATGGGCCTCTTGAGCTAAATCGACAATCCGCATATGAATGACTTCTTTGCGGTTTTCAAGAATATAGTCGGCCACCTTGCGCTCGGAGCGCCGCATTTGCTCCCGGCAGGTCTCCATGGCGCGGATAATATTTCTCGGTCGCAAATTTAACTCCGACAGCTCAGTTTTAGTTATTTAGGCCCTTTATTGTAACTCAGCCTAGAAGTATTGGCGCCTACTCGCCGCTAAACGGTGTTTCCCCCCAATATTGGGGAGGTCACCCCGCGCAATAAGCCCTAGCCTTACTCTAGGGGAGGCTCTGCACAAGGTGTGTATTTAGGGTTTGATCTTATTAAAAATAGTGCGGCTATTGGAGTAGCGACAATGAAGTTAAAATTGCTTGGTTTGAATTGTATATTTCTTATCAGTGCCTGCGGCGGTGGAAGTGGCTCTAGCGGTGGCGGCGGCTCGCCCGCAGCCGATGATAGCCTGCAAGGCATTTTTACCGATAGCCCGGTGTACGGTGTTAAATACCAAACCGATAGCTTGCAGGGTCTGACCAACGCCCTCGGCGAATTCAACTACCGCGAGGGTGAGTCAATTGTATTCTCTATTGGCGACTTACAGTTCCCTAGCATCAGCGCTAATGAGCAAATCACCCCAACCGACCTCGCCCAAGATAACAGCGAGGTTCGCACCAATATCTTGCAGTTACTGCAATCGCTAGACAGCGATGGCAACCCCGACAATGGCATTGAGATCTCAGCTGAAGCAGAAAACGCCTTTAAAGGCAGCACCTTAGATTTAGAAAGCGCCGACTTCGACAGCGAAGCCCAAACGATACTGGATACCATCAAAGACGGTATTCAGCTTGTCAGCGAAGCCCAGGCTGAAGCGCATTTTCAACGCGCGCAGCAATCGCAAATTCTCGGCAGCTGGCTATACAGTGAAGGGGAAGGTAAGCGAAATGTACTGACCTTTATTGACGAAGCACGCTATATCATTATTCATGAACACAGCGATGACGGTGATCAAACTGCCGGTTCAGTTGAATTTGGCAACTACACCTGGGACGTGGAGGATGGGGCATTCAGCACCTCGCTAATCGCCCAATCCGATAATTCTGGCGGCCTTTACGATGAAGGCAGCTCAGTATCAACGGCCAGCGTCACCGGCGACACTCTGACACTCAGTTTTACCGACACCGACAGCGGCACAGTCGCGTTTAGCCGCGTAAAAAATCTGAACAATGAAATACAGGGCGCGTGGCAACTCTACGAGCCCGAAGCAGATAACCTCAATATCCTCACCTTCCTGTCTAACTCCGAGTACGTTCTCGCGCACACCAATAACCTCGAAAGCTACGAGGACCTCCCTCCACAGGCTTTATCGGGTGAGTTTGGTACGTTTACGGTGGATGGGGGCAGCTATACCTTCTCTGCCAGTGTAGATAGCGACGGTGATGGCGGCTTATACAATAAGGATGAGCTGAGTTACAACATCAGTGGCTTAACGGCCGAACGGTGGGGCGACTTAAAGTTCGTGGACGAAGGCGATCAAATATTTTTTGCGCGAGTAGGGCAGTTCACAAGCACACTCGTTGCCGAGGGTGACGATTTAGTCGATATTCTTGTGAATCGTGGCGTCGGCTTTGATGAAACCGCCCTAGTTGGCAATTGGCAGGTCACCTCGACCTCGCCGTCTTATCACGACAAAGTGGGCTTTGTTGAAAGCTTCAGCGTTCAGCTCAAGGCAGATGGCACCGGCACCGTAACCTTCGGAGAAGATGATGTCACAACCCTTGTCTGGGAGGTCAACTCAGCGGGCACCCTGTCTTACACAGAGACCGATGACTCTGGCGACACTTGGCGCCTCAACATTGCACCGGTAAAAGGCGCGGCAAATAGTGTGTTAATTGATAGCAAAAGCCCCGCTGGCCAAGAAGATTTCGCCGATGTACTCGTTGAAGCAAGCTTTACACCCATAACAAGCAAGGAGCTACAAAAATAGCGGCACCTGCGCCACAAAAGCCCTAGGTATTCTGCCCATCCGAGCATGATACCTAGGGCTTTCTGCATTTTTCCGCATACGATTAACGCTGATCGTAAAGCGTCAAAAGCCTGCCATACCCTCCTCACTCTATCGATTTAGGCCCTTAGCCATAAAACTCGCTTCGAATAATGCCACTCACTCTCCGCTAATCACCATTTTAGCGGTGCCAGCGGCGGATAATCCCAGTAGAATACGGCGCCATGGACGTATCTTATATTCTTGACGAACTCAATGACGCACAGCGCGACGCGGTAACCGCCGACAGCACAGGCACCTTAGTACTTGCCGGGGCTGGCAGCGGTAAAACCCGGGTGCTGGTCCACCGTATTGCCTGGAAAATCAAGGTAGAGGGACTGTCGACCCACAGTATTATGGCGGTGACCTTTACCAATAAGGCCGCCAAGGAGATGCGCGGGCGCATCGAAAGCTTGCTGGGTAGCAGTTTAAATCACGGTATGTGGGTGGGCACCTTTCACGGTTTGGCTCATCGCCTGCTCAAGGCCCACGCCCAAGAAGCTGGGCTACCCAATAATTTCCAAATTTTGGACAGCGACGACCAGCTCCGCCAGCTCAAGCGTATTCACCGCGAGCTAGCGCTAGACGACAGCCGCTGGCCACCTCGGCAATCCCAATACTTTATCAACGGCCATAAAGATGAGGGGCGCCGCGCTGCCCACATCGACGATTTTGGCGGCGATCTTTACCTGACCACCATGCTCAAGGTTTACCGCCGCTACGAGGAGATCTGTCGCCAGCAAGGGGTAATCGACTTTGCCGAACTGCTGCTGCGCGCACTGGAGCTGTGGCGCGACAATCCAGCGATTCTCGACCATTACCAGCAGCGCTTTAAGCACGTTTTAGTCGACGAGTTTCAAGACACCAACGCCGTGCAATACGCGTGGCTGCGCCTGCTCGCCAGCAAGGGCATGGCGATGACCGCAGTGGGCGATGACGACCAGTCGATTTACGGCTGGCGCGGCGCCCGCATTGAGAATATTCAACAGTTCTCTAAAGATATTGAAAACACCCATGTGGTGCGCCTAGAGCAAAACTATCGCTCCACCGCCACCATCCTCAAAGCCGCCAATGCGCTGATCGCCAATAACAGCCAGCGCCTCGGTAAAGAACTGTGGACCGAAGACGGCGACGGCGACAAAATCTCGCTGTTTGCCGCCTTTAACGAACAAGATGAAGCTCGCTTTCTCACCGACCGCATTGCCGAGCTGGTCCGCGACGATTACCGCCGCAGCGATATTGGCGTGCTATACCGCAGCAATGCCCAGTCGCGAATACTGGAAGAATATCTGATTCGCGCCGGTCTGCCCTACCGCATCTACGGCGGTCAGCGCTTTTACGACCGCCTAGAAATTAAAAACGCGCTGGCCTATATGCGCATTGTTGAACTGCGCGACGACGACACCGCCATCGAGCGGGTGATTAACACTCCCACCCGTGGCATTGGCACCCGCACCGTAGAAATTCTGCGCGAATACGCCCGGGAGCATCAAACCTCGCTGTGGCGTGCAGCACTGGCCATTATTGAAAACGGCCTGCTGCCCGCCCGCGCGGGTAACGCCCTGCGCGGCTTTTTGGCATTAGTTGAAGACTTGGCCGAACAGTGTCGGGATAAACCCCTTGATGAACAGATCAACATCGCCATTGATCGTTCGGGGCTACTGGCCTTTCACGAAAAAGAAAAAGGTGAAAAGGGTCAAGCGCGGGTCGAAAACTTACACGAGCTGATTACAGCCGCCGCCGCTTTTGAACCAGAAGACGAAGACATCGAACCCCTGCGCGCCTTTCTCGACCGCGCCGCGCTGGACGCCGGTGACCAGCAGGCCGACGAACACGAAGACAGCGTGCAGTTAATGACTTTGCACTCGGCCAAGGGTTTGGAATTTCCAGCGGTGTTTATTGTAGGCGTGGAAGAAAACCTCTTTCCCCACAAAATGTCGATGGAAGATCCCGAGCGTTTGGAAGAAGAACGTCGCCTCGCCTATGTCGGTATAACCCGCGCCGAGCAAAAGCTGTTCTTAAGCTACGCGGAGTCTCGTCGTCTGCACGGCCAAGAAAGCTTTAACAGCTTGTCACGTTTTATCCGCGAAATACCCAATGAACTCATTGACGAAGTGCGCATTAATAATACCGTTAGTCGGCCAAGTAGTTACGCTCAAAGCGGCGCAACCACGGCGCAACAAGCCTCGGCAGCGGCAATGGGCATTGCCTTGGGTCAACACGTTTTACACAGCATTTTTGGCGCAGGCGTAGTACTCAGTTTTGAAGGCCAGGGCGCTAGCGCCCGCGTGCAAGTTAATTTCGAAGACGAAGGCAGTAAATGGCTGGTACTGCAATACGCCAATCTTCAAATTTTGTAAGACCGATTTTGAAATAGGGAAGACCATGAAGCCCAGTAAAAATAATTATACGCCGCTCATTATTCTCGTTTTGCTCGCCGCACTGGTCGGCATGAGCTGGCTTTATGTTGGCGAGCGCAGTCGCGACCACAGCCGCAGCGAGCAACAAAAGAGCAGCAGCGGCCAACAAGTTTTCCACTGGAAGCTGGTTACCACCTGGCCTAAGAATTTCCCCGGTTTAGGCACTGCACCGGAAAAATTCGCCAACATCGTCAACGCCATGAGCCAGGGCCGCCTGCTCATCAAAGTGTATGGCGCCGGAGAGCTAGTGCCCGCCATGGGGGTTTTTGACGCAGTATCTGCGGGCAGCGCCCAAGCTGGCCACGGCGCCGCCTATTACTGGAAAGGCAAACTGGCGTCCTCAATTTTCTTTACCGCGGTGCCCTTCGGCATGACAGCCCAAGAAATGAACGGCTGGCTGTATCACGGCGGCGGCATAGAGCTATGGCGCGAAGCCTATGCGCCTTTCAATATAATTCCCATGGCCGGTGGTAATACTGGCGTGCAAATGGCGGGTTGGTTTAATAAAGAAATCAACTCCATTGAAGATGTTAAAGGCCTAAAAATGCGTATTCCCGGCTCCGGCGGCGAAGTCTGGGATCGCCTCGGCGGCAGCGCAGTAACCCTTCCCGGCGGCGAGCTATACACTTCGCTGCAAACTGGCGTTATTGACGCCACCGAGTGGGTAGCACCATCAAACGATATGGCCTTTGGTTTTCACGAAGTGGCTAAATATTATTACTACCCCGGCTGGCACGAGCCCGGTTCAACTCTAGAACTAATCATTAACAAAGACGCCTTTGAAGCGCTGCCCAAAGATTTGCAAACCATTGTTGAAGCCGCCGCCCGCTACGCCAATGCCGATATGCTCGACGAATACACCGCGCGCAATAATACCGCGTTAAAGGAGTTAGTGGGGAAACATAAGGTACAGCTACGCAAATTACCAGACGATGTGCTGCGCGAATTACATCGGGTATCAGATGCCTACTTACTCGAATTATCTAAAACCGACGAACTCACCGGCCGAGTTTACCAAAGCTGGAAACAGTTTATGGAAGATGCCAAAGAGTATCATCACATCTCAGAGCAAGCGTATATTAATGCGCGGGATCTTTAATCGCCGCGCAGTTACAAACCCCAAATTAGGCAATTTTTAAGTATTTTTCGCTAATCTCCCAGAGGCGCTCTGCGGCTACATCGTCCTTGGCCCAGGGTTTTATTTTGCCGGGTTTGCAGTTAGCAAAATATTCACCACTGACATTGTCTAGACTTGGTGAAGTCGCCACAAATATCGAGGTCTTTGCGCCTTGCTCTGGGGTTTTAAAAAATAATTTAGTAATGCCGCCCACGATCTTGCCAAGCAGTGCGTTGTCCTGATGACCGAGGTGGGTGGCCACCGCTCCGGGGTGTACGCAATTCACCGTAACGCTAGTGCCTGCTAGTTTTTGCGCAAGTGACCGTGTCCAAAGAATATTGCAAAGTTTTGAATGGCCATACACCTTAAATATTTTGTAGGGTGTCGTTTTATATTCAATGTCATTAAATTGCACGCCTTTCACAAAGGCATGTGCCTCCGATGCCACGCTTACTATACGCGCCGGTGCACTTTCTTTAATACGCTCTAACAACAAATTGGTGAGCAAAAAATAAGCTAAATGATTTACTGCAAACGTTTCTTCTATGCCTTCTGCGGTCACCTTGCGCTTGGTGTTCATTACGCCGGCATTATTCAACAACAGGTGAAGGGGTTTACCCGTGTCTAAAAAATTCTGCGCTACCCGGCGAATATCTTGTTGACTGGCGAGATCGCCGAGTAACAAAGTTGCGCGGCACTCAGGGAACTGGGCGGCGATTTCGGCCAATACCGCCTCGCCCTTTTGCGCATTGCGGCACAACAGAAACAATTCAGCGCCCTGTGCAGCTAAAGCCAGTGCAGTTTCTTTACCAATGCCACTGCTGGCACCGGTGATTAAACAGACCTTATTGAGCATCGACATTATTATTCTCCATTATTGTCGTAAGCTTATCGGCCGAGATAATTTTGTGATCTTGCTTTAAAGCGGTTCGGCTTTAATCAACAACCCGAGTGCGGCCGTTACCATCTATTGCCACAAACACAAATTCACCTTCGGTCACTTTAGCGGGCTCGTACTGGTGCTTATTGGTTACCCAAACTTCAACCCGAACCCGAATAGAGCTACGCCCCACATCAACGATATCGGTGTAGCAACTTACCGCTGCACCAACATTGACCGGCGTCATAAATGCCATGGAGTCTACTGCCACAGTAGCCACCCGACCACCTGCGCGACGCGCGGCGGTTTGACTACCGGCAAGATCCATTTGCGACATTAGCCAACCACCAAAAATATCACCGCTGGCATTCGTATCTGCGGGCATGGCGATGGTGAGCAGGGCGAGTTCACCGGCAGGCTTGGGCGTGTCGTCGATGTCACGCATAAAATTGTCTCTCTAAATTAGGGTAAAATTAAATGCCGCATAGTTAACGTGCACCATTGGGCATTGTCAATGATGTGTATAGCATTATTAAAGCCGCGGGTATAGCAGGCTAAGCCCTTATTGCCCGCGGACCAAGGCCGGTAACCAGGTAGCCAAGCTCGGCCACCAAGCCAATAAAAATAACATTAGTAATTGCAAACCAATATACGGTGCCACCCCGCGATAAATATCTGCGGTCGACACCGACGGCGGCGCCACTCCGCGCAGATAAAATAGCGAAAAACCAAAAGGCGGTGTTAAGAATGAGGTTTGCAAATTCAGCGCAATCATAATGCCAAGCCAAATGGGATCAACGCCCATGGCTAGTAGGATCGGCCCCACAATTGGCACGACCACAAAAGTAATTTCGATAAAATCGAGAATAAAGCCCAGTAAAAATATCACCACCATCACGATCAGCGTCGCGGTAATCACGCCACCGGGTAAACCATCGAAAAAATGTTGGATGAGTTCGTCGCCGCCAAAACCGCGAAACACCAATGAAAACACGGCGGCGCCGATTAAAATCATAAACACCATGCAGGTGACTTTTAAGGTTTCCCGCGCTACTTCACCCAGCCGCGCCCAGCTTAACTGACCTTTAACTGCGGCCATCAGCGCCGCGCCCAGTGCACCCACCCCCGCCGCTTCGGTAGGCGTTGCAGCACCGACTAATATCGAGCCCAATACGGTCACAATGAGGCCGATCGGAGGCAGCAGCCCCTTTAACAATGCACTTAGCGGCGGCGGATTCAAATCTTCAGCGGCGGGCGCCCGCTCTGGCTGACGAATGGCAACAAAGCCCATATACAGCAGGTACAGACACACCAATAGTAAGCCGGGCACCAAGGCGCCAATAAACAAATCGCCAACAGACAAGGTCTTTGGGCTAAACACGCCCATGTCCAATTGCGCCTGTTGATACGCGCTAGATAAGGTGTCGCCCAGCAAGACCAAGGCGATGGACGGCGGAATAATTTGCCCTAGGGTGCCGGTAGCGCAAATGGTGCCCGTGGCGAGCTTGGGGTCATAACCGCGATTGAGCATGGTCGGCAGTGACATCAAGCCCATGGTGACTACCGTGGCCCCAACAATACCGGTACTGGCGGCCAGTAGCATCCCAACCAGTATCACTGAAAAGCCTAAGCCACCCCGTTTGCGACCAAACAAGGCCGCCATATTGTCGAGCAGCTCCTCGGCCAAGCGACTTTTTTCTAATAACACCCCCATCAATACAAAAAGCGGGACCGCAATTAAGGTGACATTGCTAATGGTACCGTACAGACGGTTTGGCAGCGCCGATAAAAACGAGGCGTCGAAATAGCCCAGCACAATGCCGATACCGGCAAAGATCATGGCGGTGCCCGCCAAGCTAAAGGCCACCGGATAGCCCAACATGAGCACGAGGCAAATCGCGACAAACATCAAAATGGGTAACAACTCAATCAGCATGGCGAGGTGCCTCCTGATTGATTAGCACCAGTGCATTGCGCAGTAACTCAGCCAAACCCTGTAAAGCTAAGTTAATCGCCATGAGCGGCAACAAGGATTTTAATAAGTAAACAAAGGGCAAGCCCCCCGGTTCTACCGAGGTTTCACGTATTGCCCAGGCATTAGCGGCAAAATCCCAGCTGCTGATTAAAATAAGTCCGCAGAGGGGCAATAAAAACACAATGCAGCCAATACTATCGACCCACGCTTTGGTGCGCGCGGAATAACGATGGTAAAAAATATCTACCCGAACATGGCCGCCGTGTTTTAAGGTGTAGGCCGCGCCCAGCATGAACACTGTGCCGTGCAAATAATTCACCGACTCTTGCAAAGCAGTCATGCCCTGGCCAAAACCATAGCGCATCACAACCACAGTGGCGGTGCCTAACATCATTAAGGGAATTAAATACGCCAAAAGGCGTCCAAAGCGCTCGGTAAACGAATCGATTAAAAATACACACTGTTTCACTGATCGGTATCCCTGAGTAAGCGCCTCATTATAGCCATTCTATTGCCGCTGCCGCGAGTTTAGACTAGGAGAATCTATGCGTTCTGTAATCCTAAGTATTTTATTGGCGACATCTGCTAGCTTTGCTTACGCCGATGTTATCGCCCGCTACGCGATGGGGCCAGAAACCTTGGTACTAAGTTATCGCGACGATCAACATATTCGCGTTGACCGCGGCCAAATGGCCTATTCGATTATTAACGGCGATCAAGCGACCGCGATCATTAGCCAAGGCGGTGCACAAATCGTCATGAACGTCGACGATATGGGCGATGTCATAGCCAGTGCGCAACAGGGTCAGAGCATCAGTATTCCCGACACCCACGCCGTGAGCCTCAAACCCACCAAGGAATTTAGCAATATCGCCGGTTTCAAGGGGCGGCTTTATATAGCGAGTGATGGCGCCAACAGCTACCGCACCGTGCTCACCGATAGCCCCGCCGTTATTGAGGCCAGCGACGCCCTGCGCCAGTTCTTTCGCCGCTTTGCCGGTGCCATGAAAAATGATCGCGGCAATAAGCTGCTCGCCCTCGAAAACAGCTTTAAAGACCAAACTGAGCGCGGCGTGCTCTATGTGGAAGGTGGCTTCAAACTGCTCAGTATTAGCCAAGAGCCCCGCTCGAGCGGCCACTACACACCGCCACCCATCGGCATTCAGTTCAATATGCCCGCCGCTAGCCGCTGAGACTGTCGCGGGGACGTCCAGTGATACCGTGATCTAAGCGCGTAAAATCGGTATCATTGCTCCCCCATGCTTATGTGAATTCAAGAGTGTTATGACAGATCAGGCCCCCTTCGCCGACCAAGAGACCTTATTAGAGTTATTTGCTGGCATCCATCCGACAAATAATCAGCCCATTTTCGAAAAGGTGCTCGCCACGCCCCTCGCCAACGTAAGCGAGTACCGGCTGCTCAAGTCCCCTCTCTTTGTTCGCGGGCTTGCCGCATTAGATAGCATAAAGATAAATGAGGATGCCCGTGGCCGCTTTACCCTGCTCGAGCACAGCGGCAACCTCTGCGTGCGCGTGTTTTTGCGTCAGCCCAATGAAGATTTAGAGGTTCAGCTCACTGCCGAACTAGAAAAACTCGGCGGCAGCTTGGACATAAAAACTGAACGCGCCATGGTCTACAGCATCCATTTTGGCGTCGGCTTTAGCAGTATTGAAGCCTTACTCAATAAATGGGCCAATAGCGATCAAGCTAAGTGGGTCTACGGTAATGTCTACGACCCCGAGACCGGCGACCCGCTCAATTGGTGGCAGGCATTACTGCAGGTTTGAATCAATCGTCACAGGACTCCCCATGTTACTGCTAATTTCCCCAGCCAAGACCTTGGACTTTGAAAACCCTGCGCACACAAAAAAGTTTAGTCAGGCCGACTTCCTCGACCGCTCGCAGGTTTTAATTGAGCAATTACAAGCGCTCAACCCTGAAGACATCTCCGGCTTAATGAAAATTAGCCCCAAGCTGGGGGAGCTCAATCACCAGCGTTTTATGAACTGGCAACTGCCTTTTAGCCCCGACAATGCCAAGGCGGCTGTGCTCGCCTTTCGCGGAGATGTTTACACTGGCCTTGATGCCGACAGTTTCAGCGCCAGCGATTTCACCTTTGCCCAACAACATTTGCGCATACTCTCTGGCCTCTACGGCCTATTGCGCCCACTTGATTTGATCCAGCCCTACCGGCTCGAAATGGGCACCAAATTTGAAAATAAGGCGGGCAAAAACCTCTATCAATTTTGGGATACCACAATTACCGAGGCGGTGAATCACCAACTCGCCGAGATTAAGTCGCAGGTTTTGGTGAATCTCGCGTCCAACGAATACTTTAGTGCCATCAAACCCAAGGCACTGGCTGCTGACATTATTACCCCAACATTCAAAGACTTTAAAAACGGCAAATACAAAATTATTAGCTTTTACGCCAAAAAAGCCCGGGGCTTAATGGCCAGCTATGTAATTAAAAACCGTATTAAACATGTCGATGACCTTAAGCAATTCAATAGCGATGGTTATTATTTTTGTCCGGAACAATCGACTGCCAGAGAATGGGTTTTTCTTAGAGACAGCCAAGAGTAAGCAGACTTTATTCCATCGCTAAAATCTGCCGCCACTCCTCTGAAGTAACGGGCATAATCGACAAGCGACTGCCTTTTTGGACGAGTGTCATTTCCCCCAGCGCGGGTTCAGCTTTCAGCTCCGCCAGCGGAATCAGGCGCTTAAATTTTCGCTCAAAGCGCACATCGACCATATACCAGCGCGGGTTTTCTGGGCTGGCCTTGGGGTCAAAATAGCGAGACTCTGGGTTTTGCGCGCTGCTGTCGGGGTAAGCCTCGCGTACCACTTCGGCAATGCCTGCAATACCCGGTTGCGGGCAAGAGGAGTGATAAAAAAACACTTTGTCACCCACTTTCATTTGGTCGCGCATCATATTGCGAGCCTGATAGTTTCTGACCCCGTCCCAATGTTCAGTGCCCTTTGGCCGCTTGCGAAGATCGTCGAGACTAAACGTGTCAGGCTCAGATTTCATCAGCCAGTAAGCCATTGTTGTACTCCTGAAAAAGCCGTTACACTTGGCGACAGCCGAGGATAGGCTATCAACCTTCGCCAAGGAATGATTTAAGCATAATTCAAAGGGATTTAACCATGAGTCAAGCCAAACCCTTTTCACAGGCTTGTGAAAACAATCAGCCGTTTATTTTAGAGATCCTTGCCCCACTATTTACCGCCGGGCAACGGGTATTGGAAGTTGGCAGCGGCACGGGCCAACACGCGGTACATTTTGCGGCTAATTTGCCCGAGCTTCATTGGCAATGCAGTGATCGGCGTGAAAATTTAGAGGGTATTCAGGCCTGGATCGACGACGCCAAGCTCCCCAATTTAGCCCCTCCAATCACGCTAGACGCCAGAGACGTAGATTGGCCACAACCCCCATTTGATGGTATTTACTCGGCTAATACCCTACATATTATGAGCTGGCACGAAGTGGAATTGTTTTTTAGCCATTTACGCAAAAGCCTCAAAGACGACGGCCTGCTCTGTATTTATGGACCGTTTAACTATCAGGGAAAATACACCGCCGCCAGCAATGCCAGTTTTGATCAATGGCTAAAACAGCGCAATCCTCAGAGTGGCATCCGGGACTTTGAAGCTATTAATGCCTTGGCCGAGAAAATTGGCTTACACCTGCACGCAGATCATGCCATGCCCGCCAATAATCGCCTGTTAATTTGGCGCTCGCAAGGCAGCGAATAGCCGTAGTAAAGGCATAAAAAAACCCGGCGCAGTGGCCGGGTTTTTTTATGAGCTATTAATCGCAAACAATGCGCTTAGTAGTCAGTTTCCGCAGAAGGATCGTACTCGTACTCATCTTCTACTGATGGCTCAGCTTCCGCAGGAGCTTCTTCCATCATAGGCTCTTCTTCAACCATTGGCTCTTCTTCAACCATTGGCTCGTCCATCATGGGCTCTTCGACTGCAGGCTCTTCAACCATTGGCTCGTCATACATCATTGGCTCTACTGAATCACTAGAACCATCGCCAATAACCTTCAACTCTACACGACGGTTTTGCGCACGGCCGTCTTTAGTGTCGTTGCTGGCAATAGGCTGCTCTTCACCGTAGCCGCGAGCAGTTAAACGATTCGCTTCAACACCACTGCTAACCAAGTAGCTTTTTACAGACTTAGCGCGATTTTGCGACAGGTTCATATTGTAGCTGTCACTGCCGGTGCTATCAGTGTGGCCTTGTAGCTCAACGTCAAAACCAGGTGAACTCACCAGTGTTTCAGCAACACCGTTAAGAATGGTTTCCGCATTCATGGTTAACTGGGCACTGTTTAGCTCAAAGTTTACACCGCGCAGAATAACCGCTTGGTCTTTAGCACAGCCATTAGACATAACCGCTTGACCAGCCGGGGTATCAGGGCATGCATCATCGGCATCAGCTACACCATCGTTGTCACCGTCTAAAGGACAGCCACTGGCATTAACTTTAGCGCCAGCTGGGGTATTTGGACACTGGTCGAGATAGTCAGCAACACCGTCGTTATCGCCGTCGAGCGGGCAGCCAACGCTGTCTACTTGAACACCACGTGGGGTGCCTGGGCACTCATCAGTTTCGTCAGAAACGCCGTCGCCATCGCTGTCTTTTACGCCGTATTGGGCCTCAAAGAAGTTATAGCGCAAGCCAACTTGCACGCTTTGCGCGCTGTATTCGTTCTCTTGCTCAATTGTCGCTGACTTGAAGGTTGCATCTTCTGCAACACTATAGCGATAGCCTGCATCAAGCGCCAAACGCGGGGTCAGGAAGTAAGTGATACCAGCACCCAATTGGCCAATAGTAACGTCGTCATCGGCATCGCCCATGTCGAGGTTAGCCATACCTAAACCAAAACCGATGTAAGGGCGCAGACGTTCGCCAGCGGCGAAGTCATACCACACATTACCCATCATCGACGTTACTTCAAGGCTGCTGTCGCTAGTGGTTGATACACCGCCACTTGAAATTTTATCAAGGTCGTTCTCGCCTTGGCGGTATTCAAATTCAATACGCACTGGGCTAGCAAATTTATAACCAACGCTAAAACCGTAGCTAATGTCGTTGTCATAGCTGGTTTCGAGATTGGCAGAGCTACTGGTTGAACCACCCAGCAGGCTGTTAAGTATATCGCCAAGCACTGGGACAGCAGCAAAGCCACCCGCAGTAGTGGTTGTGGCAGTGCCATCGGCGTCAAAGACTTCATTGTAGAAGGCGTTGCCGCCGACATAGAAGCCAGTTTCCTGATCCTCAGCCATTGCCGCGCCGGTTGCTGATGCTAATATCACACCCGCAGCCAGAGCAGATTTCCATTGCTTACTCATAAACATCCCCTGATCATTAAAGTTATACCTCCCATTAAAACTGAGCAGTTTCAACGAGGGGGTCATTCTCACTTGCGCAATACTAGTCCATAGTAGTGCAAATTATCATTAAAATTGCGTGCACAATTAACGAATACGCAAACCCGCATGCTAAACCGGCAAAGCACCGTCGTAAAGCACTGCCATTTAAAGGCGAGCCAAATTTACTTATTTAGGGCGTATCACCCTTAAAGAAACCCGCCTATTCAGCGCCCGGCCCGCACTAGTGCTGTTATCTGCTACCGGCATATTAGCGCCAAATGCTTGAATTTCAATACGCTCGGCGGCCACACCCAGGCCAACTAGCGCCTTTCCCACTGCCCGCGCCCGCGCCCGGGACAAACGATAATTAGCGTCAGCATCGCCGCTATCATCGCTGTGGCCTTGAACCGCTAATCGATATTGTGGTGAGGCTAACATCACTGCGCTTACCTCGCTTAGACGGACTTTCGCGTCGGCATTTAGTTCCGTTTCACCGAGCCCAAAACGGATACTTTCCAAGCCAACGCTCTGCCGCGCCGCACAGCCATTACGCAATACTCGCTCACCTGGAGCACTATTGGGGCATTGATCTGCACTGTTTTTGACGCCATCGTTGTCGCTGTCCATACAGCCATTACTATCGACTTCATTCTCTGCTGGGGTATTAGGGCAGCGATCAAGTGAATCAATAATCCCATCGCCATCACTGTCGGCGCAGCCATAAATATCAACAACCGCACCTCGCAGCGTTTCGGGACAACGATCAGCCTCGTCGGCAATCCCGTCGCCATCGCGATCCCTGATCGAGGGCTCTGTCGTGGGCGCAAAGTGATAGCGCAGCCCCATCTGCCAGCGCCCACCGTCTTGCGGAATAGTAAACCTAGTTTCGGCAGTTTTAAGTTGCGCATCTTCGCCAATCGTATATTGATACGACATATCAAGCTGCCACTGTGGCATCAAAGCTAGCCCAACACCCGCACCGGTAAATAGCGTCCACTGCTGGTGAGACGCCCCCGCAAGCCGACTCTGTAAACCACCCAGCCCGGCACCCACATAGGGGCGAAACCGTGGGCTCATCAGCGAAAAGTCACGCCAGAGCGACACGCTCAATGCGTGTTGAGCAAGCTCGACATTTATAGGCTCCGCCGCAGAGCCGCCGCGGAGACGGCCGCGCTCAGATAAATATCCGGTTTCTAGCCGCCAGTCATCGGCAAAGCTCAGCCCCGCCGCAATGTGGTAGTTGTCCCCTCCAGATTGATCTAGCGGGTAGCTATTGGTATTGGGCGATGCTGGAAACAACACGGAAGACGAGTCACTAGCACTATTAGCATAAGCCTCGGCCGTGCCGGACGGCCAAGATCCGCCCAGACCCGCTTTTAAATAATAATGGCCATTTGCCTCAGTCGCATCGCAGGCGAAGGGCAAAAAGCTGGCGAAAAGCGCTAGGCCCTGCCAATAGCTATGTTTTTGCACGCTCACATCCCGTCACAACTCAATACCTCGCTGCTGAGCACCGAGTGTATCCCCGGCGGCCACTTTCACCAATAGCGCAGAAAACAGTGCTTTGCGATACCATACACCTCTTGTATCCACTCTTTACCCCAAGGCAGCCTAGCCCATGATCCCTGAACTCCTGTCCCCCGCCGGCAGCCTCCGCAATATGCGCTACGCCTTTGCTTATGGCGCAGATGCTGTCTACGCGGGGCAACCCCGCTATAGCCTGCGGGTGCGCAACAATGAATTTAAAGATCTCGATACGCTGCGCACCGGTATGGAAGAGGCCCACGGCCAGGGCAAAAAATTCTACCTGGCCTCGAATATTTCCCCGCACAACGACAAAATACGCAGTTATTTGCGGGATTTAGAACCGGTAATTGAGATGGGGCCCGACGCCCTGATTATGGCCGACCCCGGCCTCATGATGTTGGTGCGCGAAAAATGGCCCGAGCAAGTTATTCACCTGTCCGTGCAAGCCAACGCGGTGAACTGGGCGGCCGTTAAATTCTGGCATCAAAACGGCATTCAACGTGTGATTTTGTCTCGCGAGCTGGCGCTGGACGAAATTGAAGAAATTCGCCAGCGCGTGCCCGAGATGGAAATAGAAGTCTTTGTGCACGGCGCATTGTGTATTGCCTACTCAGGCCGCTGCCTGCTGTCTGGCTATATGAACCACCGCGACCCCAATCAAGGCGCTTGCACCAATGCCTGCCGCTGGAAATATCAGGCTCACGAGGCCAAAGAAGATGAAACCGGCGACATTGTTGCGGTAAATAAACCCGCGCCAGTACAAACCTATGTGCCAGAACCACAGCCCACCATTGTCACTGAGCCTGTCTTACTACAGCAGGCTCAGCGCCCCGGCGAGTTCATGCCTGCCTACGAAGACGAACACGGCACCTATATAATGAACTCCAAAGATCTACGGGCGGTGCAGCACGTCGAGCGCCTAGCCGCGATGGGTGTGCACTCGTTAAAAATTGAAGGCCGCACCAAATCCCATTATTACGTAGCGCGCACCGCCCAAGTCTACCGCCGCGCCATAGATGATGCCGCCCACGGCAAGCCCTTTGACATGCAGTTAATGGATGAGCTCGATACTTTAGCCAATCGCGGGTACACCGAAGGCTTTTATCGCCGCCACCCGCCGAAGGAATACCAGAACTACGAAATGGGGCTCAACAACGCCCAACAGCAGCAGTTTGTTGGTGAAGTCGTCGATGCCCGCGATTCGGTTATCACCGTCGATGTAAAAAACCGCTTTGTAACCGGTGATACCCTGGAGTTAATGCTGCCTGGTGGCAATACTCGCTTCCAGCTGAAAACCCTGAGCGACAAGCATGGCAAGGCCATTAATGCCGCGCCCGGTTCCGGTCACCGGGTGCAAATCCCGCTAGATCAGCCCCTGCCCGAAGCGGCACTAAAATACGGGCTCTTGGTCAAAGACATCAACGCTTAATTTGGCAAGCTACACTGTAGAAAACTGACGATAAATAACAGGACAAAATATGGAACGGCAAAAATTGCGCAATTTGCGGGGACTGGTCAATATCAGTCTGCTAAGCATGGTATTTGGCGCTATTCTCAACTTACTGGGCGATCTGCTCGGCAATAACTACGTGCTCGTCATTGGCTTTTTAGTGGTGCTAATAACCTTCTACTGTTACCGCCGCGCCGATAGTGAAGCGGCGTCCAGCATGGCCTACTATTTGTGGCGTTATCTTCCGACCTTAATTTTTGTTGCCATGCCGATTTTCATCTATTGGATCAGCAGCGATGCCCAGTGGTCGCTTTCAGAGATTGTTCTGCTCACCCAAATTGCCACGAGTTATGTGCTGCCGATACTGTGTTTGCTCTATGTTGAGCGGGTGCTAAAAAACGCCCAACAGTAACACCACCCCCGCCCCTGAACCGCTTGAAACATAGCATTCAGGGGCCTATTCGTCGCCCCGCCGAAACGGCAGCATGGCGCTGGCCTCGCGCAAATACTGGGCAATATGCTGTTTTTCCTCATTGAGAAAGCGCGCCACCGCCTCAGAAAAATCCGCATCGGCTAAGAAGTGATTTGAGTAAGTCAGTATTGGCGTAAATCCCCGCTGAATTTTATGCTCGCCCTGCGCGCCAGGGTCAAAATGGCGTAAGCCTTCGCGCAGGCAATATTCAATACCTTGGTAATAACAGGTTTCAAAGTGCAGAAATTCATACTCTCGCACGCAGCCCCAATAACGACCATAGAGGGTGTGCTGATCGCGGAAGTTCAGTGCCACCGCCACTGGCTCATTGCCGTGACTCGCCACCACCATCACTAAATTTTCAGACATGGTCGCGGCTAGCTGGGCAAAGAATGCCTCTGGTAAATAACCACCGTGACCGCTGCGCTTGGCGTACGTTAATTGGTAACAGTGGAAAAAGAAACGCCACTGCGCGGCGCTGATTTCATCGCCCACTAAAACCTGCAAATATAAACCCTGCTCCGCCACGACCCGTCGCTCTTTGCGCAAGGTCTTGCGCTTACGGGAGCTAAAACTGGCTAAAAAGCCTTCAAAATCGCCGTAATCTCGATCATACCAATGGTACTGAGGACCAACCCGCTGCATAAAACCTTGCTCTTGCCACGCCGTCGACACTTCAGGCTTGGTAAACAAGATATGGGCCGACGACGCGCCAAGCGCCTTTACATGTGCAGGTAGCACAGTCGCTACGGCCGCCATCACGGCATCGCGATCGGCCTCGTCACTCACACACAAACGCGGGCCAGTTGCTGGCGTAAAGGGGATTGCCGCTAATAATTTAGGGTAGTAAGAGCGCCCATGGCGCTGATAGGCATCGGCCCAAGACCAGTCGAAAACGTATTCGCCGTAACTATGGGTTTTAATATACATCGGCATCACGCCAATAACGCGGCCCTCACGCCGCGCGACCATGTGATGGGGCTGCCAACCTTTTTCAGCCGTCACCGCGCCGCTGGTTTCCAGCGCAGATAGAAACTCATAGCGGGTAAAGGGATACTCAACGCCCGCTATCGCATTCCAGTTCTCTATGCCGAGATCCGCAATGGCGCTAATAAACTCCAAATCCACCATCAATAAGATCTCAAGCGGCCAACATAAAGTGGAGCGCAATACCGGCAAAAATAACCGCGCCTACCCAGTTATTGTTTAAAAAGGCCTTAAAGCAGTCATCGCGCAGACGGTAGCGAATAAGGCGTTGCTGGTAAATAAACAGGCCACTGGCGGCGATAAGACTGGCGTAATATATGAAGCTCATGCCAAAGCGTACGCCAACCATGAGCATGACAATAATCACACAAACCTGGAGCATGGCAGTGATCGTAATATCGTCATCACCAAACAGTATTGCGGTGGATTTAACGCCAATTTTTAGATCATCCTCGCGGTCTACCATCGCGTAAAAGGTGTCGTAGCACACCGTCCAGATCAGCACCCCAATGTAAATCAACCACAGCGCAGGCGGCAGCGAAGCGGTCTGCGCAGCAAAGGCCATAGGAATACCCCAGGCAAAAGCAGCGCCCAAAGCCAACTGGGGTAAATGGGTATAACGCTTCATAAAGGGGTAGGTGGCCGCTAATAGCACCGCGCCAAAAGACAACAACACCGTCAATTGATTAGTGAACAACACCAGCACAAAAGCCAACAGACACAAGCTGGCAAAAAGGATCAACGCTTCTTTTTCACTGACTAGGCCTTGGGCAAACGGCCGCAGTTTGGTACGACTGACATGGGCATCTATTTTTCGGTCTGCGTAATCATTAATGACACAGCCCGCCGAGCGCATAAGAAAAGTACCTAAAATAAAAATAAGCAGTAAATGCCAATCTGGCACGCCTTCCGCCGCCAACCACAAGGCCCACAATGTTGGCCAAAGCACCAGATAGGTGCCTATTGGCCGATCCACCCTCATCAAGGCGAGGTAGTGGGGATATTGTTTTTTAAGCTGGGCAATTAACTGCTGCATAATTCACTCGCTCGCACTTTGAATTGAGTATACCAGTACTCATTACCCCAATTTTAGCGACTACCAAGGGCAAAACGCTGGCAGAAAAATCTCGCTGACCATAATAGGGTGTTGGCTCAGTAAAAACCGTGACCGCCGTCCCCACAGCAATTTCTCTGAATCAGGGCTTATACCTAGCGACAAATCCGCTACCGGCAACTGACAAATCTCGTAAGGGTCGCGGGACATCATGGGGTCGGTAAACAATAAATGGCCCAGTGGCCGATTATCGAGATGGCGCAAGCGCGCCAAACGCCCAACGAGGGAGGTCGCAGGCATAACACTGCGGGCGAACACCCACGGCTCATTACGGCAACAGAGCAACACTTCGCGAACCAAGCCCCATTCCCGATCGCCCATATTCAATAGACGACGCTCAGATAGGCGGGGCAACTGCCAGCGCTGCGACAAAACCTCAACGTGGAAATGCCCCTCCGAAACGCGGCGCAAATGGGCAGTTAAAGAGCCGGTATCCAGCAGCCAGCGAGCATCTTTCGCCGGTAAATGAGAGACGGCACGTCGCTTACAGCTCAGCCAGGATGGCTCAGCGGTCTGGATTCGACTTGCTTGAAAAGCGTACAATAGCGGCCTTCCAGAATGATGGATAAGAAAATAGTTGGCTTCGGCCGCAGTAAATGCAGCACTAATTAACTGTATGTGGCGGCAGAATGCGTGATTCATCTGCGACTTGCAAGTTCCAATATCGGCCGAATGGACCATGATATCTAGGGGCTTTTTAATTTAAGCTTGACCAATAGAAGCACTGTATTTAGGGGATGTAAGCAAATGAGTAAATGGGAATGTATTGTCTGCGGTTGGGTCTACGACGAAGCCGTGGGTGACCCGGATTCCGGAATCGCCGCAGGCACACGCTGGGAGGACATTCCCGACGACTGGCTATGCCCGGACTGCGGCGTGGGTAAAGAAGACTTTGAAATGATTGAAAAGTCGGAAGAAAGCGATCTACCCCATCATGAAGAACCCGCCTCTGCCAGCGCCGAAGCAGCTATTGTGGTTATTGGCACCGGTTTGGCTGGCTACGGCCTGGTTCGCGAGATTCGCAAATACGATAAAGACAGCCCCATCATCATGATTAGCGCCGACGACGGCCGCGCCTATTCTAAGCCAATGCTATCGACCGGCTTCACCAAAAATATGGACGCCGACGCCCTCGCCCAGAAAGATGCTGGCGGCATGGGTGAAGACCTTAATGCCAGCGTGTGGACGCTGACCAAGGTCACCGCCATCAACACCGCCAGCCAAACCATTACCATTGGTGACCAAGCTACCCAAGTACATTACAAAAAGCTGGTCTTGGCACTGGGCGCCGATGTTATCCGGCCGCCCATCAAAGGCGATGCCTTAGAATACGTCTACTCGGTTAATGATTTGCTGGACTATCACGACTTCCGCACCGCGGTAGCAAAAAACAACGTGAAGAAAGTCTGCATTATTGGCGGCGGCCTTATCGGCTGCGAATTTACCAACGACTTGCTCAATGGCGGCATTGAAACGGAAACCGTTGACCCACTCGGTTACTGTATTCCTACCCTACTACCCGAAGCCGCCGGAAAAGCCGTGCAAGCAGGCCTCGAAGCCAAGGGCGCAAAATTCCATTTTGGGCCGCTGGTAACTGAAGTAAATAAAGTCGGTAACGCACTGGCAGTGAGCCTCAACAATGGCGAAACCATTAGCTGTGACTTGGTCTTGTCCGCCGTTGGCGTGCGTCCGCAAATCAAGCTCGCCCAAGACGCTGGCATTACGGTAAACCGAGGTATCGCAACCAACCGCCTACTCGAAACCAGTGCGCCCAATGTCTACGCCATGGGTGACTGCGCAGAAGTCGCTGGCCACGTTCTGGTTTATGTTGCCCCACTCATGGCCCAGGCCCGCGCCTTGGCAAAAACCCTCACCGGCGATGCTACCGAGGTCAGCTACCCGGCCATGCCGGTCACCATTAAAACACCGGCTTGCCCCGTCACGGTTAGCCCTGCGCCTCGCGATGCAAAAGGCAGCTGGGAAATCGAACAAGATGGCGTCAATGTAGTAGCGCGCTTTGTCGGCACGAATGGCGAATTACTTGGCTTCGCCTTAACCGGCGAAGGCACTAAGCAGAAAATGGCCCTGCAAAAGCAGTTGCCGGCGATTATGCCCTAGCGAAATGCCTTGTTGGTATGAATGCCATGGCTTAAAACGCCTTGGCATTTTTGATTGAAGCGGCTGCCACTAAGGCAGCCGTTTTTTTTATTTCCATACTGTGCTGTTAGAACCAGGCGGAAATAACGCCCTTAATCTGATCGATACGAAACCGAATTCACACCGTAAGCGCTAAACTCACTATTCATTGCATAAAATACTTCTGGGAGTAATTGAATTAGGAACTGATCCAATTCCACAACTGCCCTTTTGTTGCTATCGACGAGTGACACTATTTCATCGTTAACCCGCTCATATTGGTCATATAAGGCCAATACTCGTGATTGCATACTTTTATAATCTAACTCAATGTCTTCTAATTTATCTTTGGCCCAATCCCGCTCATCAATACACTCTTCAATTTGCTCATTGAGATCATCGGTAGCCCGTTGTTCTTGAAAATTGCATTTTTCTAAACATCGCCGATCCGGTTCATTGCGATAAGTGCCAAAAATAGGGTCTCTCACCCGCCGTTGACATCGATTTCCACAATCAAAATCAACGCCCTCGGCCCGGCAATTTGAGCTCGCATCATCAATATACGATTCGGCCTTGCTTTTATATTCATCCATTTTTTCAACGAGAGGGTTAATGCGCGGCATAAGACTTTGGCGCTCTTCCAGGAGCGCCTCTAATTTGGCATCTCTGGCATTAAAAGATTTAACTTTCTCGTGAATACGGCCTAACTCTGCGGCATCCAAGTCAGCTACTTGTCTATAAATTTTGGTCAGGCTAGCAATGCCCTCTTCGTAAGCTTGGACTTTGTCAGCGTCGTTCTCGGCGTGGTAAATGGCATTGTCAAAGCGCTCTGTGTATTCTGAGCACGGACTACTGTTGAATACTTCTTGGAACACTTTATCGCTATAAAACCGCTTACTACACCTCGATCCCACATCATCAAATTGCCCTCGTAGCGTTTCCAGGCCGCCATTACTGGCGCCTCCAGACTCATTACTTGCGCTTGGCAATATCTTCAAGAACATAATTTCTTTTTCTAGTGACGTGAGCTCACTTGCTACGTCATCAAGGGTTTTTGCCACTTGATCATCAGCAACATTAGCAACATAAGTGCGTAGATTTTTGATTTGCTCAGCACTCGGTGCATCGCCCGTTAACTCACCATACTCAGTCCATGCCCGCACAACGCGTTCGCTAGCACGTTCTAACTCCGCTCTTGTGTCACTAATATCAGCATATGCATAGCTTGTGTACGCTGAAACCATAGCAAGACACAGCACACACAAAACAGCGTGCGCCAACTGCTTGGTTGGTAGGAAAAAAATCAACATCGAAATGGGGGCTCTACGTAAAATATTTTGTCTAACGGCTCAGCTTTGACTTTACCCCGCGATGTAAACGAGGTCAATTTAGCACCGTCGGCTAAACTCACCGACATAAAAATGGGGGAGCCACAAAGCTCCCCCATTTTTATGTGTTCACAATTTTATTGAAAATTCGCTCGGTATTACGCCGGCCGCAATTCAAAACCCAAACGCGTATTGGCAATCTCCAAGATGTCGCCATGCGCTAATTTACGCGGCTGCAAACCAATCTGTACGCCGTTAATCGTCGGGGTGCGACCATCTTGGCCTTCGATATGCTCCAAGTAGTAATCTTGCTGGCGTCGACTAATTGCCGCCACTTGCAAGCCCGCTTTACCTAATTTGGTCTGGGCTTTGCTCAATACCATTTCCCGACCAGCGGCCCCACCATTCTGCACCCGCAAATACCCTAGCAGAGCTACTGGCGCGGCTTCGGCGCTGCGCATTGCAGGGCGAATGGCAATGGTCTTTTCGACCTCGTCATCTGTTTCTGCAGTGCGCTGGAGGCCGTGATAGGTAAGTGAATGCTTACCAATAGTGATGTAATCGCCACTGCGCAGGGCATGGCGGGTCACCGGATTGCCATTAACCAAGGTGCCATTGGTACTGCCTAAATCAACCAGATAACTGTCATTCTGAAAGGTTTCGACCGCAGCATGACGACCACTCACGGCAAGGTTTTCTATGCAAATATCATTATCGGCCGCCCGACCAATAGTGACCCGCTCTTTGTCGAGGGGAAAATCCTCAAGCACTCTACCCTGAAAACTGAGAACCAGCTTTGCCATAATTCTAATCCGTTACTGAGCTATTTCCCTAGTCGAACCAGTCAAGCGTTTCGTCTGACGCATCGTCTTGTCCGGCGACCACCTCATCAACACACACAATAATAATAGAAATATTAT
>Ga0207890_1000040_pt1 | contig 114038 bp, 113 predicted proteins | sample LinPmetageLP48_FD_184059 | JGI IMG/M metagenome (GOLD analysis project Ga0207890, IMG submission 184059) | Marine viral communities from the Pacific Ocean - LP-48 (SPAdes) | ecosystem: Environmental > Aquatic > Marine > Oceanic | place: Pacific Ocean | collected 2011-06-13 | reverse complement strand
CGTTCAATCTCAAGGCCAGGTATGCCTATAATTCTTCCTGCGTGGGACATCGGTATTCTCCATCAAACTGTTTCTTCGCAAATTCAGTTTAATGAATGCCGGTGTCCCCCGTTAATGATGAAGAGCCCCTCTGTGCCCACAGTGTGCCCAAACTGTATTCCTAGTAAATCTCTAAACTCCACCTGCCGACCTTCGGGCAACGAGAGACAGTCAAGCCCAACCCCTCGCCAGCATGCAACCAATGCCAAAAGCATAACCGAATATGGGTATCGAGCTCGCCAAGAAATGGCAGCCATGGGTAAAAGCGGACGGTCAAAAACACGTGACTGGCCCAAAGACGTAGGTTTTATACAACCCCAGCCCCGCAGATGTAATATCAGACGCTTGGTATTTGGGCGTTGGCTTAAGGCCGAAGGTTAGCATCTATCTACGATTCTCCTATAAGCGCCTATAGAGATTCACTTTAATATCGGTAGTTAAGAAACCGCCTTCACTCCATGAAGAAATAACCTTCTTTGATTTAAGCCACTTGACTAAGGCTGGAAGTGGCCATTTGCGCTAAATCAGAGCTACCAATACAGCATAGTTTTATCCCAACAAAAACTCTTACCAACCGAGAGCTGCGTTGCATTGCACGCGCAATTTATTTACTGATCTTGAATGAAGGATCAAAGCCTTACTTAGATGCACTGATCGAAGTAGTACAGGAAGGCGACGGTAATCCTATTGAAAAGATTACTGCGTGGGCTTTCTCGCAAACACAGATCTATACCTATTTCCCTAGCGAACTAACATTGCCTTTAACGCAGCGATTTATGCGCAAGCTCAGGCAGGCAAGCGAATATTATTAAACTCAATCGAATTAAAGGCGATAGAGACTTAATCAAATTGCTAAGTATTGACTTGGAATATCATTAATCCTGCATTTTCATGTGAAACTTTTCCAGTCAATACAGAGCTTTATATTTAAGCTTAATCACTTCATTTACATCAGGCCTGTTTCAAATAAAGAAATTGTTTTCTTGAACCTAGAGGTCAGATTAATCACTTGCTAAATGTCTGATATTGGTGGTGGACGGTCAAAAATCCCGAACTAGATGGAAGTCCACTGTAGCGCTGGTATGGGACAACGCCTCGAGATTACCACCAGATTCTAATTAGCAGAAAAGTGTGAACGCACCACCGATTATGACCGGTGGTGTTGGATTGCAAATACACTTGCTCCGTTCACGCCATCTTTTTTTTGCAGCGTAGCTTGATCCAAATAGCCAGCCATACGCATTTCATCCAGCACCGAAACCTGCGTAACCGTAGCGTCATATTTGAATATAATTACCGGGCCAGTATTAGACGCCATTAAATATTAACGATTCATGTACGCCGCACTACAAGCCACTGCTCCAACAATGAATACGCCACTGGAACCACAAATAAAGTCAGAAGCGTTGAACTAATCACGCCGCCAAGCACTGCTACGGCTAAGGGGCCGTATTGTCCCGATCCAGGGCCGTGTCCAAGCGCAGCCGGAAGCATTGCCAGCACTACCGTGAGTGAGGTCATCAGCACAGGCCTTAGTCGCAAAGGGCAGGCTTCCAGAATCGCTTCATGGGCGTCCATGCCCGAGAGCCTACGATTGTTGATACGATCAATCAGTAAAATCGAATTCTTAGATACTAGGCCAACGAGTAATACTAGCCCAATCATGGAATAGATATTTAGCGTATGTCCGGCGAGCCATAGTGCGGCAACTCCACCAATTATTGCGAGCGGCTGCGCTAACATTACCAGCAACGGTTGTAGCAGTGAGTTGAATTGGCTGGCAAGCACCATATAGACCATCAGCATCCCTGTTAGAAAAACGAAGGTGATATAGTAAACGGTCTTTTCTAGTTCGTCGGCCTGTCCTCCAGGGCTTAATTCGTATCCAGGGGGAAGTACGTCAACTGCCAACTCATTAACGAGCGCTAATGCTTCACCCAGCGAAACTGTTGGCGTTGAATAAAATGCTGCGGAGTAAGTGAGATTGCGACGATTAATAATTGACGGTCCATAGGTATTTTCTATCCCAGCCACAGTATCTAAGCGGATAAGTCCGCCGGTGGCGTTGCGCAAATAAACCTTTTCAAAGCCCTCGCTTAAATTAAAACTGTCTCTATCGGCGCTAAGGTGGACATCATAACGCTCACCGTCTGAGGGCAAGTCATTAAAATAGGCTACATCAATGCCAGCCGACAGCAGGCTTAGAGTCTCGCCAATAGCCGTAACACTCAATCCCAATCTAGCTGCACGTTCGCGATCTATAGAAACACTGACCATCGGCTGATTAAGCTTCAATGACAGCTGCACATCCCCCAGCTCAGGGATTGATCGCATACGCTCATGTAGCATTTGCGCAATTTCCGCAACGGCGTGAAGATTCGTGCCACTCAGATGTAACTCCATAGTTTCGGCACGCAATCCGTTAAGTATCGGAAAGGCATTAACAAAACTTTCAACTCCCGCCACCCTTCGCAATGCGGTGGTAAGCTCACTCATGATCAACTGCTGCCCAATCTGCCGTTCCTGCTTGGGCGTCAGTATCACACTGATTAAAGCTTCGTTAACATTGCCCTGATTCACGTCGCCAATGGTGGTCAAAAAATGTTTCACCTCCACATGACTGGCTAATACGAACTCAATCTCCCCGACTTTCCGTTTCATGTAGTCGAGTGAACTCCCTGCGGGCGCCGTCACTTTAACTTGTAGTCGAGATTCGTCATCTGCTGGAATAAATTCCGTACCCATGCGCGTCATGAGCCAAAAACTCGCGCCAACAAGTGCGAATGTGACCAGCAAAATAAGTAATCGGTTTCGGATGGCGATAATCAGTCCTTGTCGATACAGGTGTTCGACCCATCCATGAAATTTATCGATAAACTGAATAACACTACTTCTCTGCCCTTCTGGCCTCAATAGTATCGCGCCTAAAGCGGGTGTCAGGCTAAGTGAGATGAACAATGAGACTAAAACACCGACTGTAGTGATTACAGCAAACGATCGTAGAAATATGCCGGCCATACCCTCCATAAATACAACGGTGGCAAAAATACACACTAAGGTTAGCGATGCAGCTACAACTGGAGCGACAACTTCAGTAGTGCCCTCAATCGCCGCAGTATCCGGATCCTGTTCGCCCGCCTCAAACTTACGATGTATGTTCTCCACCACAACAATGGCATCATCGACAACCACACCAATCAATAATAGCAACGCGGACATGGACATAATATTGAACGAGTAGTTGTTGAAATACATAACCACTACCGCGCCAAGCAATGAAATCGGAATCGCTATAGCGACGATTAACGTAGAACGTATATTGAGTACAAAACCCCAGACAACCAGAATGGCCAACAATAGTCCCGTCGTCAGGTGGTCGCGTAGAGCCAACACTGTTTCGCCAATCACGTCGGCTTCATTGATCGCAAGCTCAACCCTGACACCCGCAGGTAGCGATGGTTGAATAGTTTCCTTTAAGCGACGTTCGACTTCCCTCACGACTAAAACCGTATTGGCGTTGGGTAGCTTCTGAACAGCGATAGCTATAACAGATTCGCCGTCATAGCTAACCTGTGTGCGCTCATCATCCAAGCCGTCGCTCACCTGGGCAACATCGCCAAGGGTAATTCGCCCATTGCTACCCTGATTTAAAAGGAGTCCGCGGAGCGCTTCAATACTGTGATGCTCCATATCCAGATGCAGCATTCGCTCGTCATCGCCAGTCGCGATAAAGCCGCCAGGACGCTGTGCGTGTTGGCGCGAGATGGCCGCAATTACGTCTGATACAGTCATGTTAAACGACGATAATCGCACGAGATCTAGCTTGATCTGGATCTTACGCTCCATTCCCCCACCGAACGCGACCTGCCCTACGCCATTGATAGTTTCTAGCTGACGTTTAATATGATGTCGAGCAATGGCGTGCATTTGCTCCTGACTACGGTCACCACGCAGCACAACCCAAACCACCGGTGTAGCGTTCACATCGAGCTTAGCGATAACCGGCGTCTGCGCTTCGCGGGGAAGACGGTTAGCTATCTGGTTGACCTTGGATTGGATTTCATTGAACGCAACATCGGGGTCTAGCCCGGTTTTAAACTTAACCCGTACTAGTGAGTAACCGGGTAGCGATGAGGATTCCAAATAGTCGATCCCCGACACCGTATTCACAGCCGATTCAATTACTCCGCTAATACTACTGTCCACCGCTTCTGGGCTGGCCCCAGGGTGCACTGTAGCGATTGTGATCAGTGGCACATCAATATTCGGCAACTTGCCCAAACCAACACTGGCGATACCGATCAGTCCGAACAATGCGATCGCCCCACTAAGCATGCAGGAGGCAACACGGTTGCGTACAAAAAGTTCCGCGATATTCACGGCGCTTGCTCGGCCACAACAGTGACCGTCGATTTATCGGATATCTGGTAGGTGCCGTCTACGATGACACGATCCTCTTCATCAAGACCTGATAGTACTTGCACCCATTGACCTTCCTGCCAGCCTGTATCTATTTGCCGCTCCTCTGCAACACCACCCTCCTCAACGAAAACGACTTGCGCACCGTGCCTTGAGGCGATAGAAAGCTTCGGAACGACGAGCACATTGCTACGCTCGTCGAGCACAATAGTGGCATCCACACTTGCGCCGGGCATCCAGCCGGCGCTATTTGAAAACCCGACCAACACAGCAACCACTCGACTGGCTCCCGCGACTGCGGGGTTGGTGCCGATCACAGTGCCCTGAATCCGTTGCTGTGAGGCCGGGCTGAAAAGCTCGACGGGCTGTCCCTGTTTCACTAAAGCCGCATGACGTTCTGGTAAGTACAAACGCGCACGGAGTCGGTCGGTTGCCACAAGATCTAGCAAAGTGGTACCTGGATTCACGTAGTCACCAACACTCCGATGTCGAGCTGATACTTGGGCATCCAGCGGGGAAAGAATTTTTGTCCGCGTCAATTGCAAGCGCGATAGCGCAAGTTGTTGTGTCGCTATATCTACTTCTGTTTCATAGGTTCGCAATTGAGCTGCCGCATCCTGAAGCGTTTCATTTGAGACAGATTGACTTCTGGCGAGCGCCTGAAGTCGCCCATACTTGCGCTCTTGGTTGTCCGCGAGTACCTGAAAGCGACGCAACTGAGCCTCAGATGAAGCAAGCTCTAATTGTTGCTGCCGGTTATCTAATTCAACCATTACATCACCACGCGTCACTTTCGCGCCTTCGTCTACAGTGATCTTAACGATACGACCCGAAATTTCCGCCGCGATCGACGGCGAGTCCTCGGTTTCTATCACTCCCAAGGCTTTGGCAGTTTGACGTAAGGTTTGACGCTCAGGCATCGTGACACTCACTCCGGTGGATTTCTCAGCCGCAATTACCGAACTGAAAGAACACAGCGATGCACTGAGCAGCGCGCAATACAATAACTTCTGGCTTCTAGTTTGAATTCTAGCTCGTCTGCTATATGGCATTAAGTTGACCTGTTGTATGCATAGAAATGACACTGCCGTGTCCCGGATACAATTTACTTACACCGAGATCATTAATACGCCTAAGGGTGCGCCGAGTTTGAAAAGGATTAGCGTAAATTGCCGGCGGCACCGCGTTTTCACCACTACCAAGCAACGTATCTCCTGTCACGAGGCTGCCACTTTCGGCATGCCAAAAACAGATCGAATCCCATGTATGTCCCGGCGTGTGAATAACAGACCAGTCGTCGAACCCTGGCAGCTTGTCTCCATGTTTTAGGCGCAAAGCGTCACTGGGAAATGTAGCGACTTTGTCGACATGCCCTTGCCAGCAAGGTTGCTCACGTGCCTGCCGAGTGCGCTCCGGACTTAGATACATTTGCCAAGCACGCGCACGGAATGCTTCTCGAAACGACGAACCAAATCGGAAAAATGGCCCTAACGGATCTCCCCGTATTTTACGCACGAATTCACCCGCAGCTAGCGGAATGGCCACGCTAGAACCACTCGCAGCAGCCAGTGCCGAAATACCACCAATGTGATCAGGATCGTCATGGGTGCAAGTAGCAAGTCGGATTTCACTAATTGAGCGCTCCAAAACACTTTCTATATAGCCTAAAACATACGCGTGGCACTTCACTGCAACATCAAGCACCAATAATTTGTCGGGGTAGGCGACCACATAGCTATTGGAGAGTCTTGTTTTGACCTGATAAATTCTCATTCAGTAACCGGCACCACCGGCAGTGACAGCCAGCCCCTCAATATCGCGATTGGAATGCGTTTTCCGCCTTCATCATCAATCTTGAAGCGATGCATAACATCCACTAAATGCTCGAAGGCAACTCGTGCCTCCATTCGTGCCAGTGGCGCACCCATACAAAAGTGAATGCCCTTGCCCAAGGCTAGATGCTGCGCCTCTTTGCGTGCGAGTTTGAATTCTGCGGCATTCGGGAAAATAGATTCATCTCTATTGGCAGATCCAAAAAGCAACCACACATTATCACCGGCCTTAAGTTCACATCCTTTGTAGTGATAGTCGTGAGCTACGCGTCGGAACAAGCCGTTGACCGGGCCATCCAAGCGTAATGATTCTTCGACAAACGCTTCGATCAGGCTTTTGTCTTCCCGCAGTTGCTGCAATATCTCAGGGTGGGATTGTAAAAATAGCGCTGCATTGCAGATCAGATTGGTCGTCGTTTCGTTACCGGCAATCCATAACAGCTTGCAAAAGCCTAGCAACTCATCGCTATGTAGCCGCTGCCCCTCTTCATCGGCAATCGCGACCAAGGCCGGGATTAAATCATCCACCGGTGTTTCCCGTTTCTCAGAGATTACTGCAGCGAGCGCCTCGTCCATTTCGTTGGTCAAGTTACTCTGCGTATCGGGGTTACTGTTCATGCCTAGCGCCTGATTCCAAAATACCAGGCGTTCATAGAAGGATTCAGGAATACCCAAAAGTGTAGCGATCACATTCACTGGCAGTGGGCTCGCATAATCAGCATATAAATCGGCTTGGCCATCACGCTCGAGTTTTGCCAACAGCCCTTCCAGCAGATTCTCAGCCATTGCATGCATTGGTTTTTTTAGCGCAGCAATGCGGCGCGACGTGAAGCTTCTTGACATCAAGCTGCGAAGGCGCGTGTGTTCTGGTGGATCATTTTGCAGCAGGGGCAGGAATCCTGCCGTGTCCTGAGGGGACCGATTGTTTTCATTAGTGATATAACCGCCAGGGCCACTCGCGGACGAAAATACACTGGTATTGCGCAAAAGAGCTTCGACATCTTCATGGCGGGACGCAACCCAGAAACCATTTCCCTCACTAAAGAAGAGCGGTGCATGTGCGCGACAAAATGCCCAGTGATCGAAAGGGGAGCTGATAAAGGCAACATCAAGCATCGGTAAGTCGGGTTTCATAACACACATCTCAAAGATCTAACTGCGAGCAACTGACTAACCACAGCAGTCGCAGTGGTGGAACGGACGTTCCAGATTAATCTACAATCTAGAATGAGCGTTCCAAGATGTCAACAAATGGGTTAAAGTAAAGTTCAGATCGAGCATTTACTACGCCCACCGGAAGGACCGCATGGCAGGACCTGAAAAGCAGTTTGATACCGACAAAGTCATATCGCTGGCCATGGGCGTGTTCGACCGCAATGGATACGAGAAAACTTCTATCAGCGACTTACTGGCGGTCATGAAAATACACCGTTCAAGTTTCTATGCCACCTTCGGTAGCAAGCGCGGACTTTTCATTCGAGCGCTTTCTGAATACAGCGTACATATTTTGGAAAGTATTAGGGCCGCATTGCTGGATGCTTCTGATGACTATATCGCTAACATCCAAAATTGGCTCGATGTGTTGCTAGGCGCGCTTCACAGTGGACGTGCTGTTGAATTAGGCGCAAACGCTTTTCTCGATATCGCAGACCGAGACGTTGAGGTTCAAAAACTAGCGAATGAATTCTTTCTTGGTCTAGAAAATATCGTTGATAGAGCTCTTGAGTTATCCGGCCGCGACATACAAATAGGCCGGCTAGATCGTGAGCATCTGGCTAGCTTGATAGCATTTCAGGTGCAATCTATTCTGTTGCTGTATAAATCCGGTGTGCCACTGAGCATGATTGACAATTCAATCACCCTGATTAAAGCCCTGCTTGATACTCCGCTTTCCGCGAGACGAGGCTAGCTAAGGTATCGGGTCATCATTAGGGCAAAAGGAGTTGTCCGCTCCGCTATTCGCCATGCAACTACTTACAGCTTAATGGATTAATAATAAATGCAACCGCTGGTATGGACTTCCCAAGCTTCGCTAGACAGTTGATGATTTGAAATCCAACGACTGACCGCTATTGTAACAGGCTGTGTGAAAACTATTTTCAGGTCATAATTTAGACAAGAATTGATAAGAATATGTGTCTTACATCAAAATCTGACCAAGTTTTCTAACCAATAAAATACTCATTTCACATAGCATTGCGTGATTAATTTGGTCGTAGGAGTTTTCACACAGCCTGGTGACACAAGAGTCTTTCTTACTAGTTTTTCATACCGCATGTCTTTGTCGGTAAAAAGCGGACGGTCAAACACACGCAATCCTATGAAGGTCGTAGGTTGTTATAGAGGCGATCATATCACCTCTAATCAGGCGGCCAAATTCACTATGCCACTATAAGGCAACAGGCGCTGATTAAAGAAACGTGCCGTCTGAAGTTTAGCTTCATCAAAATCTTCGCCTTGTTGATTGCCAGACTTTAACACCACGGCTACCATTTTCGCCCACATATAACTGTAAAGAATAAGCCCAATTACATGCAAGTGCTCACGGGCCGTTGCATCAATAATATTTGCATCCTAGCTTTCCTTATTCATAACGCGTTGCGTTATCTTCCGCTAATATTTTCGTTGTCTTTTTTAATTGTGCACTTAGCGATATTGATGTCACTTTTTGCGATCTACCTCGGTATAATGGCGAGCGTATAATGTGTGAAATATTTCATCGGGGTAAGTAATGGCATTGGATTTCGAAGAACTGAACTGTTTCATTGAGACTATTCTAGCCGCCAATGAAGGGGATCATTTTACGACGCTGGGGATTCGTCCTGAGTATGTTGAGCGTCACCGGGCTGGCCTGTCGATGCCTTATGATAAAGCCTTGGTGGGAGATCCGGATACCGGTGTAATTCACGGTGGTGCGGTAACGGCCTTATTGGATACTTGCTGTGGATTTGCTGCCGCGACTGCATTAGATGATTTGGGGCTAACCCCAACAATTGATTTGCGTATTGATTATATGCGTCCAGCAACGCCCGGCCTAACCGTGTACGCCGATGCTGAAGTTTATCGCGTTACTGAAAGTGTAATCTTTACCCGCGCCATTGCTCATCATGGTGATACTGAGCGTGCGATTGCATCGGTGGTGGGTAATTTTTTTCGTATGGAGTTGGAGTTGTTTACAGGTATGCGCCGAGATTTTCGCGCAGCACAGGTATTGAAAAATTCAGAGCTAAAGGCAGGCGGTAGTGGAAATGAATGATGTTGAATTGCAGCAGCTTATTAAACGAGTTCCCTATGCGCGCACCCTTGGAATTGAAATGGCGGAGGAGGCGGGCTGTTTTTTGTTACCGGTAAAAAAGAGTAATATTGGTAATCCGACTCTTCCGGCTCTACATGGCGGTGCTATCGCTGGCTTTATGGAGGTGTCTGCAATGATTCATATCTTGCAGTATAGTCATAGTGAAAAAATTCCTAAGGTCGTTGATTTCGCGGTGGACTATGTACGCGCTGGAAAATACGTGACAACTTACTCGCGTTGCAAGCTGGTTTACCTTGGTCGGCGGATGATTAACGTGAGCATTAGTGCTTGGCAAGAGGATGAGGCGGCCCCTATTACGATGGCGCGAGCACAGTTTTTAGTCAAGGATTAGCGTGCTGAAGTAAGCCTAGTGTTTATTTTTCAGGTATTGCTTTGGGGTCATTTCAAACCAGCGTTTAAATGCCCTGTTGAATGAGCTTTGTTCATTGTAGCCCAGTAACCCAGCTATTTGTGACATTGGTATGGCTTCATGAGCAAGGAGTTTTTTGGCCTCTGTAATTCTTATTTCGTCAACAAGCGATTCAAAGGTGCAGCCCTCAGCTTGCAATTTCCGATGAAGAGCGCGCTCGTGAAGGTTCATGTTTTGTGCGATGACTGGTCTTGATAGCTGGCCGGTTGGCAGGAGTTTTTGGATTAGATGGCGGGCTTGATTGCTAGCTAGTAAGTTCGGTTTGCTGGTGGAACTCGACTTAAACTCTACCATCGACAGGTAGTTGGACACTAAACCATGTAGCTGCGGGTTGTGAGAGCTTAGTTCAATATCTAAAAAGTCAGTATCAAGTTCAATTGAATCATATTTTTGATTGAATACTGTTGGGCAGTTAAACGCGCATTGGTATTGCTTTTCAAGAGCGATTTTTGAGTGGCGGAAATGCACCGCCCGCGCTTTAAATTTTCCTTCAGTAAGTAGATGGATAATGTGGAGTGTACAGCCCACGGCGTGCTCAACTGCCTGTTGACAGTCATTTGGGTTTACGTCAATTAGATCTAAGCAGGCGTAGCTAGGTTGATTGTCGCTTTCTTTAAGTGTAAGGGAAATTGCAGGGGTAAAGTGGTACAGAAATTTACCTACGCTTGTTAACGCGGATCTTACGTCGTGCGCCGATAGTGCTAAAAATGCAACTGGACCGAGAATGGATTGGTCCTACCGCATTGCTAATCTTAGTCCAATGTCAGGGAGATCAAGGCTAGTTGCACTCAATTCAAGTAGGTTGATAAAACTTTGATAAGGGAAAAAATAATCCTCATCCTCTAATTGCTTGTAATCGATGCCGGCTTTTAAAAATAAATTTTCTGGATTTCCTTGCAGTTCTTCGACGAGAGCTACGAAGTTGTTCAAGCAGCTGGCTCTTACTCGTGCAGTCATTGAGTCTCACAGTTATATTCGTATTGTTGTTGTGGGCCCGATAAGGCAAGCGAATGCTATTAAGATAGAATAAAATATAAATTATTGCGGATTCGAATCCGCGTCATCTAACACCGAATATTACAACGATTAACCTTTTTTCCTCGGCCGATAACGGTTCCGAAAACTCCTTGGGCTATAGGCAGCCACCGACTTAAACACCTTAGAGAAATGACTAATGTCTTGGTAACCCACGTTGATGCTAATTGCTTTGATATTGTCATCACTGTTAATCAATCGATGTTTGGCAGCCTCCACCCGCAACCGTTGCAGGTACCGAGCAGGCTTTTCGCCAGTCGCCCTCTCGAAACGACGCAGAAAGGTACTTTTACTCATGCCAGCGTTGCCCGCTAAGTCTTTAAAAGACACTGGACCAGAGAAATGCTCGTCCAGCGAGTCCTGTATCTGATGAATACTCTCATCGCGGTGGTGGCGGAAGCCCGCCATATTAAATAGCGTTAAATCGTAGTCGCGGCGATGATCGAAAGTAATGTCCCTCGCTAAACCGCTGGCCATGTCAGCCCCACAGACTCGGTCAACCACATGTAAGGCCAGATCCATACCGGCGTGCTGGCCATTGGAGGTATAAAGGCCACTGTCTTCTACCAGCCCCTGCTGCGCAAGCCACTCAACCTCCGGAAAGCGCGCTTTTAGCTCCGAGATATGGCGCCAATAGGTGGTGGCTCTGCGTCCTTTTAGCAATCCAGCGTAAGCCAGCCAAAAAGCACCACTGTTCACACTCGCAATAAGGGCACCGCCGTCATATTGCTGCTGGAGCCAAGGAGAAATTTGCGGATGCAACTGAATCACCCGGTCAAAATCGCCCCAAAAGTGTGGCAATATCACCCAGTCATAAAGTACGCCGTCAGCCATCGTGGTGTCGCCGGCTATTCTATGTCCACTATAAGAAACTATAGTTTGCTCAGTTGGGGTCACAACGCCCCAGCTAAATGTTCCCGTTAGCTGGCGAAGATTGGCACTCTGCAAAATATCGGCGGTTGCATATAAGGTCGACGCCCACGTGCCCTCATAGGCCGCTATGGCAACACGAATCCCGAACGGTGTCATTAAGCCCTCCATTTCAGCAATATGATACAAACACCACATAGTATGACACTTTAACGCGGGGCAAGACGCAAAGGAATGGAATAGACTGAACGTGTTACACTCACCCACTTCGAGAATCTCGCCATGGATACTAACTTTTCACCCGAAGATCTCGCCTTCCGCGACCAAGTCCGCACTTTTTTCCAAGACGAATTTACGGCCGAGCTCGCGGCGCGCATAGGCACCCCAACTAGCCACCGGGTCGCCATTGTTGAGTGGCAAAAAAATCTTGCCAAAAAAGGCTGGATTGCACCAAACTGGCCTGTTGAACACGGCGGCACTGGATGGAGCATTACCCAAGACTACCTGTTTGAACGTGAACGCGCTGCAGCCGGTGTGCCCGATGTCGTTCCCTTTGGCTTAAAAATGGTTGGCCAAGTTATCATCGCCTTCGGCAGCGATACACAAAAACAACAGTTTCTTCCCCGTATCTACAACAGTGACGATTGGTGGTGCCAAGGCTATTCCGAACCTGGTGCGGGCTCCGATCTGGCCGCACTAAAAACCCGCGCTGAACGCCATGGCGACGACTATATCGTCAATGGCGCCAAAATATGGACCACCTATGCGCAATATGCCGATTGGATTTTCTGTCTGGTGCGAACAGATCCCACCAGCAAAAAGCAGAGCGGTATTAGCTTTCTACTGATTGACATGAAAACGCCGGGTATTACGGTAAATAAAATTGACTCAATTGATGAAAATCACACCTTAAACGAGGTAGTGTTTGACAATGTTCGCGTACCGGTGGCGAATCGGATTGGTGAAGAAAACAAAGGCTGGACCTATGCCAAAGTTCTCCTTGCCCACGAACGCACCGCCATCGCAGAAATCGCAAAATCCGGACACTATCTTGCAGACCTGAAGGCGATTGCAAAAGAGGAGATCAGCGGCGGCAAAGCCCTGATAGAAGACACCCTGATTCAACAGCGCTTTGCCAATATTGAGATCGAATTAATGGCACTGGAGTTTACCGAGCTGCGCGTACTCTCTAGTTTTGCCGAAGGTAAAGGTCCTGGCCCGGAGTCTTCGCTGCTAAAAATTAAAGGCACCGAGGTCCAACAGGCCATCCAACAATTGCGTATGGACCTGGCCGGCTATTACAGCGGCGTAGTGACCGGCGAACTGAGTAATGAACAAATTGGCCACGCGTTTGGCGATCGGGCAAGACGTGAATTTATGTACGGCCGCGCGGCCACCATCTACGGTGGCTCCAATGAAGTTCAGAAAAACATTACCGCAAAAGCAGTACTAGGCCTGTAGGGCAAGACGGAGAAAAACAATGAATTTCAATATTTCTGAAGAACAGGCCATGATCAAAGACAGCGTTGCACGCTTTGTCACCGACGATTATAGCTTTGATAAACGAAACAAAAATGTCGCCATGGAAGCGGGTTTTAATCCCGCCAACTGGCAGACCTTTGCCGAACTGGGTTGGCTGTCTATCCCATTCCCCGAGGCCCTAGGGGGCTTTGGCGGAAGTGTCGTCGACACGATGGTTATCATGGAAGAATTTGGTAAAGGCCTTGTCGCCGAACCCTATGTTGCTACTGTTTTACTGTTCGGGGGATTACTGACCCACAGCGGCGAAGGTGAACTCCAGCAACAACTAATCGCCAAAATCATTGATGGCAGCTTGCAGGGCAGTTTTGCATATCTCGAGCGCCAGAGCCGTTTTGAGTTAAGTGACGTCAAATCCAGTGCAGTATCCAAGGGCGAAAATTACCTACTTAACGGCGAAAAAACCGTTGTCTTCAATGGTAGCGCTGCTGAGAAAATCATTATTTCGGCGCGCACCAGCGGCGGACAATATGATGAAAACGGCATCAGTCTTTTTATAGTCGACGCTGATACCGATGGCCTAAGTCGAACCGATTACCGGCTAATGGACGGCCAGCGAGTGGCCAATATTACCCTTAATAATGTTGCGGTTAGCAAATCGCAATTGATAGGGGAGCTACACCAGGGCTTTAGCCTGATACAGTCGGTTGTCGCGGAAACCACGCGGGCAATTTGTGCCGAGGCGGTGGGCATTATGCAAAAGCTAACCGAAACAACTGTTGAATACAGTAAAGCTCGGGAACAGTTCGGCACTGCTATTGGTAAATTTCAGGCGCTACAGCACCGCATGGTAGATATGTTTATTGCGGGTGAGCAAACACGTTCCCTGCTTTATCGAGCGGTGTGCTCGGCAAACGCCAACAGCGATGATTCTGAGAAAGATTTACTCGCCCTTAAAGTTATGGTCGGTAGAGCCGGCACGCTGATTGGTGGCGAAGCCATTCAATTACACGGCGGAATGGGGATGACCGATGAGCTGGACGTGGGTCACTATGTAAAACGACTGATGATGATTAACACCACCTTTGGTGATGCAGATTACAACCAAGCGCGATTTTCTAAATTACTAACTAGATAAGGGCTTACGCTATATGGATGGATGGATGGAGATGACAGTATCCAGCTATCCCGATAGCATAACTTGACGCTGTTGGAATCCAGCAGCGCTCATAACGACGAGTCAGCAAGGACCGAAGGCGACTATAATACGCGTATCGATTGCCGGGAAACATCAAAAAAACCGAGGTTTGCCTACAACGCGGTATGATGAAGGCTTACATCACCCCGCGACCAACCCCTGTTCAGCAGCGCTCGCGGAAGGCTGATTTCCATCGACAACAACATCTGGGCCAATGCTTTTCCTTGGGAATCGACTTGCAGCGAAGCGCTACCACCACCGCCAAGCGCCTCACTCATCAGAAAATTAAAGGCATTAAAGCCCGGCAAATCGAAACGCGTAACTTTGCCTTTGACGGTATGGGCGAAGTAGTCAGCCACGGCTTGCTCGCTCAGCTGTTCGCTCAAATAGGGCAGATACTCGGCTTTGCGCGCGATCACGCCAATATTCGCGTAATTGCCCTTGTCGCCGCTGCGGCCATAAGCAAGCTGTTCTAGGGATACTGTAACGCAATCGCCCATATCGGCCGCCATCGACTTATAGCGCGTACCCTTGGCCGGCTGAGACGACTCGCCGGGATAGGTTTTTTCGCTGATTACCGCATCATTTAATTGGATGGTAACGACAACTTTATTTTTATCCAGCAGCCCCGAATGCACACGTATTAAGGGCGAAGGCTTGACCCTGCCCGCGCCAAAACCGCTCATGCCCGGTGTCGCCGAGGTTGCTAGGTAGGCAAATTCGGCGGCCGCGAAACCGAGTGCATCGCGATTATTATGATGCAGACCGTATTTGGCCATCACCTCGCGCGGCTGCTCGCTGCGCGCGTGCGGCCCGTAAGTGTCCTCGGCGCCGATCACTTCTATGCACACTGCACGATAGTCGCCCCAAGCTTTTTCATCAAACACTTTGCGTGTTCGCTCCACCCAGGCATTGAGACTGGACCTAGCCTTGTCTGCGGCGCGCAAACCACCGATATACGCCATACCCATTAAACGGTAGCCATCTACCCAGGTAGCACAGACCTTGTACGCCGGTCCCGGTGCGCGGCCGCGCGCGCCTGACACTTTAAGCTGATTTTCACCGACCTGCTCTAGCTGGACATTACTAAAATCACAGGCGACATCTGGCAATAAATAATTAGCGGGATCGCCAATTTCATACAGAATTTGCTCACCCACCGAGCCCGGCGTAACCAAACCGCCGGTTGCCGGTGGAATAGTGATTGTGAAACTGCCGTCGCTGGCAACGTCTGCAATCGGATAACTCATATTGGAAAAGTCCGGCACCAGATGCCAGTCGGTAAAGTTGCCGCCGGTACATTGCGCGCCGCACTCCAGCACATGCCCGGCCAGTGCCGCCTGTGCCAAGGCATCATAATCATTCAGTGCCCAGCCAAACTCATGCATTAAGGGCCCAATCACCACTGCGCTATCGACAACCCGGCCAGTCACCACAATATCAGCGCCTGCGGCCAAAGCCTCAGCAATGGGTAACGCGCCAAGATAGGCATTCATACTCGCCAATTTTTCGGGCAAGGTGGCGCCACTGTCCAGCTCCACCAAATCACCCGCCAACTCATCGCGTCGGTCGGCAAGATCATCGCCATAAACACCCGCAATCTTTGAGGACAGGCCCTTGGCTTCACAGAGTTTACGCAATCCGGCAATACAACCAGGCACATTGACACCGCCCGCATTGGCCACAACCTTAATGCCTTTTTTTGCGCAGTCTTCAATAACATCGGCCATCGCCACCGTGACGAAATCTACCGCGAAGCCCAAGCGTTCATCGCGCTGCTTGGCCTTGGCGAGAAGGCCCATGGTGACCTCGGCGAGATAATCAAACACCAGGTAATCGATATTGCCTTTCTCAACTAACTGCCGGGCCGACAGCTGACTGTCGCCGTAGAATGCAGAAGCACAGCCTATTCGTATTTTTTTATCACTCATGTGTTTTCTCCAGCAACGATTTCCGCCAGTAGTTGGCGCGACTTGACCTGCTGCCCCACCTCGCAGCTCACCGACTTAACCACACCGGCAAGAGTTGCCTTAAGGGCGTGCTCCATCTTCATTGCTTCGAGCACGACTAAGGTTTGCCCGATCATGACGCTGTCACCCGTTGCCACATTGACCGCAATAATGGCGCCATCCATCGAGGCTTTTATTTGGCCACTGCCAATACCGATAGCACCCACCGCAGGTAGGTGGGTTTCATTACTGAATTGAAAATGGCCGCTGCCGTCGTCGATAAAAAGATCGTCCCCTTGGAAAACAAAGTGGACAATCTCTCGTACGCCGTCGCGCTCTACTATGCAGTGAGAGCACTGAAACTCTACCAGACGAATGCTCAGTGTTGCCTCCGCTACGCTAACAGTGAAAACACCGCAGTCTTCGCTCAATGCCAGCCGATAGGGCTCACCTTCGCAGCGCAAATTGTAGACATAACTTTTAGCGGTGCTGCGGCGCCATTCGTAACCCGTCGCATTTTTTGCTGCACCACGCTTAAAATATACTAGCGCAGCCTCTGCCAGAGTCAGCGCCGAGGGCTGCTTAACATCCATACTGATATCGCTGGAAAAATGCTCTTCGATAAAGGCCGTGGTGGCCTCGCCGGCAACAAATTCCGGGTGTCGTAAAATATTTTGCAGAAAAAATTTATTATTGTTTAAACCCAGTAGAGAGGCATCCTGAACCGCGCTAGCGAGCCGTCGCAGAGCCTCGCTGCGATTCTCACCCCAGGCAATAAACTTGCCTAGCATCGGGTCGTAATGGGGGCTGACTATCTGCCCCTGCTTGATACCGTGATCAATACGAATACCCTCGCGCTCAGGCAACTGCCACTGCAACACGGTGCCTGTTTGCGGCATAAACTGATTGCGCGGATCCTCTGCGTACAGGCGCACTTCAACGGCGTGACCGCTGAGTTTAATGTCAGACTGTGCCAGCGGTAGCGGCTGCCCGTCGGCGACTCGCAATTGCCACGCCACCAAATCTTGCCCGGTTATCAATTCGGTAACGGGGTGCTCAACCTGCAAACGCGTATTCATTTCAAGGAAGTAAAAATGACGCCCGCTATCAACCAAAAACTCAACCGTCCCGGCGCCGCGATAATCGCAGGATTTTGCAGCTTCGACCGCTGCCGTACCCATGCGCTGACGCAAGTCTTCGTCAACGAATGGCGACGGCGCTTCTTCAACGACTTTCTGGTGACGGCGCTGAATGGAACAATCGCGCTCACCGAGATACACGCAGTTACCGTAACTGTCTGCAAAGACTTGAATTTCGATATGCCGCGGCCGAATGACGGCTCGCTCAAGGATCAGCTCGTCACTGCCAAAAGCCGCCAGCGCCTCCGAGCGTGCCATTTTAATCTGTTCCGGCAAACTTGCCGCATCGTGCACCAGACGCATGCCACGTCCACCACCGCCAGCGGAGGCTTTAACCATCAAGGGAAAACCAATCTCCCCCGCTTCTTTAATTAGCGTAGCCTCGCCTTGATCCGCCCCTTCATAGCCAGGAACACAGGGTACGCCAGCTTTCAGCATGGCAATTTTCGACAGCCGCTTACTGCCCATCAGTTCAATGGCATCGGCGCCAGGCCCTATAAAGGTGATACCAGCCGCCTCACATTGACGCGCAAAGTCCGCATTTTCCGATAAAAAACCATAACCGGGGTGGATGGCATCAGCGCCGCAACGCCGCGCCGCCTCCAATATTTTGTCGGCACGCAAGTACGATTCCGACGCGGCTGCAACTCCTATACACACCGCTTGGTCGGCCATGCTGACATGCAAAGCATCCGCGTCGGCCTCACTGAATACCGCAACGGTGCGATAGCCCAGTTCACGTGCGGTGCGAATAACCCGAACTGCAATCTCGCCACGATTAGCGATCAATATTTTTTGAAAGTTTGCCATAACTAATCTCTAATAATTTAATACTGCGCCGATTTATGTTATTTGACAGCCCAGCTGGGTTTACGCTTCTCAATAAACGCGCGCGTGCCTTCTTGTCCCTCTGGCCCGCGCAGTGCCACTGAGAACATGTCCGAGGCTTTATCTAAAAGATTTTCCAAATCGTCCTTTCCCACCTGAAGCATCAGTTCTTTGGTTTTTGCATTGGCTTCGGGCGCGCAGCGTTTTACACCGGTGATAACAGCCGCGAGTTGCGCGCTCAGCGCCTCCTCACCGTCAGTGACAAAATGCACCAAGCCCATCGCCTGCGCCGCATTTCCCTTAATTCTTTCGCCGGTTAATGCCAAACGACGCGCCTGGGTGAGGCCAGCGCGCATGACCACGAAAGGCGCAATCTGCGCGGGAATAATACCCAAGCCGGTTTCCGGCATGGCAAGAGTTGCCGCCACATCGGCTATGGCAATATCAGAAATACAGGCCAAACCAAAACCACCCCCCAGTACCGCGCCTTCCAATACACAGATCACCACCTGCGGTGCATTGTTTACCTTGGTGATCATATAGCCAAAACTACGATTAAAATTCCACGCGGCTTGCTCGGCGCTGATCACTTGGCCATTTTCGTCGACCTTTTGTTCGTTCATGCCAGAGATGTCGCCGCCCGCACAGAAGTTGCCCTGAGCACCACGCAATACAACCGCACGGACACCGCAATCTTTTTCAATTGCGGTGAATAGGGACATCATTTCGTCAACGAGTCGGCTGTTCATTGCATTGCGTTTTTGCGGGCGATTGAGCGTAATATGCAGTACGCCGTCTTCAAGTTTGAGCAGTAATTCCTGGCAATCGGGTAGCGTCATCTTTCTAAGTCCTTGTGTTCTTTTTTCTTCTTATCCTGTGTTCTGCAACAAGCGGCAACTTAGAGCCGTGCAACGCCAAAACTGGTGGGATTGAGGCTGCGCTCATCACCCTCTTTACAAACTCCCAGCACAAAGGCAACCACGGCGCGAGTATCGCGCGGGTCTATCATGCCGTCATCCCACATACGCGCCGTGTTGGCCAATGCATGGGATTTAGCAGCCATGGTATCTACCGTGTCTTTTTCCAGAGCATCCAGAAGTTCTTCATTCACTTGGCCCGCACGCTCCATCTTCGCCGTGGCCACTTGACGCAAAACGCTGCCGGCTTGTGCCGGCCCCATCACCGACACGACAGTACGCGGCCAGGCAAACATAAAGCGTGGCTCCATACCCCTCCCGCACATGGCGTAGTTACCTGCACCGTAGGAACCGCCAACCACAATGCTGATGCGTGGCACTTTGGCGTTGGTAACTGCCTGAATCAGTTTTGAACCGTGCTTGATAATGCCGCCCTGCTCTGCTTCGGTACCGACAATAAAACCGGTGGTGTTATGCAAGAAAAGTAGGGGCACCCTCGACTGCTCACACAACTGAATAAACTGACCGGCCTTGGCTGCACCCTTTGCGGTGATTGGGCCGTTATTGCCGATAACGCCACAAGCCAAACCCTCGATGCGCATGTGACCGCAAATCGTGCCAATATCAAAATCGGATTTAAACTCTAGAAAATCTGAGCCGTCGGCAATGCGGGCGATTATCTCGCGCACATCGTAGGGCGTTTTAGGCTCTTCCGGCACAATACCCAACAGCTCCTCACTCGAATACAGCGGCTCGCTGTAGTCAGCGACTTGGACTGCTGGCGCATGGCGACTCCAGTCCAGCTTGCCCGCAATTTCACGGGCAATGCGAATACCATCGGCATCGTTCTCTGCCAGATAATCTGCGGTACCCGCCAGTTCCGCGTGCATTTCGGCACCGCCAATGGCTTCATCACTCGCGACTTCACCGGTGGCTGCTTTAAGTAAAGCCGGACCGGCCAGATACACCGTCGACTGCTTGCGAATCATAATTACGTAGTCAGACAAGCCCGGCTGATAGGCACCGCCCGCCGTCGCGCTACCGTGTACCACTGTAATTTGGGGAATACCGGCGGCCGACAATCTGGCCTGAATGGCAAAGCCCGAACCGGAGGGCCCAAAAAAATCACCCAGCAATTTCAAGTTGCCACCACCACTTTGGGCGAGTGTTAACACCGGCAATTTATTCTCCTTGGCGATACCTAACATGCGTTGGCGCTTGGTACTGCCCAGCGGAGTAATGGTGCCGCCTTTTGTTAGGTAGTCGTCTACTAGCACCATGCAGCGCACACCTGCGATATAACCGATGCCCGTTATGCAACTACCGCCAGCGCCAGAGCCATCAGCATCCTCTTCCTGCATATAGCCGCAGAGCGTGGCCATTTCCAAAAAAGGCGAACCCGCATCCAGTAACGTACTCAAGCGCTCGCGCGGCGGAATAAAGCCGCGCTCCCGATAACGCGGCTCTTTTGCCGCCGCCGTTGCGATCACGCGCTGCTCGATTTCCCTGAATTCCCGAACGGCAGCGCCCATTACGTCGACGTTGCGCTTGAAGCTGGCCGAATGCGCGTCAATTTGTGTTTCTATCACTGCCATGACTTGTTCCCATCAATGTATTTGCTGCGGTGAGCTTTAGTTTGCGTCTTAAATAAACGCCTTACTTCTTGCGGGCCGGAAGCGTGCCCATCATTTTGCAAATAATACTCAGCATCACTTCATCCGCGCCGCCGCCAATAGAGGTGAGGCGAGTATCGCGGTAGGCGCGTGCAATAGGGTTATCCCACATAAAACCCATACCGCCCCAATACTGCAGGCAGGCGTCGGTCACTTCCCGTTGCAAGCGGCCCACCTTCAGCTTGGCCATCGAGGCTTTAATGGTGACGTCCGTGCCATCGATATAGCCTTCAACAGCATCATAAATAAGCGCCCGCAGAGCCTCTATTTCGGTTTGCAATTCCGCCATGCGAAAATGCACCACTTGATTATCGAGTACGGATTGACCAAATATTTTTCGTTCACGCGTATATTCAATGGTTTGCTGAATACACTTTTCCATGCCTTTGATGCCGCCGGCTGCAGCAAACAAACGCTCCTCCTGAAACTGCAACATCTGGTAAATGAACCCCTTGCCCTCTTCACCAATCAGGTTGCGCTGGGGCACACGCACGTCGTCGAAAAAGACCTGCGCGGTATCAGATGAACGCATACCGAGCTTATCGAGGCGTTCGGAAAATGAAATCCCTGGCGTGTTGGTTGGCACCAATATCAGCGATTTGTTAGCGTGAGGTTTACCCTCGCTAGTGTTGGCAAGCAGACACAAAAAATCAGCCTGAGTGGAATTGGTTATCCACATTTTGGAGCCATTGATGATGTAGTCGGCGCCATCCTTTTTTGCCGTCGTCTTAATGGCAGCCACATCAGAACCTGCATGAGGCTCACTGACGGCGATAGAGAACACAGCATCGCCTGCAATCGCCGGCACCAGAAATTCTTTGCGCAGTTCATCGCTGCCAAACTTCGCAAGGGCAGGCGTTGCCATATCAGTTTGCACACCAATGCCCATAGAGACGCCGCCACTATTGATCAGGCCTAATTGCTCCGAAAATGCAATTTGATAGCTGTAATCCAAGCCCATGCCGCCAAACTCAACCGGCTTGGCAATACCCAGTAGGCCGAGGTCACCCATTTTTTTGAACACTTCGTGGGCGGGGAAAATACCTGCTTTTTCCCACTCTTCGGTGTAGGGGTTAATTTCTTTTTCAATAAATTGGGCTGCAGTGTTACGGATAGCCTGGTGTTCGTCGGTGAATCGCATGGGGCTTACTCCTATTATTTGTTTTTTCCATCAACATACAAAGACCTTGTCACACTAATTCGGGCGCATCTTCAAAAGGATACTTCACCGCCCTGAACAGACTTTTGTCAGCGGCAAGCGGTTCTGTTTTCTGGAAGGCAGGTCGCGCTTTTAATCGATGCCAGTAATCTGCCACCACCGGCTCGAAGAATTGATCCAGCCCGAGCCCTTCTGCCAGATACAGTGCATAACCAATGGCAATATCCGCTACGGTAAAGCGCTCATCACACAAAAATTCGCGACCAGGCAAGTGCGCATTCAAACGCTTCAAGCGCGCAATAAACCATTTTTTATAATCTTCCACCGCCTGCGGCAGACGTTTGTCTTTAGCTTCCAGCTGCGAATACCGCAAAACAATGGTCTGTGGGAAAGTTAAGGTTGCGTCGCTGTGAAATAGCCAGTTGAGATAATCGCCGTATTCAGGGTGGTCGCTTTGCAAGCCGAAATCATAGCGCGCATAGCGCTCGACAAGGTAAAGGCAAATACCGCTGGACTCCGTCATCTCAACTTGGCCGTCAGTGAAAAAAGGCACGGTTCCCAGCGCATTGGTTTGCAGATAGTCGCGATCAAAAATACGCGGTGGAAACGGTAGCTCGATCAAATCATAGTCGATTGCCATTTCTTCCAGCGCCCACAGCGGGCGCAATGAACGGGCGCTGTAGCAGTGCCAAAGTTTAGGTTTAGACCTGAGTGTGCTCATTGATGCTCCTGATAACGGATGTTGGCTTATAGCTGATACTGACGCGCCGCGAGGTCGCGCATGATTTCTTCACTGCCGCCGCCAATTGCATTGACGCGCACTTCACGATAAAAACGCTCCACGCGATTGCCACGCAAGTAGCTGGCACCACCGAGTATTTGACTGGCTTCACGGGCACAGAATTCCATAGTCTCACTCGCTTGTACTTTGGCCATAGCCAGATCGCCAGGATGTAAGCGATCCTCAATGTAGGCCTGAGTAATATATTGCAGGTAAGTTTGAGTGGCATTTATTCTCTGCTTCATAGCTGCGACCTTGTGCCGAATAACTTGGTGGTCGGCCAAGCGCTTTCCAAAGGTTTTGCGCTGCTGCGCCCACGTCACCGCATCTTCTAGACAGGCTCGCGATGCAGCCTCCATAGTCACCACTAAGCTGATTCGCTCGGGATTGAAATTACTCATGATCACAAGAAAGCCCTGTCCCTCTTCACCCATGAGGTGGTCTGTAGGTACACGCACGTCATCAAAGTAAATAGTTCCCGTATCGGCGCACCACCAACCCTGCTTTCGATCTAAAGGGGTGCGCGCCACACCAGGCAAGTCGGTTGGGATTAGCAGCATTGAGACGCCCTTAGCACCCTCACCTCCGGTCCGCACGGCGGTGCTTACCCAGTCCGCACCCATCACTCCAGATATAAAGGTTTTACTGCCGTTAACAATGTAGTAATCGCCCTCACGTCTGGCCGTCGTTGTAATATTAGCTACATCTGAACCGCCCGAGGGCTCTGTGATTCCTAACGATATGCGTTTATTCCCAGCTAATATCGGCGGTGCTACTGCCTTTTTTATATGGTCCTGAGCAAAGCCAATCACTGGAGGTAATCCAATTCCGTGAATTAGTAAATTACTCATCAGACCGCCGGCAGAACCAGCGCGAGTAATTTCCTCATTGGTGATGTTAACGTACCAGTGGTCAATACCCTCGGACAAACCGCCGTATTCTTCCGGATAATGCAATTGCAACAAACCGATCTCTGCTGCTTTGTGCCACAGCTCGTCGGGCACCTTTCCGGCTTCTTCCCAATCATCAAGAAAGGGAACGACCTCAGCCTCTAGAAATTTGCGCAATTGGGTACGCCACTCCTCATGATCTGAAGTCAAATAAGGGTTGTGCAGGCGTGCGCTGTCGAAACTTAGGGACATGGGCTTCTCCAAAACATGGCAATTAATCTGCCGACAAGGCTTCGCTTTTGCCAGCCTTCGGCACAGCGCGTAATCCACGTTATACACCAGTGTAGTGACTGTGCATGTTCGCGCTTGGGAATTGGTGCCAGAGAAAAAGGTAATTGGTGCCAGTTAACGTTTACGGAAATCGCGGGGCGAGTTACCGCTTTTCGCTTTGAATACCTTGGAGAAGGAGCCGTGGTCGGCATAGCCCAAGAGGAAGGCGATATCGGTAATACTAAGACGCTCGTCACTCAAGTATTGCAGGGCCAGCTCGTGCCTTAAATCTTGGAGTACCCGACCAAACTGGGTTCCGCGCTCAGCCAGCCGCCTCTGTAGGCTGCGCCGGGAAATATTTTGCACCTCGGCGACCTTGTCGATAGTGAGCCCCCCGGCGGGCAGCAGGCGGACCAGCGAGGAGCGCAACTCACGTAAAACCGGATCGGCTTCGCCCTTAAACAGGTACTGTGTTGACCGGCTGATCGCTTGGCTCCAGTCAGTATCCAGCTGGATCAGGGGATAGTTTAGGCTCTTGCGGTCAAAGTAAAGGCAGCTTACCGGCTGGTCAAAATGCAGGTCGACACCAAATACTTGTTCCAGCAGCTTGGTATCGGCGGGCTGCGGGTAGCTGAAATGGGCTCGTAACACAGGAATAGGTCGCACGCACAGCGAATCGACAATCATAGCCGAGGTGGTCAGCAGCTCGTCAGACTGGAAACGCCAACGCGCACTGTGGGGCGACAAAGGCACCCAGTCCAAGCGAATCAATTCGCCTTCGCGACGAATAAGCACCTCGCCGATATCACCGGCAAATTGGAGGACGCTGGGCATCAAATTGAGGTAGTCGCGAAAGGTGTCGCATACGCCACAGGTATAGAGCTGTAGGTTTATACGACTGATATAACCAATGCGTCCGGCAAAGATCCCAATATCATCACTCGTACAAGCAGCCGCAAGCTGGTAAAAATCATACAACGCTGAAACCGGGTGTCGCGTTTCTGCTTCTGTCAGCAAGGCCGAATTAACACCCACCTGCGCCAACAGTTCCGCAACCGGCGCGCCCAAAGCCCGCGCAGCCTGTACCACGCCGTTGATGCTGGTGCTGTATACTGTCCAGTTCGGGTTGAGTGACACAGCCGCTGATTGCTTTGGCGAAGAACTCATATTTAGGATTTATTAATTAGTTCAAAACAGTTTACTACAGACGCGCGCGTATGCGCGCTAACTTATGCCAACCATTTACTAATAGCCGCCAATACCGCTTCCGGCGGCAACATATGCCCACGGCCGGCACCCGCCGGTTCTGGGTTCGTCACGCTAGATTCATGCATTGGATCAGCAAGGGCAAAAAGCGCGCGATCATATACCTGACGGGATCAGGCGTTCAAAAAGCTATGACTGCTTTAGCGCCAATGTAATGCACGATAGTCACCCCCCTGTGAAAGTAAGCCTGTGCTTGTTGGTTTTCTAGAAAGACGATCAAGTCCTCTGCGTACGCAGCCCACTTAAAACCGGCTTGCAGCGCATTTTTGCCCGGCAAAAGTACTGCGGCGTCCTAGCGCCATAACTTCGAGCGTACTAGCCGCATTTTCACAAGTGCTCAGACAAATTTTAATCGGAATAATTGCTTCATCCTTTAGCTTGGATCTGTCCTTCTCTTCCTGAAAAGTCCACTTATTGTGAATTTAGCGATTTCATTCACAACTCAGGCCTAATAACCTCCTCTTCAAAACTTCCGTTTGAAGTGGTGGCGCCAACCTCAAATATCGCAGGATAATATCGCCGATACACAGCCATCATTTCATCAAAGGGTAAGTCGAAGTACGTTCCGTGATCCTTAACGTACTCCATATGCTGGCGACCTTCCCGGTCAAAAGCGTGAAAAATCGAATCGTCCATTCCATTAAATTCTAACGGACGGATGCCGAATTTATCACAAAGAGATAAATTAAATGCCGGCGTGGCCTTAACCCAACGATCATTAAGCCAAACCTCAGCATAACCGTGATGATAAAACATATCTGTCCCCATCAACATACGTAAGCGCGGGGTAGTGAGGTGATTCCGTACGTCAGCAAAACCTATGCGAGCCGGAATCCCCGAAGCTCTGAGGGCGGCGGCGTACAGCACCGCTTTTCCGACACAGTGCCCCTTGCCATACAGCAATACTGAGCTTGCCTGGAACGACTCAGGGTCCGGTCGAATACTATAAGGGTCGTATATTATCTGATCGCGAACCGCTAAATATAATGCAGACGCAACGCTATTGGAACTACCATCGTCTCCCCGATTTATTCTTGCAAAATGTTGAATAGCTGAATGTTCTGAATTTATAAAATATCCCGGCATCATTGCTTGTTTTACATACTCTGTATTCATAATACTCCTCATGGGATTTAAGCAAAATAATTCTCAATACCTCAACTATCAAATACTATATCGTTGGCGTTTCAGAAAAAACGCCAACGTGCCTGAGAAACGCAATTAATTTGGATACTCTGGCTCAAGAAATGGCCATGGCTTATTCATATAAAGCCACCCCAAGAAATCCAAAGTCAATTTCAGGCCCCACTCATTACCACCAACGAGGATCGCATCTTTCAGATCGCGCCCCCAAAATGGCCCGAGCCCTAACGGCTGACAAATAAAGGCGGTATCTATGCCATAACAATTCATGACGTTATTGATGTCAATCACACAAGAAATCGCCATGGTATGCGCATCCTGAATGCTGCCATCTGGAAACTTTTCCGTGAGAGTAAAGGCAAGTATTTGAATCTTCTCCTCATTATCATAACCCCATTCCCCTAATATCCGCAATGCAGCTTCTCCAGCAAAGCGGAGCTCCATCATTGTATTATTTACAATATTGTCGAATTCATAACGCGGTATCATGATTGTCTCCACGAAAATTCCAACGTATTGGAATTTATTGGCAGCGCAAATAAGCCTGCATCGCTTAACAACCGTAGGGCAAATGATTTTAAAAAAGGGGGTTGCGATAGTGGCTTAACGTAGATAGAAGCGCGGGGGTTATTCTCCGCCTAATGTGCTGGTTCCCGGGCGAGAATGCCTAACTGATGGTGTGGCGTGTTGAATTGCACTCCATATTTACCCACTAGTTGCACGGAATAGTGATCCGCTATTACCCCCCCTTCTGAGCCTTGAAGTGGGTCAGAATAGCCAGCAAATATTGGCAATAATTGATTCAAAACACAGTGAAATTACACAAACACTTGGAAAGGATGCCTCGACATCTAAGAATCACATAGACTCTACCCGGGCATTATTATCCCTAATCGACGTCATCATGACGCAAGCTATAAGCAACGCATATCTAACCGCCCAGCTATTGTTTACATCATTACTAAGTATCTGTGTTTTGGTAGTTGAGCGAGCTCTAATTTTTATGAATGCGGTGCCATATCGATGACGCTTTATTCTACCCACTCTTTTTAGCCGAACATCAGTTCTCGCCGTGTAATTTGAAAGCCCTTTCTTCCAGTACAAAATTTGCTCCTCAACCGGAATATCTGATAGAGAGGCTCCTGTAACATTAACCACAATATGGTATCCCGAACCAAGAGATAACAACCAGTTGATAAAACCAATGCCGACCTCAGCATTTGGAATATAGATATAGCCGTCACGCGCTCGGTGTCCGTTATGAAATACCAACAGTCGTTCACGAACTGTTACTAAGTCACTCGTCGTATCGAAATCCCGAAATATCTTCGAGAATACTGTCTCAGAAATTTTCTTATGCGCGTGCGACCGAGGTGGTGTAAGTGGAATTAGAGCTCTGTGTATTATGTTTTCTTTAAATATTTCCTTCTTGTCTTTAGCATACACAGACGGTCGCGTGTGCCTAAAATCATTTTTTTGGTTTTTACTTGGGATGTAAAGGAAATTGCGGTAGGAATCTAACAGTTTTCCGCATGAACCACCTTCCAGTCGAAAAATCCTATCGAGTTCATCTGGCGTCTTGCCATCCGCGAACACAAGTGCTTCTACCTCACTCAAACTGAGCCGGTCGAGTGCTCTCACCGCCGAAATTTGTATGCTAGGCTCACCATAAAGCGCCACTGTATCTTGAGAAAGGCGGCCAACCATTACTTTTGGGAAGCCTCTCACAAGCCATTCGCCATAGTCATTGCCGTAGCGCTCTTTCCACTTTCGGATGCGTGACTGCTTAATATTGAGGATGCTGAGAAAGGGTTCTAGCTGTTCTTCAGTAGCAACTCTTCCACTTAGATCCGCTCCCCACTCGAACTTCAAATTACAATAATGCTGCTGTATCAGCTCAATGCAGTGCAGATAGTCGGTTAACGTCGTGTATGGCGACTGGTGGCCCGTAAGCTGTGAAATAAAATACAGCCCAGTTCGCGTGTAGGTCGCATTCAATTCATCCATGATTTTTTCAAGGTGCTGTGGATGCGGCCAAGGTGGCGCCACGCCATGATAGGCTAGAAGCAGATTATTTGCGAAAGTATGACGTAGATGTTGGAAGCGGAGTTTTTGAACTCCCGTCACGGACCTCATCGCCTCATGGATTATCGGGTGCACAATGTTATCCATAAGTGGTGCCGATTCGTCACGCCCCTCTCTAAACAACATCGTTTTCGTGCTCGCATTGGTTGCGCGCCGGAACTGACAGAACTCTCGGAATGCAACTAGTTCTGACTCTGTCAGTAATAGGTGGAGCGGCAGAAGTCGACGGGAATCGTAGGCTTTGGTATCTACAAAGGCATTTTGCCTCACAATCAGGACGAGTTCAGCGCCATCAAAGCTAGAATCAGGCATTATGATATCCGCTAACTGTACAGAAAGCGCTTCACTAATGCGGAGTCCAGCGCGATAGCCGAGAACGAATATCCAATAACAGATCCGGATTAAACTGGAGTGGCCTGAAGAAATAATGGCTGCGCAAATTAACTCATATTCTTTTTCCGATATAATATTTGCGTCTGAGTTCCTTGCGATTAATCCGGTATCGTTACTGCCAAAATTTACTGCCGGAAAATTGCACTCCTCAACAAGAAACCGATGAAACCGAGCAAGTACCACCTGATTATACCGCTTTGATTTTTGAGTTTTTGTTTGCTCAATAATTTCATCGTAGGCTTTACTTAGCTCGAGCGCGCACTCTGGCTTGACGGCACTTCCGCCAATGGTTAAAAATAGTGGACGAGCTATAGCACTATGATAGCGATATATTGTACTTTGTTTGCGCTTCTCCCTATGCAACTGAATAGTCCATAGGCTGATTGCGTGAACAATTGGCGCCGCAGAGGCGGCTTCCTCCTCTATACCACTCAGTCTTTGGGTTAGCTCACTATGAGATAAGCGCCGCTCATTACGTCGCTTGTAAACCGCACTGCTTAAAGATTTTAAGATATCTGCGCTATCGTGCAGGCTGCTGATTTTGTCGAAATCTGGATTTATTGTAATTCGTTTAGCACCAAGCTCTACCGCAGAGCCGGATCCGTCCCCTGAACTAGCCAGAAGATTCCGCCCCCCGAGTAACAGCTGTCTCCAACGCTGCTCTGGAAGCGATGTACTAACGTGTCGACCACGTAAACTACCGACAAGGTACGGTGGAAATTGAAATCCAAAGGTTGTTCCAAGCATTGCAACCACTTTGGACAAACTCTTTTTCTCAGCACCAAACAACTTACACATTGCCTGCCACGACCGTTGTGTATATTGCTGTGCTTCTTTAGCATTTTTAACTTTAGGATGACCAAAAAAACTAATGTGTCGGAGAAGCAACGCCAGACTTGACGGGCTGAGAATCCACCGCCACCGAATTAAGTTGTCTGTATCTTTTTCTCTTCCCCCTTCTTCGTCCTGATCAAAAAACGTAATCCAAGTCATTCCCTTGCCGATACACAGAGTGTCGACAAACAGCGGGAGACTGTTGAGGTATTTTTGATTCAGAATGGCGTCGCGTGTTAAGGCGCTGTATAGCACTAGCCCCCAGCTTGCGTGCTCTTCGTCGCTTTTCCCCGCCAGAGTCTCGTTCTGGATTTCACTGCCAAAATCAAGAAGCGATAGTCGTGACTCAATATCGGCCTGCCAGGCTCGGAATTCATTCATGCTTGAGAACGAATCAACTGTAAACGGACTGGCCTCTCTTTTAAGGAGGCGAATAGGCGACAGGGGGCTGACTTTCCAGCCCAGCTGCTGCTTACCTCTTTCAAGACTGGATGCCAGAAAATTTATCTGGTCTCGCACATCGTATATTGATGTTCCCTCGCCTTTATTAATCGCTGACACCCATTTTTCCACTAGAGCATCACGGACAACCACGTCATGATCGCCGCTTAGAAGACTTGGAAGGTCAGCTGCAATCATCTCTAGCACTTGTTCTTGTCGGCGACGTTTACTCTTTAATCTATTATATGTTCGGGCCGCTGCACCACCTGTCGCTTTCTCGGGCTCGACCAACTTCCACCCAGACCATAGCTCCGTAATATTAGGCATTGGCGAATCCGGTTTGTGGAGTCCACCCAGCCTCAATACGTAGGCTTTCTAGGAAAGGTGATATCTGAGAAACCATTTCCAAAGGGCTCATCGAGGAGTATCGACCAAATGGTTCCTGACCAATTTGCCAATGGCCCAAATAGGCGTTGACGTACTCTGCGTGGCAGCCAAGGGCGCGGAGTCTCGGTCGCAGGTAGTGGCGCCCAATATTGATTGGAAGTGTGTAACCTTCAATCTGTTGCCGAAGGCTTTCCGGTGTCAGGCGCTGAGTCGCACGATCCTCCTGGATGAAAAACAAGAGAGGAGTATCTGCTGTGGGCTCCCGGAGCAATTGATGGATGTGAAGCCAGGCCTGTGTGCCCGGAAGTAGCTTTGTCTGCATGACTTCTAGGTGCTTCATATAAAGGTCAATCTGTTGCAATAATTTGGGAGGTAGCCACACAACCCTTGAATTAGATTGGTAGTCGTCATCCTTATCAGAAATCACAAGCAAACCGGACGTCCAATCAATCTCTTGAATTCTGAATATCAAGTCATTGACTGCACGATAGCCCGTACAAAACAGTATCCAGAATGAAATGTATGTTGCTAATGCATTGTGAACAGCTGTTACACCTGGCTGCCGTCGCTTTGCCATAGCGAGTTCATGCTTGAAGTGTTGAACCATCATCTTTACTAGCAAGGGCTTCACATTAAGCTTACTACCGTGGTCCGTCAGATTTGAGTAAGTTTGCTCAAAATCATAAAAACCCCGAATATCTAACCCTAAATAGGGTGCAATTCGGCTCCTCAACGAATCCACGGCCGCGTGATACAAAGTTTGCAGATCATCTCCGCTTATTGAGTAGTAGTGAGAGGCGACCTCTGTAATCGTAAATACATGCCCTGTCAGTAACGATGCATCCACCCAGTCAGTAGAGATCGTCGTGATTTCATCAAATAAGGTTTGGCTAATTCTAAGTGGTGTGAGACGCACATCATTTTGGCGATTACACGCCGACAAGACCTTGCGCAAACGAGCTTCGAGAGTACTGTGCAGCCACGAGGGGAAGAAGTACTTCGCGCGCCCAGCGCCTGAATCACTGTATTTTCTTTCGATGAGCTTGGCTATTCGCTGAAAACGAATTGGGCTGGACACGATGATGCGGTGATCTGATGAGGTCGTTGAAGCGCCGCCTACGCGCTCAAGTAAATAGCGATCATTCTCACTGAGCTTGCGCTTCCACTCCGGTGAGCGTATCGGTAAAACAAATACGTCTTCTTCCGCAATATAGGCAATGTCATCGATCGTTTTTGGCAGCTCATTCAGCTGCCGATAAAAACGCATCTCAAGTAGCTGCTGAAGTGGACGTCCTAGCCATAATAGTAGTTGGATAAGCGCGGCGACGTACTCATCCAGCTCAGACTCATTTGAGCTAGACGTATTTCCTTCTATAATTTCGTTTGATTGTGCACTTTGGATAAGCTTCATGGGGAGCGCAGCTGCAATCGCTAACTCTGTCTCTGTCAATTGCTGGTAGCGAAATGGCAGGCGCTGATTCAAACTGCTCAGGTGCTGAATCTGACTAGTTTGCCGTCTAGCATGATCTCGGAGGTTGAAATTCGCGGTGGGGCTGGCTTTCGAGTACCGAACACCGATTGCTCGCAAATCTTCCACTTCACCTGGATGCAATCCCAACGCGCGCGCCCGATTTTTTGTTTCAGGATCGGCTTGAGACTGATAGATGTGTAGTTCCGATAGCGGACCTTCGGGATTAGGATCATCCACATCAGCTCGCTCAACACGCCGAACAACGCTACCCACGGCATGTCGACCGGATACAAAACGGGTCTTCCCCAATTTCTCTTCAATTTTTCGGACAAGGAGCTCAACACCAGACCAGCTGGGAAAGACATCTTCAGGGAGTTCTTTTAGCTCCCGCAGGTAATCGGAAAGAGACCAGTTTTTCGATATTTCGAATATGGCCGAAGCTGGTGTTTTACCCGTGGCGAGCTTGCGTAAAACAAGGCACCCTACATCGATTTCCGAACCAAGCTTTTCGTGGCGCCTGCGCTGCAGAATCGAGCAGTACAGGGCGATATAGAGATGCCTGAAGTAGTCGCGCTGTTGTCGAATAGGGTTTGAGCGGCCGATTATCAGCATCGCCCACTCCGGGTGTTCCTTTATAATACCTCGGGACTCAGCAGACCCTTCTATCCAGTGACGGTCCGGCTTAAAGCTGGTACTCGCCTCTGACCCCAGCGCGCCTAGTAGTCGATCTATGTCATCAGTTGAGAATATGTCTGCATCAAGACCGTCAAACAGAGAAGAGTGGAGCTCTTGTCCTGCTTGAATTGTGGCTTGTAGATTGAGGAGCACGAGTCGAAGTCTTGTTAGCGACGCCGGAGCACGCAAGGTGTCGAACAATAACTTCAGGCGCTGCTCGTCAATTTGCGTTTCAAACGCTAAACGAGAAATGCTATTAGCTTCACTCATTCAACTATTACTCCCCCCGTATCGTTACAGTCCCGCTGGTGCGACTACATTCCCAAGTTTTTCGGGTTTAGTTAAACGTGAGGGGTGAAGTACGCAGACTTTTACAATTTATTAATAGCGTCTTGTGCCCTTGAAATCCGTTCAATAATCGCTTGGAAGTTGTCAGGGCGCTGCAAAAACATACGCCCTTGAACAGCGTCCTCGTGATCTTTGGCAATACCAGCCAGGCGTATGGCTTCCGGAATGAGTTTAAGCTTGCCTCTGCGCACCTGCTCATAGTCGACCCCTTTCTCGGCCCAACGCTGCTTTTTCATTTCAATGACGGCGTCTCTAGCGTCAACGCTGGTGAAAGGGTTCGCTATTGATTTTTGTAACATGCAGTCAACGTCATACCAATGCCTAGCAAGGCGATGTGTATTAGGCTCTTTTTCCATTGTGGAGAATTGATGAAGCGCCGTTAGCTTTTCCCAGAGAATGAAGGACGGGTGATAGGCATGCACCTTAGCCTGAGGAAAGGTCAGCGAAGATAGCGCTTTAACTTCAGACAAGTAGCAATCTACCGTATGAATAACCGTGGGCTGGCCACGATTCCGACCACCGAACTCTAGGAGCACATAGTCCAGATGATACTGGCTATCACTAGGGGTCACGCGGGGAAAATGGACTTCGATCTTCTCTCCACTGGAGTCGGGCAATAGCGACGCCCCAAGCCCCTCAATATTGTATGCGGCAAGCCGCTGATTGAGGCGCTGAACAAACTCTCGAGACCAGTCGGTAAGGCGGTCGGTTTGATGCTGCCTAAACTTTTTCTGCTGGCTGGGGTTGCGTGTGGTTCGATCCCAAGCGGCGGCCTCGTCTTCGATGCCCGCCAAGTCGGCCCAGTGGATTGATAAATCGATATCCTCGGAAAAACGATCTATTGCTTTCCAGCATTTACTCAGCGCTGTCCCGCCCTTGAACGCTACTGCAAATTCCCCCAGCAGTTTCTCGTCGTACAGCAATCGGAGTATTTCTGTGACCCAGAGATCTTTTTCTAGGAAAAAGTCAGGCAAACCATCAGGGTGCTGCTGCGCTCCCAGTGACAATAATTCCTCTAGCTCCTTCCGCGTATCAGGGTGTTGGTAGTACTCAAGGATGTGCATTAGTTAACCTGCCCAAGCTGCTCGAGCTTGGCTTGCCAGCCACTAAGCAATGGCAAAGCGCAAAGCTTTTTGACGGCTAATCGCTCTTCTATCGGAGTCAGAGAAAGCCGCCTCATGGCCTGCTCCAACTCAAATACCTCGATTGATTCAGGAGGGGTGACCAAAAGCCCTCGCAGCAACGCCCCCTCCGGAGCGTTTTGCCAGCGCAACTTCTGGCTAGAGATACGTCGAATCTCAACGACCTGATTGCCAACACGAAATTCCCGTGAAGGACCATTACTCCAAAACACCTTTTTCATGGGTGCCTGTGACTGAAAGCCCAAACGGTAAGCGGCCTCCTGCCCTTGGCTAACCAGTTTATAGCCATGCTCTCTAGCCCAAGCTTTAGCAACATTTTCAGCGCTAGTGGTGATTTTTATCGAGGGCATACTCACCATTGGTTTCGGACGAACATAAAACCCTTTCGAGACCCTTTCCAACACACCGTCTTTAGTAAGCCGACTGAACGCTTTTTGTACAGACGTGTGACTGCCCAGCGCGTAAAACCTCGTAATGGAAAAGGGCACGCCTCGTTTAATGTGACCGATTCGCAGGGCGACTTTCATTGCCACCGACATGGTAACCATTCTCCTGACATAAAATTTATATGTTGTTTCATTGTATCCTACTAATATAGGGCTATTCCAGAGTATTTATGTCAGGATAATTTAAGTTACAAAATATTATATAGTAACATTTAAGTATTTGAGCTACATCCGGCGCCCTGAAAACGCAGTGCGCTCAGGAATCTGGTAAACCGTATATAAATTAATGTCTTAAAGGAAGGCGCTCCACCACGACAATGTGCCCTGTATTACGTGGCGCATCAAAAACAGTGTCACTTACTTCCGTGCTCTCATGAGTTTGCCGTAGTCGGATAGGCGGGCTCTGGGGTTTTTTGTTTCGTGCGGCATAATATTGAGGGCCGCCCTGAGGTCTCGGGGGGATAGGACCCTAGGGGGTTTTATCTTTGGGTATGCCCTTAGATCCAGCGCCATGCGCCGCAAAGTGTTATACGCAAATCGCCTCGCAGATATTTCTCCTTGCTGTCCATCCAGTACGTGTGCAAGTAGTGCGGCTAGTGCAGCCTCGACATGTTGCCTCTCGCCTCCCGTTACCACCTCAATCGGTATGGTCTTGCTTGGAGGGATCATTGCTATGGCGAGATGGTATGTGCGGAATCCTCCCGTAACGCAGTATTGCCTTTTAATCTTCTGTGCTCGGATTGGTTGTGCAGCAAGCAGTTGGCTGAGTAGCGCCCCATCAAGCCACGCTGGCGGGGGTAGCTTGCTGCTCAGTTCTCGAGCGGCACTCTCAATTAGTGACAGCGGGCCGGAGGGTAGGTAGAGCTGCGAAACGGTTATGTTCATTAATGCCAAGCCTGTAGCGAAGTAGCTAAAGATAGCCTTACCGTCATGATTTCGAAAAAATGGTGTAAATTCAAGTATTATTTTTGTGACACTTTTGTGTGACCATAAATGTTCTTATTTGATGTTCTTGGTATCCGGTAAGTGATAATAAACTATTGTTTTTATTATATTTAACACGTATATTTACGGTTAGTGGTACATGATGATATTTATTATTATCAGCCTCATAACCCGAAGGTCGTAGGTTCGAATCCTGCCCCCGCTACCACTTTAAAGAACGGCAAATCAGTTACTTACTGGCTTGCCGTTTTTTTCGCCTGTCGGTTTTGGACCTCTGTGCCCATCCTGTGCCCACGGTGTGCCCAAAACCCTATCGGCAAGCAAAGCAAAGCCAAGCCATCCCAAGAAATGAATTAGGTGGGCAGCCATATCACAATAGCGGAATTACCATAATCGCAAAGATAGATACGAATCATTTACCGCGTTATGAATTATATAATTTCGTTGATATAGGAATTATGCGCAGCTCATGGGATTGAGGCGCACGTTTTCTGGAGCAAAAGAGTTGTGATATCAACCCCACAAGAAGATGAGTAGCGGCAACGGGCGTTGCCGTAAATGCTCTGAATTATATAAATTAGCAACGAACAATGAGTTTTAGATTATGTGGTGGTTCCAGCCGCCTACTGCCGCCACATAAGCCACCCTTGCCTCGACACCACATTGATTCAGCTATTCGGGATTAGCCAAGCCCCACATTATTCTTTTGCAGCACCTGCTCAGCGCGGTAACTAGAGCGTACCATAACACCAGAAACCACTTCTAAAAATCCCTTCTCCAAACCTAATTGGCGGTAATTTTCAAATTCAGCAGGCGTTACATAGCGCGCGATCGGCAAATGATTTACCGTTGGCTGCAAGTACTGACCCAGCGTCAAAATATCGACATTAGCCCTTCGCAAATCATCCATTGTCTCTAGGATTTCTTGGTCGGTTTCACCCAAACCAAGCATTAAGCTCGTTTTGCTTAATACTTCTGGCTTGTAGCGTTTAGCATGCGCCAAGACATCGAGGGTTTGCTGATAGCCCGCTCGAGGATCACGCACTGGATGGGTTAGGCGCCTTACCGTCTCAATATTCTGTGCAAACACTTCGATCCCAGAATCAACCACCGCTTCAACATCGCTTAATACCCCTTCAAAATCTGGGGTTAAAGCCTCAACAGCAGTATCGGGATTTAATTCTTTCACCCGCTTAACACAGGCAGCGTAGTGACCGGCACCGCCGTCAGCCAAATCATCTCGATTGACCGATGTCAGCACCACGTATTTAAGCTTCATCAGCTCGACTGATCGCGCCGTGCGCTCCGGCTCATCAGCGTCCAAAGCCCCTTTGGGGTTACCCGTGTTTACTGCGCAAAACCGGCAAGCTCGTGTACACACATCGCCCATTAACATAATGGTTGCCGTACCCGCGCTCCAACACTCCTGCAAATTTGGGCACTTTGCCTCTTCACAAACCGTCGCGAGTCTATTTTCGGAAACAATTGACGCCACTTTTTTATAAGCATCGCCGCCCTGAATTTTAACCCGCAGCCAATCAGGTTTTGCTAGCCGGGCTTGGGGTTGATTAGTCGCCTTAATACCATCCTTGATCGCCCTTACGCCCCTTTCAGTGGTGAATTTCTCACCACTGTAGATTCGTACAGACGGTATAATATCGCTATCTGACATCTAAATAACTCGCTATAAACAATAGGCCGAACTGAAAATGGGATTAACCTAGGCTATTCCAACTCAAGTATTTTAACATAGATAGCCACATAAGAAGTCAGCCGTAAAGCACCGCTGCCTTGCTAATGAAAACGATTAATTTCAGCGAATAGCTCGGGACTTGCGAAAATAAGCCACCACCAACAATGTAAATACACTCTAAGATGAACCCTAAATAAGCCCCTAGCGTAATAGCACTTACACCATATTACTTCCCATTTCGTCAACGAACAGTATTTTTGTCATACTTCTGTCGAACAAGTTCTGCTCATTTTCAACAACAATTTCTTGAATTTCAATCACTTGCAATCTCGCTATCACCGCTTCGAAATCAGACTTTTTATCAAACCAACACCCCCTCTCCCGCTGGCGGTCCAGACTTACCGGTTCAAGACTGCGAATACGAGCACGTAATGTACGGTGAGAAATCCTTGGGAACAACAGCAGACGAGGATTTGAGCATAGCCAAAATGCAACAAGAAGGCTTGAACTCATCGGGCTTTCAGGGATTTTATTTACCCCACCAAGAACGCCGAGTGCAACACTTTCACGAAGTGTTAAATAACTATATGAATGCAGATTAATTAGTTATTTCTTAATTTTCCCACCTCAAAAGCAAAATGGCGGTATAAGTACATTTTACCGCCACAACGCTCCTCTATCACCAAACTACCAAACTCAAGATTTAAATAAGCTATACAGTACCTCTCGCCCCTGGGGAATATAATCGCTAAAGCTACAAAACCCATGAATTTGGCCCAGTACACAACGATACTCAACCGCGTTGCCCATGGCTTTAAGCTTTTCCGCATAAAGCCTCCCCTCGTCGCAGAGTGGGTCGTACTCAGCGGTAATAATTACCGCTGGTGGTAGGTTAGCTACCTCTGCGCCCAGCAAATCGACATATGGTGTCTTTGTGTTTGCCTTAGTACCAAGGTAATTTTTCCAGAACCATTGCATTTGTTCGCGAGTCAAAAAGTAGCCTTTAGCAAATTTGTGCTGAGAGTCAGTGTCACAACTAGGCGATATTACTGGATACAGTAACAATTGCCTTTGTATTAACGGGCCCTGGCGGTCGCGAGCAAGCAAACACAAAACGGCGGCGAGATTAGCCCCAGCACTGTCACCGCAAACAGAAATGGCATTTACATCAATGCCTAAGGTCTCCGCTTCTTGATGCAACCACAGTAGTGCGCGATACGCATCTTCTGGGGCTGCAGGAAATTGCGCTTCTGGTGCTAAGCGATAGTCCACCGAAATCACTACCGCTTTGCTGGCATTACACAACATCCGGCACATTCCGTCGTGACTATCCAAATCACACATCACGAATCCGCCACCGTGAAAAAACAACACAACGGGCAATAATGCATCGTCATTCGCACCAGTACCGTCCGGATAGTATATCCGCGCTCGCAGCGGATCATTTCGGCCAGGCTCGTTGTCTCTGGCGACAATTGGAATCAGAGTATTCACGACTTGATATACCGGCTCTACTTTACCAGCCGCGGCCTTCGCACCTTGGCGCATCAATGCGGGTGTGACATTGGCCATAGGTAACTGAGGCTGACTATTCATAAATTCTAATAAGGCTTTCACTTCCAGGGCTAGCATCATCACTCCGTCATTCTTCTTGTTACTTGGATTCAATTCCGAAGTGCATCATCTGATCAGGTAGAAGAAGCGGCCAGCTGAAGGTAAGCTCCCCCTTTTTCTCCGGCAAGAGATGAAGTGATGATGGGAACTTACCAGCAACTGACCTACGACCAACGATGCCAGATAGCAGCCCTAAAGAAAAGAAAATGCACACAAAGTGAGATAGCCGACATTATTGAGGTGAGCCAGTCAACGGTAAGCCGGGAGCTATCTAGAAACACCGGAGACAGGGGGTATCGTCATAAACAAGCACACAGGAAAGCTGTCCTGCGGCGTGAAGCGGCGGTTAAGCCGACGAGAATGACGTCAGAAATGATAGCGTCAATTGAATTGAAGTTACGCATAGAGTGGAGTCCAGAGCAGATATCCGGCTGGCTACTGACTGATCAAGATCGCTTGATTAGCCATGAAAGCATTTACCTTTATGTTTGGGCGAACAAGCAGGCAGGCGGCGACCTTTATACGCATCTTCGTCAACAGGGCAAGAAGTATGACAAACGTCGTAACGGTAAATCGACACGGGGTCAGATAAAGAATCGCGTGAGCATAGAGGACCGGCCAGGTATTGTTGATGATAAATCGCGGATTGGTGACTGGGAGATAGACACGGTAATTGGCAAAGGCCACAGTGGTGCTCTAGTGACTATTGTTGAGCGAGTAACGAATTTCACCGTGTCTGCACAGGTTAACAGTAAGAGCGCTAAAGCGGTTACCAAGGCGACAATTATGCTGCTCAAGCCCTATAAGAAGTGCGTGCTTAGTATAACGGCCGACAATGGTAAAGAGTTTGCGTACCATGAGGAAATCAGCAAGGCGCTCTCAACCGAATTTTATTTTGCTCATCCTTATAGCTCTTGGGAACGGGGTTTAAATGAGAACACTAACGGTCTCTTGCGGCAGTATTTTCCGAAAAGCACCGATTTTAAGGTAGTGAGCCAAGCGGAAGTGAAGCGCGCGGTAAATAAACTAAATTCTCGTCCAAGAAAGAACCTAGGATTCAAAAAACCAGGTGAATTAATGGATGAACATAGGGCTGCGTTAGCAGCTTAAACTTTGATGCACTTCGGATTTGAATCCGCGTTATATAAAACACTGGCTGTACTCGGTAGCTAATCGCAAATCACTTGCTCAAAGCAGGGATTACGCTCATTAACCATGGACTGGGCCTTAGAAATATACGCAGACTTAAAGTCAGGATGTGTAAATATCCAAAACGCGCCGCGTTCAATGGCATCAAAAACCAGTTCTGCCACATCACATGGCTGCATACCGTCGCGAATGCCATCACGTAAAAAATCGTTCAATTGCCCTGCTTTATGCAGAACGTTATCGTCGGCATCAATTAGGTCCATAATATTGCTGGCCACCTGGGCAGGACATAGTACCGACACACCAATGTCTGCGCCCTGTGACTGCAAGTCATAAAGTAAGGTTTCTGACAGCGACACCAGCGCATGCTTACTCGCACTGTACGGTCCCATCATTGGCGAGCTCAACAACCCCGCCAGCGATGACGTATTTACAATATGCGCTGGCGATGCCTGCGCCAGCATTCGCGGCACAAATTCATGTATGCCAAAGACCGCACCCATGAAATTGACATTCATTACGGTCTGCCACTGCGCAACGTCGCACTCCCAACTCAGACCATTTATCATAATACCCGCGTTATTGAATAGCAGGTTTACACGGCCGTAATGAGAATAGGCAATATCGGCCAAAGCTTTAACTTGGCTAGGGTCAGAGACGTCACAAACCATAATTTGATGGTCAATATTGCGCTGTAGCAAATCGTGGCTCAGAGACTCGAGTCTAGGCAGACTAATATCTGCTGCAACAAAACGGATCTTTCTAGCCGCGCAAACTTCAACTAAGGCTAAACCGATTCCACTGGCCGCGCCAGTGATAACAGCGACCTGCTGCTCATCTATGTCCATTGATATCTACCCCGTCATTATGTTGCTAGGTTTCACAATGCAACAATGTGCCGATCTTAATCTCAATAATCATCGTCGAGATGGACTAGTACAAGTCATCACGATAGGGATATGCTGTATTTTTGCTCTACAATCGCTGCAAACAATGGTGAATATAATAAGCGACCCTATCGACATGAGCTTAGACAACAACCCCGCATATGACTTATGCACCTTTAGCAGCCTTTTAGAGAGCATTTATAAAGGCTTAAACGAGACGCCACTGTGGCAGGGATTTCTATGCAAATTACGTACGGAAATGAGCGCGAACATTTGTTTTCTTATCCTACGTAACCCCAACCCTGGGGATGCGGGCCTACTCCTGAGTAACGGCCTGCCGCCCGCGCTGTCGGGCAGCCCAAACAATATCTACAGTGATGGACTGTATGCCATAGACCCTTTTGCAAACCTTCCCTCAGACCAAGTCACCACACTTGAAGAGTTTGTGCCGACCGAACAGCTTTTACGTAGCGAGTTTTATTTGCGCTGCATGCAACCTTTTGATTTATTACATATTCTAGGCGTAGACATGCAGCTGCCCGGCAGCTTGCGGGTGAGCCTACGCATAACTCGCTGCGCCAATGCACCCTCATTTACCACAAAAGACAAAGAGAAAATTACATTACTGATTCCACATCTGCAGCAGGCAATACCCCTCTACGCCAGACTCCAACAAATGGAAACCGAGAGGTCGCTGCTCGATCGTACTGTCTCCCAACTATCACTCGGTACGATCATTCTCGACGACGGCCGCCGCGTACTTCACTGCAACGCCGTCGCAGATCGCATTATCACGGAGAAAGACGGAATCTGCAGCAAAGACCGACAAATACTCATTACTCATAGCAGCGAAGCCGACCACTTTAGACAACTAATTAATAATGCAATTGACGCCCATAAACAAAGTAAACCCTACATCGTTCAAGCCATGGCCATTAGCCGTAAAGCTGGACGACTACCCTTAAATATAGTGGTTCGCTCAATGCCGCAAGTGAGTCAGCTTGACGGACAAACCGTGGCTGCCGTCGCTATTTTTATTAGTGACCCAGAATATAAATCTCACACTTCGGCGGAAATATTAGGTCAGCTTTACGGATTAACGCCAGCAGAATCGAGGCTCGCCATGGCCTTAGCAGATGGACATAGCCTAGAAGACGCCAGCAATAGTTTGCATATCAGCCGCAACACGGCCCGCGCCCATTTACGCTCAATCTTTGCCAAAACCGGTGTCACCCAACAAACCATGCTAGTTAGCTTACTACTAAAAAGCGTTGCGGCATTTCTGGCGTCGTCGCGTTAAATTCATATTTAATGCTATTTACTAAATATAGTTAATCTGGACGATTAAAGCCCTCTTAAAGTCACATAAGATCATACCTATAGCGTCTATCGGCGCAGTAAATTTAGGTATGATGGGTGTCGTCAGAATGACCAAAAACAACTGCAACACACAGCGTCGTTATGTAATCGTCGGCGCCGGCATGGCTGGCATTTTAGCAGCCATAAAATTACGCGAAGCAGGCAAAGATAATATTCGCGTGTATGAGAAGGCAGATCGCATCGGTGGCACATGGCGCGAAAACACCTACCCCGGCCTGACCTGTGACGTACCCTCGCACTCATATACCTACTCCTTTGAACCAAATTCGGAGTGGACTCGGCATTTACCACCAGGGGATGAGGTCCAAGCTTACTTTGAATCTGTAGTCAAAAAATATCAGCTTGAAGAAATTATATCTTTTAATGAAGAAATCACCGACTGCCAATTTAACAATGAGCGGTGGCAGATTTCTACCTCAAAAGGCAATACCGACTACGCCGATTTCGTCATTGCCGCTACGGGTGTACTACATCACCCACGCATACCTGCCATAAAAGGAATGGAGAAATTCAAAGGAAAGTTATTTCACAGTGCACGCTGGGATCATACTGCTGTATTAGATAAGCAACGTATTGCTGTGGTTGGCACTGGCTCTACTGGTGTTCAGATCGTAACGGCACTCGCCGATCGAGCAGCCAATTTATGCCACTATCAACGCACTCCGCAATGGATAATGCCCGTAGTTAATGCCGAATTTAGCGAGGCAGAGAAGGCGCTTTTTCGGAATAATACCGCAGCGCTCAAACGAATTCAAAACGACCCAGAATTAGAAGCTAATATCGAGCGATTTTCAGTCGCTATCACCGAACCCGATTCTGCAGCAATGCATGAAATAGAGAATATTGTTAGACAAAACTTAGAAAAATCCGTAATCGACCCCGAACTCAGAGAACGTCTTCGACCTGATTATCGCGCGGCCTGCAAGCGACTCATCTACTCCGAAACATTCTACCAAGCTGTACAAAAGCCCAATGTCGACATACTAACCGAAGGCGTAGAGGCCATCGAAGAGGACGGCATTCGCAGCCTCGACGGCACCCTAAGAGAATTCGATATTATCGTGCTTGCCACTGGTTTCCACGCCGACCGCTTTATGAGACCAATGCAAATTACCGGAGAAAACGGCATTACACTTGAACAAGCCTGGACAGAGCGCCCAACGGCTTATATGTCGGTATCTATTCCTGGCTTCCCGAATCTATTTATGCTCAACGGCCCCAATGGCCCCGTTGGCAACTTCTCTCTCATTGAGATCGCCGAACAGCAATGGCATTACATTAGCCAACTGATGGCACCGGTGGAAAACGGTGAATATCGGAAAATTAGCGCCACCCAGACAGCCCTAGATAATTTCGACAAAGCACGGATCGCAGCCGCCAAAAAATCGATTTTTGGCTCTGGCTGCCAGAGTTGGTATTTGGATTCTCAAGGTGTACCTGCTACGTGGCCGTGGACCCGTGCGCAGTTTAAAGACGCAATGCGTAAGCCAGACTTTTCAGCGTTCCACATGATTTGAACGCCATTACGGAATCACAAAAATCGGGGATTTAGCATGAGGAACGTAGCTCTTATTACCGGCGCCTGTTCGGGTATCGGCCTAGCCACTGTAGATATCTTACTCGCCAGCGGTGCCACCGTTATTGCCTGCGATATGATGCCCCCATCGAATTCGCTTTCCACATTATGGCAAGCCAACGGTATACATTTTTTTCAGCTCGACGTGGAAAATGAAGCAGCAATACGTGCCACGCTTACCCAAATTGCCGATGAGTTTGCCAGCATCGACACCCTTGTCAACTGCGCAGGAATCAGCGGTTGGGGCGGCGTAAACGATATTGATATGGCGCAATGGCAAAAGGTATTAAGCGTTAACCTGACCGGCAGCATGCTGATGTGTAAATACGCACTACCGGTCATGCTCGCCCAAGGCCAAGGTAATATCATTAATGTAGCGAGTATTTTTGGTCTAGAGGCCTGCGACAATAATGTTGCCTATAATGTATCTAAGGGCGGCATCATTCAATTAACTCGCAGTATTGCAGCGGACTATGCCAGCTGCGGTATCCGCTGCAACAGCGTGGCGCCTGGCTTGATTGAAACCGCGATGACCAAAGATATCGCCCTAAACCCGCAACTCCATGAAAAATTTATTAGCTGGCATCTGCAAGGCCGCGCTGGCCGCGCCGACGAAGTAGCCAGTGTGATCGACTTTCTTGCATCTAGCGCAGCGTCATTTGTAAACGGTCAAACCATCGCGGTTGACGGCGGATTTAGCGCTGGTCGCAAATTTGCAGCCCATCCCAAGTAAGTCATTTGGGCGACCGTAAGTGACCATTCTTTTTACTTACATCTTAAATAGTCCATTTCAACGATGTTTCACCTCTATCGCCATGACATAAAGATGTTATTAAAAAAGCAGAAAAAAGATAATCCGCCAAATCCACATTTAGCTATTCAGATTATAAAAACAACATTTTAGGAGTACATTATGTCATCAACGAAAAACTACAGTTACGCAGTAAGAGCGCTTATTATGGCCATAGCGGCCATTAATATTAGCTATGCCGAGCAATCAAACAATAGCCTGGTTCTAGAAGAAGTAATTGTAACCGCTCAAAAGAAAACGGAATCGCTACAAGATGCACCAATTTCCCTAATCGCATTTGGTAGTGAAAAACTCGAACAGCTTGGAATTAGTGATGTTGGCGATATTCAAGCCGCGGTGCCAAATTTATCAACCGCGCCACACCCCTCAAATCGCAACTCACTCACTGCTTTTATTCGCGGCGTCGGCAACGCTGACTTACAAATCACCAAAGATCCGGCGGTGGGTGTTTACCTCGATGGCGTCTATTTGGGTCGTTCTGCGGGCTTAACTGCCGATATCGCCGACGTGCAAGCGATCGAAGTATTACGGGGGCCCCAAGGCACCCTTTACGGACGCAATACCACCGGCGGTGCGATTTCAATTCGCAGCGTGCAAGCGGACGAGGAATTTAGTCTTAAACAAAAAATTAGCAAGGGAAATCGCGGTTACTGGCGCACATTAACGCAAGTCAATTTACCTATTACCGATACCGTCATGGTGCGTGCAGCGTTTAGCCGCAGCGCTGAAGACGGCTGGGTAGAAAACATCGGCACAGGTAAAGATTTTGGCGAACAACAAAAGCAAGCACTCCGTCTTGCTGTGCGTTGGTTGGTCAGTGACACACTGACCTTAGACTACGCCTTTGACCAATCTGAAATCAATGGTGGCCAACTCGCCTATCAGCTGACTCACATCACCAACCCAAATGGCGCTGGATTAGCGCCGTTTTCTCGTGATACACGTCAATCGGCACTATCGGTTAATAATTTGGAAAAAAGCAGTGATGACGTTAGTGGGCATAGTTTAACGGCAAGCTGGTTTATTAGTGACGATCTCACAATTAAGTCCATTACGGCTTATCGTGATCTCGATGAATTCGCCTACCAGGACTATTCTGCTAGCGCGCACCATTTCAGTGGCGGCGCATTCCCATCCATGGTCGCCAGCGGCGCTGAAATTCTCGATACTCGTACCGACAAGGTTCAAGATCAGATCTCGCAGGAAATCCAATTCCTAGGCACGCTATATGGCAAAATAGACTATGTAGCCGGCTTGTATTATTTCAAAGAGAAAGGACGCGAAGACCAACTCGCATCACTCAATCTTTTAGCACTGGGCGGATTCCCAGAAATAGCTGAAGAATATAATGAAGTAGACGCCAGTGCCGAATCCCTAGCCGCGTTCTCTCAATTTGAATACACGCCCGACCTGCTGGAGCAGCGGCTTCATTTGACCCTAGGCATGCGTTACACCAACGATAAGCGCGAAGCGAGCAAGTACGACAACTTATTCAACAACCTAAATGGCACCACAGTGAACGGCGAGCAGTCCTCCAGTAAATTCACCCCCAGCATCACCGTGGCCTATGACCTCAGCGACGACATAAATGCTTATGCCAAAATCGCCACGGCCTACCGGGCAGGTGGGTTTAATACTCGAGGCACAGAGTCACGCTTTGCCTCAGGCTTCGACCCGGAGGAATTACTAGCCTACGAAATTGGCAGCAAAGCCGAACTATTTAATCGCCGCGTACGTCTTAACCTTGCCGCCTTCTTATACGAATACACAGACTTACAAGTAGACCAAAGCGATCCTGTCAACATTATTGCAACCGACACATTTAACGCGGGTGAAGCAGAAATGTCAGGGGCAGAAATAGACTTAACTGCCGTATTGAGCCGCGACCTACTACTAAATGTTAGCTACGGCTATCTTGACGCCAATTACGAGTCCTTTATTCAATATGGGCAAGAGGTGTCAAACTCAAAAAATGTTCCGTCTGCGCCTCAGCATAGTTACAACATTAACTTAGACTATGCTCGAACTGTTTCATTCGGTGAACTCAATGCCGCGCTGAACTACAGCTGGGAAGATGAATATTACTTCAGTTCGCAAGGTGTGGCCCGCAAAGACGACGTTGGGCTATTAGGCGCGACACTCGGCGTGCGCGATATCGCAATGGGCGATGGCGAACTTAGCGTACAACTATGGGGCAAAAACTTAGAAAACAAAAACTGCGCTGCGCACGAAATTGACTGGGCTGCCAGCGGCTTCGTAACCACTATCTTTGGCGAACCTCGCAGTTTTGGGCTCGATGTAACACTGTCCTTTTAACAACTCACCAATAAAATAGTCAGCGCCGCGCTGGTTGAATATCCAGCAGGCTAAAGTATTATCCAAGCCTGCTGATCATTATTTCCTGTAAATTGCGTACACTTAAGGCTCCGGGATACGGGAAGTGTCGCAACGCTGCTTGACTAACAGCCCGCACTGCGACTCTTCCATTACAAACTCCGAGGCCAAATTAGCGGTTACTACCGCAGGTAAGCAAGGTCTAAAGGAGATAAGCGAACAACTACTCCTGCGGAAGTGCCTCCGCCCCTGCCACTGCTGAATAGCAACAAATGCTTCGCCGCCCCGAAGCTCCAGTCAATCATGACATTTCCCGTGCTACTCACCCCAACTAAGAACAAGCTTAATTGGAATTAAGTTCTCTCAGGGCAAAAATGCAAAATTTCACGCGAGGTAATGCTGCTTAAATTTACCGGCGGTATTTACTTGTTAATTCTCATAACCAACGATTTGTCTTAAAAACAGCTGTACCGCTCGCCAACGGTTCACGAGCAGAGCGAGAAAGATCAATAGACACCCTACTAATTGTATTACGGACATACTCTCTTTAAACCACAAGGCTGCAATCAAGGCAGTCCACACCGGCTCAAGGACCATAATAACCACACCATTACTATATGGAGAAAGACTCTGAGCATATGTCTGTATATAAAATCGCATTGCAGTGCCAATCGTGGCTGAAAGCATCACCCACAACCAAACCATTGGAGATGCGACCAACTTTCCGATTTCCCACATTTCCGTAAACGCTGAAAAGATTCCCGTCACAATAGCGACAATCATCAGTACCAACGTTGTTAGTACGAGCACAGGTACTTGCGGCGTGTTTCGTATTAGTCCATCCCTGCCGGTCTGTGAAATGGGATTTGCGGCGCGGGCGTTAAGATTGAAGTAAATTGCAAAGAAGCTTGCGGCTGCCAGCAAAAGCAACTGTGCGACCTCCAATTTTAGCTCTTGGTTAAGCGACAGTAGTGCTAAGCCGCAACAGGCTATCGGCAACGCCACCCAGGTACTTTGAGGAACAGCTTCTTTAAAAATTAGTCGCGCAATTACCGGCACAAGTACGACAGCTAAGCTAACCAAAAAGGCCGCCTCCCCTACATGGTTTGAGGCGGTGAGGCCGAGCACCCATAGGCTCATCGCCGCACCGAACACAACGCCGACCTTAGCGCAGCGCCACAGGCTAGCTATAGTCAGTACGCGCAATTGGCGCCGTGCTAACAGAGCCAGCAATATTGCAGCGATCAAAAATCGCGCCGACATAAACAATAACGGCGGCATAATCGCCACCGCTTCCTTGGAAAAAATCCAGCTAATAGCGGCAAGTAAAGTAACCGCTACAAATAGCAGATCAGCGGACATTGTGCCTTTAATGCCGCCGCGCATTTTTGTCATAATTTATTGTCTAGTCCCTATTAAAAAAAGTGGTACGCTTGGGCGAGCCACTGAACGATACCAAAATGCCCCATTTTGTAAAATCAAGCAATGACATTCCAGCAAGGATGACGCAATTTCTGATTTATATGACAAAACCTTACCACCGCTGAAATTAAAGGAAAATTCGGTTTTAAGTAACTCCACAACTGCAGACCTTCCCTCCCCCAAACGGAGGTGTTAAAGGCCTTGCCACCTCGTCATACTCGGTGTTGCTAAAAACTGCATAGCGAATAAGAACTCGAAAGAGACCACGACATCAGGAGCAAACATGGCTATTACAGAGGCGGTTCACATCGGCGCAGACGAGCTGCCGTTCATTGACATTGGTGATGGCAGTCTACTACGGGTATTACAAGTCAAGCGCGGCGAAGGCCTGTGGATAATCGAGAACATATTCAAAGCAGGCTATGAAGTTGAAACCCACAAGCACACTGGACCAGTGTGGGGCTACACCAGCTCCGGCGCGTGGAAGTACAAAGAGTACGACTACGTTAACCGTGCCGGTTCATTCCTTTATGAACCAGCGGGATCAATGCATACCCTGCAATGTATCGAGGACAATACTCGGGTGTGGTTTCAGATGTATGGCGCAAACCTTAATTTGGATGCCGACGGCAATATCACCTACGCCGTGGATGGGCAGATGACCCTCGACTTCTACCTCGCCATGTGCGAGGCCCAAGGCTTAGCAATGCCAAAAGTATTGGTGGAATAAGATGAATATTGATGTATGCAGCCCAGACAGCTATCTCGATGGCATTCCCCATAGCCAGTTTCAATGGCTGCGCGAAAATGCACCGGTGTATCGCCACCCACATCCAGACGGCAGCAGCTACTGGGTGATTAGCAAGCATGCCGACGTTATGGCGGTGTCACGGGACTTCAAGACTTTCTCTGCCGAACGGGGGTTTGTGCTTATTGATGACCTGCCGGACAGTACCCTAGAAATGGCCCGCAACCAATTACTCGGGATGGACCCACCGCGTCACGCCAAGCCTCGCCGCGCCGTCATTACGCGCTTTACATCTAGCCGACTCAAGGCACTTGAGCCACAAATACGCGCCATAGCCCAAGAGATTATGCGCGCAGCCCAAGGCCGTGACACCGTGAATTTTGTCGATGACCTGGCCGGCGACCTGCCCACTGCGGTGATCTGCGAGCTAATGGAAATCCCCCGAGGTATGTGGCCGCAGATCCGGCGCTGGTCCGACATGCAAACTTCTGCCTCGGACCCCGACCTAGGCGGCACCGAGGAAGAAGTTCTGCAGGCCAGCATTGAAATGGGCACCTACGGTTTTGAGCTGGCCTGTGAGCGCAAGGGCAAAGACGGTGACGACCTTATTTCACTGCTGATTAACCAAGAAGTCGACGGCGAGCTAATTTCTGAAGCGGAGTTCGCCAGCCTGTTTGTCCAGATCGCTGTGGCAGGTAATGAAACCACCCGCGGCTTAATCAGCTCCGGCATGTACCAGCTCCTGCAACAGCCCGAACTGTATTGGGAGCTCGAAGCCCAGCCAGAGAAATTGCCTAGTGCCGTAGAGGAAATGCTGCGCTGGACCTGTCCTTTGCACTACTTTCGCCGCACGGCGACCTGCGACACCAACATCGGCGGCACGGCGATTAAAGCAGGAGACAAAGTAGTCATGCTGTATAGCTCAGCCAACTTTGACGAAGCGGTTTTCGATCAGCCGATGCAATTCAACATTGAGCGCAAGCATAACCCTCACATGGCCTTCGGACACGGTATTCATCTCTGTCTTGGCGCAAACTTGGCACGGATGGAGGCGAGGATATTCTTTGAGGAGTTCTTCAAGCACTTCGCCAGTATTGAACTGTTGGGCGAGCCCAGTTACATACGGTCAAACTCTATTCATGCCTTTAAAACGATGCCCGCGAAGCTGCTACCGCGCTAATACGGTAGCCCAGCGAGCCAAAGCAATACCATCACGTGCAGAGTAAAAATATTCTGCTAGGCTAATATCAATTTTGCTAGGGACGCTATGCATTCCTGCCAGCAGAACACCATTGGCACCTGAAGATTGGCGAGCGAAGCGACGGCCATCTCGTCCATAATCGACGCACCTATAGAAGTAATCACTGCTAACACGCTATAGTTAAGCAGAAGCCAACTCACCAGCGCCTTAAAGGACATAAGCCCATGACACTGGAAACCCCCACCACAGGCCTACAATTGCGGTCGCTCGTTACCGACGACGGACACCTGAAATTATTTCTACAATCAGCCTCGATCCCTGAACCTAGCGAGAATGAAGTGGTGGTGCGAATTGAGGCAACACCAATTAACCCATCCGACCAAGCGACACTGATCATTCCCGCTGATGTCTCCACCGGCGAAACCACAGGAACGGGCGCTGACACGGTATATACCGCCAAATTACGCAAGGGTATCGAAAGCCGTGTAAAGCCACGTATTGGCAAACCACTGCCCATCGGTAACGAGGGTGCTGGCACCGTTGTAAAAGCGGGCAGCAGCGAAGCCGCACAAGCATTACTCGGCAAAACCGTTGCCGTTCTCGACGGCGCACTGTATTGCCAGTATCGAAAAGTAAATATAATGCAATGCATGACACTGAACGAAGGCACGACAGCAAAGGCAGCCGCGTCCTGTTTTGTTAACCCGCTAACCTCGTTAGGATTTGTGGAAACCATGCGTATGGAGGGCTACAAAGCCATTATTCACACCGCTGCGGCATCAAATTTGGGGCAAATGCTCAACCGAATTTGCCAGGATGACGGTATCGACCTGATTAACATCGTTCGCAAAAAAGACCAAGCCGAGCTCCTCAAGGCACAAGGCGCGAAGTATATATGCAACTCGAGTGATGATACTTTCATGGACGACCTTACCGCCGCGATTGAAGCAACCGGCGCATACATTGCATTTGACGCCACCGGCGGCGGCGACCTTGGCAGCCGCATTCTAAGCTGCATGGAACGCGCTGCATTGAAAGATGTAGACTTGCCTGGACCGTACGGCTCCACCACCTTTAAACAGCTTTACATATACGGCGGTTTGGATATGTCGCCAACGATTATCAACCGCAACTTTGGCTTTAGCTGGGGCATTAACGCGTGGCTGCTCACCCCATTTTTGCAAAAGGTCGGCATGGAAAAAGGCATGGAACTGCGCAAACGCGTGGCGGATGAATTAGACACTACTTTTGCGAGCCACTACAGTGATGAAATCTCACTGGTCGACGCACTTAACAAAGATATTGTCACCGCTTACAGCCAGCAGGCGACGGGCAAGAAATTCCTAATCAATCCATCAAAATAGCGGCGGCGACGGGAAATGCGATGGCGCTTTTCCCAAGACCAGCATCCCTAGCCAGGTTTTAATAAAACCGCCTAGGGATCTGCGCTCATCCTTGAATATCCGAATAAACCTAGGCTCGCACATAACACATCGACGACCTGCTACTGTAATCGCAATCCAAAAGCGCCGTATAACAATAAATAACGAGAATACTGAACATGGATGTCGACAAACAAAGAAACGATAAAAATCAGGTATTAGATTCCAAGATCCCCGGCGCTGCGTACTATGCCCTCGGGGTCCTGACGATGGTGTATAGCTTTAATTTCATTGATCGCCAATTACTCGCCATCTTACAAGAGTCGATCAAAGCTGACCTAGGCCTAAAGGATGCTCATTTAGGCTTGCTGACAGGCTTCGCTTTTGCCGCCTTTTATGTCACGGCAGGGATTCCGATTGCACGCTGGGCAGACCGCGCCAACCGTCGCAATATAGTCGCTCTCGCCGTATTTACCTGGAGCTTTATGACCAGTATTAGCGGCCTAGCGCAGAATTTTGCGCAGCTTTTACTTGCTCGAATTGGGGTTGGTGTCGGTGAGGCTGGCGGCAGCCCACCCTCCCACTCGATGATTTCAGATATCTTTCCACCCCAAAAGCGCGCAACAGCAATGGGGCTTTATTCCTCTGGCGTCAATATTGGCATTCTCTTTGGCTTTTTACTTGGTGGCTGGCTAAATGAATTTTTTGGCTGGCGCGTTGCCTTTGTCGTCGTGGGCCTGCCCGGCATACTGCTGGCGATTATCGTTAGATTCACTATTACAGAACCAATGCGAGGCCAATCTGAAGCGCGAACAGCAAGCGTAACGCAAGCACCACTCACTGAGGTGCTTTACGTGTTATGGAGTCGGCACTCATTTCGCTACCTCTCTATGGGCGCCGCGCTCAACGCCTTTGCAGGCTATGCAACGGCAAACTGGACCGCCTCATTTATGATTCGCAGTCATGGCATGACCACCGGCGAACTCGGCACTTGGTTAGCCCTGATACTGGGCTTAGGAGGCGCGATTGGCGTAATTGCTGGAGGCTATATCTCTGACAAACTCAGCAAGCGAGACAAGCGCTGGTATATGTGGATGCCCGTACTCGCGCTTGTCGTTGGCCTACCCTTTACCGCCGCCGCGTTTACCGTTGACGGAAAATACATGGCCTTAGCGTGCCTTATAATTCCCGGCATAATAATGAACAGCTATCTCGGCAATGTCATTGCCATGAGCCACGGTTTAGTGGGCTTGAGTATGCGAGCCACCGCGTCAGCCATTCTGTTTTTCATCATTAACATTATTGGTCTAGGGCTAGGGCCTTGGAGTGTAGGCTTACTCAGTGACTTACTCACACCAAGCTTTGGCGGCGCCGCACTAGGTATGGCACTGCTTTACATCGTGCCAGCAATAATGATGATGTCGGCCTTGTTTTTCTATGCCGCATCTCGCAATCTGCAAAGGGATTTATCGCTAGCGCCAGATTAAATATCAAGCCGGTACCGTGCACAGTGAAAACAGGCATAGCCAATTAAGCTCATAGGGAAATGAATGAAACGTTACGAAAAACTGGCGCAGGATATTCGTAATTTGATACACAGTGGCGCGCTGGCATCTGGCGAGCGAGTTCCGTCAATCCGACATGCCAGCAAAACCTATCGCGTTAGCCCTTCGACCGTCTACCAAGCCTATTTTCTGCTAGAAAATCAGGGGCTAATCCGCTCGCAACCGCGTTCAGGATATTATGTGTGTAACACTCTAAAGCGCCAACCAGCGCTTACCAGGCAGGTTTTAAGCCCGACCCAAGTCGATGTGAGTGAGCTGGTTTTTTCGGTGCTTGGCTCACTCAGCAACCCGAGTATTATCCCCCTAGGCTCAGCCTTTCCCTGCCCAAGCTTTTTCCCTATGACTCGGCTGTCGCAATCACTCGCAAAAGCCAGCCGCGAGATGGATATACACTCACTGGTCTCATACCTACCAGAAGGCAGCGTCGCGCTTCGTCGACAACTTCTTCAGCGTTATGCAATAGCCGACGTACACCTTGGCCACGATGAACTTGTCATTACCAATGGCGCTCTGGAAGCATTAAACCTAAGTTTACAGGCCGTTACCGAGCCGGGGGATCTCGTCGCGGTTGAAGCGCCAGCCTTCTATGCCAGCTTACAAGCACTCGAACGTCTGAAGTTAAAAGCCATCGCCATACCGGTAGACCCAGTTAATGGGATTGACCTGCCTACAATGACAGAGGCACTCAAAAAGCATCCAATTAAAGCAGGCTGGTTTATGAGCAATTTTCAAAACCCAACCAGTGCCAGTATGTCTGACCCCAAAAAGCAGGCGCTTGTCGCCTTGTTCACCAAACACAAGGTCCCCCTGATTGAGGACGATGTTTACCAAGAACTGTACTTTGGCAATATCCCGCCCAAATCGCTCAAATCCTTTGATACCGATGGCTATGTACTGCATTGCAGCTCCTTTTCAAAATGCCTGGCCCCCGGTTATCGAATAGGCTGGTGCGCGGCAGGAAAATACAGCACAAAAATACACCGCCTTAAGTTAATGACAACACTGTCAAGCTCAATTCCCGCGCAACTAGGCATCGCCAACTACTTACAATACGGCGGCTATGATCGACACTTGAGGAAACTGCGAGATACCCTAGAACTTCAGCACGGTTATATGACGGCCGCTATTGATCGATATTTTCCGAAAAACACAAGGCTTTTGTCCGCAGCAGGAGGCTATTTTCTGTGGATTGAGCTGCCTGAACACATTGACTCACTGCAGCTCTTCCGCGCCGCGCTAAACAAAAACATCAGCATTGCTCCCGGCCCTATTTTCTCAGCAACACAAGGATTCAAAAACTGCATAAGGCTCAATTACGGCTGCAGCACATGGACAAGTAAACTCGAAAATGCGATAAAAACGCTCGGTACACTAATCAATGAGCATTAGCCACACCTTAGCAATTGCCCACCTCAGATAACTGACCCGTTAGAATCGGGCCCATCTGCACCTGTTTTACCTTTCAGAAGTAGACTAAAGTATAAGCTCAGCGATAACAGCAATTGAGAAAATGGCAATGATGAATCAGCAAGACCCAAACACCGTCTCAAAGCAAACACCAAAACCACTTGGTATCGTCGAAACATTAAAGCAGGGCCTATCTTTATTATTTGCCCTTCAAAACAAATCTGGTCGAAAAAGACTCATGGATCAGGCGGAGTCTAATCCGATGCCAATACTGTTTGCTGGCGTATCGGCAATGCTTATTTTTTTCTTGGTTTGCTTTATTACCTCACAATTGGTTATTAAGTTTATTGTTTAACTGAAATGATCCATTGAATCTTTAGCCATGTAATAAACGCGATAGCCAAACTCGCGGTACAACAAAGCCTTAAATTCATAAAATGCAATCAAGCCCCATACGTATCAATGACTTCTCGCGCTACGCGCATTGCGGACAGGGCTGCAGGGTAGCCGCAATAAGCCGCCGCATGCATAACGATTTCACGAATTTCCTCTGGGCTAACGCCATTATTTAACGCCCCTCGCACATGACCTTTCAGCTCACCATGTGCCTGTAACGCAATAAGCATAGACACCGTCACAATGCTGCGCGTTTTACGATCAATGCCTTCGCGGGTCCACACTCCGCCCCAGGCATGCTCCATCGCCGCCTCTTGCAAAGGCATATCAAAATCTGATGCATTGCCTAATGATGTATCAACATGAGCACTACCCATAACTTCACGACGAATAAGCTCACCGGCATTTCTATCTTCAATACTCATAAAATTTCACCAATAAAAATTATATCTAAAATCGCATCAGCTGCCGATTAAATCAACACCCACCCCCAACGAACTGATCACAACACCGTCAAAGCGCCTAATGAGACCTCGCTTTATCCGTTTTGCTCTAGCTGTAGTCGCCTAGCAGTATATACTGGACAAAGTATAGGCATCGAAGATTAAGCATTATGGAACTGGAATGGGACAAAAAGCGCAAAGCACTCATCACTCGCCTGAAACGAGTTGAAGGACAGCTGCGCGGTATACAGAAGATGATGGAAGAGGAACAGAGCTGCGAACGGGTCGCCCAACAACTATCGGCAGCCCGCAAGGCCTTAGACAAAACGTTTTTCGAAACAATGGCCTGCGCGATGCAACAGGAACTGTCTAAAGGCGCTGGTGCCGGCGACAACGCCGTAACGAACGATCAAATCAGTCACATCACGGCGCTGTTAAGCAAATACGGCTAAGGCCTAATGCGCAACCCCATCGGCGCCGACATTCGACTGATCCTAGACGCTTTACCGGACGAGCACCCCACGCTAGTGCTCACTATCTGCCGTTGAATTGTATCGCTGCGTAGCCAGCGCGCCGCGACTCAGCAACAATAAAGAACAATACAGACATAATGAAGTCAGCGCCAAGCCATTCTAGCCCGCTCACCGACTCATCCAATATAACCACACCCGCAACCATGCCCACTACCGGCACCCCTAAAGTGAATGGAGCATCTCGGCAAACCTGAGAACGCGCCAACATTTTAGCCCACACCCAATAGCCCGCACCGTTAGCAACGACGCCTAAGTAAAGTAGCGACGACCAGGTACTTACGGATGCATTAAGCCAATTTTGCTGCATGACTCTGCCCTCCCATAGCAACGTTGCTAACAGAAACTGTATGCCTGAAATCAAGCCCGACCAAACGACGATACTCAGTGGATTGCAACTACCAGCAGATAAGTTATTTTTTAATTACAATATTGGATACCGACCACATCGCGGCGGCCGTAATAGTGAGTGTAAATGCCAGCACGCTGATCGCCTGCGAGTCGCTAGACGAATAAACTGAGAAGATAAGGCAACACTGACCGACACCCAAGTTCTATCACCATGACAATAATTTTTTTCTAGTTTAGAATCACTAGCTAGAAAAAATATTTGGATATTAATGGCACGTGGCGACCAATAAGCCATACACTAGAGACAAGTTTCTCCAAAAAATAATGCAAGGTAATACACTCAGTGAGCAAGCTTAAGATACGAAGAAAATCCCGTGCCGAATCAGGTAAATCCCTCTATAACGACCGCAAGAATATTATCCGCCGCGCCGCTGGTAATGTGTTTTTAAAGAAGGGGTTTCTCGCCACCAAGCTAAGTGACATAGCGGAAGAAGCGAATATGGACCGCGCCAGTCTTTACTACTATGTCGGTTCTAAACAAGATCTTTACGAAGACATTTATTCAACTGTAGTTGGCGACAACATCCAGCAAGCACAGATAATTGCGGAGGAAAACATTCCCGCACCAGAAAAGCTCGCCAAATTAATGACCGCGCTCATGGCGTCGTTTGAAGAGAAATACCCGTATTACTATATTTTTGTGCAAGAAGACCTGCGAAAAATAGAATCAATGAACGACCCTAAAAACGAGCAGTGGCTGGAGACAAGCAAGAAGCTCTCAAAAGAGTATTTTAGCGTCATCAATAACGTTGTTACCGATGGCATGGCAAGCGGCGAGATTCGGTCAATATTACCCCCTAGGCTGATCACTCACTCGCTGATTGGCATGCTGACATCGTCGTCGCAGTGGTTTCGCCCCGACGGCATCATGAAATCAAAGGAAATTGGTGCTGCGCTGGCAAATATGGTACTCGATGGGCTCAATAAAAAATAACTTAATGCGAATGAATCAAGAGTTCAGCAAATCTAGCGCGCTGGTATAAAGCGGATAACAATGATTTGGCGACACCCTTGTTTTAAACTCCTTAAATAGCCGCACAGTGACCTGCAACCATGCGCAACATCGATGAACGGAAATTAAAAAGCCATGCCAACGAAGAGAAATCGGATCTGCTATCATGGCGGCTAGCCCTGAAAAATTTAAAACATTGAGAATCGAAGCAGCTATTGGCAGCTTCAATCAAACGATTTCGCCCAGCGCAAAAACCATATTTTATTTTCGATTAGTGAATTTGCAAACCTTGACCAGATTAATGCTGGGACCGAAAAAGTGCGGAGGCAACTACAATAAGGTACGATCAGTTACACTTTAAACGAGGCAGTTGCCAGCCATCTTTTCTCGTGTTCAAAACACCGGATAAACGTACAATACGCGCTGCCCGTGCTTATATGCTTATCCGCCAATGAAGTCGCAATTTTTTCTAGCGCAACAACAGTAATGGCTGACGATTTTTTTGCAGCATTTTAGCGGTAAAGCTACCGAGTAACATATTGCGCAAAGGATGATGGCTGTATGCCCCCATTACCGTCATATCAATTTCGTTATCAATTTGATACTGGCATAGCACTTCGTCGCCACGCCCTTGCAAACACACTGTAGTATGTTGAATATTTGCCTTTGCAAGTATGCTCGACGCCGATAACAGCAAATCTTTGCCAAGCTGTTCCTCACCGACATAAACCAAGTGACACGAAATATCTTTAAATAGAGGGCTATTGACCATCATATCGAGCGCCTTTTGCGCTGCGTCCTGACCATCATAAGCTAGCATCACTTTCTTCGGTGCAGTAAATTCCTTATTCACAACCAATACCGGTTTGTGTAAAGCGCGAATAACTGTTTCCAAATGAGCACCCAACTGCCCCTCGCGATGCTCGTCACCCCGCACCCCCATAACGAGCACCCGAATCTCTTCTTCGTGCTCAACCAAGGTTTCTTGAAGACTTCCGTTACGCTGCCATGTCTCAATATCACTTACGCCATCGGCCTCCACACGCCGGCGTGCAGCATCGAGCATTAGCTTACCTTTTTCCATCAAGAGCCGACTGCGATGCTGTTCAACTTTAATAAGCTCCTCTAACAACTCTTCCTGGCTACCAAGGCCAATGCTGCCACTCAAATCAGCAAGCGGCGCTTGGGGGCGATGCTCCAAGTTGTGCAGCAGTTTTACCGGCGCACCGGTTTTATCAGAGAGCCAGGCAGTGTAGTCACAAACCGCGGTGGTCAGACTCGCGCCATCAATGCATCCCAATATGTAATTATTATTCATTAGTGCCCTCCGAGAACTTTTTCGATTTCTTCCGGCTTATCGTGAACGCCAAAACGGTCGACGATGGTTTCACTGGCTTCATTTAAACCAATTAGCTCGACTTCTGCGCCTTCACGGCGAAACTTTAACACTACTTTATCAAGCGCAGCCACCGCCGACACATCCCAAAAGTGAGCGCGACTCAAATCGATAACCACTTTTTCGCTGGCTTCTTTAAAATCGAAAAACGCAACGAACTTATCGGCTGAATTGAAAAATACTTGGCCGATCACTCGGTAATAGCGGGCGGCGGTCTTTTCATCAATTTGACTGTCGACATACATAAAGTGGCTAACTTTATTTGCGAAGAACAATGCGGCTAACAAAACGCCAACAAATACCCCAAAGGCCAAGTTATGGGTCCACACTACCACGGCAACCGTGGCGATCATCACCACATTGCTCGACAATGGGTTAGATTTCAGATTACGCACCGAACCCCAATTAAACGTGCCTATCGACACCATAATCATGACCGCGACAAGGGCTGCCATTGGGATAATTGAGACCAAATCACTCAAAAACACCACCATAGTCAGCAACATTACCCCAGCAACCATAGTAGATAGACGACCGCGACCACCCGATTTCACATTGATCACTGACTGACCAATCATGGCGCAACCCGCCATGCCGCCCAACAAACCTGAAAAGATATTAGCGACACCCTGTCCCTTGCACTCACGGTTCTTGTCACTACCGGTATCGGTTAAGTCGTCGACAATCGTCGCGGTCATTAGCGACTCTAACAATCCGACCACCGCCAACGCCGCTGAATAGGGGAATATAATCGCCAGAGTTTCCATCGTCATCGGCAAATCTGGCCAGAGGAAGATCGGCAGAGTATCGGGCAGCTCGCCCATATCACCCACCGTGCGAATATCCAGTCCAACGAATAGACTAAAGGCCGTCAAACTCAAGATACAGACCAGCGGCGACGGGATAACCTTGCCGATCACAGGCAACAGCGGGAACAAATAGATCACCCCTAGCCCAGCCGCGGTCATGGCGTACACATGCCAAGTCACGTTAGTCAGTTCGGGCAACTGAGCCATAAAAATCAATATCGCCAAGGCATTCACAAAGCCGGTAACCACCGAGCGCGATACAAAGCTCATCAGCTGACCGAGCTTTAAATAGCCGGCTACAATCTGCAACGCGCCGGTTAATAGCGTCGCCGCCAATAAGTACTGCAAACCGTGATCTTTAACCAAAGTCACCATTAACAAAGCCATGGCGCCAGTCGCCGCCGAAATCATACCGGGGCGCCCACCGACGATGGCGGTAACCACCGCGATACAAAACGAGGCGTAAAGACCTACTTTTGGATCAACGCCCGCGATAATAGAAAAGGCTATGGCCTCAGGGATCAGCGCTAGCGCTACAACAAGGCCGGCGAGGACATCACCGCGGATATTGCCCAGCCAATCTTCTTTCTTCGATAACAACATAAAATTTCCGATATTGACGATTAACGGCAAGCCCCTAAGGGCAAAAGCTCGCATTATAACACCCTATGCCATCATCGCTCAGGTCGCTGTGAGTATTGCCAAGGACCGCTAGAGAAGAGACGCTTATTAGCCGCAAGGTAAACTAGGCAGCAATCCATTTGCTGCCAAATCAGAACTAAAGCCTGCCCCCAAATCGCTCCTCAGTAATCTCAATAAACCGCTTAACGGACTCAATCGATTCGTTTTCAAGTGCTTTAAGGTGACCAAAAACGAGTTCCTGGGTAGCGCGCGCATGCGCCATATCATCTTCACCGTAAGCAACCCCAAACTGCAGCGCGGGATTCTTAGCCACCCAATCTTGTCTCGAAGCGTAGTGTTTTGGCAACACAACACTAGTGCAACCGCAGATAGCGGCGTAACAAGAATACATACTCGCATCGTCAAAAGAATAAAAGGTCTCACACCGATTAAAAATTGCCGCGACCTCTGGATGAGACAGCCCGTCAATTTTCGTAGCCCCAGCAAGACTCGAACCGATTTCAATATCACCGCCTTTGCGAACAAGATAACAAACCCCTTGCCGCTTTAATAAACCTTGATTCCGATAGGCTTCGTTTATCGAAAAAACAAAAAGTCGCTCGGCCTCTCCACCGGTTACAGTCGGATCATCAGCGAAATCAGCAAATTTAAAAAACAGGTCGTCATCATTGTAGTCGACAGTACCGGTATGAAAGCCCGGCCGGTGCAAGAGCCAACGCACCACGTTGTGACTCCCCAATGGGTTCCCCGCAACCACTTCTGGATATACAACAATATCTCGCGCCCCCACCCCCCAAAGCTTCGCTAACGGTGTATTGAGGTCGGGATGACGATAAAATGGCACGCCGCGCACCGCATCTTTTACATTAAGGCGAAATTGTTTCAGAAGGCTATATGCCTTCTTACGCTGCACCCACTTATCTGGCCAAATGACCGCCGTCGCGCCCAGCTGATTCAATTCATGACACAGCTTGTGCAGCGCAATACGCCCACCAGATGTGTCGTCGTAATCTGGAGTTACAATAATATATTTAGCCTTAGCGCGCATTTACTTCACCCAATGATGCTTAGGACACTTATAAAAAAACTCGTCAACACCCTAAAGTCATATCTGCAAAGATGCCATCAATGCTTGCTCTTTCTCTAGGCACTGCCGTGATCGCGTACCGATCTTTCGCGCCGGCACCCCAAAGTACGAACCAAAAGAACTCAGACTTTTCGTTACTAAACTAAGCGCACCCACGGAAGCACCATCTTCTACTACCACTCCGGGCAACACGACTGAGCCCGCACCAAAAATCACATGACGACCAATGCATACATCAGCGTGATGCACATTGCTGAACTCTGAAGGAACCTGGGGCCCAACTAAATACTCGCCACTATAATCGTCATTACTACTATAGATACTTACTCTTGACGACGTGCCGCCAAAATCTCCAAAGGATATTTTGCCCGCACCCATCATTGAGGTAAAAACAGCGAAGTGACAATAGTTGCCGATTTCTATTCCCCGCTCTCCCGCGGATAGAACACAGAAATCGTCGATTCTGACGTTATTGCCAATAGTAATTTTTCCGCAATTATAATAAGAGGCCTTATCAGATAGTGCGACGTTATCACCAACACGCGCAAAGCCCATCTCTATGATCTGCTCTTTCGACAAAATTCCCATTTCAAACTTTCCTTATTACATCGACAACGCGCTGAACATCAGCGTTCTCCAGCGCCGGGTAAATTGGCAAACACAAAATTTTTCTGGACACCGAACTTGCCACTGGGAGGTTATTTGACGAAGCCGATGGCAATCCTCGGTACATCGGAAATTCGCTAATAAGCGGATAAAAATAGCGACGAGTATAAATATCATCACCTAGCATCAATTCGTATAGTTCATCTCGGGACATGCCGAAATCACTTTCAATCAAAATGGGGAAATACGCATAATTATCCACTACTTGTCGCTCGCGGCTTGGTATGACAATACCACTGACACCCGCCAGACCACGTCGATAATAGGCATCAATATCCTTTCGACGCTTAATAATCTGATCGAAATATTTTAATTGCAGCAAACCCATAGCGGCGTTTACCTCACTCAACTTCCCGTTGATCCCGGGAGCAACCACTGAGACCTCGTTCTGAAAGCCAAAATTCTTTATATAGTCTAGGCGCCTCTTAGACTTGGCATCCGGACAAATAACAGCGCCACCTTCGAAGGTTGTAAACACCTTCGTTGCATGAAAACTGAGCACACTTAGGTCACCATGGTTCAAGATACTACCCGCTCGATCCTCAACACCAAAAGCATGTGCTGAGTCATATATAACTTTTAAATTATATAAATCTGCTATTGCCTTAATAGCGTCCGTATCACATGGGTTGCCATAACAATGCACTGGCATGATAGCTGTAGTTTGCGGCGTAATGGCCGCTTCGATTTTTTGAGGATCAAGATTCAAACTAACGGGATCAATATCAACAAATACCGGCTTTGCTCCTTTCCATAAAAGCGAGTGACTGGTTGCCACAAAAGAATAGGGAGTAGTAATAACCTCGCCGGTAACACGCAATTCTTGCAGCGCTGCAAGAAGGGCGATCGTGCCATTATTGAACAAAGAAATATGCTCAACGCCCAAATGCTCACACAAAGCACGTTCGAAGCGCTGATGCATCTGCCCTCCATTCGTCAGTATCTTACTGTCCCATATTTCTTCCAAATACGGCACATACTCATCTAGCGGGGGCAAAAATGGTTGCGTAACAAAAATTGGCTTATCGGGCATTTCTCTAACCTATGTCGACATATTTCTTAAATAAAATTATTTCAGTCAAACCATAGCAAAAGGAAAAACTCCGAATCAGGTTGTATCACTTTTGCCTAACTACTATGCGAATACCTAAAATCCTTTCCAAAAATCGACAAACCCATTTTTGCAATGAAACCACTGGCACTGTAGCTCTAGATTCATATCCGCAACCAGCTGCTCAAAATGACTTACATCATCCCGAAGCAACACCCAGCACTTACTTTGCGGACAATATAGTGACGATTTAAACCCCCACTGAGCCATCAATATTTCCATGCTCCTATTTGTATGAAATGCCGTGTGAACAGGAGGACGCAAATAAAACCAATCTGGGTCGCTTGGTACACGCTCACACACAAGAGTGTGAACAATCATGCAGCCATCGCTCGTAACGAGCGAGTGCACCCGATCTAAATCATCTCGGCTTCTTACATGTTCAAACATTGCAGAATTGATCACCGTTTTATAAGTTCCCAACTCTTCATCTTTCAAATAGGGACGATCGCCGCCTTTATTCACATAAGGATCATATTTCGGCAAACTCATACCAAAATACTTATTTAACAAATGACTTAAACTGCCATACCCGGCTGCATAATCCAACATGCTGCTAGCATCAACAATATTACTTTTACTTAGTATAGCCAACATCGCAGCTTGCTCTAGATACGGAGGCTGATTGATCTCGCCATCAAACCCTGCTCTTTCATGAAAATGGTGAAACTGGTAGTTTAGCTCTCCCCACACCTCATCCGACATTTCAACATGAGTTCGAGATATGACAAATCCACAACTATCACATCGACAATAATGCACATCACCAATATCAGTCATTAATTTTACTATATACGGATCGGTATACCGCTTAGAAAAAAAGTATCTTGACTTTCCGTTACAAACAATACAATTCATATAGCAGTCGAAACTCCCTAACTAATTTGACTGTTCGATCCGCTACCAGAAAGCAACAATCCTATGAAAACTTAAATCCAGTCATCTCCACAATCTCGCAACAAAATGGAAAATCAGACCTCAACGAAGAAATGGTAGCACCACTGCCCTAACAACCGGTTTACGCCCAGACTTTGAATTGGAAATAAAGCAAAGAAAACCAATCTCACTCACTTATGAATACTAGAATTGTCGAAAAATATTATTTAAAAAACTCCTTACGTTTTATCACCAAAACGCCAAAAATATAAAATACCACTTGCCGCGGCAAATCCTGCGACGGTATTTTTCTTGCTGTAAAAATAGAGCAAGAAAGGTATCTCCGTGCTTTTTAAGAAAAAGGCGAAGCTTAAAATTATAAAAAACGCGATCGTAACGTGAATAGTAGACATAAAACTCTTCAAGCAAGTCCTGATCGCGTCCGATCAAGATATTTGCTGCCAATACGGTGCGAATAAACTCGCACACCCGCTCCACATCTCGCAAGGTCTTTAGGTACTTAGCCTCGGTTCGTTTAGATTTCGTTTTCCAGACCGCATTATTCTCGTGCTGTCGATAGAAAGACAAAACCTTATTACTCGCCTTGAGCTTGCCTCGCGACGCAGCGACTATCGCTAGCCATTGATCGTGAAAGGGCATTTCACTCATTGCCGGCATTGCAAGATGTAATAACTCCCGCCTTATTAAACTTGCGTGACCGGTAACACAATTATTTAGCATTAGCGCCAGCGGACAACGACCTTCAAGACGATTAACATTTGGAAAGCTGATATCCAAAAGATTGCCTTCAAAATCGACAGGGCTAACCTCGGAGTAAATTAGCCAGTTTTCACCAATTTCACTGTATAGCGTTTCAATTTTTTCGGGGAACCAGATATCGTCTTGATCTGCCAATGCAATGAATTCGCCACTACATGCCCCCATCGCTTTTTCAAAGTTCCGTACAAAACCAATATTCTCGCTATTACGAATCACACGGATACGCCCATCGCGCGCAGCATACTCATCAAGCAACCGCAATGTGCCGTCGGTTGATACGTCATCTACAACTACCAGCTCAATATTCTCATATGTCTGATTTAAAATAGAATCCAATTGCTCCGCCACAAAGCGCTCGCCATTAAACGTGCACATCGCTACAGATATCTTAGGAGGGGCGCTTAACACGCTTGTGGTCCACAACGATCTACGGTGGACCCGGACAAACACATTTTAGCAGGGACCAAAAATTTCACTCGCAATATTCGCGTCACGTTCATTTAAACATCCGAATCCAAATAGCCATAAAAAACTGCTGCCTCTGTATACCACCAGGCCCAAATTAAATCGAAAAAAGAGATCTTATGACGAGCTTAATCACTTGGTATGTGGCGACTCAAATCCAAACGTGACATCCCGCTTGTAGATTCGGAACTATGACGCACAATATGCACATGACACCAAGACTGCTCCACTATTGCCTAAGCATAAACACCAGTCACTATTTACAATTTAGCGCAAAGCACCATACTTAAATTGGACGGAGCATTATACACTCTTAGCAAACAACTAGAGTCTTTTTACAACCTTAGCCGGAGAGCCAGCCACTACACAATTACTTGGCACATCTGAATTAACGAATGCATTAGCGCCAATCACTGAATTCTCCCCTATCGTCACATTTGTTGCTATGACTGCGCCCGCTCCGACCCACACATCGTTCCCAATACTAATATCCCCTTTGACCAACGGTCTGTGCAAAGCCCCGGGCACACCGTATTCGTGAGTACTGGAAAATATTTTAACATGAGGGCCCATTAGCACTCGATCGCCAATGCGAACCGTCCCAAAAGCCTCAATGAAGGAACCAACCCCAACCACAGAGTTTTCACCGAGCGAAAACCCCCCGCCAACCTGAATATCAACCAAACGCCGTAATTCAGAGCGGGCGCCAAGCTCAAAAAAACCAGCACCCTTACCGATAAATATTCGAGTTTTCTCTTGTATACGCGCGCTACTACTAAGCCCAATAATAGGGGTACTCTTTTTTTTCAAACGAGACCCAAGCAAATAGCGCCGAAACCAAAAATCAAATCTCATTAGACACCCATTATTATTTAAACATACCCATTAAATATGATTTACTGACATAGCGAGTATTCATTAGCTTTCTAACCGCTAACTGCTTATTTCTCAACATATAATCGAAAAATTTTGCCGACGAATGAACGTCGTACACAATATCATCAAGTTGTCTAGGCAATTGGTCGTATTCAAGGTCGAAGTATGCCCCACTCCCTGTAGCAACTCCCTTACCCACACCGGCCACCGGCAAACCAAGTAACGCGTACTGCAAAAGCATTGTTGAGTTAATCCCAATTACCCCCCCGTAATGATCAAAATCAGTGTACGGATCAACGGCTGAACTCTGATACGTTACATTATCATGAGCTGGTAAACTCGAATAGCTTGCCCGCGGATGCGGACGTGCAATAAAACTCACTTGTGGGTATTGCTCCGCAAATTTAGATATAAAAAGCGCCATGCTCTTCACTGGCGAGGAAAGCACAATGTTCGTATCACCTTCATCTTGCAAAGGTAGAAATATAGGCTTAGTCGAATCAAATTTTTTCACGTCATAAAAATTTGGCAATTTCAAACATCGAAAATAGCCAATAGACGCCCCCAGCACTTTTCTTCTAGCTCGCGCAAAACTTGCGGCGTTAAAATGGTGATCTTGAAGCCCTTCCTTTAAAAACTGGGCATTAGCATTAGTACCGAATTCACTAAAATAGCAGGTGCCAGCCTGAGGAAACCAGCCAGCCTCTGCATATATTAATTTTATATTTTCAGGACAACTTCTTCTTAGTTTGTAGTCAGCGTCGGTACGCCCACCCCAAACAACAACACACTGAATGTTGTTCTTCAGCAGAATTTCCGAAAAGATGTCTTCGCCTTCGAAGTAGTATTTATATTTAGAAGTAACAAATCTTGATTTGACCGACTTCTTATTACAGTAAAAAAAAATCTCGTGACCAAGCTTAGTAAGCGAATTTGCCAACGCAAAAAAAACACTGTGCTTCGCCGCCCATCGTTCTGGCCGATCTTCTTGATAAACTCCTAAAGTAAATAGGACCCTCATTACACCTTCTCCCGACCAAATTACGGCAAGCTCGCGCGCAGACAAACTAACTTAGAAAGCATTTAGACGACTAAGGCTACAAAAGCCAAGCCCTCTAACCACCCACACCTTCTATGCCATTTTTTACTCAATGCGGTTCATTTCCAACAACGCTGATGCCACACCTTTAAGTTTGGCGCGGGCACGTAAATAGCGACTTCGGCCAAAGGTAAGTAGCGCAATAAACTTTCTACGACGGTTATCGCCAATATATTTTTCAACCACACGTGGAGGCAAGTTATGCTTACTTGCATACAACACGAATGACCGACCTTTATGGAAGTGAATAAACTCATTCACGATGGTTGTGCGCTCTGTGGATCCCGCTCCGACATGAGGAATACTAACATTACGGCAATGTACAACTTTCAAACCGGCATTATTAGCGCACTTACAAATATCGACATCTTCTTCGTACAAAAAGAAACGCTCATCAAAATAGCCAATAGGGTCCATTTTATCTTTATCAAAAAGAAGTACCGCACCAACCAACCAGTCAACCGTCTCCACACTATTATCCGCAACCGCCTCCAATGCTGGACCGGCAATCGCTGCGTCTTGGGATTTCAGTTCAGCCAACAGCTGCTGTACCGCTGACTCTGACAACGCGGTATCTGGGTTTAATATTAAGACGTAGCGGGTTTGACTAGCTGCAATCCCAATATTACAGGCGCCACCAAAGCCAATGTTTTTCGGGTTCTTAATTAGCTCTACATCTCGGGCATAGCCACTTAGCAAAGTGTCGGTTTCGTCAGTGCTAGCGTTATCAACAATAAGCCACCGCGGCAGAGGAGAATCGGCCGTATCGCGCAGTGAATCAATATGCGCGGCCAAAACACTGGCGCTATTATAGGTCACGGTTACCAGTGTCAATTCTTTCGCGAGATCCTGCATCTTTTACCCTATTCCTTATCTACTCAGTTTTAAAACCAAATTACCCTGCAATATCCCGCGAAATTTCGCTCACAGCAAACCGCCATGCACTCGCTTTCACACCATAGTCCACGTAGATCTTAGCGGCATCCAACACCGAATACGCAGGCCGCTTCGCTGGCGTTGGGTAATCTTGCGTTGCAATGGCATTCACCACCGGTATTTTGACTAACGCACCCTGCTGATGAGCCTCCTCAAATATCGCCATGGCAAAGCCGTGCCAGCTCACCGCCTCGTCGCCGGCATAGTGATAAATACCGTAGCGCGCTTCTGGTAGATTTTGCTCTTCGGCCTCGTGCAATTGCCGAGCAACACTGATTAATGCCTGCGCGATATCCCCAGCATAAGTCGGGCAACCCACTTGGTCGGCAACCACGCCGAGCGTGTCCCGCTCCTTTGCCAGTCGCAGCATGGTCTTTAAGAAGTTATTGCCATATTCACTAAACACCCAGGCGGTACGCATAATAATGTATTTTGTCGCATGGCGCTGTATGGCCAACTCGCCGTCGAGTTTGGTTTGGCCATAGACCCCCGTTGGGCCGGTTGCATCCGTTTCGACGTAAGGCGTTTGCTGATTACCATCGAACACGTAGTCCGTAGAAACATGCAATAAGGGGATATCAAATCGCGCACTGAGTTTGGCCAGCGCAGTGGGGCCGTCAACATTCACTCGCCTCGCCAAGTCTGGCTCAGACTCGGCTTTATCGACTGCGGTATAGGCCGCCGCGTTGATAATGGCGGTAACGCCTTTATCCGCGATGATTTTTTCCAGTACCACGGTGTCGTTAATATCGGCGTCTTGACGACTCAGCAGGGTGTGGGCAATGTTCTGCGTCTTGAGCTGGTCCGCCAAGCATTGGCCTAGCTGGCCATTGGCGCCGGTCACCAGCAGGTGCATTGCGATCTGCGCACTCATTGCTGAAACAGCTCGGCAAAGGTGGGGGCCTTGCTGTCTTTATCCGACAGGGTAGGATTTTTTAGCGGCCAGGTGATCGCCATCGCCGGATCATTCCAAATCAGGCTGCCTTCGTCACTGGGGTCGTAATAGTCGGTGCATTTGTATTCAAAGTCAGCGGTGTCGCTGAGCACCACAAAGCCGTGGGCAAAACCCGGCGGCACCCACAATTGACGTTTATTTTCTTCCGAGAGGATTACGCCTTCCCACTGACCAAAGCTGGGGGAGTCGGGGCGAATATCCACGGCCACGTCATACACCTCACCGCTGACCACCCGCACCAATTTGCCCTGGGGCTTGGTCTTTTGAAAGTGTAGACCACGCAAGACACCTTTGGCCGAACGGGAGTGATTGTCTTGCACAAAGGGCAGACTGATACCCGCCATGTCGCGGTAGCGATCTGCCTGAAAGGTTTCTAAGAAAAAGCCCCGATGATCACCAAACACTTTAGGTTCGATAATCACGCAATCTTTGAGTTGGGTTGGAATGACGTTCATTTATACCCCGCGGCAACCCGCAACAAATACTCGCCATAGCCGGTCTTTTTAAGAGCCTCACCCTGCTGCAACAATTGTTCGGTGCTAATCCAACCCTGTCGGTAGGCGATCTCTTCTAGGCAGGCAACTTTGAGGCCTTGGCGATGCTCAACAGTCTGCACAAACTGTCCCGCATCAATTAAGGAATCGTGGGTGCCGGTGTCCAACCAGGCAAAACCGCGACCCAGCACTTCAACACTGAGATCGCCGCGCTGGAGGTAGGCAAGATTCACATCGGTAATCTCTAGTTCGCCTCGCGGCGAGGGCTTGATATTGCGCGCAATCTCGATCACGTCGTTGTCGTAAAAATACAGGCCTGTTACTGCGTAGGGCGATTTCGGCTTGATGGGCTTTTCTTCAATGCTGATCGCCTTGCCAGCTTCGTCAAACTCAACCACCCCAAAGCGCTCTGGGTCGGTGACGTGGTAGCCAAAGACTGTTGCTCCGGACTCTTTGGCAACGGCACTTTTAAGATTGTCTGAGAATCGCTGGCCGTAGAAGATATTGTCGCCTAAGACCAAGCTGACATTGTCGTTGCCAATGAACTCAGCGCCAATGGTGAAAGCCTGGGCCAAACCGTCGGGGCTGGGCTGCTCGGCATAAGAGATATTCGTACCAAACTGGCTGCCATCGCCCAATAGGCGCTGAAAGCCCGGCAAATCAGTGGGCGTAGAGATAACTAAAATATCTTTGATACCCGACAGCATCAGCACTGACAGTGGATAATAGATCATTGGTTTATCGTAAATTGGCAGTAACTGCTTGGAGCAACCCATGGTAATGGGGTGTAAGCGCGTGCCAGAGCCACCAGCGAGGATAATGCCTTTGTATTTCTTGGTCATGGTGTTTCCCTTACCGGCCTGATGTCACAAACATCAGGCCCAATATGAATTTAGTTTCGCCTAAGCACTGAGCTGGCGACTCAACGCTGTCACTGCGTTCAATGGATACCTGCCTTCGCAGGTATGACAACAACTTAAGTCACTCCTGCGCAGGCAGGAGTCTATACCTTGGCCTTGTACCTCGCGCCTCGCATTTAGCACCCAACGGCATTCGCTGCGCTCACGTGGATACCTGTCCCTGCCTCCGCAGGGATGACGCGCAGGTATGACGACAAATTAAGTCACTCCTGCGCAGGCAGGAGTCTATACCTTAGCCTTGCGCCTCGCGTCTCGCATTTACCACCTAACGGCATTCGCTGCGCTCACGTGGATACCTGTCCCTGCCTCCGCAGGGATGACGCGCAGGTATGACGACAAATTAAGTCACTCCTGCGCAGGCAGGAGTCTATACCTTGGCCTTGTACCTCGCATCTCGTATTTAGCACCCAACGACATTCGCTGCGCTCACATGGATACCTGTCCCTGCCTCCGCAGGGATGACGCGCAGGTATGACCCCGTCGCTCCGGCGTAGTCGGCCCCCGCCCCTGCACAGGCAGGGAGGCTAGCTTTTGCGTCTCCCGTCTCCCCTCCAGCGTCCAGCTGTTTTCAAGCGCTCAGCCCGCGTCGCCTATCCGATCCAGCTTATAGTCTCCAGACAATACTCGCTGCCACCACTGGGGGCTGTCTAAATACCATTGCACGGTTTTGCGAATACCCGATTCAAAGGTCTCTTCTGGCACCCAACCCAAGTCGCGCTGAATCTTGCTGGCATCAATCGCGTAGCGGGCATCGTGACCGGGCCGGTCTTTAACAAAGGTGATTAAGTCTTTAAAACCTTTGCCGCTGGCGCGGGAATTGGCATTCTCGGGAGCGAGTTCTTCCAGCAGTTCGCAGATGGTTTCCACCACCTCAATATTGCGCTTTTCGTTATGGCCACCAATATTGTAGGTCTCGCCAAGCTTACCTTCGCGAGCCACTTTAAACAGGGCCCGGGCGTGGTCTTCAACATACAACCAGTCGCGGATTTGGCTGCCATCGCCATAGACTGGCAACGGTTTGCCGTGCAGGGCGTTAAGAATAATATGGGGCACCAGTTTCTCGGGGAAATGGTAGGGGCCGTAATTATTGGAGCAATTAGTCACGATGATCGGCAGGCCAAAGGTGCGCCCCCAGGCTCTTACCAAATGGTCGGAGCTGGCTTTGCTGGCCGAGTAGGGCGAGCTGGGCTCGTAAGCGGTGGTTTCCGTAAACAAATCGGTGGTGCCGTGAAGGTCACCGTAAACCTCATCGGTGGAGATATGATGAAAGCGGAACGCGGCCTTTTTATCGCCTTCCAGTCCTTGCCAGTAGCCGCGAGTCGCTTCCAACATGGTGTAAGTGCCCACTACATTGGTTTGAATAAAGGCACCGGGGCCGTCGATGGAGCGGTCGACATGACTTTCTGCCGCAAGGTGCATCACGACATCGGGCTGGTGCTTGGCAAAAACGGCGCTTATGGCCGCCGCGTCGCAAATATCAACTTGGGCAAAGGCGTAACGACCAGAATCTTCCGCGCCGGGCAGTGACTCTAGATTACCCGCATAAGTAAGCACATCCACATTAACGACTGCAGCATCGGTGTCGGACAAAATATGGCGAACTACGGCGCTGCCGATAAAACCGGCACCGCCGGTGACTAAACATTTCATATTTAAAAAACCCAAAAAATATCAGTGCCCAGAAGATAATTCAGTTTATTAAGGCAGCACTTTAAAATTAACGCGCGCGCTCGGTTCTACCGACCTTATGCTCTGGCATTACCGCATCACGAAAGTCTTGCCAGTGGCGAAATCGATAGAAATGCCGACGAAGGCTAAACCACAGTTTCACCGGGTGAAATACCACGCGATGCCATAGCAGAGGCTTCTCGTTAGCGGTATTTGACGACTTAGCCACACTGGTTTCGTGAACTAACTCGTAGGCAACATGAGGTTCAACAGCGAAAACATTTAGATCAAACAGGAAAAAGTGGTCAAAAACTTTATCAACGGGCTCATATATGTTCTGAGCATAATCAATAAATTTTTTCATGCCAGTGCGATTCAAAACATAGGCCTGCGTTCCCAGCCCACCGCGCTCGGGGCGAACCAAGCGGTGCTCGCCAATAAGGTGTTCAAGTACGGTTCGTTTACGAATTCGCAGCGACATCAATCGAACCATGTCCAGGCCTTTATCAAGCACCGAGCGATACACATCGCCAAAACGATCTTCAATAACAACATCGTCCTCAATGACGCAGACGTAGTCATGACCGTCACGATAAGCCGATTTTATCGCTCGCAAATGCGACAAATAACACCCTAACTCGCTCGCCGTTAAGCACTTACCATGACGCACCATCGCCAAATTGCCAAGAATTTGCTCGTCACCTTCTAAAGCAGGCATACCCACTCGGCCATCGATCGCCGGAAAAATATCCGCATTAACCCCCTGAGACTGCAAGTCGGCAAGCAGCTTTTGGGAATTTTCCGACGTGGGATTAAGGCTTATCACCCAGCATATGCATTTTTTTTGCATGTAACCCTCTTTCTTCGCCTTTCATCAGCCCCAAGCCGAGCGCAATCCACCCTCGACAAGCAGCTAGTCACGCCCATTAAGTAAAATTTCAAAGGGACAGCAGCGCCTTGTATGATTCCAAGCGTCCGTTTATATTCACCCAGCGCTTAATTGGCCATCATCTCAACCTCAATTTGGCGGCTATTGTAACATTTAAAATAGAATAGAACGCAGCAAGCCAGCCAAACTGAATACAATGGCTTAACCACATAAACCAGCACCCCGAACTGGATTTCAGCGCAATGCCAAGCCACAATATTATTATTAGCACCCAAAACTACCCCCCCGCCGCTGGTGGCATTCAAAATTACATGCATGAACTTGCCCTAGCGCTGCACCAGCTCGGCAATACCGTGCACGTTATTTGCGACGCACCAACAGTAGATGGCCAAGACCTTTTTGACAATGAACTACCATTTTCAGTGAAACGACTAAGCGGCCCCAAGATCCTGCGCCGCTACCGCAAAGCCCATAAAGTCTCTTCTCAGCTCAAAACGCTGAATCAACCCATATTAATTTGCGATAGCTGGAAGAGCTTGGAACTCCTCAATACCGAGAAATTAACCAATACCTACTGTATTTGTATTGCTCATGGCATGGAGTTTCCTGCCCAGCTCGAAGCCAAAAAGCACCAACGCATCACCAAAACCTTGGCGAGAGCAGATTTACTTTTAGCTAATTCAGCGTTTACCGCCCAAAGAGCAAAGCCCTACACCCCTGATTTTACGCGACTGCACACATTGCATCCGGGCGTAAATCCGCCAATTCAAGCCAATAGTCATGAGCAGGCAAAAGCCAAAAGCTGGCTTGGCGAACACACCCCTATTTTAATCACCGTGGGCCGCATAGAAGCTCGAAAAGGGCAGGACAAGATCATTGAGATCATGCCCAAGCTGCTTACGGAGTACCCCAATGCGCTATATCTGATCGCGGGCAGCGGCCCCCTGCAAGATAGTCTCGTTGCCCGCGTTAAAGAACTCGGCCTCGGTGCTAACGTTAAATTCTGCGGAAGAGTGAGCGACGGCGAGCGATCAGCGCTACTACAAAAAGCCGATGTTTTTGCCATGCCCTGCCGCGCGGTTGGCGATTCGGTTGAAGGTTTTGGAATTGTCTATATAGAAGCCGCCATGCTCGGCCTACCCAGCCTGGCCGGACGTGTCGGCGGTGCTGGCGACGCCGTGATCGACGGTCACACCGGATTACTGTGTGATGGCGACAGCGAGGACGATATTTATCTGAACATCAACAAAATGCTTGGCGACCAGCAAGCCTTGGCAAGCATGGGACAAAGAGCGTTGCAGCGTGCGCAAACTGAATTACAGTGGCCCCAGATAGCAGAAAAATTACTGGGATACGTAGCCGAGCAACGGGTAGCAAACTAAACCTAGCCACATCAGCTACTCTTGCCCGCTATGAAATAAAAAGCCATGCATTCCTGGGCCTTTGCCCTGGGCTTTATCGCTGAGCAGGTCGTCAATACGCTGGTGGATATTGGCCACTTTGCGCTGAGCTTTCTTTATTTGCATAAACCCAGGCATTGCATGGCCTGGAATGACACCGGCACTACCAACGCCGTCAATCACCACTAAACGCTGTATTTGTGGCGCATCAGGCACGCTAACATCACGCTGCACCACAACATTGTGCAAAATCAAATCCCGCGAAGGCACGCGGTATGCCAACCAATGCTCGCACAAGGCATTCACCGCATTGCGACAATCATCATCATAGTCATTTTCCCAAAGGTACTGCTTTAGCGATAGCGAGACCTCTCCGCCGCTGTCACGAATCAACTCCGAACACAGCCCCCTGCCCATATCGGTGTCAACAAAACCAAAGCAGCGACTGATATGCGCAAAAATCTTGTCATCATAGTGGCGCTCGAGGCTCGCCATAACCTTGAATTCATCGAGATTATCGTCGAAGCTCGACAGGGGCTTTAAGTTTTTCGGGAAGCCCTTACTACGGCGCCGCTCCGCGATACTAAAATCGGGGCGTCGCACTTTAATACACCGCGCGGAATCACTCGGATCAACATAGCACCAGCGATTACCACCCGCGGCAAACGGCTTTAAGGCCTTGAGTGCAATCATGCCTTGTCGCTACCGTCGGGGTTGATGTTCCGCGCCCAAACATAGTCGTGGCTAAAAGGCTGAACCATCGTTGCCTCAACAATATAGCGTGAGTACAAGGTCGAATTTAATTCCTGCTGGAAAAAAGCGCGCGCCCGCGCGGCCCAATCTTGGCGCTTAGCATCGTCGTGATGAAATTCCCGAATCTTAGCGATTAAATCTTCTTGGTCATCAAAATACACCAAGGTTTCCGGCGGCACGTATTCCGAAAAATTGCCGCTGCTGTGAGCGAATTGCAGCACCCCGTTGCCACCAAGCTGAGACATACGGTCTGAGGTATACCAGTGATCGCCTTCCTGACGATTTAAATTAAGCGCCATTTTTGTCTTTGACAAAGCAAGATCGTAATCCCGCCCCCACACTGGAGCCTCACCAAAACTACCGTAGGTTTTAAAATTCATTTCACCGTCTACAGCGTCTTTAATAGCTTTAACCATTTCCAAACGCTTAGTGAATTTAGTGGCATTACTGCAAAACAACAGATCGATGGGCAAATCGGTTTTAACGGAGTTATCTAAAACTTCAACCGTGGGCTCTACCGGATTGGGAATATAGTAAAGCCGTGCACCCAAGCCAGCGTAACGTCGCAAATCACGCAGGCCAGTAGTGACAAATACCGCGTCCACCACCCCCGCAAAAGCAGCAATGCGCTTACTGTTATTGGGCACAAATAAGGGATCGCAATTGCAGTGAATCAATACGCACTCGGGGCGACGCTGGCGCACCAATTTAAGACTGTCTACAGTGATAATATCGCTGTGCCCAATAATAATAAGGTCGGGATCATTGTGTTCTACAACCTCAAGAAACCGCCTATTAGCAGCCTTTTTGCCCAGCTCGCGAATACCTAGAGGCGACTCAAACGCCGCAACATCGCGATCGGAAAAACTGCGCACATAGTGATTATTGCGGATTAAGCCGTATTTCATCTTCTCGGCCCAGCTAATCCGGTTAGCGCCATAGCTACGCAGGCGCTCGTAATCCACGTGAAGCACTTTCATTCTCAAACCTCGTCTTAACGCTGCGCTATTAAACGCCGATACACACCAAGGGTGCTGGCCAACTGACTGCTCAAATAATAACTTTCTGGCAGCTTAATTTCCGCATCGGCGTCGATTAAATCGTCAACCCGAACCGCAAAGGCCACAATATCATCTGCCGGCACTAAACCCTGAGGAAAGCCCGCATTTAAAGATTCACTTGCGCCACCGCGATCAAAGGCCACTACCGGCGTACCGGTAGCCAAAGACTCCGGCACGGTTCGTCCAAAAGGTTCTTCTTTATTAGACATATGGCAAGTCACCGCCGCCAGCGCGTAAAATGCCGGAATATCGCTGCGGTGCCCAACAAAAGTGACCTTATCGCTTAAGCCTAACTCGTCGCGCTTAGCCAACAACTCTTCAAAGTAATGCTGTTTACCCGGCTCGGCATCACCCACCACCACGCCATGACAGTCCTGCCGCAGACTCACCAGACGCGCCATCATATCTAAAAAAGCCTCTTGGCCTTTCCAGCGGCTCAGCCGCCCCGGCATCAGAACAATATGCTTACCTTGCAGCTCAGGATAAGCCGCATACAACTCCGCTCGCCACTGCGCACTGCAAGCGTCGCGATTAAACGCGGCCGGGTCCAGCCCTCGCGGTATCAAGGTGATTCTTTCCTCTGGCACATGGTAATTGCTGCGCATGTATTTTTTAACGCAATCAGAAATAGCAATCATATGCTCGGCGCGGGCCATCACTGCACTATAGAAGTTAACCGAGTACATACCATGAAAAGTACTGACCAACTTCGGTCGGGTAGCGGGGTTCATACGCCGCCAAGCGAGCCACACAATCCACGCCGGGGCGCGCGAACGGACATGCACAATATCGGCTTGCAGCTCAGCTAATAAGCGACGCATTGGCCGCACCTGCAATAACGACATGAGTGACTTGCGATGCACGGGCATTGTTATATGCTCGCTACCCTCGGCAACCAGTCCTTCAACCATTCGCCCTCCCGCAGATATCACCACCGACTGATGGCCACCGCGCACCAGCTCTCTGGCCAACTCCACGGTGCCGCGCTCTACGCCACCGGAGTTTAGCGCCGGCAAAACTTGCACAATTTTTAAGGGCGGACTTTGATCAGCCATGCGCTCAAACGCTCCCGTGTAATGTCAATAACCAATCCGCCGCGCGGTCAGCCTCCCATAACGGGTAGGCCGCTTTTGGCAAGACTTGATGTAAATTTGCAGTTTCAAAATCCGAGGCCAAGCGGGCAGCCAAGACCTGCCCCATACTCTTAGTGACACGAGACTCCCGCAGCGGCGACAGGCTCAGCAAGCCTGTAGGCGCGCCAGAACTAATGCTTTCGTAGACCATGGATACGCTGTCACAACTCACCCACGCCTGACCTACCGCCGCCAAATTAGCCTGCAACCAACCGGCCGCGGTTTGCTGATAGGGAATGGTCTTGATATTTGCCACATCGAGTTCCGCCACTTTCGCCAACAAATCGGCAGGAGTGCGCGGCGAATCAGACACCAGCCACGCCACCCCCGGCGACGCAGCAGCAATTTGCTGCACTTGCGCCAAAACAGCGTCGTTATCCCAAGCAAAATGCTTATTAATACCGCCGAGCAAGATCAAACCCTGGGCAGAATTTCGCCCCTCGCTAACCGGCACAATGTGATTCATCACACCCTCGGTTGCCAGTACATTTTGGCGTTTTGGCGGCGCGTCGTGACGAGGCATGCAAACTGCGTCAAACAAAAATAGCGGCCAGCTCGGTCGCATTAACACCAGCGCTTTACCACCAACAAACCATTTAAGCCATAACAGAGGCAGGTGCGTGCGACTGCCTGCACCAATGATCCAGTCTGGCGATTGCTCGCAGCCAAACTGCGCCTGCAAACCAGTGCGACCAGTGTAGGAGAACCCCTGCTCTGCGATATTCAGCCAAGACACAGCAAGCGCCGCCTTCGCTTGCAAGCGTGCCACTAAACCCTTGAGCTGGTTGAGATGACCAAGCCTGCCGTCGGTGAGCACCCAGACCTGCAATGCCGCCATCAGTAAACCCCCGCCTCGCCTTCGGGGCGAGTCTTAAAGCGGCGATGCACCCACATATATTGGTCTGGCACCATACGAATATTGTCTTCCAGCAGCGCATTTATGGCCCGCGCATCCGCTGCGGGATCACCACTGGGAAAGTTACTCATCGGGATTATCTCCACCCGATAACCTCGCCCGTCTGGCAAGCGCTGCTGCTGGGCAAACACCACCCGCGCCCGACCGCCCTTGGCCAGAGTACTAGTACCAATAGTCGTGGCCGCCATAACGCCAAAAAACGGCACAAACTCGGCGGACTTACGACCGTAGTCTTGATCCGGCAGGTAGTATAACCGCCGCCCTTCACGCAAGCGCCGCAAGGCGCGCTTAATATCTCGGCGATGTATAGGTTCACCGTAACGCCCACGTGAGCGGCTCAAAATATATTCGAACACTGGGTTTTTATGTTTGCGATAAAAGGAATCAGCAGGGTAGCGATAGCCTATCAAGGTACCGCACACATCAAGCGACGTAAAATGGGTGCCCAATACAATGATGCCCAGACCATCTTCACCAATCTCCAGATGCTCCCCGCCCACCAACTCAAAACCAACATCGAGCTTGTCTGGCGCCAAAAACCAAACTCGCAGGGTCTCCATTAAACCAACCCCTTGATTGCGCATGGTCCTGCGAATAAGGTCATCTCGATCAGCGTCGTTTAATGCCGGGAAACACAAGCGAAAATTTGTTTCGCAGGTGTGACGTCGATCGCCAGCAAAGCGATAGAATAAATTACCAATACCCGCACCCAAGGCATAACTCATACGCCGAGGCAGGTGCGCCAACAGCCACAGCACGCCAACACCCAGCCAAACCGGCCAATATTTGGGGTAAATTAATTTACGCTCAATTGTCATCGTTAGAATTTACACTATTGTTACAACAAGTATTACAAGCTCGCGCAGCTACGCAGCGGCGATAGATCATTTAATTTAACGTGCTGCATTGTACACTGATTAGTCACGCCAATTGCCACTGCGCCACAATAGAGATCGACATACTTCATGATGAACAAACCGAGCCGTACCGGAGTGGCCCACGTCCTCGATGCCTACAGATACTCGCTGAAGGGGCTGCGCGCGGCCTGGCGGCACGAGGTGGCATTCCGACAGGAAATTGCCCTCGCCGCACTTTTGCTACCTCTTGCACTATGGCTTGGCACCAACGCTAGCGAAAGAGCGCTACTGATTGGCAGCGTGGTCATTGTTATCGTTGTTGAACTACTCAACTCAGCGATCGAGGCCATTGTCGACCGAATCAGTACCGAACTACACCCACTGTCCGGCCAAGCCAAAGATCTCGGCTCGGCCGCGGTGATGCTAAGTATGCTGCTGTGCTTGAGCTGCTGGGTAATGATTGCCGTCCAGCGGTTTTTATAGGCTACCGGCACACAATGAATTATTCTGCCTTTAGGCCCACACCCTATTGACAACACAGTGGTAAACAGGAATAATTCCCGGCCTAAATTTTCAGTACTAGGTTTCAAGGAGTTATAAGGGTGGCGAATTCTCCACAAGCTAAAAAGCGCGCACGTCAGGCGGAAAAAAGTCGTACGCATAACGCCAGCCTGCGCTCAATGGTACGCACATACTTAAAGAAAGTGCTGGTCGCAATCGCTTCTGGCGATCAAGATGCTGCCAAGACTGCTTACGTATCTGCAGTTTCTGTTATTGACCGCATGGCGGACAAAGGCATTCTGCACAAGAACAAAGCTGCTCGCCATAAGAGCCGCTTGAACAGTAAAATCAAAGCAATGAGCGCAGCCGCTTAATTCGCTTTTGATTTAGCCAATAAAAAACCCGCCAAGTGCGGGTTTTTTATTGGCTAAAAAATTAAACCCACCTAACGCAGACGACCACTCAGCACGCCAGCCTAGCAACCGCCTTTTATTTTAGCGTCTACCATCTCCCGCCCAGCATTATGCGCAAGCCAAGCCTGCCATCGCACTTCAACTGACCAACAAATTATCGCGATGAATCAACTCCGGCTCAGCAATATACCCCAACGCCTCAGCAATTCGCGCACTGGATAAACCCAGCACTTTACGGGCATCTTCAATATTATAATTAACCAAACCCCGCGCAACCTCATTGCCTTGCGCGTCAACACACATAACAAGATCACCACGGGCAAACAGACCGCTCACCGCCACCACCCCCACAGGCAACAAGCTACGCCCCTGCTGACGCAATACACGCACCGCGCCATCATCGAGCTGAAGCTTGCCGCGCAACTGCAATTGCCCCGCCAACCACTTCTTCCGCGCCGCAATAGGCCGCTGACCAGACAAGAGCAGCGTACCCAAGTCTTCTCCAGCAAATACTCGATCCAAGACTCGGTCTTCGCGGCCACCAACAATCACTGTATTCGCACCCGAGCGCGAAGCAAGGCGCGCAGCCCGCAACTTGGTCAGCATACCGCCGCGACCCAAAACGCCGGCACTACCACCCGCCATCACGTCGAGCTTGCCATCAGCCACATCGGCTACTGAAATCAACTCTGCCGCGGGGTTCTTACGAGGATCCTCAGCAAACAAGCCGCGCTGATCCGTTAAGATCACCAAGGTGTCGGCGTCAATTAAATTAGCCACTAACGCAGCAAGGGTATCGTTATCACCAAAGCGAATTTCGTCAGTAACCACGGTATCGTTTTCATTAACCACCGGCACCACACCCAACTCAAGCAGAGTTAGCAGCGTGCCACGGGCATTGAGATAGCGGTCCCGAGCCGAGATATCGTCGTGACCCAACAGGATTTGCGCAGTTTGCAGATTATGGGTGCGAAAGCGCTGCTCATAGGCTTGAACCAAACCCATTTGCCCAACAGCAGCCGCAGCCTGTAATTTATGGAGATCGTCAGGCCGCTCTTTCCAACCTAGACGAGTCATACCCTCAGCCACTGCACCCGAGGACACCAATACCACCTCGCGGCCGTCAGCACGCAGGGCGGCGATCTGCGCCACCCAAGCATCCAAGCCCTCTACACAGAGACCACGACCATCATTGGTGAGCAGGGCCGAGCCGATCTTAACCACGACGCGCTTACAAGCGCGTAAACTTTGCCGCTTATCAGACAAGCTTCTTCACCTCAGGGCCGGTAAACCACTTCAACATCGTGATCGTCATCTTCATCGTCGTCGTAATCATCGGTATCGCCAGCGGCGCGACGCTCCGAGCGGCGCTTATCTGCCAGCGCCTGAATACGCTCCCGCGCTTCAGACTGCATGGCATCCTGAATATCGCGCTCACGCTCAGCAGCCTCACTGTCGGTCGCCAACAACTCCGCCTGCGCCTCAACAAACTGCAGAATATCTTGGCACAGCGACTTGGTGTTCGTGCCCGTTATGGCAGAGACTTTATAAACTGGCCCAGTCCAAGCCAAGGCATCAACCACTTCCTGACAACGCGCCTCGCGCTCATCCTCAGGGATCAAATCCAACTTATTCAGCACCAACCAACGCTCACGATTCGCCAGCGTCGGACTAAAGCGACCCAACTCTTTTGCAATAATCGCCACCGCGTCTTGGGGCAAGGTCTCGTCGTAAGGCGCCATATCCACCAAATGCAACAACAGGCGGGTACGGGTTAAATGCTTGAGAAAGCGAATGCCCAAGCCAGCGCCCTCAGCCGCGCCCTCAACCAGACCGGGAATATCGGCAATAACAAAACTCTGGTGCTGCTGCACCCGCACCACACCCAAGTTCGGCACCAAGGTGGTGAACGGATAATCGGCAACTTTAGGCTTAGCCGAAGACACTGCGCGAATAAATGTCGACTTACCGGCATTGGGCATACCCAACAAACCGACATCGGCGAGCACTTTTAGCTCCAGGCGCAGGTTGCGAATTTCGCCATCGCTACCCCGTGTAAATTGGCGCGGCGCGCGGTTAGTACTGGATTTAAAACGGGTATTACCCAGACCGTGAAAACCACCCTGCACGACCTTAAGCTCATCGCCAGCCGAGACCAAGTCGCCCAACACCTCAAGGGTGTCCTCGTCAACAATCGTGGTGCCGACCGGCACATCTAGCACCAAATCTTCAGCGCTGCGACCGCGGCAATTAGCGCCGCGACCACCCTCACCAGGGCGCGCGGTATAGGATTTTACAAAACGGAAATCGACCAAGGTATTCATAGAGGGATTAGCACGCAAAATCACGCTGCCGCCATCACCACCGTCGCCGCCATCAGGGCCACCCCAAGGGATAAATTTTTCCCGCCGAAAACTGAGACAGCCGTTGCCACCGCGACCTGCTTCAACTCGAATTACTGCCTCATCTACAAATTTCATTACCGCGCCAACCAAATAAAATGAATATACCGAAAAACCTGTCTACAGAAACAAAAAAGCCCCGTCAATAGACGAGGCCTTCAAGATCACCGCGAGGTTTACGCTGCAACTATACTAATATACTTGCGGCTCTTGGGACCTTTAACCTCAAACTTCACTACGCCGTCTGCCTTAGCAAACAGAGTGTGATCAGTACCACAACCAACATTTTCACCGGCGTGGAAACGAGTTCCGCGCTGACGAATAATAATGCTACCTGCACTAACTACCTGACCACCAAAACGTTTTACGCCCAGACGCTTACTCTGCGAGTCGCGTCCGTTACGAGTACTACCACCAGCTTTCTTGTGAGCCATGAGTCTCTCCTAATTCCTTAAGCACTGATACCAGTGATTTTCACTTCGGTGAACCACTGACGGTGACCAGCTTGCTTCATGCTGTGCTTCCGACGGCGAAACTTAACAATTTTCACCTTGGCGTGACGACCTTGCGCAATTACTTCCGCAGTCACTTTACCGCCCTCAACATATGGCGCGCCAATCTTTAGATCGTCACCGGTCTTAACCATCAACACTTTATCGAAGGTCAAACTTTCGCCAGTGGCAACTTCAATTTTTTCTAGCTTGAGGGTTTCGCCCTCAATAACACGGTGCTGCTTACCACCGCTTTCAATCACTGCGTACATGTTTATATCTCCAAGAGCCTGCTTGCAATAGTTTGTTTCGGCCGAGCGTTCGTATCGAGACCAATATCGAAATAGGGCCTAGCTACAACACGCCGGGACAAGTCCAGGCACCGTCACCACCACTTAACCATTAAGGGGCCGCACGGTTTTGCTTCAGGGGCGCGAATTGTACGCAGTTTTAAAAAAATACACAATACCCGCAATCACAAGTGACGCCTAGACCTTGACAGCTCGCGGCTGCGCTCATACGATGCCAGCCGACTCCGCCAGACGACTCCTTGCCACCATGCAACAGATTAGACAGGTCGTGGACAGCGAATTCGTCGCCGTCAATGACTTCATCATCGAACAACTGCATTCTAATGTGCCCCTCGTGGAAAACATCGGCCACTATATCGTCGATGCTGGCGGCAAACGCCTGCGCCCATTACTGAGCTTGCTCAGTGCTGGCGCCATTGGCCAAATTAGCGAAAAGCACCTGCAATTGGCCGCGGTTATTGAGTTTATCCACACCGCCACCCTGCTTCACGATGATGTTGTTGACATCTCCGCCCTGCGCCGCGGCCGCCCAACTGCCAACGCCAATTGGGGCAACGCGCCCAGTGTCCTCGTTGGTGACTTTCTTTATTCCCGCGCCTTTCAAATTTTAGTGCAGATTGGCAGCTTCCCCTTAATGGGCCTACTTTCTGACACCACCAATACCGTCGCGGAAGGCGAAGTACTGCAACTGACCCGCGCGGGTAACCCCGACACCAGTGAAGCCACCTACTTCGAGGTCATTCGCAGTAAAACCGCCGTCTTATTTGGTGCGGCCTGCAGTGGCGCCGCCATTCTCAGCGACAAACCGGAGCAGCAAGATGCGCTGCACGACTACGGCATAAATCTTGGCATCGCCTTTCAACTCATTGACGACATTCTCGACTACGAAGGCGATCCAGCCGAAACCGGCAAAAACGTCGGCGACGATCTCGCCGAAGGCAAGCCGACACTGCCGCTAATTTATTTACTCGAAAATGGCAGCGACAAGCACAAGCAGCTAGTGCGCGACGCCATTAGCCGCAAATCTGCCGAGCAGCTCGAGGCCATTGTCGATGCCGTTAAGCACTGCGGGGCACTCGACTATTGCCATGCGGCAGCCAAGCGCTACACCGACGCGGCACTCGCCGCACTCAATAGCCTGCAGCCCAGCCCCTACCGCACCGCGCTTGAAGAACTGACTGAAATCGCCCTTTCTCGCCGCAGCTGAGCTTTTCGCCACAACAAGGCCGCCACTAATTACAATTCCGCCAATAAGTCGTTACAATTTCAGCACTTATCCTCGGACTGTAAAGACCGGCGGGCGCCGAAACGGATATTTGAGGAGTTACTGTGAGCCAAGCTGTACACCAAGTATCAGCCCCATTAAGTGATCTTGATTTACAAGCACAGCTGGCCAAACTCGCGCAAAAAGCCGCCAACATCCCACTTAAACATCGCTTCACGCTAGCCCCAGAGCGCGCCAGCACCTTCAGCGGTGAAGTGGGCCCGCTATTTGTCGACTACGCTAAGCATCACCTCGACGCCGAGATTCTCAGCGAACTTTGCGGTCTTGCCCGCCAACGCGGCGTAGACCAGCAACTCAAGGGCCTGCGCGCTGGCGCCAAACTCAATAACACCGAGAATCGCCCAGCCAATTACCCAGGCCTAAGACACTGGGCCAGCGAAGAAGCAGTAAACAGCGCGCACAATTCAGTCATCGACGCTATGTATAGCAAGATGGCGACTCTGGTCTCAGCAGTTCACAACGGGACACACTGCAGCAGCACTGGCAAAGCCTTCACCGACGTGGTCAATATTGGTATCGGCGGCTCCGACTTTGGTCCGCGACTGGTCTGCGACGCCCTTTCCAACCAAGGCCTCGGCAACTTACGCCCGCACTTCGCCGCCAATATGGACCCCAGCGTGATAACCGAAGTACTGGCGACAGTGCCCGCCGAAACCACGCTGTTTATCGTCGCGTCGAAATCCTTTGGCACCCAGGAACCCCTCTGCAACGCCCACGCCGCACGCCAGTGGCTACAGGCCAACCTCGGCAGCGAGGATGTTGGCGCGCACTTCGTCGCGGTAACGTCCAAAACTGAGTCCGCCATAGCTTTTGGCATACGCGAACAGTTGATATTAGCCGTACCCGAGTGGGTCGGTGGACGCTTTTCAGTATGGTCAGGCTTCGGTCTTGCGGTAGCACTGTGTGCAGGCATGGACAATTTCCGCGGCATGCTAAAAGGTGGCTATGCCGTTGACCGACATGTAGAAAAGCAACCACTGGAAAACAATATCCCCGTGATCCTTGGCCTGCTAGATGTTTGGTATCGCAACGCCTGGGGCATGACATCCCAAGCCGTACTGCCCTATGAACACCACCTCAGATTACTGCCCATTTATTTACAGCAATTATTTATGGAGAGTGCAGGCAAATCCGTCAAAGCGGATAGCACCCCCCTCAAAAATGCCACCGGCGGTGTTATTTGGGGCACCGAGGGCACCAATGGCCAGCACTCTTTTCACCAGCTACTTCATCAAGGCAGCGACGCGATCCCTTGCGACTTTATTGCCAGCCTCAGCTCCCACAACCCCATTGGCGAACAGCACCAATCTCTGGTCGCCAACTGCTTCAGCCAAAGCCTTGTACTAATGCAGGGCCAAGCTGCCGCTGACATTGAGCGGGATTTAATCGCCGACGGTATCGACGCCAAAACGGCCCAGCAACTTGCGCGACACAAAGCCATGCCCGGCAACCGACCCAGCACCACGATCTTAATGAACAAGCTCGACGCTGAAAGTCTCGGCGCGCTTATCGCGCTCTATGAATACCGCCTATTTGCCGCGAGCTTTATGTGGGGCATCAACCCCTTTGATCAATGGGGCGTCGAATTAGGCAAGCAGATCAGCCAAACATTGATGAGCTCACTAAGCGGTGACGACAGCGCGACACTGGATTCCTCTACCGCGCAACTTGTCGCACGGTACCGGCAAGCCCAAGACTCCTGATTTTTCTCATTAATACCACAAGTAAAAAAGGCGCCGAGAGGCGCCTTTTTTACTTGTTATGAATCAAAATCGATTCATAACATCGCTAATAGCTCAGCGGTTTTCGCTTCCATCAAGCTTATATTGCCATCACTTTCAACATTGAGACGGACTACCGGTTCAGTATTAGACATCCGCACATTAAAGCGCCAGCCATCAAAGCTCATACTCAGGCCATCGGTAAAATCCACCGCCGCAGCTGACGGCGTGTAGTGCTTCTGAATAGCCGCAATCACCGTTTTAGCATCGGCAACTTCGCGGTTAATTTCTCCGCTACAGGGAAATAAGGCGACACGCTGCTCAACCAGCGACGACAAACTCGCCGACTTCACCGACATTAACTGGGTCACCAATAACCAGGGAATCATGCCGCTATCGCAAAACGCGAAATCACGAAAGTAGTGATGGGCGCTCATCTCGCCGCCGTACACCGCATTTTCAATGCGCATCCGTTCCTTAATAAAAGCATGACCAGTTTTGCACTGCACCGCCTCACCGCCGGCGGCTTCAACAATCGCGATGGTATTCCACGTCAGCCGCGGATCGTGCACAACCTTCTCACCAGGGTTTTTCAGCAAGAAAGCTTCGGCCAGCAAGCCAACAACATAATAACCTTCAATAAAGTCGCCGGTCTCATCAAAGAAAAAGCAGCGGTCAAAATCACCATCCCATGCCACACCCAAATCGGCGCCATGCGCTTTAATAGCATCAATACTCGGCTGGCGATTCTCAATCAACAAGGGATTAGGTACGCCGTTAGGGAAATTACCATCAGCCTCGTGGTGAACCCGGATAAATTCAAACGGTAGATAGGGTTCCAGTAAATCAACTACTCGGCCAGCACCACCATTACCCGCATTAACAACAATTTTAAGCGGTTTCAAAGACTCAACATCGACGTAGCTAAGCAAATGTTCAACATAGGCAGCCGACGTATCTAGTTCTTGCAGGCTACCCCGCGTCGCGACTGGCGCAAACGCGTTCTTCTCGGCGATGGTTTGAATGTCAAATAAGCCGGTATCGCCACTAATAGGCTTTGAGCCCTCACGAACAAACTTCATCCCGTTGTAATCTTTGGGATTGTGACTGGCCGTAACGGCTATTCCGCCATCCATTTCCGCGTGCGACGTGGCAAAATAAATTTCTTCCGTGCCGCACAGACCAATATCATAAACATCGACACCAGCGTCACGCAGACCTTCAGTCAAAGCACCTTTAATTGATTCGCTGCTTAAACGAATATCATGGCCAACAACGACTTTCTTAGGCTGAATCACTTCTGCAAATGCGCGACCGATACGGTAAGCAATGTCTTCATTTAATTGGTCCGGAATACGCCCGCGGACGTCGTAGGCTTTAAAGCAGGTAATTTCGCTACTACTCACGCGGATGCCTCATTATAAATATTTTCATAAACGTAATTAGTCGCTTCTATGAAGCCGGGCACACTGCCGCAGTCAAAGCGCTTGCCACGAAATTTATAGGCGAGCACACAGCCATTCTGGGCCTGAGTCATCAAGGCGTCAGTCAGCTGAATCTCACCGTTTTTACCCGGCGGGGTGTTGCGCAAAATATCGAAAATATCCGGGGTTAAAATATAGCGACCAATGACCGCCATATTGGTCGGTGCGTCTTCAGGCTTAGGCTTTTCTACCATACTGGTAACCCGGTACAAGCCATCACCCATCTCTTCACCGGCAATAACACCGTATTTCTCAACATCCTCCATTGGCACTTCTTGGATAGCTACAATACTGCAACGAAACTGTTTATAGAGTTTAACCAACTGCGCCATCACCCCGTCATCGTCGGCGTTTAAACATAAATCATCTGACAAAATAACACCGAAGGCCTCGTCGCCAATCAAACATTCGCCTGTCAAAATCGCGTGCCCCAAACCCTTCATTTCACGCTGACGCGTCATCATGAAGGTGCCTTCGTTAAGCACCGTACGAATACTAGTAAGATAGCGCTCTTTACTTGTGCCCACGATCTGACTTTCTAGCTCGTAACTAATATCAAAATGATCCGCAATCGCCCGTTTACCCCGCCCGGTCACCAAGGCGATTTCTTTCAGGCCAGCTTGAATTGCCTCTTCTACGCCGTACTGCACCAACGGCTTATTGACGATGGGTAGCATTTCCTTGGGCATGGATTTGGTTGCGGGAAGAAAGCGCGTGCCGTAACCGGCGACGGGGAATAGACATTTTCGAATCATAATATTTCCTGAAGTGCTGTCGGGAGCCATCCCGAATCCTTTTAACGAATGTTAACGCTGCGGTATTCTCCCAACAGCTGCGACGCTTGGCAAGCACCGCTCTTTTATCGCCTTTGTATGACAACTCAATGACAGCAAGCATCACGCCAATGTTGACATTTTAATGTGCCATCCAAAACCTTCGTGCTAAGATAAGCGCTACATTTTCAAACTGAAACTATGGCCTCATGTCTCTAATCCATCAAAATAGCTTTACCAAAGAAGAACTCATCGACTGCGGACACGGCAAATTATTTGGTCCCGGTAATCCCAAGCTCCCCGTAGATAATATGCTAATGGTAGACCGGATTACCCACATTAGCACTGAAGGCGGCAGCTACGACAAAGGCGTGTTAGTAGCCGAACTCGATATCAATCCAGACCTTTGGTTCTTTGACTGCCACTTTAAAGGCGACCCCGTAATGCCCGGCTGCTTGGGCCTTGATGCAATGTGGCAGCTGGTTGGTTTTTACCTGGGCTGGCGCGGCAACAGCGGCAAAGGCCGTGCACTCGGCGCGGGCGAAGTAAAATTCACCGGCCAAATACTGCCCGACTCCAAGCTTGTCACCTACACCCTGAACTATAAGCGCCTTATTGAGCGCAAACTTATATTAGGCATAGCCGATGGCGAAGTCGCAGTTGACGGCAAGGTAATCTACACCGCAAAAGATTTGCGCGTTGGCCTATTTAAAGACGACGCCAGTTTCTAATATTTCCTGAAAACCCAATTAATACTACAGATAAGATAATGAGGTATCCGATGAAACGTGTTGTCGTAACCGGTATGGGGATTGTTTCCAGCATCGGCAATGATTTGGCAGAAGTACTCACATCATTGCAAGAGGGTAAGTCGGGAATCGCGTTCAACGAAGAGTACAAGGAAAAAGGATTTCGCAGCCAAGTTTCTGGCTCCATCAAAAACCTCGACCTTAAAGAACGCATTGACCGCAAGCAGCTGCGCTTTATGGGCGATGCCGCCGCCTACGCCTATATCGCCATGCAGGAAGCGGTTACTGACTCCGGCCTAACAGAAGATCAGGTTAGCAATGTCCGCACCGGCATTATTGCTGGCTCTGGCGGCGCGTCTTCCGCCAACCTCATTGAGTCTGCCGACACGCTGCGTGAGCGCGGCGTGAAGCGCATCGGGCCCTACCGCGTCACCCAAACCATGGGCAGCACCGTCTCGGCCTGTTTAGCCACGCCCTTTAAAATCAAAGGCGTGAACTATTCAATTTCCTCAGCGTGCGCAACCAGCGCCCACTGTATTGGCAATGCCATGGAGCTGATTCAGCTCGGCAAACAAGATGTGGTTTTTGCTGGTGGCGGCGAAGAAGAACATTGGTCATTAAGCTGCTTGTTTGACGCCATGGGCGCACTATCAACCAAGTATAACGACACTCCCGAGAAGGCATCTCGGCCCTACGACGCCAATCGCGACGGTTTTGTTATTGCCGGTGGCGCAGGCATGATCGTGCTTGAAGAGTTAGAGCACGCCAAAGCTCGTGGCGCGAAGATATACGGCGAAATCGTCGGCTACGGCGCTACTTCTGACGGCTACGACATGGTCGCACCGAGCGGTGAAGGCGCGGCACGCTGCATGGCCCAAGCGCTCCAGGGCGTTGATGGCGATGTTGACTACATCAACTCTCACGGCACATCGACGCCAGCGGGTGACATGCAGGAATTGAAGGCGGTTAAGCAGGCCTATGAAGGCAAAACCATTCCAACAATAGGCTCCACCAAATCCCTAGCTGGCCATTCATTAGGCGCAACCGGCGTGCAAGAAGCCATTTTCTCATTACTGATGATGAAGCATAATTTTATTGCTGCATCAGCCAATATTGAGACGGTTGACGACGAAGCAGCTGGCGTGCCGATCGCACTGACCCGTCAGGACAACGTCACGCTAAATACGGTTATGTCGAATAGCTTTGGCTTTGGCGGCACCAACGCCAGCTTGGTATTTCAGCGCTATCAGGCGTAAAACTGCCTAGTGATACTTGCAGCGCAATGCGCTGCAAGTATCTCCTCACCGGCAAGCATCAGCATTATTCTCTTAGCAAATATCCCGCAAAAAAATCACGTCAACACGGTCACCAAGCCCCAAGGTTTTACCAATAGGGATAATCGCCAGGGCATTGCACCACGATACCGATGACAGCGCCCCAGAGCTTTGCTGCGAATGAATTTCAACCTCCATACCCGCTTCGCCCGGTGTCACTCTAGCGCGCAAATATTCTTGTCTAGACCCTGCTCGCGGCCAGTCAAATAGAGCCTGTGCCGACCACTGCGGCGGCTGCAATTGGGTCGCACCCTGCATTTTTAGCAGATAGGGCCGCACCAGCAGGCAGAAGGTCACAAAGCCCGACACCGGATTACCCGGTAGACCAAAAAACGGCACATCAGCTACTCGACCATAGGCTAGCGGCTTACCCGGTTTAATCGCCAGCTTCCATAAGCTCAAAGACCCTAAAGCCTCAACCTGGCTTTTGACGTGATCCTCTTCACCAACTGACACGCCACCACTGGAAATCACCACATCAGCGGTTGCCGCTGCCCGTACCAAGGCATCTCTGGTCGCCTCCGGCGTATCGGCGACAATACCAAGATCAACCACCTCAGCACCAAGCGACGCAATCAGCGCGGCTAACATTGGCCGATTAGAATTATAAATTTGCCCGGCGGCAAGCACCTCACCAGGCTCGCGCAACTCATCACCGGTGGACATTAAGGCTACTCGCAGCCGACGCCCGACCCGAACAGATGCAATACCCAGCGAGGCCAACAAACCAAGATCCGCAGCCAATAATCGATGCCCTTTAAGCAGTATTCGCTGCCCAGCGGCAATATCTTGGCCTCGTGGTCGAATATGCTGCCCTAAGCGTGGCACGGTATTCACTTGAAGCATATCGCCAACAAGCTCGCAGTCTTCCTGCGCGACAACTGTATCGGCGCCCGCAGGAATTGACGCCCCAGTGAATATTCGCGCAGCCGTGCCCGCTTGCAGAGCGCAGGGATTGGCACCTGCAGGTATCCGCTGGCTGATTCGCAGCGGTGCGCCCGCGCCAAGGTCGCTCAGACGCAGTGCATAGCCATCCATGGCACTATTATCCAACGGCGGCACATCAATTTGCGCACAAACATCAGCAGCTAGGATGGCGCCCTGCGCCTGTGCTAAATTTCGTGACTCAGCGCCCCACGATGGCACATCCGCCAACAATTGGTGCAGTGTCTCAGCCACAGAGCGCAAGGCCATGATTAAAGACCTCCGCCCTTACGAGTCTTTAACACCCCAACAAAATTACAGGGGCTATGACGGCTATCAAGCTGCTCACAAATAATGGATTGCCACGCCGTTTTACAGGCACCCGTCGATCCCGGCATACAAAAAATAACCGTATTATTCGCCAGCCCTGCAATAGCGCGCGACTGGATGGTTGACGAACCTATCTCTTGCAGAGAGACCGAGCGAAAAACCTCACCAAACCCCTCTATAACCTTGTCGAATAGCACTGCCACTGCCTCGGGCGTTGAATCGCGACCAGAGAAGCCCGTCCCCCCGGTGAGCAATACCGCTTCAATGCTTGGGTTTGCAATCCAGGCTGACACCGTTGCGCGGATCTGATAGACATCATCTTTAACTATTTGCTTATCAATTAAATGGTGACCCGCAGCACCGAGGGCAGCGACTAAATATTGCCCCGAACTGTCCGTACTCTCATCGCGGGTATCTGAAATCGTCAGCACCGCCATCCCCAACGGGATCAATTCTGCACTAGCGCTCATTTCGACGTCTCCTCACAAACGGTTTTTATCATGCGCGGCAAATACGCCCGCCACGGCAAGCGTTTAATACCAAAATCTTGCAAGATGCGCTCGCAGCTTAGCTCTGGCACCTCAGGGCACCACGTTGCACCCTCTTCGTCGACCTCTAAACCCGCCATTGGCGCAACAAATTGCGACGCAAAAGCACACACCACTTCTGCGAACTCATAGGCGCTGGCTCCACCGCTGCTGCAATAGTGATACACGCCACCACATACCGCCCCACAACTAATTTGGTCAACCAGGCCCGACACTACCCGCGCTAAATCAGCAACCGGCGTCGGATAGGAAACCTGCGCATCGTTTAAGCGCAGCGTTTCGCCATCGCGCATCGTTAGCAAACAATCACGGAGAAAATTGCCCTCTTGTACCGCAATCAACGGTCCGGTGCGCAACACCAAGCCGGACGCTTCGCTGGCAACCAGCGCGCATTCCACCGCCGCGAGCTGCTCCCCAGCGATGCACTTGGCGCCTAGTTTATCGGCCTCATAAAATGGGATGCCCTCATTACCACGCGCACCAAATACCCTGCCATCACTCAGCAACAAATACGGAACAGCTAATGCTCGACAGCGCGACAAAAATGCCTGCCGCAGATCGAGCAAGCGTTGATGTTCAGCATTAGCAAATGCCACATTACGCTGCAAAAAGCTCAGCGCATCAGCATCAATCACCAGCGCACCGCGCAGCAATTCATCACCGAGTCCGGCCACCTCATCAAAAGACACATTGATACTCGCGCGCCCCCGCGCTGCAAACTGACTAAGCAGTGCAGTAACCAAGGCGCCCGGTCGAGAAATCACAATTACATTCACAGAAAAATCACAGAATTCAGCAGTTAAAGCAGGCATCTAAACCCGCGGGAATGGCAAAGATGACAGGATTCAGAATGCCAGAAAAGTCATCAACATTACTCAATGCGCCATTGATGCGCAAGAAATTATCAGCCTAACGCCACACTTACAACCGCCCTTTAGCCCACAAAAAAGCCCCAATACGTGGGGCTTTTTTGTGGATACTTTACATAAACCTCTAAGGCATTCCTTAGAATGGGATATCATCATCAAAGTCGTCAAAGCCTGCTGGCGGGTTTTGCGCTGGCGCTGCTGGTGCACGATTTTGCTGCGGAGGCGGCGCACGACGCGGCGCGGGCGCTGCAGCTTGAGCCTGAGGCGCTTGCTGCTGGCCATAGCCGCCATCATCGTAATTGCTAGCGCCACCAGAAGCACCACCGCCGGCGCCACCGCGACCATCGAGCATCTGCATTTCTGCTGCAACTATTTCAGTGGTGTACTGATCCACCCCTTCTTTATTCTGCCATTTGCGAGTACGCAGCGAACCTTCCACATAAACTTTGGAGCCTTTTTTCAAATACTCACCAGCGATTTCGGCGAGGCGATTGAAAAACACCACTCGGTGCCACTCGGTGCGCTCCTGAGGTTGGCCGCTCTGCTTGTCTTTCCACGTTTCGCTTGTTGCGATGGTGACATTGGTCACGGCGCCGCCAGAAGGCATGTAACGGGTCTCGGGATCTTGGCCCAGATTTCCGACCAAAATAACTTTATTTATACCACGCGCCATGCGTTCTCTCCTGTTTTTCTATGGATGCGAACCAACGCCCGCAACAGATACTGCACTATACCGGATTCCGCCGAAAGCGGCTATTAGCTACCCAGCTGCAGACCTTCAGGCAAGTTGGCCAAATCAAAATCACTACCTACCTGCAAATAAGCAATACGCTCGCCTTCCAGCACCGTAATATCCAAGGCGCCGGGTAAGGCAAGAACCTCACGGCGTATATCCGCTACATCCCATGCCCCAAACTGCCAGCTTAAAACGATACTCTCCGATTTGAGGGGAACCGACATTCCCCAAGCAGCAATCAACCACGCTCCGGCGAGTATCGCGGCCCCGGCAAAAACCGCACTCGCACCCCAGCGACCAAATAAACCGCCGCCAATCGCGCCGCCGCAGAACGCGCCAAAAAACTGAAAGGTTGAATACACCCCCATGGCGGTGCCTTTGCCTCCGGCGTAAACAGTTTTGCTTACTAGCGAGGGCAACGACGCCTCCATTAAATTAAATGCCACAAAAAATAAGGTAATGATAATAAGCAAAGGGATAAAAAGCTGTCCCCAACACGCTGCGGCAAGCAAGGCTAAAACAATAGTGGCAATACCAAGTAAAAACACCTCCCGCATTTTATTTTTGGTTTCGGCAATAATAATGAAAGGCACCATGGCAACAAAGGCCACCACCATCATCGGCAAATACACTTGCCAGTGAGCATCACGGGACAAGCCCTGCTCCTCCAAAATTCCCGGCACGGCGATGAATATCGCCATTAAAATAGCGTGCAGACTAAATATCCCGAGATTGAGGCGCATTAGGTTGCGATCGTTAAGGCAACGCGCCAGCATTCCGCTCAGCGACTGACTGTCAGCATCCACGCGCTGAGTATCAGGGTTCGGCACAAGAAATAAGGTAATGAAAATACCCAAACCGGCAAGGACTGAAGTGCATAAAAACAGGCCTGAAACACCAAGCCATGAAGCCATTAACGGTCCTATCACCATGGCAGCGGCGAAGGACACGCCAATGCTCATACCAATCACAGCCATGGCTTTTGTGCGATGCTGCTCCCTAGTAAGATCAGCGAGCAACGCGGTCAAGGTACTTGCTATAGCGCCAGTGCCCTGTAATAAACGGCCAACAATAACACCAAAAATAGTATCGGCTCCGGCAGCCACCACGCCACCAGCAATGAACAATAATAAGCCGCTAATGATGACCGGTTTGCGACCTATACGGTCCGACAACATGCCGAGCGGCACCTGGAGAGCAGCCTGCCCCAGACCGTAAATACCCAATGCCAAACCAACCAGTACCGGCGTGCTATAGTCATATTCCGCCGCGTACAAACTTAATACCGGCAGCAGCATAAACAAGCCAAGCATGCGAAAGGCATACAGGCTTGCTAAGGATACAATCGCGCGCAGTTCAGTTGCACTCATCGAATGATGATTCAAGGGCGAGGAAATCCTACAAAATTAAGGGGTTTGGCCGCCATTCTAACAGCTATGCTGCCGCCAAAAAACCATACATATTAGCAACGAGCTTGTTTTGCGCCGCATGGTGTCGACGTCGTATAATGTCCGGTTTATTAGGCCGGGAAAATATATGGATCGGATTATCGTCCGCGGTGCCCGCACCCACAATCTAAAGAATATCGATCTTGATATACCCCGCGACAAACTTGTCGTGATTACCGGGCTGTCCGGTTCCGGTAAGTCATCACTCGCCTTTGACACGCTCTACGCCGAAGGTCAGCGCCGCTACGTTGAGTCCTTGTCGACTTACGCACGACAGTTTTTGTCAATGATGGAAAAGCCCGATGTCGACCACATTGAAGGCTTGTCACCGGCCATTTCGATCGAACAAAAGTCGACCTCTCACAACCCTCGCTCCACCGTCGGCACGATCACCGAAATTTATGATTATCTGCGCCTGCTTTTCGCCCGCGCAGGGGAACCACGCTGCCCCGACCACAACGTCGCGCTTTCTGCGCAGACCGTCAGCCAGATGGTCGACACAGTATTAGCGTTACCCGAGGGCAGCAAGCTGATGATGCTGGCGCCGATTGTGCAAAATCGCAAAGGTGAACATATTCACACCTTTGAAAAACTACGCAGCCAAGGCTTTGTCCGCGCCAGAATAAACGGCCTCGTCACCGATTTAGACGATTTGCCCACGCTGGACAAAAACAAAAAGCACACCATCGAAGTGGTGGTAGACCGCTTTAAAGTACGCGAGGACCTCACCCAACGTCTAGCCGAATCTTTTGAAACCGCACTAGAGCTCACCGACGGTATCGCCAGCATTGCCGACATGGACAATGACAAAGCAGCTGAATTAACGTTCTCGTCAAAGTTCGCCTGCCCCCACTGCGGCTACAGCCTATCCGAACTCGAACCCCGACTCTTCTCCTTTAATAGCCCGCTAGGTGCCTGCAGCAGTTGCGATGGTTTAGGCGTTAAGCAATTTTTTGACTCTTCCCGCATAGTGCAACACCCTGATGTCAGCCTTTCCACCGGCGCGATTCGTGGCTGGGATCGGCGTAGTGTTTACTACTTCCATATGCTTACCTCACTTGCCGAGCATTATGGATTTGACATAGACGCGCCCTTTGAAGATCTAAGCGATGAGCACCGCCAAAAAATCCTGTTCGGCAGTGGCACAGAAGAAATCAGCTTCACCTACATCAATGACCGCGGCGACAACTTCCAGCGCAAACACCCCTTCGAGGGGGTGATCCCCAATATGGATCGCCGCTACAAAGAAACCGAATCGCAAACCGTTCGCGAAGAATTGAGCAAATTTTTAAACTCCCAATCCTGCCCAGACTGCGCGGGCACGCGGTTACGCAAAGAAGCGCGAAATGTTTTTATTCTCGACAATACCCTGCCCGAAATTACCGCCATGCCGGTTGGCGCCGCGCGGGAATATTTTACCGAGCTCGAGCTCAGTGGTCGTCGCGGCCAGATAGCCGAAAAAATTCTGAAAGAAATTAACGATCGCCTGCGTTTTTTGGTCGACGTTGGTCTTAACTACCTTACGCTAGACCGCAGCGCCGACACCTTGTCTGGCGGCGAAGCTCAGCGTATTCGCCTAGCTAGCCAGATTGGCGCGGGCCTCGTCGGCGTTATGTATATTCTCGACGAACCCTCGATCGGCCTCCATCAGCGCGACAATGAACGACTTTTAAAGACCCTTCGTCACCTTCGCGATATTGGCAATACCGTCATTGTGGTTGAGCACGACGAAGACGCCATTCGTACCGCCGATCACATTATCGATATCGGCCCTGGCGCCGGAGTACACGGCGGCCGCGTCATTGCGGAAGGCAAAATAGAAGATATTTTAAATAGCCCTGAATCCCTCACTGGGCAATATTTATCCGGTAAGCGTGCAATCGCGATCCCAAAAATTCGCCATCCCGTTAATCCCGATCAATGCCTGCGAATAGAAGGCGCAACCGGCAATAACTTACGGGATGTCGACCTGACTATCCCGCTAGGGCTAATGACCTGTGTAACCGGTGTTTCTGGCTCGGGCAAATCCACACTTATCAATCACACACTCTACCCGGTGGCGGCGACAGTGCTCAACGGCGCGACAACCTTAACGCCAGCACCCCACCGCGCCGTGACCGGCCTAGATCAAGTCGATAAATGCATCGACATTGACCAGAGCCCGATTGGTCGTACACCTCGCTCGAACCCGGCAACCTATACCGGCATATTTACGCCAATTCGGGAACTCTTTGCCGGCACCCAAGAAGCGCGCTCGCGGGGCTATAAAGTTGGCCGCTTTAGTTTTAACGTAAAGGGCGGACGGTGTGAAGCCTGTCAGGGCGACGGCGTCACCAAGGTAGAAATGCATTTCTTACCCGACATTTATGTCGCCTGTGAAGTTTGCCGCAGCCAGCGCTACAACAGAGAAACCCTGGAGATCGTCTACAAAGGCAAGAATATCCACGAAGTATTGGATATGACCGTAGAAGACGCCAACACCTTTTTTGAAAACGTACCGTCGATCAGCAAAAAGCTGCAAACCCTAATGGACGTTGGCTTAAGCTATATTCGTTTGGGTCAAGCCGCCACCACGCTATCTGGCGGCGAAGCGCAGCGCGTGAAACTCGCCAAGGAATTGTCTAAGCGCGATACGGGCAAGACCTTATATATCCTTGATGAACCCACCACCGGACTGCATTTTGAGGACATTCAATTACTGCTTACGGTATTACATCGCTTGCGAGACCACGGCAATACCGTCGTCGTTATCGAACATAATCTCGACGTGATCAAGACTGCAGACTGGATCGTGGACCTCGGCCCTGAAGGCGGCAGCGGTGGCGGCATGATTATCGCCGAAGGCACCCCAGAAGAGATCGCTACCATGAGCCAGTCCCACACAGGACACTTTCTTGCGGACGTTCTCAAGCTCGCCAAGCAGCGCAGCGCCTAATAGCGACTGGGTCAGTCTTTGACTGACCCAGCACACCAAAAGCCAATTTTAAGACAAAAAAAAGCCGACTTAAAAAGTCGGCTTTTTTGCTACGTCGAGACTTACTCGTCGTCAGCTTCTTCTGCTACTGGACGGTCAACCAATTCTACATAAGCCATTGGCGCCTTATCACCAGCGCGAAGACCGCACTTCATGATACGGATATAACCGCCCGGACGGCCTTCGTAACGAGGACCTAGGTCAGTAAACAGCTTACCAACAGCAGCATTACAACGCAGTCTGGCGAAAGCCAAACGACGGTTAGCAACACTGTCTACCTTTGAAAGGGTAATCAAAGGCTCTGCATAACCGCGCAGTTCCTTTGCCTTTGGCAAGGTGGTTTTAATCATTTCGTGCTCTACCAACGACGCCGTCATATTGCGGAACATCGCTTTACGATGTGAGCTATTACGGTTTAATTGACGGCCACTATGACGATGACGCATGGCTTTTTCCTTTAATAAACGTTGCTATCTCAGCAAAAAATATTCGAGAGTGGCTTGCTTAAAATTAAGCGAGTACTCGGTCGTCGTTTCTAAGACTTGCTGGCGGCCAGTTGTCTAGGCGCAAACCCAAAGACAAACCACGCGATGCCAATACGTCTTTAATTTCGGTCAGCGACTTCTTACCAAGGTTTGGCGTCTTCAGAAGTTCAACTTCTGTGCGCTGCACCAAATCACCGATGTAGTAGATATTTTCTGCTTTCAGGCAGTTGGCAGAGCGCACTGTCAGCTCTAAATCATCTACCGGACGCAGCAGAATAGGATCTACTTCGTTCTCTTCACGTGATGGCTCGTTCTCACCTTCGCTTTCAAGGTCAACGAATACTGCCAGCTGCTGCTGAAGTATGGTTGCCGCGCGGCGAATCGCCTCTTCGGGATCAATCGTACCGTTAGTCTCTAAATCAAGAACCAATTTATCTAAGTCAGTACGCTGCTCAACACGAGCACTCTCAACCACATAACTTACGCGACTGATTGGGCTGTAGCTGGCATCCAATTGAAGACGACCAATTGAGCGGGTTTCTTCTTCGCCATTATCACGAGCGTCGGCCGGCACGTAACCGCGACCGCGAGCGATCGTCAGGCGCATATTAATCTCGCCGTCGTCGTTCAGGTTAGCAATAACGTGATCGGTGTTAACAATTTCGATTTCGTGATCAGTCTGGATATCACCTGCAGTAACAACACCCGGGCCTTTTTTGTTCAAGCTCAAAATTGCTTGATCTTTGCCGTGCATGATTACTGCAACTTCTTTCAGGTTAAGCAGGATTTCAATAACATCTTCCTGCACACCTTCCATTGCACTGTACTCATGCAATACACCATCAATCTCAACTTCGGTGATTGCACAGCCCGGCATAGAAGACAGCAAAATACGGCGCAAGGCATTACCCAGGGTATGACCAAATCCCCGCTCAAGCGGTTCTAAGGTCACTTTCGCGCGAGTCTGGCCAAATTCTTCAACTTGGATGACACGCGGGGTTAAAAATTCATTGACAGCACTTTGCATAATTCACCTGTAGTGATTTGTCCGGAGGTTAACTTACTTCGAGTAAAGCTCAACGATCAATTGTTCGTTGATCTCTGAAGACAAGTCGCTACGATCTGGCACGCTCTTAAAAACACCTTCCATCTTAGTGGCGTTAATATCGATCCATGCGCAGTCACCGCGCTGTGCGGCCAGAGTAATCGCAGACTGAATCCGCAATTGCGCCTTAGCTTTCTCACGAACACTTACTACATCACCAGCTTGAACTTGGTAAGACGGTACGTTTACCGTTTTGCCATTAACCAGTACTGACTTGTGCGATACCAACTGACGAGATTCGGCACGAGTAGAACCAAAACCAATGCGGTATACCACGTTGTCTAAGCGGCTTTCTAAAAGTTGCAGCAGGTTCTCACCAGTTGCGCCTTTACGACGAGCAGCTTTTGCATAATAAGCGCGGAATTGCTTTTCAAGAACACCGTACATACGACGTACTTTTTGCTTTTCACGCAACTGAACACCGTAGTCAGATAGACGACCACGACGTGCACCGTGCATACCGGGTGCAGTTTCTGCTTTACATTTTGAATCCAGCGGACGTACGCCACTCTTCAGGAACAGGTCGGTGCCTTCCCGTCTGGATAATTTACAGCTTGGGCCCAAATATCTAGCCATTTTCTGTATTCCTCAACTGTTAATTAAACGCGACGTTTCTTGGGAGGACGGCAACCATTGTGCGGAATAGGCGTCACGTCGGTGATGTTAGTAATCTTGTAACCGCAATTGTTCAGCGCGCGGACCGCAGATTCGCGACCTGGGCCTGGGCCTTTAACTTGCACATCAAGATTTTTTAAACCGTAATCTTTCGCAGCGTTACCAGCGCGCTCTGCAGCGACCTGGGCAGCGAAAGGTGTACTTTTACGAGAGCCGCGGAAACCACTGCCACCGGCCGTAGCCCAGCTCAATGCATTACCCTGACGATCAGTAATAGTAACAATCGTATTGTTAAATGACGCATGTATATGTGCGACACCATCCACGACGGTCTTTTTGACCTTTTTCCGTGGAGCTTGTTGCTTGCCTGGTTTGGCCATGTTCTATTTCCATCTCTAATATCAACACTACACAAGTGGTGTAGCTACACTAAAGGAATCACTGCCTTTAAATTACTTACGGATCGGCTTACGTGGACCTTTACGCGTACGCGCATTAGTCTTAGTACGCTGACCGCGAAGCGGCAGGCCTTTACGATGACGCAGACCGCGGTAGCAGCCCAAATCCAGCAGACGCTTAATGCTCATAGATACAGCGCGACGCAAGTCGCCCTCTACTGACATTTTGGCAATCTCGCCGCGAAGCGCATCTAGTTGCTCTTCAGATAAATCGCCGATCTTTGCATCTTCAGCGATAGTGGTTTTGGCACACAGTGCTTTAGCAGTAGTGCGGCCAATGCCAAATATATAGGTCAACGAAATAACAGCATGCTTGTTATCTGGTATGTTGACACCTGCTATACGAGCCATTCAGGTTACTCCAATTAAGCCTAATTCTTCCAACGCCTAGCAATGACCGGTAACAGGAAACCACCGCACGAAAGGCGCAGTAGTCTACCCGTACTGAGGTTGTAAATCAACCCCAACCGTATTGCTTAGCCCTGCCGCTGCTTGTGACGAGGTTCGACGCTACAAATAACGCGAACAACACCCTTGCGGCGAACAATTTTACAGTTTCGACAGATCGTCTTTACTGATGCGCGTACTTTCATTGTGACACTCCAAACTAGCAATCAGGTTGGTGCGCCTTAGCGCACACCACCGCCGTAATTTTTCAAATTGGCCTTTTTCAAGACCGAGTCATACTGATGAGACATTAGGTGCGATTGAACCTGCGCCATGAAATCCATCACTACCACCACTACGATCAGCAATGATGTACCACCGAGATAAAACGGCACATTCCACATCACTACCAAGAACTGCGGTAACAAACACACGCCAGCAATATACATCGAGCCGAACATGGTCAATCGGGTTAATACACCATCGATGTAGTTAGCCGTTTGCTTACCAGGACGAATCCCGGGTAAAAATGCGCCTGAGCGTTTTAAGTTATCTGCGACTTCATCAGGGTTAAACATCAACGCCGTATAAAAAAAGCAGAAAAACACGATCAAAGCCGTAAACATAATAATATTCAGGGGCTGACCGGGTCCGATTGCCAGAGCGAGCTCTTGCAACCATTCCATGCCTTCACCGCTCTGACCGACCCACTGCGCAATAGACGCAGGGAACAATAGAATAGAGCTAGCGAAAATCGCCGGTATAACACCCGCCATATTCACTTTCATCGGCAAGTGGCTAGACTGCGCCTGATACATCTTATTACCGCGCTGTTGCTTGGCGTAATTCACCGTAATACGGCGTTGACCGCGCTCGATGAAAACCACCAAATACACCACCGCTACCGCCAGCACTAACACCGCCAACAGCACTAATACATTGAGCTCACCCTGACGCGCCTGCTCCAGAGACTGCCCGACCGCCGAGGGCAAGCCCGCGACGATGCCTGCGAAGATCAACATGGAGATGCCGTTACCAACACCGCGCTCGGTTAACTGCTCACCAAGCCACATCATGAAAATCGCCCCTGTTACCAGTGACACCACGGCAACAAAGTAAAAACTGAAATCTGCGCTGTAAGCCAAGCCCTGATTAGCCAAACCTACCGTCATACCAACCGCTTGAAGCAGCGCAAGTACAACCGTTAAGTAGCGGGTATACTGACTGATCTGCCGACGGCCTGACTCGCCTTCTTTCTTCAGCGCTTCGAGCTGAGGACTCACCGCCGACATCAGCTGCATAATGATCGATGCAGAGATGTAAGGCATGATACCCAACGCCAATATACTCATACGCTCCAAGGCACCGCCCGAGAACATATTAAACAAACCAAGTACCGTGCCCTGATTCTGATTAAACAGCGCGGCGAGTTGATCCGGGTTAATGCCCGGTACCGGAATGTGAGTACCGATGCGATAAACAATTATCGCTAGCAGTAGAAAACGAAGGCGAGCCATCAGCTCGCCTACTCCGGATTGACTTCCAGCTGATAATGGACTGGATTTCGCCATGGGGATCTCGCCTTATTCCTCGACTTTGCCGCCCGCTTTTTCAATAGCTTCGCGCGCGCCTTTTGTTACTGCCAAACCTTTTACAGTAACTGCCTTGTTCAGATCACCGGACAGAAAGATCTTTGCACGCTCAATATTGCGACCGACTAAGTCAGCACGCTTCAACGCATCAAGATCAATCACGCCATCACCAGCTGCTGCAAGCTCAGCGGTGCGAATTTGTGCAGTCACGCGTGACAGGCGCGAAGTAAAACCATACTTCGGCAGACGCTTTTGCAAAGGCATCTGACCGCCTTCGAAACCAGGACGTACACTACCGCCTGAACGCGACTTTAAACCTTTGTGACCACGACCTGCGGTTTTACCCAAGCCACTACCGATACCACGACCTACCCGTTTACTATCTTTAACTCGACCGGGAGCCGGGCTCAGCGTGTTTAAACGCATATCGCTCATCACTTATCCCTCAACACGTACTAAATAGTTGACCTTATTGATCATACCGCGCACTGATGGAGTGTCTTCCACTTCAACAGTGTGGCGAATACGACGCAAGCCAAGACCAGCGACGCAGGCCTTGTGCGACTTTAGCCGTCCTGTAACAGAACGAACTAGTGTGACTTTAATCTTGCTCATTGCAAATCCTGCCTATTTCTTAGCCCAAGATCTCTTCAACAGTCTTGCCGCGTTTAGTTGCGACCTCTTCTGGTGAAGAAACGCTTACCAATGCCTTAACAGTTGCACGAACCACGTTTACCGGGTTTGTCGAACCGTAGCACTTGGCCAGTACGTTATGAATGCCGGCAATTTCAAGCACCGAGCGCATTGCACCACCGGCAATAACACCAGTACCTTCAGATGCAGGCTGCATGTAAACCTTGGAGGCACCGTGACGGCCTTTGACAGCGTATTGGATGGTATCACCCTTTACGTCTACCTGGACCATATTACGGCGGGCAGCTTCCATCGCCTTTTGGATAGCGACCGGCACTTCACGCGCCTTGCCGCGGCCAAAGCCGACTTTACCATTGCCATCACCAACTACAGTTAGAGCAGTGAAGCTGAAAATACGGCCACCCTTGACCACCTTGGCAACACGGTTTACCTGCACTAATTTCTCTTGCAAGCCTTCAGTGTTCGCTTTGTCTTTCTGATCGTTATACGCCATCGCCTAAAACCTTAGAATTCCAAACCACCTTCACGGGCAGCATCTGCCAGCGCCTTGACACGGCCGTGGAATTTAAATCCACTGCGGTCAAAGGCGACCTTTGTCACGCCTGCGGCTTTCGCGCGGTCGGCGATCAACTTGCCCACACTAGCGGCTGCAGCAACATTACCAGTCGCACCAGCACGTAACTCTTTATCTAGTGTAGAGGCACTCGCCAACACGACATCACCTGTAGCAGCTATAAGCTGAGCATACATATGACGCGGTGTGCGGTGAATGCTAAGACGTACGGCGCGGAGCTCACGCATTTTAAAGCGAGCACGGCGGGCACGACGTAATCTTGATACTTTCTTATCGCTCATAACCTAGCCTTTACTTTTTCTTCGCTTCTTTACGACGGACGTTTTCGTCTGCGTAGCGAACACCCTTACCTTTATAAGGCTCTGGTGGACGGAACGCGCGGATCTCGGCCGCTACCTTACCCAGTATTTGCTTGTCAGTACCACTCAAGACAATCTCTGTCTGAGTCGGGGTATCGACTGTAACGCCTTCTGGCAACGCATAATCAATGGGGTGAGAAAAACCCAACACCAAATTAATGCTATTACCAGTGGCCTTAGCACGGTAACCAACGCCGTTTAGGATCAACTTACGCTGAAACCCTTCGCTAACACCAACACACATATTGTTAGTCAATGAACGAGTAGTACCCGCCATCGCCCAACCGTTTTTCGCGCCTTCACGCGCTGAGAATACTAAACGCCCGTCTTCTTGCTTCACTTCAACAGACTGGTGCAAAGGCAGCACTAAGCTACCCTTTTTACCTTTGACTGCGATGCTGCTGGCGTCGAGCTTGACTTCAACCCCTGCGGGGATAGTCACTGGACTTTTCGCTACTCTTGACATGTTAAGAACTCTTTAAACTGTCGCGTTAGAAAACAGTGCAAAGCACTTCGCCGCCCACACCGGCCGCTCGCGCTGCACGATCAGTCATCACACCATTACTGGTAGATACAATCGCGATGCCCAAACCGGCACGCACTGATGGCAATTCGTCTTTACCAGCGTAAGCGCGCAGACCTGGACGGCTTACCCGATGAATCTCAGCGATTACCGGCTTACCCTGATAGTACTTCAACTCAACTGTCAGCTGCGCTTTGCCACCATCGGCTTCAACGCGCGAACTAGCGATATAACCTTCGTCTTCCAGTACCTTTGCAACCGATACCTTAAGTTTTGAAGAAGGCATCTGAACAGCAGTTTTACCTGCCATCTGAGCGTTGCGGATACGTGTAAGCATATCCGCTAAAGGATCTTGCATGCTCATGTTTTGCTCCCATTAAACGCCGCGGCCATAGCCAGCGACAGCAAAATTCCCACTATTACCAGCTAGCCTTAACTAAGCCGGGGACATCACCGCGCATAGCGGCTTGACGAAGCTGGTTACGGCAAAGACCGAACTTGCGGTATACACCGTGCGGACGACCCGTGATCTGACAACGACGACGCTGACGTGATGGACTTGCATCACGCGGAAGCTTTTGCAGCTTAACCTGCGCATCCCACTTTTCTTCATCGCTAGAATTTACGCTGGCGAAAATCGCTTTAAGCTCAGCGCGCTTTGCAGCGAATTTTTCGACAGTTTGGGCACGTTTCAATTCGCGCGCTTTCATTGACTGCTTTGCCATGTCCCCTGAACCCCTTAACCTTTAAACGGAAAGTTAAACGCCTTTAAAAGCGCGCGACCTTCGTCGTCATTACGAGCAGTAGTCGTGATCGTAATATCCATACCGCGTAGTGTATCAATTTTATCGTAATCAATTTCCGGAAAAATAATCTGTTCCGTTACGCCCATCGCGAAGTTACCGCGACCGTCGAATGATTTCGGGCTGATACCGCGGAAGTCACGTACGCGAGGAATAGCGATACTGACTAGGCGATCCAGAAATTCATACATGTTTTCGCCGCGCAGAGTTACTTTGCAGCCAATTGGCCAACCATCACGGATTTTAAAACCTGCGATTGATTTGCGCGCCTTGGTCACCACTGGCTTCTGACCTGCAATCTTTGTCAGATCGGACAGTGCTGCCTCAAGAACCTTTTTGTCTCCAGCCGCTTCACCTACACCCATGTTCAGGGTGATCTTGGTAATGCGCGGAACTTCCATAGGGTTAGCCAAAGCCAGCTCTTCAATCAGCTTTGCCTTTAACTCAGTTTGGTAAAGTTCACCTAATCGTGCCATTTTTCAATAACCCCTACGCGTTGATCGCTTCGCCGCTTGATTTAAAAATACGGGTCTTGCTGCCGTCTTCGGCCACCTTAAAGCCCACGCGATCCGCCTGCTTGGTAGACGGGTTATAAATAGCAACATTAGAAACCTGGATCGCCGCTTCTTTCTCAACGATACCACCGGCCACTCCCAACTGTGGGTTTGGACGCTGGTGTTTCTTCATCATATTGATGCCGGAGACCAGTAACTTGTTGTCGGCCAAAACTTTCTGGACAACACCGCGCTTACCTTTGTCTTTCCCGGTTAAGACGATAACTTCGTCTTCACGCTTAATCTTACGCATAACCTGACCTCAGCCTTCTCTCCACACCTGGAACTACAGTACTTCCGGTGCCAAAGAGATTATCTTCATGAACTTCTCGCCACGCAATTCACGCGTTACTGGCCCAAAAATACGGGTACCAATAGGTGCGTTGTTATTGTTTAGCAACACTGCAGCGTTATCGTCAAACTTGATCAGCGAACCGTCTGGACGACGAACACCTTTCTTAGTACGAACTACAACAGCTGTCATTACCTGACCTTTTTTCACTTTGCCGCGAGGGATAGCCTCTTTGACTGTGACTTTGATCAGATCACCGACTCGTGCATAGCGACGATGAGAGCCGCCAAGCACCTTGATGCACATAACGCGACGTGCGCCACTGTTATCTGCAACTTCCAAATAGCTTTCTGTTTGAATCATTTCTTACTCCAAACCAGTCAACAGTGCATCAAGCGATTGCACACAGGCCGCCGGCCAAATTAAACCTGGGTAGCCGTTACATCTACGCTCAACAAAGCCCAAGTTTTTAACTTGGACACTGGACGCGTTTCGCAAACTGTCACTACATCACCAATTTTGCACTCATTATTTTCATCATGAGCGTGAACTTTAGATGAGCGCGTTATGTACTTACCGTACATCGGGTGCTTTACCCGACGCTCAATCAGTACCGTAATGGTTTTATCCATCTTGTCACTGACCACTTTACCGGTGGCTGTACGAGCACTTTTTGCTACTTCTGACATTTTTAGTTACCTGCCTTTTCCTGGAGCACAGTTTTAACGCGTGCGATTTCCTGACGAGTTTTCTTCAGCAAATGCGTTTGCGCTAACTGGCCGGTACTCTTTTGCATGCGAAGCTTGAACTGATCTTCAAGCAGCTGCAACAGTTGGGCATTAAGATCTTCAACTGATTTATCGCGTAACTCTAAAGCATTCATCACATCACCACCCGTCTAACAAATGCGGTCGGCACAGGAATCTTTGCTGACGCCAAGGCGAATGCTTCACGCGCTAATTCTTCAGACACGCCTTCCACTTCGTACAAGACCTTGCCCGGCTGAATCTGTGCGACCCAGTATTCAACATTACCCTTACCTTTACCCTGACGAACTTCCAGAGGCTTTTCGGTAATTGGCTTATCTGGGAAAACACGAATCCAGATTTTTCCACCACGCTTGATGTGACGCGTCATTGCTCGACGTGCCGCTTCAATCTGGCGTGCTGTAATACGGCCGCGACCGACTGCTTTAAGGCCAAACTCGCCAAAGCTGACCCGGCTACCGCGTTCTGCCAGACCACGGTTGCGTCCTTTGTGTTGCTTGCGAAACTTTGTGCGCTTCGGCTGTAACATTTGCGTAACCCTTACTCTGAACCTTTCTTAGCCTTAGCTTCGACCGCTTCTTTTCTGGTTCCCAGGATTTCTCCCTTAAAGATCCAGACTTTGACACCAATGATGCCGTAGGTCGTAGCCGCTTCGTGTGTCGCGTAGTCAATATCAGCACGGAGTGTGTGCAAGGGCACACGGCCTTCGCGATACCACTCAGTACGAGCAATTTCTGCACCACCGACACGCCCACTAACTTGTACCTTAATGCCTTCTGCACCTTGGCGCATCGCATTCTGTACCACACGCTTCATAGCGCGACGGAACATAACACGGCGTTCAAGCTGCTGAGCGACGTTCATGGCTACCAACTTCGCTTCCATATCCGGCTTGCGGATCTCTTCGATGTTGATATGAACTGGCACACCCATCTTCACTGACAGCTCTTTACGAAGCTTGTCGACATCCTCACCCTTTTTACCGATAACGATACCGGGGCGCGCTGTGTGAATCGTGATGCGTGCAGTTTGCGCCGGACGCTCAATAACAATACGGCTTACTGAAGCGTGAGAGAGCTTTTTCTCAAGCAACTCACGTACTTCCAAATCCATTACTAGGTGCGCGGCGTAGTTTTTGCCACTCGCGTACCAAACGGAATTATGTTCTTTTACGATTCCCAGCCGGATGCCGGTCGGGTGTACTTTCTGACCCATGTGGTCTCTCCTACCTAGCCTTCGCCGTCTGCGACTTTAATCGTGATGTGACAAGATCTTTTCAGAATACGGTCCGCACGACCCTTTGCCCGAGGACGAAGACGTTTCATCGTCGTACCTTCATCTACAAAGATTGTCGAAACTTTCAATTCGTCAACATCTGCGCCTTCATTGTGCTCAGCATTGGCGATTGCGGAGTTGAGCACTTTCTTAATAATGCTCGCCGCTTTCTTGGAGCTGAACGTCAGCAGATCTAGCGACTCTTCTACACCCTTGCCGCGAATTTGGTCAGCAACCAAACGCGCCTTTTGGGCAGAGATTCGTGCGCCTTTTAAACGTGCTGCTACTTCCATCTTAAAAGCCTCTCCCGGCCCAAGCTTAACGCTTGGCCTTTTTATCGGCCACGTGACCCTTATAGGTCCTAGTCGCGGCAAATTCACCCAATTTGTGACCAACCATGTCTTCGGAAATAATAACCGGGACATGCTGACGACCGTTGTGAACAGCGATTGTCAGAGCCACCATTTCAGGCAGAATCATGGAGCGACGCGACCACGTTTTAATGGGGCGACGATCGTTTTTTTCTACCGCTACTTCAACCTTCTTCAACAAATGAAGATCGACAAACGGACCTTTCTTTAATGAACGTGGCACAAGCTAATCCTCTTTACTCTAATTGACGTCTGATCGATTATTTATCGCGACGACGTACAATTAGTTTGTCTGTACGCTTATTTTTACGGGTCTTATACCCTTTGGTCGGCATACCCCAAGGAGATACAGGGTGACGACCACCAGAAGTACGACCTTCACCACCACCATGTGGGTGATCTACCGGGTTCATCGCCACACCGCGAACGGTAGGACGAACACCACGCCAACGCGAGGCACCGGCTTTACCCAACTTACGCAAGCTGTGCTCGCTGTTGGATACTTCACCCAATGTTGCTTTGCACTCTGATAATATCTTGCGCGTTTCACCACTACGCAGACGAATCGTCGCGTACTGACCTTCACGAGCAACCAACTGAGCAGAAGTACCGGCACTGCGCGCGATCTGCGCACCTTTACCAGGCTTCATCTCAACACAGTGAACCGTGCTTCCCAGAGGGATGTTGCGAATAGGCAGAGTATTACCAGCCTTAATTGGCGACGCTTCACCAGAGATAATTTGATCTCCAGCCGAAACACCTTTTGGCGCAATAATGTAACGACGCTCACCGTCGGCATACATCACAAGAGCAATGAATGCGGTGCGGTTAGGATCATACTCTAAACGCTCGACGCGTGCAGGAATACCGTCCTTATTACGCTTAAAATCTACCAAGCGATAATGCTGCTTATGACCACCACCAACGTGACGAGTGGTGATACGACCGTTGTTATTACGGCCGCCATTGCGCGACTGACTCTCAAGCAGTGGCTTGTGCGGTGCACCTTTGTGTAGATCCGGGTTTACAACCCGAACAACAAAGCGACGGCCGGGAGAAGTCGGTTTACTTTTTACAATTGCCATTTGACTAAACTCCAGACTTATTCAGCGACCGCAAAGTCAATGTCTTGACCCTGCGCAAGGCTTACATACGCTTTCTTCCAGCTTGACTTTTTGCTCAAACCAAAACGATTACGCTTAACCTTACCTTTTACGTTCACTGTACGAACATCCAACACACTGACTTTAAAAAGCATTTCTACCGCTTTCTTAATTTCCAGCTTGTTAGCATTCGGCAGCACCCGAAAAACTACCTGATTATTAAGCTCTGTGCTCGCTGCACTTTTTTCAGAAACGTGCGGGCCGAGCAGTACCTTATAGATGCGCTCTTTATTCATCCCAACAGCTCCTCAAACTTTTTCAATGCAGCAACAGTGATAACCACTTTGTCGTAGCCAATCAGGCTTACTGGGTCAACACCACTTACATCGCGAACATCAACATTGTGCAGATTGCGCGCAGCAAGATACAAATTGCCGTTCACCTCTTCTGTCACAACCAAGGCACCTTCAAGACCGTACTCACCAAGCGACTTAACCAGCAGCTTCGTTTTCGGTGACTCAAGTGCAAATTCTTCAACCACAACCAAGCGCTCCTGACGAGCCAACTCAGACAGAATCGTGCAAAGCGCGGCACGATACATTTTACGGTTTACTTTTTGAGTATGATCCTGTGGACGCGCAGCAAATGTCACGCCGCCCCCACGCCAAATTGGCGAACGGATTGTACCAGCACGTGCACGGCCAGTACCTTTTTGACGCCAAGGCTTCTTACCGCCACCACGAACATCAGAACGTGTCTTTTGAGCACGAGTACCCTGACGCGCACCGGCCATATAAGCCACTACTACTTGGTGCACCAGATCTTCGTTAAACTCGCGTGCAAAGGTGACATCAGATACCTGAACTGTCCCCGCTGCCCCGTTACCGGGTTTCGCAATACTTAATTCCATTGCATCGCCCCCTAGGATTTTTTAGCTTTTACAGCAGGACGTACGAATACATCACCACCTGGAGCACCTGGAACCGCACCCTTGACCAAAATCAAGTTGCGCTCAGCGTCCACACGAACAACCTCAAGAGTCTGAACCGTTACGCGCTCAGCACCCATATGACCCGACATCTTCTTGCCCTTAAAAACTCGACCAGGCGTTTGACACTGACCAATTGAGCCGTTAGAACGGTGAGACAAAGAGTTACCATGAGTTGCGTCTTGCATGGCAAAGTTCCAGCGCTTAATACCGCCCTGAAAACCCTTACCTTTAGACTGACCAGTGACATCAACCTTTTGGCCCGCTTCGAATGCAGTAACAGTTAGCTCAACACCAACTTCAGGGGCTTCTTCGCCCTGCTCCAAACGAAACTCCCACAAACCACGTCCAGCCTCAACTCCGGCTTTTGCAAAGTGACCTGCTTCTGCTTTAGGGATACGCGATGCTTTGCGAGCGCCAGTAGTAATCTGGATTGCCCGATAGCCATCGACATCATCTGCCTTGACACGAGTAACGCGATTAGGATCAACCTCAATCACGGTTACCGGAATAGAAATACCGTCTTCTGTAAAAACGCGCGTCATGCCGCTTTTACGACCGACCAAACCTATAGTCATTGCTCCAACCTCTCAGTGTACGGGGCTAACACCCTCTATGGCCGCGCTTTAACACGCGTTACACAACCCAGGGCCAGCCCCCGAGCGGGTCTGAAAAAAATATTCAGTGTTTACTTGTTTTTAGCCGAGGCTAATTTGAACTTCTACACCAGCCGCCAAATCTAACTTCATCAGCGCGTCTACAGTTTTTTCTGTAGGCTCTACGATGTCCAACATGCGCTTATGGGTGCGGATCTCATACTGATCACGCGCATCCTTGTTTACATGTGGAGAGACCAGGATTGTAAAACGCTCTTTGCGCGTTGGCAGAGGAATTGGACCTCTAACCTGAGCACCAGTACGTTTTGCAGTGTCCACAATCTCTTGCGTAGACGCATCAATGAGGCGGTGATCAAAAGCTTTTAAACGAATTCTTATCCGTTGGTTCTGCACCTGATCAAACTCCCATCCCGAATAAATCCGGACCCTCGCCATTTGTCGCCGAGGTAACCCGAAAAAAGGAAGCGGAATGTTAAAGATATACCCAGACATTGTCAACACAATATCCAATCATTTCTCTACGCAAACCACAACTAATTACAAAGCCGGCAAAATTACCGGTGAACAACTAAGAAAGGGAGGCAAAACCTCCCTTTCTCAAACAAATACCGCCTTAGCGGTAATGCTTATTCTACGATTTTAGCAACAACACCGGCGCCAACAGTACGGCCACCTTCACGAATTGCAAAACGCAGACCTTCTTCCATCGCGATTGGCGCAATCAAAGTTACGTCCATTTTCACGTTGTCGCCAGGCATAACCATTTCAGTACCTTCCGGCAGCTCACAAGCACCAGTCACGTCCGTGGTACGGAAGTAGAACTGAGGACGGTAGCCTTTAAAGAACGGCGTGTGACGGCCACCCTCTTCTTTGGACAGTACGTATACTTCGCCTTCGAAACGAGTGTGAGGCGTGATTGAACCGGGCTTAGCCAGTACTTGACCACGCTCTACGTCGTCGCGCTTAGTACCACGCAACAACACACCTACGTTCTCACCAGCGCGACCTTCGTCAAGCAGCTTGCGGAACATTTCAACACCAGTACATACAGTCTTGGTGGTGTCGTGAATACCAATGATCGCAATCTCATCACCAGTGCGCAGAATGCCACGCTCGATACGGCCAGTTACCACTGTACCGCGACCAGAGATAGAGAATACGTCTTCAATCGGCATCAGGAACGGCAGGTCAACTGCACGCTCAGGCTGTGGAATATAAGAATCCAAGGCCTCGATCAATTTCTTAACAGCAGTGGTGCCCAGTTCGTTATCGTCCTGGCCATTCAATGCCATCAGTGCAGAACCCGCAATAATCGGGGTATCGTCACCGGGGAATTCGTACAGATCAAGCAGCTCACGCAGCTCCATCTCAACCAATTCCAGCATTTCATTGTATTCTTCACTGCCCACGCCGCCGCAATCTTCAGCCAGCAGGTCAGCTTTGTTCAGGAATACTACGATGTAAGGTACGCCAACCTGACGTGACAGCAGGATGTGCTCGCGCGTCTGAGGCATTGGGCCGTCAGTGGCGCCACATACCAGAATCGCGCCATCCATCTGCGCAGCACCGGTGATCATGTTTTTTACATAATCGGCGTGACCTGGGCAGTCAACGTGCGCGTAGTGACGAGTAGATGAATCATACTCGACGTGAGAGGTCGCAATGGTGATACCACGTGCACGCTCTTCAGGTGCATTGTCGATACCATCAAACGCCACTGCCTTACCGCCATACACTTCCGCACATACACGGGT